>Ga0210378_10001450_pt1 | contig 12379 bp, 5 predicted proteins | sample PLM1_60_b1redo_FD_155465 | JGI IMG/M metagenome (GOLD analysis project Ga0210378, IMG submission 155465) | Groundwater sediment microbial communities from an aquifer in East River, Colorado, USA - PLM1_60_b1 redo | ecosystem: Environmental > Terrestrial > Soil > Riparian zone | place: USA: East...
GCTACACCCTGGAAGGCGACCTCGCCACCGTCACCGACCCATTCGGCACCAGCACCCCGACCACCGGCGACTACACCACCACCTACGCGTACGACACGTACGGTCAGATGCTCACCGCGACCGACGCCAACGGGCACACCACCACCAACTCCAACTTCGAGGCCAACGGCTACCCACAGACCATCACCGACGCGCTGAACAAGGCCACCACCTTCGTCTACGACGTACGCGGGCAGGTCACCAAGGTCACCGACGCCCTCGGCAAGGACAGCACCCAGACCTACGACACCTTCGGCCGACCGCTGGAGAGCAACGTCCCCAAGGACCAGGCGGCAGGGGTGTTCATCACCACGCCCGCCCCGGTCTACGACCCCAACGACAACGTCGTGACCTCCACCGCACCCAACGGCGCGGTCACCACGGCCGTCTACGACGACGCCGACCAGCTTGCCCACACCCTCGCCCCGGTCGACATCGCGGGGAACCCGCAGCGGACGACCTCCTACACCTACGACAAGGCCGGCAACCTACTCGCCACCACCGAGCCGAAAGGCAACCTCACCACCACAGTCGGCGACTACGTCACCACGAGTGCCTACGACGAGATCTACCAGCTCAACAGCGTGGTCGACGCCAGCAACAACAAGACCAGCTACGAGTACGACAACGTCGGCAACATGGTCACCGTGATCGACCCGCGGAAGAACGCCACCGCGGACACCACCGACTACACCGCCAAGTACGCCTACGACCGGAACCACCGCGACATCCGTGCCATGGACGCGCTGGGCAAGTTCACCACCACCGGCTACGACCGAGACGGTCTGCTCACCGCCATGACCGACCAGCTGAACAACATCACCACGATCACCCGGGACGCCCGGGGCAACCGGAGCGAGGTGACGGTGCCGCACGTGAACGCCGGAGGCACGACCACCTACCGGACCACCCGATACGAGTACGACCAGGTCGGCAATCAGACCAAGGTCATCACCCCAAGGGGGGTCGTGACCACCGACGACCCAGACGACTTCGCCCAGGTCACCGTCTACGACGAGGTCAACCGGGTCAAGGAGACGCAGACGGCCTATGACCCGGACGACGCTCGATACACGACCCCGGACAAGACGACCTATGCCTATGACGATGTCGGCCGGCTGGCGAAGCTGAGCGCGCCGCCATCGTCGGGCGAGTCGGTGCGCAACGACACCACATACGCCTACTTCGACAACGGTTGGACGAAGACCTCGGCGGACCCATGGGACATTGCCACCACATACGACTACGACCAGTTGGGTGCGCAGACGGCGCGCACGGTCACGTCGGCGGGTGGCTCGTCCAACCGTACGATGACCTGGCAGTACTTCCCGGACGGCAAGCTCAAGGCCCGCGCCGATGACGGCGTGCCGGTCGGCAAGCAGGTGGTGCTGGTCGACAACTCCGACTTCAACAACACCGGCACGACCGGCACCTGGCCGACGGCCTCCTCGGCGACCGGACAGTACGGCCCCAGCTACGCCGGCAACGCCGCCGGCACCGGCGCCGACACGTTCACCTGGAAACTCAACATCCCGCAGAGTGGCAGTTACGAGGTGTTCGTCCGCTACCCGAACGTGTCCGGCGCGGCCACCGACGCCAAGTTCACCGTCGCGCACGGCGCGGGCACCATCGTCAAGACCGTCAACCAGACCACCAACCCCGGCACCTGGGTGTCCTTGGGGTCCTATGCGTTCGGCGAGGGCAACACCCACAAGGTGACGTTGTCCGACCAGGCCGGCGGGACCGTGGTCGCGGACGCGGTCAAGCTGGTGCGGAACAACTCCGGCGAGACCGATACCGAGAAACACGACTACACCTACCGGTACGACCCGAACGGCAACCTGACCACGCTCACCGACAGCAGTCCAGGCGCCCGCATCGACGCCTACACCGTCGGCTACACCGGACTGAACCAGGTCGCCACGGTCCAGGAGTCCAAAGCCGGGGGGGAGGTGAAGAACACCACCTCGTTCACCTACGACGAGAACGGCGCGCTGCGGACCACGGCCCACGACAAGCAGTACGCCAGCTTCGAGTACGACCCACGGGATCTGGTTTCGAAGGTCACCAACGGCAAGAGCGCCACCGACCCCAACCCGAAGATCACCACGTACATGTACACCGACCGTGGTGAACGGTCGAGGGAGGTGAAGGGCAACGGCAACACCGCCGATTACACGTACTTCCTCGACGGAATGCCCAACACCCTGGTCGAAGAGAAGGCCAACGGCACACTGGTGTCTGACCACGTCATCGACTACGACCTCAACGGCAACCGGACCCGCGACGTCAGCCGGAAGATGAACGCAGACAACCACGCGGCTTACCTGAACACCACCGCCGACTACACCTACGACCCCCGGGATCGGCTCGCCAGGGTGACCAAGACCGGTGACGGCGCCGGCACGGAAACCTACGTGCACGACGCCAACAGCAACGTCATCTCCCAAACGGTCAAGGCTGTCACCACCACGTTCAACTACGGCCGTAACCGGCTGCTCACCGGCACGACGAGCGGTGTCACGGCCTCCTACAACTACGACCCGTTCGGCCGGCTGGACACCGTCACCGCCGCCGGGACCATGATCGAACGCAACGTCTACGACGGCTTCGACCACATCGTCGAGAACCGCCATAACACCGGCACCGCCACGGCGACGACGAAGTACGCCTACGACCCGCTGGACCGCACCTCGACGAAGACGACCGATGTCGGCACGGCCAAGGAGAAGACCACCGCCTTCAACTACCTCGGCCTGTCCACGGAGGTTCTCGACGCGGAAGTCGCCGGCGTCGTCGAGAAGTCCTACCAGTACGCGCCGTGGGGCGAACGACTTTCCCAGACCAAGCACAACACCGACGGCACGGAGGAAGACGCCTTCTACGGGTACAGTCCACACACCGACGTCGAGCAACTCACGGACGACACCGGCAACACGAAAGCCACCTACGGCTACACCGCCTACGGCAGCAACGACGACACCCACTTCACCGGCATCGACAAGCCCGACCCGCAGGATCCGACGAAGCAGCCCTACAACGCCTACCGGTTCAACGCCAAACGCTGGGACCAGTCCTCCGGCTCCTACGACATGGGGTTCCGCGACTACAGTCCCGGCCTCAACCGGTTCCTCTCCCGGGACAGCTACAACGGCGCCCTGGCGGACATGCGCCTCGGCGTCAACCCGTGGACCGGCAACAGGTACGCCTTCGCTGGCGGCAACCCGATCAGCGGCGTCGAGATCGACGGCCACTGCTGGTCCTGGGCGCAGGATGTCTGTGATATCGCGAGCGGCACCGCCGACACGATCGGGGACGCGGCGGGCTGGGTCGGGGACCAGGCGGAGTCCGCCTGGAACTGGACCGCGAACACGGCGGACGCGGCCTGGGACTGGACCTGGGAGGCCGGCAGCGACCTGCTCAGCGCAGCCGGTGACGTGCTGAGCGACGTCGGGGACTGGATCGCGCACAACGCCGACGCGCTTGGGGACATCGCCCTGGACGCCCTCGAGATGCTCGGCGGTGCCGCCGCCACAATCGGCGGCGGTGCCCTGATCCTCACCGGCGCGGCCGCCTGCGCAGCCAGCACACCGGCCGCGGTCACCGTGGTGGGTGCGCCGGTGACGGTCGGGGTGTGCACGGCCGGCTGGGGCACCATGGCCGCCGGCGTGGCTCTCGTCGGAATCGGGCTCACCGCGATGGTGGATGGCGGGTCCGGCCTCGGCGACGACGTCGGCCGGCTGGAAAATCCCAAGGAGGGCTCAGGCAACTCGGGGACACCCGAGCCGGACAACCCCAAGAAGCGCGACGACAGGTGGCTCAAGCAACAAGGGGTGGACCCGCACGAGGTGAAGGGCGAGATCCCTGGACGAGGCGGTTATCAGGACATATATGTCGATAAGAATGGAAACATCTATGCCGTCCGTAAAGGCGCCAACCCGAATGACGGCGAGTACATTGGCAACCTCGAGGACTTCCAAGGTTGACCTGGGACGGAGGCTTGGTGACCAGAAAGGTCGAAGAGGTGCCGGTGGGCTACCCAGGCTTTCTGGTGATGCGCCCACCGCGCATCTCCCTCACCAGTGCGACCCTCAAGCGGGTGGCCCTGGCCAAGCTGTCCGACATAACGCTGCTGAGCGCGGCGTTCGGCGGTGAGGACATCCTTTTCGAGCCGTGGCTCACGCTCGTGGTGGACTACGGCCATGGCGCCTTCCTGGCCGGCGTGTACCGCACCGACTCGTCATCGAAGGACGCTGCGGCGCCGGACGGTACTACGCTTCCGATATGGTGCCTGCGCAAGTCGGAGTGGTTCCGCGAGACGGACCTGGAGCAATCCAGAGGTGCCGACGACTTGAGCGAGTACCTGCGGAGTGGGCCTCAGGTGGCGAATAGAATCGTGTTCGCCAATCGCGCCACCCATCCCGAGATCGACGGTGTGATGGACAGCGCGCTCACCGTCCTCAGATTGGGGATCACAGTCTCCCCGACTGAGCCTCGAGCCGCCGAGTGGCAATTCGTCGACCTTGACCTGGTCGACGACCGGCTGATCTGTGGAATCGAATATTCCCCCCTAACCGCGCGGAGCGAGTCGCTCGAAGCAGTCTTGCCGTCCTGGGTCAGTAGGATCGAGGAGCTTCTCCAGCGGGACGGGTTCTCGCCGGATCGGGAAATAACGATCAGCATTCGGAGGTCGGTTCCCGAACTGACGCGGGTGTTCCCTGTGCCCGGCGACGACGGGCAATCGTCCAGCGGTCGTGACGTGATCGGTGCGTAACTCACTGGGTCATGTGCGTAGTGCGTTCATGGACTGGGAGTGAGTGACGGTGAAGCTGGTCTGCGTCGGCCCTGTGGTGCCGGCGAGGCGCGGACGGTCACCGTGGTGAGCCGTCCGCGCCCCGCGGGATGTGTCAGCCGATCGTGAAGTTCGCCGTGAGTGTGCCGACCTGGAGCTGGTACGAGCCGGGCTCCACCTGTGGCCGCGCGGTGGCGTCGATGTCGCCGGGCGTGACCGCGAGTTGGCGGACCGGGAAGGAGACCTGGACCACCTTCGACTGGCCGGCGTCGAGCGTGACCCTGGCGAACGCGACCAGCCGCTGCGGTGGCACCACCACCGCGCTGACCGGCTGGTGCACGTAGACCGGCACGATGGCGGTGCCGGCCCGGCTCCCGGTGTTCGCCACCGTGAAGCTGGCGGTGGCGGTGCCGTTCCGCGACACCGTGCTGGGTGCGGACAGGCCGCTGGTCTGGAACGTGGTGTACGACAGGCCGAACCCGAACGGGTACTGCGGGTTGTAGCTGTGCCCCTGGCCGGAGCCGGTGTCCGGGAGCTGGTCGAAGAACTTCGGCTGGTCGCCGAGCGGCGACGGGCAGGTGCCGCAGAAGTCGCCGCCGGGCGCGTCGGCGTCCGAAGGCCAGCTCACCGAGAGCTTGCCGCTCGGGTTGACCTTGCCGAAGAGCACATCAGCCACGGCCGTACCGGCTTCTGTGCTGCCCTGGTAGGCCATCAGCACGCCGGCAGCGTTCTTCGCCGGCCCCAGTCCGAGCGGCCGGCCGGCGATCACGACGACGATCACCGGCTTGCCGGTCGCCTGCAGCGCGCTGATCAGCGCCTTCTGGTCGGGCAACAGCGCCGGCGCCGGGTTGTCGCCCAGGCCCTCGGCGTACGCCTTCTCGCCGACCGCCACGACGACCGCGTCCGCGGACGCCGCCGCGGCGACCGCGGATGCCTGGTCAGGGGCGGAGACCACGTTCGGGTCGGCGGCCTGCAGCCCCTTCAGCACGGTGGTCCCGGGCGGGATCTGGTCGGGCGGGCCCATGCAGCAGACGTGGCCGCCGCCGAAGACGCCCTGCCAGCTCACGCTCCACCCACCGAGCTGGTTGGTCATCGAGTCGGCGCTCGGCCCGGTGACCACCAGCCTGGCGTTCGGCGCGAGCGGCAGGGTGTTGTTCTGGTTGCGCAGCAGCGTGATCGACTCGCGGGCGGCCTGCAGGGTGGCGTCCCGGCCGGCGGTGGCCGCCGCGTCGGCCGCGCTGGCGTCGACGTACGGGTGCTCGAACAGCCCGAGCTCGAACTTCAGCTGCAGGATCCGGCGCACCGACTGGTCGATCCGCGCCTCGGAGACCAGGCCTTGCTGCACGTCCTGCAGCAGGCCGGCCTGCCAGCCGGCGTAGTCGAACGGCGTCATCGACATGTCGACGCCCGCGTTCACCGCCTTCGCGATCGCACCCGGGAAGTCGGCCGCGATGTGGTAGTTGTTGGCCAGTGCCGGCACGTCGCCGTAGTCGCTGATGACCACGCCGCGGAAGCCGAGGCGGCCGCGCAGCTCGTCGGTCAGCAGGAAGTGCGAGGCGGTGGCCGGGATGTTGTTGACCGAGCCGGAGTTGACCATCACGGTCTTCGCGCCGGCGTCGATCCCGCCCGCGTAGGAGGGCAGGAAGACGTCCTGCAGGTAGCGGATGGGCAGCTGCGCCTCGACCCGGTCATGGCCGTTGATCGACTCGGAGTAGCCGGCGAAGTGCTTGACGGTCGCCGCGGCCTGCAGCGGGCCGCTGCCCTGCAGCCCCCGGACGAACCCGGCGCCCAGCGCCGCGGCCAGGGCCGGCTGCTCCGCCCAGGTCTCGTAGGTCCGCCCCCACCGGTTGTCCCGGTGCAGGTCCTGGACCGGCGCGAAGTCCCAGGTCCAGCCGGTGGCCCTCAGCGCCTTGCCGGTGACCGCGCCGGCGGTCTCGGCTGCGGCCGGGTTCCACGTCGCGCCGACGCCGATCGAGTGCGGGAACAGCGGCGCCTCGAACGGGTGGCCGAAGCCGTGCACGGCGTCGATGCCGAGGATGACCGGGATGTGCAGCCGGGAGTTCTCGACGGCGTGATGCTGGATCGTGTTCGCCCACTCCGCCCAGCCGTGCCCGGTGTTGCTGGCCGGGTTGTCGGTGCCGCCGGCCAGGATCGAGCCGGTGAAGTTCTGGATGAGCACGGCGTCCAGGCAGTTCGGCTGCAGCGGGTCGGTGTTGCCGCCGGCGTTGTTGCAGTTGCCGTCGGCCGGGTTGGCCTTGTCACGCAGCCGACCGACCACGATCTGGTCCATCTGGCCGACCTTTTCGGCCAGCGTCATCCGGTGCAGCAGGTCTTCCACCCGCGCCGGGATGGCGGCGTTCGAGTTCAGGTAGACCGGCCCTGTCAGTGGTGTCGGAGCCGCGTTGGCGGGGCCCGACGCGGCGACCAGCGCGACGACACACAGCGCCGCCGCGAACAGCGAAGTCACGGTTCTGAGCTGGCGGCCCCGCGACCGGGTGGCGGTGCGCTGGGGCGTACGGGGAAACCTGGGGAGGGGCATGACACCATCCGCTTCTCTGCGAGCCCCGGATGGCCTCGGCTGCCCGCCGACCAGGCCGGGGCGGTCTGTCAGCCTCCGGTGGGGCGACCGCCGAGGCCCTGCCGGCGGTCGGGGCGGAGGCTGCCCTCCTGCGCCTGCCTCCTTCCGGACACGTGAGTCCGTTGGCGCGACGAGCCTAGGAGCCGCCGTTTCGGCGAGTCAACTGCTGGAATCGCTGGGCCATCCGGGTGTCTCGGCCTGCCGCCGGGCGCGCCGGGCACGCCGAGATGGCAGGCTCCTCGCGGTGACGGCGGATGCGCCGGAGGGTATGGCACACGCCGAGGGAGTTCCGGGGGCGAGGGTCCGGGAGGCGATCTGCTATGACGGTTAGTCGGCGCGGTGCAGTGCTGTCCGCCGCCACGCTCGTTGCCGCACTGGTCGGGGCCGTCCCCTCGGCCGGACCGGCGGTGGCCCAGCCGGCGGTGGCCCAGCCGGCGGTGGCCCAGCCGGGGGTCGCCGAGTCGGGGGTCGCCCAGCCGGCCGCGGCCAAGCAGCCGGTCGCCGAGGGGTACGGCGGTGCGGTGTCCACGGTGGATCTGGATGCGAGCGAGGCCGGGCTGGCGGTGCTCCGCGCCGGCGGGAACGCCGTGGACGCCGCCGTGGCCGCCGCCGCGACGCTGGGCGTGACCGAGCCGTACTCGGCGGGCATCGGCGGCGGCGGGTTCTTCGTCTACTACCAGGCCGGGACCGGCCGGGTGTTCACCATCGACGGCCGGGAGACCGCGCCGCAGGCGATGGGGCCGACCGCGTTCGTCGACCCGGCCACCGGTCGGCCGCTGGCCTTCGCCGACGCGGTCACCAGCGGGCTGTCGGTGGGTGTCCCCGGCACGCCGGCCACCTGGGCGGCGGCGCTGCGCCGCTGGGGCACGATCAGCCTGGTCCGGGCGCTGACCCCGGCCATCGAGGTGGCCCGCCGCGGGTTCCCGGTCGACCCGACGTTCCAGCAGCAGACCGCGGCGAACGCCGACCGGTTCGCACACTTCACGTCCACCTCGGCGCTGTTCCTGCCCGGTGGGCAGCCGCCGGCGGTGGGCAGCCGGTTCCGCAACCCGGACCTCGCCGAGACGTACCTGCTGCTCGCCCGGCACGGCATGGACTACCTCTACCGCGGCCCGCTGGCCGGCGAGGTCGTGCAGACCGTGCACCGGCCGCCGCTGGTGCCCGGCGACCCCTACAACGCCCGGCCGGGGCTGATGGAGACCGCCGACCTAGCCGCGTACCAGGCGGTCGGGCGCACGCCGACGCACGTCCGGTACGAAGGGCTGGACGTCTACAGCATGGCCCCGCCCTCCTCGGGCGGGACGACCGTCGGCGAGGCGCTGAACATCCTGTCGAACTTCAGCCTCTCCGCAGCGGACGCGGTGCAGTCGCTGCACTACTATCTGGAGTCCACCCGGCTGGCCTACGCCGACCGGAACCGGTACGTGGGCGATCCCGACCAGGTCTCGGTGCCTACGGAGCAGTTGCTGTCGCAGGGGTTCGCCAAGGAGCGGGCCTGCCTGATCGACCCGCTGCACGCGGCGACCAGCCCGGTGCCGCCCGGCAACCCCGACGGGCAGTACGCCGGCTGCGCGACGCCGGCCGGCGCCGCGCCGGCCGAGCCGACCGAGGGCCAGAACACCACCAGCCTGGTCACCGCGGACCGGTGGGGCAACGTGGTCGCCTACACGCTGACCATCGAGCAGACCGGCGGCAGCGGGATCGTGGTGCCCGGGCGCGGGTTCCTGCTGAACAACGAGCTGACCGACTTCAACTTCGCGCCCACCCAGGGCGCCGCCCCCGACCCGAACCTGCCGGCGCCGGGCAAGCGGCCGCGCAGCTCGATGTCGCCGACGATCCTGCTGCGGGACGGCCAGCCGTACCTGGCGACCGGCACGCCGGGCGGCGCCTCGATCATCACCACCGTGCTGCAGATCCTGCTCAACCGGCTCGACCTTGGGATGAGCCTGCCGCAGGCCATAGCCGCGCCGCGGGCCAGCCAGCGCAACGCCGCCACCAACACGGGTGAGGCGGAGCTGGCGTTCCTGGCCCAGTACGGCGCCGCGCTGGCCGCATACGGTCAGGCGTTCACCGTCAACCCGGAGATCGGGGCGGCGACCGGGCTGGAGTTCCTCGGCGGCGGCCGGCTGCTGGCCGCCGCCGAGCCGGTACGCCGAGGCGGGGGCAGCGCGCTGGTCCTCATCCCGGGAGACCGGCCAAGCTAAAGGATGCCGAGCTGGTTCGCGCGGGCGAGGGCCTCCACCCGGTTGCGCGCGCCGAGCTTCTCCAGCGCCCGCTGCAGGTAGGTCTTGACGGTGTTGCGAGTCAGGCCGAGCGCGACCGCGATCTCCGGGTTCGTCTCGCCCATCGCGACGTGCCGGAGGATGTCGTACTCGCGACGGGTGAGGCCGTGCTCGCGCAGCTTCCGGCTCAGCAGCGGCCCGCCGATGCCGCCGCCGACATCGACGCAGACGACCCGCTCGCCGGCAACCACCCGCCGGATCACGTCGACGAGGTCCTCCCGCTCGGTGTCCTTGACCACCACGCCGTGCGCGCCCGCCGCGAGGGCGGCCTCGAGCGCGGCGTGCTCGGGGTAGGCGGTGAAGAGGATGATCTTGACGTCGGGGGCGCGTGCCCGCATCTCCTGCACCGCCTCGGGGCCGAGCATGTCCGGCAGCCGCAGGTCGAGCAGGACCACGTCCGGGCGGAGGCTCTCGACGGTGGCGATCGCCTCCCGGCCGGTGCGCGCGAAGCCGGCCACCCGCAGCCAGGACGTGTTCTGCAGGGCGAGAGTCACGCCGTCCAGGACGATCGGGTGGTCGTCGGCGACGAGCACGCGCACCAGCCGGTCGGTCACGTCGGTATCCACGCCTGGACCGTCACGCCGTCGCCGTCGTCGTTCGGTCCGATCGTGGCCGAACCGCCGACCCGGGCCAGCCGCTCCGCCATCGCCGCGAGGCCCAGCCCGTCGTTGCGGGTGTGGTCTGCGGCGAGGCCGCCGCCGTCGTCGGAGACGGCGACCGCGATGCCGTCGCGCGCGGCGAACACGGTGACCACAACGGACTGCGCCCCGGCGTGCTTCTCCACGTTGAGCAGCGCCTCCCGGGCGGCATCGGCCAGCACCTGGATCCGCGAGCAGGGCAGCGCGGGCAGCTCGGTGAGGGTGATCAGCCGGGCGGTGACGCCGGTGCGCTCGGCGAACGCGCGGCAGTGCTCGCGCAGCGCGACGCCGAGGGCGACCTGCTCCGGCGGGGCGCTCAGCACCCGCAGCGAGCCGCTCAGCGCCCGGACCGCCTCCGCCGCCTGCTGCTCGATCGCGGTCAGCCGGGCCCGGATCTCCTCGTCGAGCTGCGGTTCGTCGCCGAGGCGCTGGATGCCGGCGCGCATCGTGAACAGCATGGCGCCGACGGTGTCGTGCAGGTCGAGCGCCAGCCGGCGGCGTTCCTCGTGTACGGCGACCTCGGCGGCGTGCCGCGAGCGTTCGGCCACGACCTGCGCGGTCGCGGTGCGGGCCGCGATCTGCTCGAGCGTCGCAGCGGTGCGGTCGCCGAACACGGTCTCGCCGCGGTTGGCGCCGTAGAGCACGCCGAGCAGGTGGTCGTTATGCACGATCGGGACGGCGATCATCGCCTTGATCTGCTCCGCCTCGGCGTGCGCGGTGAAGTGGTGCGTGATGTCGGGCGACGAGCAGTAGTCGTTGACCCAGAGCGGGCGACGCATGGCGAGGACTCTGCCGCCCAGGCCCAGGCCGACCGGTACGACCAGGCCGGTCACGCCGTCGGTGACGACGTTGACGGTGTGCTGGAGCACCAGTTGGTCCTGGCCGTCGGGCTCGCCCACCCAGGCCACGTCAACGCCCGCCAGGTGGGGCACGTTCGTCACGATTCGTCGGACCGCGGCGGCCCCGTCGAGCAGGGCCAGGATGTTGGCGTACTCCTCGTCGAGGCCGACCATGTCGGGCAGCTGCGTGGTGCGGGTCGGGTGCCCCACGTCAGGCATCATATGTCCACCTCCTGGGGCGGTGCCGGCGAACATCGCGGGTGACCGCCGGCGTCCCTATGGTCGCGCAGCGACACGGGTCATGGCCATCTCCATCCGGAGACCTCCGAACTGGGATCTCCACCTGCGGCTACCCCCGGCCGGGCGGAGCGCACAGGCTCGACACCCATCAGCCGGCGGCCAGCCAAGCCCTGCCGGCACCAGACGCGCTCGGGACGGGGGTACGCCGATGCTTACTGTCCGCGATCTCCGGGTGAGCTACCGGAGGTCGGTCATCGGCCTTCGGAGCGTCACCCTGGAGGTGCCGCGGGGCGCCGTGGTGGCCGTGCTCGGCAGCAACGGCGCGGGCAAGACGACGCTGCTTCGAGCGATCTCCGGCGTCCTGCCGGAGCACGGCGGCGCGGTCGAGCACGGCACGATCGAACTGGACGGACGCTCCCTGGTGGGCCGCTTGCCGGCGGCGATCGTGGCCGCTGGCGCGGTGCAGGCGCCCGAGGGCCGGCGGATCTTCGAGCGGCTCACCGTCGCGGAGAACCTCCGGATCGGCGGCTTCGCTGTCCGGGACGCCGCCGCTGCCGCACGCGCCCGCCAGGCCGTCTACGGGATGTTCCCGGTCCTGCACGACCGGCGCGGCCAGCGAGCCGGCCTGCTCTCCGGCGGCCAGCAACAGATGCTCGCGATCGGCCGCGCGTTGATGGCCCGGCCGCGGCTGCTGCTGCTGGACGAGCCGTCCCTTGGGCTGGCCCCCAAGGCGGTGGGCCAGATCGGCCGGCTGATCGCGGAGATCAACGCCGGCGGAACGACCGTCGTGGTGGTCGAGCAGAACGCGGCCATGGCGCTGTCCGTCGCCACCCACGCCTATGTCCTGACCACCGGCGAGGTCACCCTTTCCGGGCCGGCCGCCGTACTCGCCGCCGATGGCGCCGTCCGCGACCTGTACCTCGGCCGGGACACCGAGGCAGCCGTCGACCGCGAACTGGCCGCGACCGCCG
>Ga0210378_10001452_pt1 | contig 12371 bp, 10 predicted proteins | sample PLM1_60_b1redo_FD_155465 | JGI IMG/M metagenome (GOLD analysis project Ga0210378, IMG submission 155465) | Groundwater sediment microbial communities from an aquifer in East River, Colorado, USA - PLM1_60_b1 redo | ecosystem: Environmental > Terrestrial > Soil > Riparian zone | place: USA: East...
CAGCGACGCTCGGGCAGCTCAGCGGCTGCCGTCGCGGCTGACCAGCTCGCGCAGCCTCGGCTCCACGTCCTGCACGGCGACGAAGAGCAGCTCGTCGCCCGCCTCGAGCGGCTCGTCCGGCTCCGGCACGATCACCCGGTGACCGCGCACGATCGCCACCAGCGCCGCGTCCCGGGGCAGCGCCACCTCCCGCACCGGGCGCCCGACCACCGGCGCGGAGGCCGGCAAGGTGATCTCGACCAGGTTGGCCTGGCCCTGCCGGAACGTCATCAGCCGGACCAGATCGCCGACCGACACCGCCTCCTCGACCAGCGCGGCCAGCACCCGCGGCGTGGACACCGCGACGTCCACGCCCCACGCCTCGGTGAACAGCCACTCGTTGTTCGGGTGGTTGATCCGCGCCACCACCCGGCGCACCGCGAACTCGGTCTTGGCCAACAGCGACACGACCAGGTTGACCTTGTCGTCGCCGGTGGTGGAGATGACCACGTCGCAGTCCTGCAGCCGCGCCTCCTCCAGCGAGGCCAGCTCGGCGGCGTCCGCGGTCAGCCACACGGCTTCCGGCACCCGGCTGGGGTCGACCTTGTCCGGGTCGCGGTCGATCAGCATCACCGCGTGCCCGTTGTCGATCAGCTCGCGGGCGATGGACCGGCCGACCCCGCCCGCCCCGGCGATCGCGACGCGCATCAGTAACCCTCTCCCATGGGCGGGCTGGCGGCGATCTGCTCGACGGCGTCCGCGATGTCGTCGGTGACCAGCACGTGCACCTGGTCGCCGTCCTGCAGCACGGTCGAGGCCGTCGGCAGCATGCCCTTGCCGAACCGGGTCAGGAACGCGACCCGGGCCCCGCTGGCCCGCTCCAGCTCGCCGACCCTCCGTCCGATCCAACCGTCGTGCACGGCCTCCTGCATCAGCGCGACCGCACCGGACGGGTCCCGCCAGTCCTCGACGTGCTTGTCGCCGAGCAGCACGGACAGCAGCCGGTGCGTGGTCCACGGCACGGTGGCGACGGTCGGGATGCCGAGCCGCTCGTACACCTCGGCCCGCTTGGGGTCGTAGATCCGGGCGACGACGTGCGCCACCCCGAAGGTCTCCCGGGCCACCCGGGCGGTGATGATGTTGGAGTTGTCCCCGCTGCTCACCGCGGCGAGCGCGCCGGCCCGCTCGATGCCCGCCTTCTCCAGCGTGGTGCGGTCGAATCCGATCCCGGTGATCGGGTCGCCGGAGAAGTCCGCGCCGAGCCGGCGGAACGCGGCCGGGTTCTGGTCGATGATCGAGACGGAGTGACCGAGCCGCTCCAGGTTGCGGGCGAGGCTGGACCCGACGCGGCCGCAGCCCATGACCACGATGTGCACGGATCCGACGCTACCGCCCGCCCGGCCGACGGCATCGGCCGGCCGTACGATCGGCGCGTGTCCCTGCTGACGAGGATCACCAAGCGGCTGGTGATCGGTCGTCCGGTCCGCAGCGACAGGCTCGGCGAGACGGCGCTGTCCAAGCGCATCGCGCTGCCGATCTTCGCCAGCGACGCCCTGTCCTCGGTGACGTACGCGACGCAGGAGATCCTGCTCGTGCTGTCGCTCGCGGGCGTGGCGTACCTGTGGATCGCACCCTGGGTGGCGGCGGCGATCGTGCTGCTGTTCGCCATCGTGGTCGCGTCCTACCGGCAGGTCGTCCGCGCGTACCCGTCCGGCGGCGGCGACTACGAGGTGGCCACCAGGAACCTGGGCCAGTTCGCCGGCCTGACCGTCGCCAGCGCGCTGCTGGTCGACTACGTGCTCACCGTCGCGGTGTCCGTCTCCGCCGGCGTGGACAACATCATCTCCGCGTTCCCCAGCCTCAACGCCGCCCGGGTCGGCATCGCGGTCGGCCTCGTCGCGCTGCTGGCCGCCGCCAACCTGCGCGGCGTGCGGGAGTCCGGCACCGCCTTCGCCATCCCGACGTACGCCTTCACGGTCGGGGTGTTGCTGCTCATCGGCACCGGGCTGCTCCGGATGGCGTTCGGCTCGACGCCGGAGGCGGAGAGCGCGGCCTGGACGATCGAGCCGGAGTCCGGCTACACCAGCCTCGGCGGGCTGGCGCTGCTGTTCTTCGCGCTGCGGGCCTTCTCCTCCGGCTGCACCGCGCTGACCGGCATCGAGGCGATCGCGAACGGGGTGCCGGCCTTCCGACCGCCGAAGAGCCGGAACGCCGCGACGACGCTGGCGATTCTCGGCGTCCTGGCGATCACCATGTTCAGCGGGATCACCGCGCTCGCGCTGATCGCCGACGTGCACATCGCGGAGAACACCTGCGACCTGGTCGGCTTCCCCGGCAACTGCGAGACCGACCCGCAGCGCACGGTCATCGCCCAGCTCGGCGCCGCGGTCTTCGGCGGCACCTCGTCGATCGGCTTCTTCTACATCCAGGGCGTGGCCGCGCTGATCCTGGTGCTGGCCGCGAACACCGCGTTCAACGGCTTCCCGCTGCTCGGCTCGGTGCTGGCGCAGGACCGCTACCTGCCGCGGCAGTTGCACACCCGCGGCGACCGGCTGGTCTTCTCCAACGGCATCCTGGTGCTGTCCGGCTTCGCGATGCTGCTGATCTGGGCGTTCGACGCGCAGGTCACCCGGCTGATCCAGCTCTACATCATCGGCGTGTTCACCTCGTTCACGCTCGGGCAGTGGGGCATGGTCCGGCACTGGAACCGGGCGCTGGCCACCGAGCGCGACCCGGAACAGCGCCACCGGATGGAGCGCTCGCGGGCCATCAACGCCACCGGCGGCACCTTCACCGGGATCGTGCTGCTCATCGTCACGGTCGAGAAGTTCCTGCTCGGCGCGTGGATCGTGGTCGTCGCGATGCCGGTCATCTTCTGGACGATGCGGTCGATCAACCGGCACTACACGACGGTCTCCGAGGAGCTGGTGCCGGAGGACGAGGGCGGGATGCTGCCCAGCCGGGTGCACGCGGTGGTGCTCGTCTCCAAGCTGCACAAGCCGACGCTGCGCGCGGTGGCGTACGCGCGGGCGACCCGGCCGGACACGCTGACCGCGCTCACCGTCAACGTCGACGAGGACGACACCCGGGGGCTGCAGGAGGAGTGGGAGCGGCGGGGCATCCCGGTGCCGCTGACCGTGCTCGAGTCGCCGTTCCGGGAGATCACCCGGCCGATCCTCGACTTCGTCAAGCGGCTGCGGCGGGAGAGCCCGCGGGACGTGGTGGCGGTCTTCGTCCCGGAGTACGTGGTGGGCCGCTGGTGGGAGCAGCTGCTGCACAACCAGAGCGCGCTGCGGCTGAAGGGCCGGCTGCTGTTCACGCCGGGGGTGATGGTCACCAGCGTGCCGTGGCAGCTTCGGTCCTCGGACCGGGCGGCGCGGCGGCCGGAGCCGGCGGAGCCGGGCGCGGTGCGGCGGGGGATCGGCGCCACCGGCGGGGCGGGTGGGTCGCCACCCGGGTCGGACGGTGGCTCCGCCGGCGGGGCGGAGCCGGACCCGACGCAGCCGCCGGGCGCCTCCCGGGTGGGCGCCGGCCGCGACCCGACCCCGTGACCGCGCCGCCGGTGACCCCGTCAGTGCCGGTCGACAGGGCCCGCGACGGCCGCCGGGCCGGCTGTTCGGAGCCGGCCGGCCGGGGGTGGTTCCGGTGACCGGCGGGACGGGGTCGCGGCTGCGCGGGCGACAGGCCGCGGCGCGGCGGGCGCCCGAGCGGCGAGGGCCGTGGCTCGGCCGCGAACTCGAGGTGGACGTGGGGCCGGTCGCGCACGGGGGGCACTGCGTGGCCCGGCACGAGGGCCGGGTGCTCTTCGTCCGGCACGCGCTGCCCGGCGAGCGGGTCGTCGCCCGGGTGACCGAGGACGGCAGCGGGTCGTACTGCCGGGCGGACGCGGTCCGGGTGCTGTCCGCGTCGCCGGACCGGGTCGCTCCGCCCTGCCCGCACGCCGGGCCGGGGCGCTGCGGCGGCTGCGACTGGCAGCACGCGACCGGCGCCGCGCAGCGGGCCGGCAAGGCGGCGGTGGTCCGCGAGCAGCTCGCCCGGCTGGCGGGGCTGCCGGCCGTGCCGGTGACCGTCGAGGCGCTGCCGGCTGCCGGCTCGGCCGCGACCAGCCCGGCCGCCGCTCCGGCGCGCGGCGGGGGCTCCCCGGCCGGCGCGGGTCCGGTCGAGGAGGGCCTGCTCGGGTGGCGGACCCGGGTGCGCTTCGCGGTCGACGCGGACGGCCGGACCGGGCTGCGCAGGCACCGCTCGCACGAGCTGGAGCCGGTCCGGCACTGCCCCCTCGGGACGGACGCCGTCGCTGCGGCCGGGGTCGGCGACCGCCGCTGGCCGGGCGCGGCCGAGGTCGAGGTGGTCGCGTCCACCGCGGGCGACACGACGGTCCTCGCCGACGGTTCGGTGCTGGAGGGACCGGGCCGGGTCCGGGAGGTCGCGGCCGGGCGGGAGTGGCGGGTGTCCGCGACCGGCTTCTGGCAGGTCCACCCCGCCGCCGCGGACGCGCTCTCCGGCTGCGCGCTCGGCCTCCTCGAGCCGCGGCCCGGCGAGACCGCGCTGGACCTCTACGCCGGCGCGGGGCTCTTCGCCGGCCTGCTCGCCGACGCGGTCGGCCCGGCCGGCCGGGTGGTCGCGGTCGAGGCCGACCCGACGGCGGCCGCGGACGCGGAGCACAACCTGGCCGGCGCCGCCGCCGGCGTCCGGGTCCGCCCGTCCCGGGTCACGCCCGGCCTGCTCGGCGGCCTGGGGTTCCGCCCGGACGTCGTGGTGCTCGACCCGCCCCGGGCCGGCGCCGGCCGGGACGTCATCGCGGCGCTGGTCGAGCTGGCGCCCCGCGCGGTCGCGTACGTCGCCTGCGACCCGGCCTCGTTCGCCCGCGACCTGCGGGTCGCCCTCGACGCCGGCTGGGAGCTGCGTGCGCTCCGCGCGTTCGACTGCTTCCCGATGACCCACCACGTGGAAATCGTGGCCCTGCTGAGCGAGCGGGGCTCGCAGCGCGAGCGGGCATGGTGCCCCGGCTCCTGACCCTCCCGGACCCGGCCCTGGTGGTGCTCGTCGGGGTCGTCGACTCCGGCAAGTCCACCTTCGCCCGCCGCGCCTTCGCGTCGACCCAGGTGCTGTCCACCGACGTGTTCCGGGCGATGGTGGCCGACGACGGCGCCGACCTGTCCGCCAGCCGGGCCGCGTTCGAGCTGCTGCACCGGGTCGCGGCGCTGCGCCTGGAACGCGGCCGGCTCACCGTGGTGGACGCCACCAACACGTGGCCGGACGCCCGCGCCGACCTGGTCGACCTCGCCCGCGCGCACGGCGTGCCGCCGGTCGCGGTCGTGCTGGACGTCCCGCCGCGGATCTGCGCCGAGCGCAACCGGTCCCGCCCGGACCGTCGGCCGGTGCCGGAGCCCGCGCTGCGCCGCCAGCGCGACCGGCTCCGCCGCTCGCTGTCCACGCTCACCGACGAGGGCTTCTCCGCGGTGCACGTGCTGACCGACGAGGAGGCCGCCACCGCGACGGTCGAGCTGGTCCCGCCGTCGGAGCGGGCGCGGTGGGGACCTTGACCGCCCAGCCGGTGCCGCCGCAGTGGCCGGAGCAGGTCCGCCGGCCCGGCACGCCGGAGTGGGAGCGCAGCGCGGTGGCCTGGCTGCTCGACCAGGTGCCCGGGGAGTGGCGGGCGTACGAGGTGCTCCGCCGGCACCCGACGCTGCTCGCCCGGCTCGCCGCGGGACAGGTCGCGGCGTCGCTGGAGGCGGCCCGGGCCGGCTGGCGGACGCTGCGCCGGGACTTCGGCCGGGACCTGCCGCCGCAGGTGGTCGAGGAGGCGATCGCGGCGTACGAGCTGCAGGGGGCCCGGCTGGCCGAGCTCGGCCGCCGGGTCGCCGCGGTCGAGGAGGCGCTGCGCGGGCGGACGTGGATCCCCGGGGCGGGCCGCTGGACGGGCCCGCCCGGCACCCCGCCGCCGGACCGGTGGAGCCCGCGGCGGTGACGCGACCCGCGCCGGCCGGGCCGCGGCGAGGGGCGACCGCGCTTAGGCTGGGCCGGTGACGTCCCTTCTCCAGCAGGTGCAGTCGCCGTCCGACCTCCGCCGCCTGGACGCCGGCCAGCTGCCCCGGCTCGCCGCCGAGATCCGCGACTTCCTGGTGCGGAAGGTCGCCCGCACCGGGGGCCACCTGGGCCCGAACCTGGGCGCCGTCGAGCTGACCATCGCGCTGCACCGGGTCTTCGACTCGCCCCGCGACCGGATCGTCTGGGACACCGGCCACCAGGCGTACGTGCACAAGCTGCTGACCGGCCGGCAGGACGGCTTCGACCTGCTGCGCCAGCGCGGCGGCCTGTCCGGCTACCCGAGCCGGGCGGAGTCCGAGCACGACCTGGTGGAGAACTCGCACGCCTCCACCGCCCTGTCCTACGCCGACGGCCTGGCCAAGGCGTACGCGCTGCGGGGCGAGCAGCGGCATGTGGTGGCCGTGGTCGGGGACGGCGCGCTGACGGGTGGGATGTGCTGGGAGGCGCTGAACAACATCGCCGGCGCCGACCGCCCGGTGGTGATCGTCGTCAACGACAACGGCCGGTCGTACTCGCCGACCATCGGCGGGCTGGCCGACCACCTGGCCACGCTGCGGTTGCAGCCCGGCTACGAGAAGGCGCTGGAGCTGATCCGGGACACGCTGTCGCGCACCCCGCTGGTCGGCCCGCCGCTCTACGACGCGCTGCACGGGATCAAGAAGGGTCTCAAGGACGCGATCGCGCCCCAGGGACTCTTCGAGGACCTTGGGCTGAAGTACGTCGGGCCGGTGGACGGGCATGACGAGGCGGCGGTCGAGTCGGCGCTCACCCGGGCCCGCGACTTCGGCGGCCCGGTGATCGTGCACTGCGTGACCCGCAAGGGCTTCGGTTACGCCCCGGCCGAGGCGGACGACGCCGACTGCATGCACAGCCCGTCCAGCGCGTTCGACTCGGCGACCGGGCGCCCGCTGGCGAAGGCCGGGCGGCGCGGCACGGACGTCTTCTCCGACGAGATCGTCCGGATCGGCGGGGAGCGGCCGGACGTGGTCGCGATCACCGCGGCGATGCTGCACCCGACCGGGCTGGCCGGGTTCGCGGACGCGTACCCGGAGCGCATCTTCGACGTGGGCATCGCCGAGCAGCACGCGGTCACCTCGGCGGCCGGGCTGGCGATGGGCGGGCTGCACCCGGTCGTCGCGGTCTACGCGACCTTCCTCAACCGGGCCTTCGACCAGGTGCTGATGGACGTCGCGCTGCACGCGCTGCCGGTTACCTTCGTGCTGGACCGGGCCGGGCTGACCGGCGACGACGGGCCGTCCCACAACGGTATGTGGGACCTGTCGATCCTCGGCGTGGTGCCGGGCATCCGGATCGCCGCGCCGCGGGACGAGCCGACGCTGCGAGAGGAGCTGCGGGAGGCGGTGGCGGACGAGACCGGCCCCACCGTGGTGCGCTTCCCCAAGACGCCGCTGGGGCCGGACCTGCCGGCCGTGCGCCGCGACGGCGGCGTGGACGTGCTGCGCGAGGCGCCGGACGCGGACCTGCTGCTGGTAGCCGTGGGCGCCACGGCGGAGTCCGCGCTGGAGGTGGCCGACCGGGTGGCGGTCGAGGGGGTCCGGGTCACCGTGGTCGACCCGCGCTGGGTGACCCCGCTGGACCCGGCGCTGCTCGCGCTCGCCGCCCGGCACCGGCTGGTGGTCACCGTGGAGGACGGCGTGGTCGCCGGGGGCGTCGGCAGCCGGCTGTCCCAGGCGCTGCGCTCCGCCGGGAGCGACGTCCCGACCCGTGAGCTCGGCGTGCCGACCCGCTTCCTCGAGCATGCCAAGGTGCCCGCCCTGCGCGCGGAGCTGGGGCTCACCGCGCAGGACGTCGCCCGCCAGGTGGTCGGCTGGGTCTCCGGCCTGGACCGGGTCACCGGGGACTCCGCGGACGGCAGGGCCGGCACGGTGTCGTACTAGCCGGCGCCGACCGGACGTCGATTCCGGACAGGGGCGCCGCCGCCGGTGGCCGCCAGAGGACCGGCGGGCGCCGACGACCGGGGGCGGTCCGGCTCGAGCAGCACCGCCGCGACCGCGCCGAGCACCTCGGACCGCTCGCCGAGCTCGGCCTCCACCACCTCCACCGCCTCGGCCGCCGGCCGCAGCGACGAGCGCGCCAGCGCCTGCCGCAGCGGGTCGAGCAGCACCGCGCCGGCCCGGCCGAGCTCGCCGCCGACGGCCAGCCGCTGCGGGTTCACCACGTTCACCAGCGAGCCGGCGGCGACGCCCAGGTGCGCGCCGGCGTCCGCGACCACCCGGCGGGCGCCGGGGTCGCCGCCGACGGCCAGCGCCACCACCTGGTCGATGCTCACCACCTCGGCGTACGTCCCGTGCAGCGCGGCCACCAGCGCCGGCCCGCCGGCCACCACGTCCAGGCAGCCCCGGTTTCCGCACCGGCAGACGTCGCCGCGCTCGTCCAGGGTGGTGTGGCCGATCTCGCCGGCCAGCCCGGACCGGCCGCGGAAGAGCCGTCCCCGGACCACCAGTCCGGCCCCGATCCCGGTGGCGGCCTTGATGTAGACGAACGGGTCGCAGCCGCGCCCCGCTCCCCACAGGTACTCGGCGAGCGCACCGAGGTTGGCGTCGTTGTCCACCAGGACCGGCTGGTCCAGCCGGGCGGCCAGCTCCTCGCCGGCCGCGATCCCGGCCCACTCCGGCAGCACCGAGGGCGCCGCGACCCGGCCTGAGCCCAGCTCCACCGGGGCGGGCAGCCCGAGCCCGACGCCCACCACCGGGTGGCCGGCCAGCCCGGAGTCGGCCACCGCGGCCCGGACCAGCTCGGCGGCCCGGTCCAGCACCTGCGCGGCGGCCACCGCGGGCCCCAGCCGGCTGGCCCCCTCGGCGAGCACCTGGTGTCCGACGTCGGCGACGGCGACCCGCAGGTGCGTCCGGCCGACGTCCACGCCGACGGCGAGCCCCGCCTCCGGCCCGAGCCGGACCATCCCCGGCGGGCGGCCCCCGGCCGGGCCGGCCGGCGCCGCCTCGCCGGTCTCCACGACCAGGCCGGCCTCGAGCAGGGCGGTCAGCCCGCCGGAGACCGTGGCCCGGGACAGCCCGGTGGCCGAGGCCAGGTCGGCACGGGTCGCCGGGCCGAGCAGCCGCAGCGCGTCGGCGATCCGGCGCTGGTGGCCCCGCAGCCGCAGCACCGGGCGCGACCCAGGCCGCGCTGTCGCGGACATGGGCGGATCGTCCGGCCGCTCAATTGATCTGTCAAGAGAGCGACACAAGTCGGCGCGTTCCCACAACCTGCGAGGACTGCGGAGCGAGGGGGCCGGTAGGTGCCGCTGGTTTAGGCCTCGATATCGACACAGTTCCGTCATGCGATTGACATAGGATCGGCCGGCGAGGAACCTGCGGGCTGAAGTCCGGGTGCGGCTGAGGCCGCTGGTCCACTCCCCAGGTCCTGGAGGTCAGGTGTCCACTCTTCGCCGGATCACGGCCGTCGCCGTGGCGGCGCTCGTCGCCACAGGCGCCGCTGCCTGCAACACCCAAGACAGCGGCACGCCCTCGGGCGGCGGCGGCGGCGGCCAGGCCAGCGGCACGATCGCACTGCTGCTGCCGGAGACCGCGACCACGCGGTACGAGTCGTTCGACCGCCCGCTGTTCGAGGCGAAGGTCAGGGAGCTCTGCCCCGACTGCAAGATCCTCTATCAGAACGCCAACCAGCAAGCCGACCAGCAGCGGTCGCAGGCGCAGAGCGTGCTCGCCCAGGGCGCGAAGGTGCTTGTCCTCGACCCGGTGAACGGCGAGACGGCGGGCTCGATGGTGCAGCTCGCCAAGGCGAAGAACGTCCCGGTCATCTCGTACGACCGGCTGATCCAGGATGCCGACCTGGACTACTACGTCTCGTTCGACAACGAGAAGGTCGGGCAGCTGCAGGGCACGGCGCTGGTCGAGAAGCTGAAGAAGGACGGCAAGACGAGCGGCACCGTCGTCATGATCAACGGTGACGTCAAGGACAACAACGCCAAGCTGTTCAACAAGGGTGCCCATTCGGTGCTCGACACCAGCGGCTTCACGCTGGCGCCCAAGCCCGACTTCTTCACGCCGGACTGGAAGCCGGCGAACGCGCAGACCTTCATGAACGCCCAGATCGCGAAGCTCGGCAAGACCGGCTTCATCGGCGTGTACGCCGCCAACGACGGCACGGCCGGCGGCGCGATCGCCGCGATGCGGGCGAACGGCGTGACCCCGATCCCGCCGGTGACCGGCCAGGACGCCGAGTTGGCCGCGATCCAGCGGATCGTCTCCGGCGACCAGTACATGACGGTGTACAAGGCGTACAAGCCGGAGGCCGACAGGACTGCCGAGCTCGCCGTGGACCTGCTCAAGGGCAACAAGCCGCAGGGGGAGAGCACGGTCAACAACGGGCAGAAGGAGGTCCCGTCGTTCCTGCTCACTCCGGTGGCGGTGACCATCGAGAACATCAAGGACACCGTCGTCAAGGACGGGCTCTGGACCGTGGACAAGATCTGCGCCGCCCAGTACGCGCAGCCTTGCGCCAAGGCCGGTCTGTCCTAGTCGGTCTGCTGAGGACCGGGAGCGGGAGCGGCATTTGACGCTCCCGCTCCCGGCCTGTGGAGAGGAGGATCGACGGCATGACCGCAACCGTCCAGGAACGGCCGCCAGCACCCACCGGCACGCCGGTGCTGTCGCTGCGCGGCATCAACAAGCGCTTCGGCGCCGTCCAGGCGCTGACCGACGTCGACTTCGACGTCGTGATGGGCGAGGTCGTCGCCCTGGTCGGCGACAACGGGGCCGGCAAGTCGACCCTGGTCAAGGTGATGTCGGGGGTGGGACCGGCGGACGGCGGGACCATCGAGTTCGAGGGGCGGCATGTCAGCATCCCCACCCCGCACGCGGCGCAGGACCTCGGCATCGCCACCGTGTTCCAGGATCTCGCGCTCTGCGACAACCTCGACGTGGTCGGGAACCTGTACCTCGGCCGCGAGGTGGTCCGGATCGGCGCGCTGGACGAGGTCGAGATGGAGCGGCGCTCGCTCGATCTGCTCCGTCAGCTGGCGGCGCAGCTCCCGAGCGTGCGGACCCGCGTCGCCGGGCTGTCCGGCGGCCAGCGCCAGGTGGTCGCGATCAGCCGCTCGCTGCTCGGCGAGCCGGGGTTGGTCATTCTCGACGAGCCGACGGCCGCGCTCGGCGTGGCGCAGACGGCGCAGGTGCTCAACCTGATCGAGCGGCTCCGGGAGCGCGGTCTCGGCGTGGTGCTGATCAGCCACAACCTCGCCGACGTGTTCGCCGTCGCCGACCGGATCGTGGTGCTCCGGCTCGGCCGCAACGGCGGCGAGTTCCGGGTCGGCGAGGTCGACCAGGACGACGTGGTCGCCGCGATCACCGGGTCCCGGGAGAACGTCGTCGCCGAGCGGGCCGCCCGCCGCGCGGGCCAGCCGGAAGCGGAGTCGCCGGAAGCAGAGCCGGTCGAGGACACGGACGCGGAGCACCCGGACGCGGAGACGCCGGACGGCGCCGCGGAGGAGGTCAGATGAGCGAGCGTACGGCCGTCACCGACCAGGCACCCGAGCCCGGCGGCGCCGTCGCCGGTGCCGGCACCGCCTCCGGAGCACCGGGCGAGCGGCTCAGGCGGCGCCGCGGGCTGGCCGGCTATGCGGACGACTTCGTCGTCCGGCTGCGGTCCGGTGAGCTCGGCGCGCTGCCGGTCATCGTCGGCCTGGTCGTCATCGTCATCGTCTTCCAGTCGCTGAACAGCGTCTTCCTCAGCTCGGGCAACCTGGTCAACCTCGCGCAGTCGATCGCGTCGACCGGGATCATCGCGATCGGCGTCGTGCTGGTGCTGCTGCTCGGCGAGATCGACCTGTCGGTGGCGGCGGTCAGCGGCGCGGCCGGGGCCGTCCTCGCCGTGTTGAACGCCAACCGCGGGTACAACCCGCTCGTCGCCGTGGTGCTGGCGCTGGCCGTCGGCGCGGCGATCGGGCTGCTGCACGGCCTGGTGTTCACCAAGCTCGGCGTGCCCTCGTTCGTCGTCACCCTGGCCGGCCTGCTGATCTGGCAGGGGCTGCAGCTGCGGGTGCTCGGGGACACCGGCTCGGTGAACCTGCCGGTCGGCGAGCCGCTGCAGAAGTTCGGCCAGTCGTCCTTCGTGCTCAACACGCTCGGCTACGGGCTGGCCATCGCGGTGAGCGCGCTGATGTTCCTCTCGATGCTGCGCCAGGCCCAGCGGCGCCGGGCAGCCGGCCTCGCCGCGCGCCCGGTCACAGAGCTCGCCCTGAGGGCCGGCGCACTCCTCGTTCTGCTGGTCGTGGTCGTCTTCGTGCTGAGCCAGGACCGTGGCGTGCCGTGGACGCTCGTGCTGTTCCTGGCGCTGGTGGCGATCGTCGACCTGGTGTTGCGCCG
>Ga0210378_10001454_pt1 | contig 12359 bp, 13 predicted proteins | sample PLM1_60_b1redo_FD_155465 | JGI IMG/M metagenome (GOLD analysis project Ga0210378, IMG submission 155465) | Groundwater sediment microbial communities from an aquifer in East River, Colorado, USA - PLM1_60_b1 redo | ecosystem: Environmental > Terrestrial > Soil > Riparian zone | place: USA: East...
GACGTGCACGAAGTAGGTGCCGGCTCCCGTCCGCGCCGCCAGTCGCACCACTTGCTGGAAGGCCAGCTCTTCCACCAGCTTGGAGTGGATGAGATGGACGTTGTACCAATCCCACTGGCCTCGCTGCTGGGCCAGGAGGTAGTTGTACATGACCAGCTCATCGTCCTCGCCGTGGACCGCCAGCACGCCCCCGTGCCGCGCAACCTGTCGCATGAGGTCCTCGAGGCGCCCGGTGTCGATCTTGGCGATCGGGGTCAGGCTCGTTTGGCGCCCTTCGGGAGGCCGGATGTCGGTGGTGAAGATCTTGACGCTGGGGAAGCCCGCCTCGACGAGCTCATGGTACCGGGCGATCGCGTCGGGAGGAGTGCGGTTGGAGTAGATACAGTGGGTGGAATAGTCCGTATACGCCTGACCGCGCCAGGGCGCCAGGTAGTCGTGGATCCCCTGGGCCAGGTCCCCCGCGTGCGGCACGGGCGCAAAATCGATCACCGTCGTCGTCCCGCCCCAGATGGCCCCCAGGGAGTGCTCCAGCGGCCCGGCGTTGGGAACCCCGGCCACCAGCGTACGGGCGCCGGGCTGGACGTTGGCGACGGCGTGGGCGTGGGTCTCGATGCCGCCGGGCACCACAATCTTCCCGCGGGCGTCGATGACCTGGGTCGCCGCGGCAGGGAACACGCCGGGAAAGGCTACGGACACGATTTTCTCGCCCACGACTCCCACGTCCCAATCGCCGACCCCGGCCGGGGTGACGACGCGACCGCCTTGAATGAGCATGTCGAGCATGGCTCACCTCCCTTGTCCGGGTGTGGGGTCTGATGTAGATGACGGTGAAGAGCTGCGGTTGATCGTGCGTCGCCGCGGGGGCGTAGTCAATGAGCAGGCCAGGGGGGTGCGACCTCAGGAGGCCGGCCGCGCGCTCTATACTCCGCGTCCATAGACGCCCGCTTGTGCGCGGGCGCCGTCAGGACATCGCAATCCGTGACGACAAGATCCACCGCATCGGTCGCGATCTCGATCCGGCTGGCCATGCCACGACCCTGTGCCCCGACACGCTCGTGATGCGCGGGCGGAGGCCGGCTTCTTCGCTGGACGCGAGAAGATGAAGCGGGTCGGCCTCATCGGGTGCGGGGCGATCGGGCGTCCCGTGGCGCGCGCGCTGCTGGCCGGAAAGGCCGGATCGCATTCGCTGGCGGCGGTGCTCGCTCGTGCCCGACGCGATCTCGACGGGTTCCCGGTGACCGACACCGCCGACAGGTTCCTCGCCGGCGGCCACGATCTGATCATCGAGGCGGGCGGTCCGGTGGCCTTCCGCGCCCTCGTGCCGGCGGCGCTGGAGCGCTGCGAGGTGTGGGCGGTGAGTCCGGTCCCTCTCGCCGATCCGGTCCTCGAGCGCGAGATCCGCGGCATCTCGGCGTCCACTGGACACGCGCTGCGCATCGCGCCGGGTGCGCTTGCCGCGTTCGATGGCATCGCTACCGCCATGGCCGGGGGCCTGGAGAGCCTGGACGTCTTCATTGATCTCGGCGCCGGGGAGGCGTCCGAGCCCGAGCTCCTATTCGAGGGAACCGCGCGGGAGGTCGGGCTGCGCTTCCCCGAGGGTGTCAACGTCGTGATCGCGGCGGCCCTGGCCGGCCCGGGACTCGACGCCACTCACGTCCGCGTCATGCGCCCCCCGCGTGGAAGCGCCGGGCGCACGATGGGCTTCACGGTGCGCTCGCGGGCCGGCGTCTTCGAGCTGATGGCCAGGCCGCGCGTCGTACGCGCGGAGGATATCCACACCGTCGCGGCGAGCCTGATAGCGATGTTGCGCCGCGAGACGGCGGGTATCGTCATCGGTTAGGACCGGCCCCGCGCATCCCGTCAGAGCGGGTTTGGACCGACGACTTCCCAGTGGTAGCGGTCGCGGAGCTGGTTGCGTTCGTCGTCGTTGATCGGGCGGTGGTTCAAGAGCTCCTCGACGTAGCCGCCGGCTGCGGCCGGGGTGTACATGAACAGGACGCGGCCGGTTTCGCGGCCGGTGCTCTTCCAGGCATGCGGGACGTTGCGCGGGAAGAACGCGCAGGTGCCGGGCTCGCCGACGGTGACCTCGTCGCCGATCTTGAAGGTGATCTCGCCGGCGAGCACCCAGGCGACCTCGTCGCTGTCGCGGTGCAGATGGAACATGCTCTTGGTGCCGACGGGCACGGTTTCCTCGAACAGCATGATGCTCTCATTGGTCTCGTGGCCGACGAGCTTCAGGGCGGCGAAGCGGCCAGGCGCCCCCATGTCGAGATGCTTCCCACCGCCCGCGGGTACGACAAAGCCCCTTTTCGCGTCCATATTGATGTCCTCCCCTGTGGCTAAGGCGCGCCGCCTATGTCGAGCGGCCACACGTAGCGATCCCACGCGAGACCGACCACTTCCATCTGGCCGGCGGCTCGCGCGCCCGACCGTTCGGCGACGCGCCGCGAGCGGGCGTTCGACGGAAGAATGGCCGAGACCGTGTACGACAACCGCAGCACGTCGCGCGCGTAGTCGCGAACGCACCGCGCCGCTTCGCTCGCGAAACCCTGGCCCCAGGCGCCGGGGTCCAACGTGTAGCCGAGCTCCGTCTCGTAGGTCAGCACGACGTCAGCGGGCGCCCGTTCGCGCCCGAACCATCCTCGGCGCATCCCGTGCTCGGGCTTCGCGGATTCGACCACCATGTCCATCAGGCCGCAGCGTCCGATCAGCGCTCCGTCTGCCTTGCGCACGACCGCGAGATAGCCGAGCGCGAGCTGCTCATAGCTCGCGAGCGTGTACTCCATCCATGCTTTCGTCTCTTCGGGCGAGCGCGGCCGGCCCTGGGGATACAGATGCTCCGCGACTTGGGGGTTTGCGTGGAGGTGAGTGTAGAACGGCAGGTCGTCCGGCGTGACCCGCCGTAGCACGAGGCGATCCGACTCCAGCCGGTCTGTGCCGTGGGCCAGCGTCAGGATGAAGCCTCCTTCGTGGTCAGAGCCGTTTCGCGAAGGGCCAGCGGCAGGAGCAGGCATACGAAGGCGATCGAGAATAAGATGCCGAGCGCAGACAAGACGGACGGTAATCCCCAGGCGTCGATCCCATAGCCGACGAGGGGGCCCAGCAGACAGAAGGAGGCGCGCAGACCAAGCTGCGACAGGGAGATCACGGTCGCGCGGAACGCGGAGGGGATCCTCTCGTTGAGCGCTTCCATGAAGAGCACCCCGAGGACGCCCCGGCCGATCTTGAACAGGAACCCGAACAAGATCCCGCCCCAACCGAAGAACGACGCCATCCCGAAGTACGCGACGATGGGCAATACGCCGACGACGGCGAGCAACGGTCGCCGGCCGTATCTCGTCGCGCCGAACGCGGCGCATTTCGCGGCGAAGCCGTCGATGAGGTTGTAGGCCGCCAGCAGGACGCCGAACCAGGGCAGGGGCACCGCGGTCTCCTGCCAGTATTTCTGGTTCACCCAGAACATCACCAGCGCGCCGCTCCCCCACACGACCATGTTGAGGAAGACGAGCCGCGTTGCGGTGTCGCGTACGAGAGTGGCGGAGAGTACCTCTTTGAGGTTCTGGGCCCACTTCTTCGGCCGTTCGTAGCTCGCAGACGGCTCGGTGATGCCCAGCACGAGCAGCACCGGGATCCAGCTCAGGATCGCGTTGGCCCACAGCAGATGCCCATAGGACAGGATGACGACCGCGCCTCCCAGGAGCGCGCTCACCGTCGTCCCCATTTGCGCCGCGAACGTCGCATTGCCGAGGATGGCCGCTCCCCGGGACTTCTCGCCGCCCTCCGCGAGATACGAGTCCCAGAGAAGCGCCACATCGCCGCCCGAGATCATGCTGAGGGCGATCCCCATCGTGAGGTGATAGAAGAGGAGGCCCTCGTAGCTGCTCCACAGCGGCAGGAGGGAGAAGCTGACGGCCTTGAGCGTCGCGCCCAGCAGCAGTGTCTTCTTCCGTCCCCACAGGTCCGAGAGCAGCCCTGACGGCACTTCGCCGCTGAGGATCACGACCGCGAACACGGCCTGCAGCTCCATGAACTGATGCATGCTGATCCCCTGGGTCGTGAGATAGGGGATCCACAACGCGATCACGATCATGAACTGATCGAAGAAGGAGAACCCGTAGAGCAGCGGGATGTTCTTCTTCATGGGCTCATGCCGACTTGCGCTCGACCATCCGAGGGTCGTCGACATCGAGGTCGATCTTCTCGCCGGGAAAGGGCGTCGCGGTCATGAGCGTCGCGCCCTCCGAAGAGTGGAAGCGGTGCCACGCCCCCTGCGGAATGACCGCCATCATGCCGGCGCGGAGCGCGAACGACTTGGGCGGCCCGTCATCGCACCCGATGTCCAGGGTCGCCGTGCCGTCGACGATGTGAATCAGCTCGTCGGCGGGATGTGTTTCCCAATGACCTTTCCCTGCGAACTTACTGGTGAGCAGTGCACCGTCGCGGTAAGACGCCAATTGGGCAGCGCTCCCCTTTCGGTCCGCCATCGTCGACTGCGGAGTCCGGCCGCGGAACATGGTCAACTTCGCGAGCTCTGCGTGGAGATCGATGATGCTGGGCGTTTGACTTTCCATTTATCTCTCCATTCAGTCCTGGCGGACGGCCATGATCGCGAGGGAGATCTGCACCCGCTCGCCGAGATACGCGCCGCCGGTGTCCGTCGCGGCGTTCCAGGTCACCCCGAAGTCGCGCCGGTCGGTCGCGCCGGTCGATCGTCGTCTCCGCCCGGAATGCCGCGGCGATCTTCTTGCTGAACGGGTGGTTGGCCTGGCCGAGATAGCGCGTGTCCAGGACGACAGGCCGCGCGACGCCGTGAATGGTGAGGTCGCCCGTCACCTTCCAGTGCGCCGGGTCGAGCGCCTCGACGCGCGTGCTCCTGAACGTGATCGTCGGATGGTCCTTGCCGCCGAGCAGGTCGAGGTCCATGAGCCGGCTCATGAGGCGTTCGTTGGTCACGTCGACGCTCGAGTGCACCGGATCGATGGTCCATGTCGCAAGCGTGGTCGTCATGGTGGCCTCCTAGGGGTAGATGCGCCGAGCGCCCATGAGCACGGCCTGCGCGGCGAGACCGCCGGCGCCCCAGACGAAGAACGCGGTGCTCACGCTCCAGCGCTCGGCGACGGCGCCGATCAGGGAGGCGGCGATCGGGAAGGAACCGCCGTGGATCAGCGTGAAGAGGCCCATGACTCGCCCGCGCAGCTCGTCGGACGAGGCGAGCTGGAGCGCCGTGTTGCAGCCGGCCGCGGTGATCACGCTGGCGGAGCCGAGCAGCAGCAGGGCCACCGCGGTGAGCGAGAAGCTCTCGATCACGGACAACGCCAGCAGCACCGCGCACGCGGCGGCCGCGCTGGCGTGGAGCAGGGCCAGCGGCGGGTGGCGGGGCACGACGGCGCCGAGCGTGAGGGCGCCGGCGACGGCGCCCACCCCGACCGCGGCCATGAGGAAGCCGAGCTCCTGGGCGCCCTGGCCGAGGACGTTCGTGGCCAGCAGCGGCACCCACATGCTGAAGTTGAACGCGCAGAAGCTGATCACGAAGAGCACTCCCATCAGCGCGCGGATCTCGGGCGTGCGCAGGACGTAGGCCAGGCCCTCCGCGATGTCCTGACGGATGGTCGTCGGGCGCTGGCGGCGGGGGCGACCCGCCACGCTGAGCGCAGCCAGCGTGGCGATGACGAGGAGGTGGCCGGCGCCGCTGACGGCGAAGGCCGGCGCCACGCCGACGCTGGCGATGACGAGACCGCCCGCGGCGGGACCCACGATCCGCGCGCCGTGGAACGCCGCGGAGCTCAGCGCGACCGCGTTGACCACGTCGTCCCGGCTCACCGTCTCGCTCACGAACGACTGCCGCACCACGTTGAAGAGCGTGTTGGCCAGGCCCGCGCACAGCGCCAGGATGCCGACGTGCCAGTACGCGACCACGCCCGTCGCCACCAGCGTGGCGACGGTGAGCGCCGTGGCTGCCTGCGCGGCCTGGGTGGCCATGAGCAGGCGGCGCTTGGCCACGCGGTCGGCGATGGCGCCGCTGGGGACGGCGAGCAGCAGTATCGAGCCCCAGTGCAGCAGGTTGATGAGTCCCAGCAGCAGCGGCGAGTTCGTGAGCGACAGGACCAGCCAGGCTTCGGCCACTGCGAGCATGTAGGTCGCGATCTGCGAGATCATCTGCGCGCCGAAGACGGCGCGGAAGTCCCGGGAGCGCAGCGCGCGGAGGATCTCGGGCAGGCGCATCGCTCGCCACTAGGGCCGTGGGACCTCGCCCATCAATTGCACGAAGCGCCAGCGGTGGCCCTCGGGGTCGAGCGCCTCGTAGGCGCGATGGGTTCGACCCGACGCGTGCTCGCGCAGCGCGGTGGCGATCTGCGCCCCCGCGGCGAGCGCGCGCTGATAGTGCGCGTCGATGTCGTCGATATACACGCTGATGTACTGGCTCTCGACGCCACCCCGCATCGGGCTGACCGCGCGGTGGGCGCCCTGCGTGCCGATGCCAATCACGCCGCCGCCGAACTCGACCAGCGAATGGCCGATCACGCCCTCCGCGCTCACGAGCCGCGCGTTCGGGACTTCACGGAACCCGAACGCGCGCTCCAGGAAATCGAGCGCGGCGCGGATGTCCTGATAGGGAAGCTGGGGAACGATCGAGGGTCGGCGCTGGGTCTCGACCTCCTGTCGGATCGTCGCCATGAGGGTCTCCTTTCCCCGGGCGAGCGCCGACGGCTCGAACGCGGCGTCGCGCCGCAGCTTCCTCACCAGGTCCATCGGCTTCATCGCCTCTTCACCCTCTTTTCCCCGCCCGGCTCGAGTAGTTCGCGCAATTGGGCGCGGGCGCGGTTCAGCCGCGACCGCACGGTGCCGATCGGCAGCTCGAGCGCCTCGGCCACGCTCTGGTACGAGAGGTCCTCCCACGCGAAGAGCAGGAGCGCCTCGCGCTCGCCGTCCGGCAGCGCCTCGATCGCGTTGGCCACGCGCGGGAAGAGCACGCGGGCGTCGAGTGCCTTGGCGCCCGCGCGCCGGTCCGCCGCCTCGTCAGCCGCCGCCATGCGGGCGTTCGCGCGCAGCCGTCGCGCCTCGCCGCGGCGGTGCTTCAGCAACAAATTCGAGCCGATCCCGTACAGCCACGGGAGCGCGGTCGCGCGCGACGTGTCGAACGTCTTGCGCCGCTCGAACGCGATCCGGAACAGCTCGCCGACCAGCCCTTCCGCGACTTCAGCGCCCGCCCGGCGGCCCAGGAAGCGGAGCACCGTGGCCGCGTGGCGGTCGTAGATGACCCCGAAGGCTTCGGGCTGGTCCAACGAGCGGCCGATCACCTCGGCGTCCGATGGAGAGCTCACCGTCTCCTCTTTCCCGATCGCAGGGTCTGGTTCGCGGGCGAGGCGATTATCATCGGCTTGGTGAGGATCGTCGCGCACGTCGATATGGACGCCTTCTATGCCGCCGTCGAGGCGCAGCGGGATCCTGCGCTACGAGATCGGCCGCTCGTTGTCGGAGCCGATCCCAAGGAGGGACACGGCCGCGGCGTCGTGACGGCGGCGAGCTACGCGGCCAGACGGTACGGCATCCGCTCGGCCTTGCCGATCTCGCGAGCCTGGCGCCTGGCGGAGGCCGCGCGTCGCCGCGGCGAGCCCGAGACAATCTTCGTCCGTGACGATCACGCGCTCTACCGGGAAGTCTCGACGCGGATCATGGCGATCCTCGCCCCCGCCGGCGACGCCTTCCAGAAGACCAGCGTCGACGAAGCGTATCTCGAGCTATCGTCGCTCGGCAGCTTCGACGCAGCAATCGAGCGCGCCCGCCAGCTCAAGGCGGAGATCGTGAGCCAGGAAGGCCTGACCGCCTCGGTGGGTATAGGCACCAACAAGCTCGTAGCCAAGATCGCCTCCGATTTCCAGAAGCCCGACGGGCTCACGGTCGTGCGACCGGAGGAGGTCCAGTCGTTTCTGGATCCGTTGCGGATCCGGGTCATTCCGGGGATCGGACCCAAGACCGAGCGTTTCCTGCACGAGCGTCACATCCGGACCGTCGCCGAGCTCAGGACGCTCGAGCGGGCGCAGCTCGAGGAGTGGTTCGGCCGCTGGGGCGAGGACCTCTTCGCCAAGGCCCGCGGTCTTTCGGAGAGCGCGGTGTCGAACGAGCGGGAGCGCAAATCCGTCGGCGAGCAGGAGACGTTCGAGGTCGACACTCTGGACGCGGCGTTCGTGCTGGAGCGCACCCGCGCGCTGGCCCACACGGTGTGGAGCCGGCTCGAGGGCCACGGTTTTCGCGCGTTCCGAACGGTCACGGTGACCGTCCGCTTCGAGAATTTCATGACCTTCGCGCGCTCGCGAACCGGCCGCGAGGCGTGGGCGAGCGAGGAAGCCCTGTGCGCGGCGGCCCTCGAGCTGCTCGTGCCCTTCCTCGACGACCGCGAGAATCCCCGGCACCGCAAGCTCCGCCTCATCGGCGTCCGCGCGGAGAAGCTCTCCCGCTGATTCGCCTTCTCCCCGGGCCAGGAGGAAGAGCGCCTTTCGCGCCCGGCGGTACATGCCGCTCGGCCGCTTCTCTAACATCGAATAGATCTAATAGAGGATGGGCCCCGAGGGGAGGTAGAGCTCAGGCCGGCCGAACGGCCGCGAGGCGAGGAAGATCGCGAGCTCGCCGATTCGGAAGCCGCAGCCGACCAGCGCCTCGAGCAGGGAAGCGCAGGCGCCGGGGACGCGCACCGTCACGTTTCCCCCGCCGCCCGCGTTTGCGGCCGCCGCCACCGCCCGGAGGAGCGCCGTCTCGTCGCGTCCCGCCGCCGGCCCGATCCGCTCCCCCCGCCGATAGGCGAAGGCAGTGAGCTCGCCGCCGCGCTCGATCGCCACCGCCGCGGTGGCGTCGCTCCGCCAGTAGGCCAGGTCGTCGGCGCGGCCGTGGCCGAAGACCTCGGCGATCAGCTTCTCAGCGGCGCCGGGATCGCACGGCAACTCCCGCTCCCGCGCGTCGAGCCCGACCCGCGCCCTGAGCCGCGCCACCGCCGCGGCATCCCCCTCCAGACGGTAGATCGGCCAGCGCGGCGCCATTCCGGCCATCACGTAACGGGCCTGGGCGCGCGGGTCGAGCGTGGCCCAGGTGCACCGCACCTCCGCACCGCGCGACTCGCCGTAGGCCAGCGCCTGCTCGAGCAGTGCCCGCCCCACGCCCCGCCCTTGGTCGCCGGGGAGCACGAAGAACATGGACAGGTACCACACCCGGCCGCGGACCAGGGCCGAGACCATGCCACGGATCCGTCCCTCTTCGACGGCGCAGAAGTAGCCGTCGGGGTCGCTCGCCAGCCCCGCCCGGGCATCGCTCGCCACCGGGGCGTCGGCCGGCCTCGGCGCCGGCCGGCCTCTACGCACCACGAGGTCGTTGCTCGCGGCGACGTGCACCCGCCAGACCTCCTCGAGCTCCTCCGGCCGGACCTTGCGGATATGCGGCTCGCCGCTCACGGGCGCATCATAACAACCCCCGCCCGCCGGCGCGGCGGACCGCTCGCGCGCCGGCGGCGGCGACCGCCGCGGGGTTTGGTCGGGGTCGAAGGCGCCCTTTTCAGCGAAGGGACGACCTACAGCGACTGTCTATCCGGGCTCTGTGATTTCTGACGAGCTCTGCGCGATTGTTCTGGGGTGTCCAGTCATTTTGCTGCGTGGAGACTCGCTACAACATGTCTGACCGCGCGCCGTCCGGCGCGACGAGACCTCGAATAGCCCAACTCCGGCCAGCGACAAGCCAGACTTCGGGCGACTTCACCCAGGAATTACCCAGGAAGTTGCTCCCAACGAGAGCCAAGGAGACCCAAAGCCGCCTACGTCAGAAGCGCTGTTTTACGACTGGTTGTTTGTGGCGCGTTCGCCCTGTTCAATGCCGGGAAAGGCGCAGGGCACTGGTTCGAGGACGACACGATCTACAAGATGTGGGAAGACCTGCTGCAGATGTCCGATCCCAAGGCCGCGGATGCCCAGCTGCGCAAGATCGGCAACTACAAGTTCGAGAACTTCGAGATCATCCCGCTCTTCGACGTGTACATCGAGGTGGTGGTGAACCCCAGGATCATCAAGGACTGGCCATTCTCCGGCTGGGACGGCGGGGACATCGGCCATACGTTTCTCATCAGCGCGTGTAAGCAGGAGAAGCCCTGTAAGTAGGCGGAGGGCGGGAGGGATACGAGCCGGTAGTCGCTACTTGAGATCGATCCAATAGGTTTCGGTCACCGAGTAGCATTCTGGATATCCAGCCTCCGCAACCTGAACGACGAGGGGTTAGCGGATGTCGCAGCCGCTACCCCTTTCGTTTACCCAGACTTCACCAACCAGAAAAATTGGCGCGAGGTCGGCCTGCCGAGAAACCGCGGGTCGACGAGCACGATATCGTTGAGTATTGACACGGCGGGTTTCGGCCGAGAAATCCCAATGAGACACGAATAATCCTCGCGCGGGCCCGACCGTCTCGACCCAGCCGTCGATCGGCGGTGCGCCTCGGTGGAGGACGGCAAGGTTGCGCTCGAGCAGGGTTGGCAACAGGAACGAGGGGAGCAGCCTTGGAATCAGCGGCGCCCACGGCGAGGGCCACCGGCCGCCATGCCGAAATTGGACAGAGTCCTCAGCCAGGGCTTTCGCCGAGACGACCGAACGCACTCGGGGCGCTGGAAATCAACCTCATCGCGGCGCGCCGACTATCCCGCTTTCGCCTCGTCCGAGGCGCTGACGCTCTCATCGTCACCGTTCGACATCTCGAGCGCTTCCCGCCGACCGCGCGCTCGGCCCCGTGGATCTACGGTCGCCAGCCACTGCTGGTAGGTGTCCAACGCGGCCCGGATGTCGTCGACGAGCTGAAGGCGGCTTTGGGTCAGACGGTCGATCTCGTTTCGTATTGCCGCTTCCTGCTCCCTGGCGGTCATGATCAGCGATCCGGCCTGGCTTGTCGCTCTGGCCGCATGCTCCTCGGCCTCGATCTGCATCCGGACCTTCGCCGCCTCGGCTTCCCGCAGCATGGCGGTTTCGCTCTCCTTCGCCCCATCGATCAGCGTCTGCGCGCGGGCCTGAGCGTCGTGCAGCAACTCCTCGACTTCTCGCAGCGTCGCGGACCTGAGCACCTTGATATGGGTCGACGCCGAGGGCTCCTTCTCCCGCGTTGCCAGAGCCTGGATCTCGTTTTCCAACTCCCTCACCCGCGCCGTTAGTGAGGCATTCCACTTCTGGATGTTGTCGTACGTCTCGGCGACGTCTTCGAGGAACGCCGACACTTCTTCAGGGATCAGCCCCCCCAGAAGCCGCGTGCCGAAACGCTGAGACCTGATGTCATCCCCTGTCATTGCACTTTCTCCTCTTCACCGTCGGAAGCGCTAGTGGCTTCGCGTCCGAGACGTTTTCAGGAGCCAGTCGATCGCCGCCGTGGGATCGACGGCCTCGGCATCGTGCGGCTCATCGCGTGAGGGTGCGACCGGGCCGCGACCCTGGCTGTCGGGCCGCGGGCGCGCCTGCCGGCCGGCCTCGATCTGGATACGAGGTGGTTGAGTCGCCTCGCGCTTCACCCCGTCGGCGCGTGTCGGTGGGGGAACGACCGCCGACGGTGCACCGGATGCGGAGCCCGTCGCCGCCGGCAATGCGGGTAGTGGCTTCAGTATCTCGATAGAGGCCGGAGTGCTGGGGGAACCGAGACGCTCGAACGACGTGCGGCGAATGGCGGCGAAACCCAGAACGCCGGCGGCCGCCAGCGCGATCACCAGCGGCGTGACGAGGAACACCCGGTGGCGACGACGAGCCCGCTGTCGGGCTCTGACGCGTTCCAGCCGCTGGAACCGAAGGATCTCGGCGTCGTGCCCCAGCGAGCCGGATTCGATCGGAACCAGGGCCGGTGTTGTTGCCATGGCCTCCCCCTACTCGCACCGCCGGTCGCGGAGCGCAGAGTCTATGCTGAACTGGCGAAACCGTCAATCGTCGGCAAATTTGACGGATGTATCTACCTGAGATTGACCTCTTCCTGCTTACATCGCAGCGAGCTGCCCAAACAGGGAGGCCAATGATCCGACTGAGCGATGTGAAGATCCGGCTGCAATACCGGTGGCGAGTGTGCTCGCGCTGGGCGAAGCGCTCATGCAGCCCCGGTGGTGAAGCTCTACGGCGCCTGAGTGATCCGCTCGGCTACGTACTCGTCCGATTCGAGTCGGTCCGTAAACTGCTGCCGCTGTGGAGCGGCTGGTGGAGGCCCTGCACCTCCACGTCCACCTGGCAGAGGCCGCGGAGCAGATAGACGAGCGCGGGGTGGCCGACGTCGTAGTTGCGGGTGTCGGTGAGCACGATGAAGTCCGCGGCCATCTTCGCCCGGTACTGCTCGAGGAAGCGGCCCAGGTTCCTCGAGCCGATCTCCTC
>Ga0210378_10001456_pt1 | contig 12349 bp, 11 predicted proteins | sample PLM1_60_b1redo_FD_155465 | JGI IMG/M metagenome (GOLD analysis project Ga0210378, IMG submission 155465) | Groundwater sediment microbial communities from an aquifer in East River, Colorado, USA - PLM1_60_b1 redo | ecosystem: Environmental > Terrestrial > Soil > Riparian zone | place: USA: East...
CGCCCTCGTGTTCCGCGCCATCTTCATCGCCCTGGGGGCCGCCCTGCTGCGGTTCGAATGGGTCGTCTGGATCTTCGGCGGCTTCCTCGTCTACACGGGCGCCCGCATGATGCTGGCCAAGGAGAGGGGCGTCCAGCCCGAGCAGAACGCGGTCATCCGGTTCTTCCGCCGCCACGTGCCGGTCACCAGCGAGCTGCACGAGCAGCGGTTCTTCGTCCGCCTCTCGGGCCGCAAGCACGCCACGCCGCTCTTCATCGCGCTTCTCTTCCTGGAGATGACCGACATCGTGTTCGCGGTCGACTCCGTGCCCGCCATCTTCGCGCTCACGAGCGAGCCGCTCATCGTGTTCACCTCGAACATCTTCGCCATCCTGGGCCTGCGCAACCTCTACTTCCTGCTCCGCGGCGCCATCGACAGGTTCCACATGCTGAAGTACGGCCTGGGCATCGTGCTCATCTTCGTGGGCGCCAAGATGACGGTCCTCAACCGGCTGTTCGGCGGGCATTTCCCGATCACGTGGTCGCTCGGCATCATTCTGGGCGTGATCGCGGTGTCGATCGTGCTCTCGCTGCTCATCCCCCGGCCGCCGGATGACAAAGGGAAGCCGCCATTTCCGTTGCCGCCTGGCCACGAAAGTGTCACCGAGGACGAGGAGGACCGCACCGAGGACAAGGAGGATCGCGCTTGAAGGAGATCACCCCACGGAGCGAGGACTTCTCGCAGTGGTACCTCGACGTGGTGCTGAAGACCGAGATGGCCGACTACGGTCCCGTGAAGGGCTGCATGATCATCCGCCCCTACGGCTTCGCGGTGTGGGAGGCGATGCAGGCCGACCTGGACCGCCGCATCAAGGAGACCGGCCACGTCAACGCCTACTTCCCGCTCTTCATCCCCAAGAGCTTCCTCGAGAAGGAAAAGGCGCACGTCGAGGGCTTCTCCCCGGAGTGCGCGTGGGTGACGGTCGGCGGGGGAGAGGAGCTGGAGGAGCCGCTGGCAATCCGACCCACGTCGGAAGCGATGATCTGCTCGATGTACGCCAAGTGGGTGCGCTCCTGGCGCGACCTGCCGGTTCTCATCAACCAGTGGGCCAACGTCGTCCGCTGGGAGAAGGTGACCCGTCCATTCCTGCGCACCACCGAGTTCCTCTGGCAGGAGGGACACACCCTCCACGCGACCGAAGAGGAGGCGGAGGAAGAGACGATGCGGATGCTCGGCGTCTACCGCAGCTTCTATGAGGAGATGCTGGCGGTCCCGGTGGTGCCGGGGCGCAAGTCGGAGAGCGAGAAGTTCGCGGGCGCGCTCCGGACCTACTCCGTGGAAGCGCTGATGGGCGACGGCAAGGCCCTGCAGGGCGCCACCAGCCACAACCTCGGCCAGCACTTCGCGACCGCCTACGGCATCGAGTACCTCGACCGGAACCAGGAGCGCGCCAAGCCCTGGTCGACCTCCTGGGGAGCTTCGACGCGGATGATCGGCGGGCTCATCATGACGCACGGCGATGAGGGCGGCCTCGTCCTGCCGCCGAAGGTGGCGCCCTACCAGGTGGTGATCGTGCCCATTCCCCCGCGCAAGGGGGACTGGAGCGAGGCGGTGCTCCCGAAGGCGCGGGAAGTCCTGGCCGCGTTGCGCGCGGCCGGCATCCGCACCCACCTCGACGACCGCGACACGCAGCAGCCGGGCTTCAAGTACTCGGACTGGGAGATGCGGGGCGTGCCGCTGCGCCTGGAGCTGGGGCCCAAGGACATTGATAAGGACCAGTGCGTGCTCGTGCGCCGCGACACGCGGGAGAAGGCCTTCACTCCTCTCGCGGGCACCGCCGCGCGGGTGAAGGAGTTGCTCGACTCCATCCAGAAGGACCTGCTGGCGCGGGCGCGGAAGTTCCTCGCCGACAACACGACCCGCGTCTCGAGCTGGGACGAGTTCCGGCAGATCATGGCCGGCCGGCGCGGGTTCCTGATCGCCGGCTGGTGCGGCGACGCGGACTGCGAGGCCAGGATCAAGGCGGAGACGAAGGCCACGGTGCGCGTGATCCCCCTGGAAGCGGAGAAGCGCGCGGGGAGCTGCATCCGCTGTGGCCGGCCCTCGCCGCAGGAGGTCTACTTCGCCCAGGCGTACTAGACTAGGGGCGGTGATGACGCTCGCCGCCGGCTTCGGCGCACTGGCCCTGGCCGCGTGCACCACGGCACCGGCCCCGGCGCCGTCGGCGGAGCGGCCAGACGCCGGCCGGGAGCGGATGGTGAAGGAGCAGATCGAGGGTCGCGGCATCAAGGACCCTCTCACCCTCGCCGCGCTGCGAAAGGTCCCCCGGCACCTCTTCGTGCCCGACGCGGCCACAAGCGAGGCCTACGGAGACTTCCCGCTTCCCATCGGCCACGGCCAGACGATCTCCCAGCCGTACATCGTCGCGTTCATGACCGAGGCGCTCGGCCTGCGCGGCGGCGAGAAGGTCCTGGAGATCGGGACCGGCTCGGCCTACCAGGCGGCGGTGCTCGCCGAGATCGCCGGCAAGGTGTACACGATCGAGATCGTGCCGGAGCTGGCCGAGCAGTCGCGCGAGCGGCTGGCCCGCCTGGGCTACCGCAACGTCGAGGTTCGCGCCGGGGACGGCTACCTGGGCTGGCCCGAGGCGGCGCCCTTCGACGCGATCATCGTCACGGCCGCCGCTCCGCGCATCCCCGAGCCGCTCAAGCAGCAGCTCGCCGACGGAGGACGGCTGGTGCTCCCCGTGGGGGACGAGCACCAGGAGCTGATCGTCGTGACGCGGCGCGGCGCCGCCTTCGACGAGCGCCGCGTGCTGCCGGTCCGCTTCGTGCCCATGACGGGCGCGGTGCGGAAGGAGTAGGCCGCTGGCGCCGCTGGCGGCGTTGCTGGCCCTGTTCCTGGCCGGCCTGCTGTTCGTGGTGCCCATCCTCGCGGTCGTGGCCTTCTCGCGCGTGGCGGGGCTGCGTGCGGAGCTGCAGGCCCTGCGCGCGGAGCTGGAACGGCTCCGGCGCAGAGTCGACGGGGCAGAGCCGCCGAGCGCCGCCACGCCGCCGGCGCCGGCGTCTCCGCGTCATCCGCTCGCGCGGAATGAATCCGCGCTCGCTAATGAGCCGGGGGGGCTCTCCAGCCCCCCCGGACCCCCCGCGCCGATTCCGTCGCCTCCCTTGCCGCCGGCGTCCTCGGACCGTCCATCGGAGCGCGCGGACTTCGTGACCACGCTCGGTCCGAAGCTGCTCGTCGGGGCCGGAGCCCTGGCCTTCGTCGTCTTCCTCGCCCTGTTCGTGAAGTACGCCTGGGAGAACGACTGGATCGGGCCGGCCGGACGCGTGCTGTGCGGCGCGACCTTTGGCCTCGCGCTCGTGGCGCTCGGCGTGCGGCTGCTGGGGCGCGAGTATCGGCCGCTCGGGCAGGGGCTCGCGGGGGCCGGCCTGGCCAGCCTCTACGTCTCGGCGTACGGCGCCCACGGCTTCTACGACCTCGTCTCCCGGCAGGCGGCGGGCGCTTTCATGCTGGTGGTCACCGTGAACGCCGTCCTGCTCGCCGCGCGGCTCCAGGCGCGTCTGCTCGCGACCCTCGCCTGGACCGGCGCCTACCTGACTCCCGTGCTCCTCTCCTCCGGCGAGGATCGCGCGTTGTCGCTCTTCCTCTATCTGCTCCTCCTCGACGCCGGCGCGGTGGCCCTCGACCGCTGGCGGCCGTGGCCGGAGACGGTGCCGTTGGCGATGGTCGGGACGCTCGCGCTCTACGCCGCCTGGTTCGCCCGCTTCTTCCGGCCCGAGCGCTTCGAGGTGGCCGCGTTCGGCCTGGTGCTGTTCACTGCTGTCTTCGTGGCCGGGCCGCGCCCTGCGGCGGACCGCCCCCCGTGGCCGGCATTTGCCCTGGTGGTGGGCGGCATCGGCCTCGCCGGCCTCGCCGGCGGCGGCGATCACCCGGCGGCCCTTTCGGCCACGCTGATCGCCTACTCGGCTCTCGCCCTTTTCCTGAAGACGTGGTGGCGGGGGGCGCAGGTGGTCGGGCTGGGCGCGTGCGCATTCGCCGTCCTCGTCTGGATGGATGCCTTCGGGGGGGAAGGCCGGACCGGAGACGCGTGGCTCGTCGCGATGCCGGTCGCCGGTCTCTACCTGCTGTCTCTCATTGAACGGGGTCTGGTGCATCGCCGGCCCCTCGGCCTGCCCGAGGTGGTCACTCACCTCATGGACGCCGCCTTCGTGTGGACGGTGCTCCATCGAGCGCTCTACGAGAGCCAGCCCCGCATGCTGGGGGCCGTCTGCGTCGCCCTGGCCGCGCTGTACCTCCTGCTGGGGCTCGCGGCGCTCAAGGAGAGGCGCGGAGACCACGCGCAGGTCCGCACGCTACTCGGCCTGGCCGCGGTTTTCGTGACCCTGGCCATCCCCGTCCAGCTCGGGCTCCATGGCATCACGCTCGCCTGGGCCGCCGAAGGCCTGCTCCTCCTCGCCCTGGGCCTGCGGCTGGGCTCCGGCCTCGCGCGGGCCGGCGGCTACGGCGTGCTCGGCCTGGCCGCCGTGCGTCTGTTCGCGCGCCACCTGCCGCTGCACACGGGGCCGGCATTCATGCCAGTCCTGAGCGCTTCTTTCGGGACGTGGGGGGCCGTGATATTCGCCCTGGCCATCGCCTTCTTCCTCGTGCGCCGCGCGCGGCTGGAGACCGCCGTCGATCGCGCCATGCGCCCCGGATTGGCGGTCCTGGCCCTGGGGCTCCTGTTCACGCTGCTCACGGCGGAGACGAACGCCGTCTTCGAGGGGCGAGCGCGGCAGCTCAGCCTCTCGGTGTTGTGGACGCTCTTTGCCACGGGAATGCTGGCGGGCGGGCTCGCCCTCCGGAGCCGGCCGCTCTTCTACTCGGCCTACGCGCTCTTCGCCGCCATCGCCGTCAAGGTGGTCACCGTGGACCTCGCCACGCTGGCGACGCTCTACCGCATGCTGTCCTTCCTGGCGCTCGCCTTGCTCCTGATGGCGGGCGCGTACCTGAACCTGCGCTTCCGCGAGCGATTGCTGCCCCGGGGCGCAGAGCCGTGAGGAAGACCGCAGCCTGGGTGGGGGCGGCGCTGGCGCCCGTCGCGGTCCTCGCGGCCAGCCCGGGCGCGACCACCTTCGAGAGGGGCATCGAGATCTCCCGCCCGGGAAAGGTCGTCGTCATCCTCGACCGGGAGATCTACGAGCGGGCCCGGCCCGACCTGGGCGACCTGCGGGTCGTGGACGACACGGGTACCGCCGTTCCCTACCTCCTCGACCGCGTGGGACCGGAGCCGGAGCCCGTCTTCCGCGAGCCGCTCGCGCAGAACCGCGGGTTCGTGCGCGGCCGCAGCGCCAGCGTCACCCTCGACCTCCGGGAGCCGGTGCTGAAGAGCGAGCTGGTGCTGTCGCTGCCGGGCGACAACTTCCGCCGGCGGGTGAAGGTGGAGGGGCGGACCAAGCACGAGCGGCAGTGGGCGACGATCACCGACGGCGCCTACGTCTTCGCGGTGCCCGAGCCGGCGGCGGCGCGGTACGAGACGATCCAGCTGCCGCAAAACAACCAGCAGTTCCTGAAGATCACCGTCTTCAACGGCCCCGACGACCCGCCGCGTCTGGAGATCCTGGACGCGTGGGTACGCCCCCAGGGGGGACGCAAGCCGCGTGAATACCCCGTCGAGCCCCGGCTCACGCGCGCGGAGGATGCGGCCGAGCGCGAGACCCGCCTCGTCCTGGACCTCGGCGCCCGCTACCAGCCCTTCCGGGCGGTGCTGCTCGACGTCGCCGACCCGGAGTTCTTGCGCGGCGCGACGGTCGAACAGCGCCGGGAGCCGTCGCACGTCAGCGAGGGCCAGGGCGCCGTCCCCATCTCGTGGGCGCCGGTGCTGGGACAGGCCAGCCTGTACCGGCTCCGGGAGGAGGGCGAAACGCGCGAGTGCCTGCGTTTGGAGGCGCCCGGGCGGGCGCGGGTGCTGCGGGTCCGGATCCGGAACCGCGACGATCGTCCGCTCGACCTCCGGGGAGTCACCGTGATGGTGCCCCAGGAAAGGCTGGTCTTCGAGGCCGTCGCGCCGCACCATTACCGGCTCACCTACGGCGACGCCGAGCTGGAGGCTCCGGTGTACGACGTGCAGGGAACGGTGGGGGACGCCGCCCTCTGGATCGCGCAGGCCGTCGAGGGCCGCTGGCGGCCGCCGGTGGCGCGCACGCGCGAGGGTCCCGTGATGCCCTGGACCGAGCGCTACCCGGCGGTGCTGTGGATGGGGCTGGTGGCGGCGGTCGGCTGCTGGGCCGGCATCACGTGGCGGGCTCTCCAATGAGGTGCGCTCCGTCGTTGACCGGCGCATCCTTTAATCCCTCTCCCCGGAGGGGAGAGGGCCTGGGTGAGGGGTGTGCGCCTGGAACGCCGTCGGGCCGGATGCTACGATCGACGCGTATGGCTCGAGCGTTCCGCCGACGATTCATTGCTGCCACGCTGGCGCTCGCCCTCGCCAGCTCCGCCGCCGCGACCCCGGCCGTGATCCCCCTGAAGCTTCCCTCCGGAAAGGTGCTTCAGACCGAGGTGATGGTAAGCGACCAGGACCGGCAGATGGGCCTCATGTTCCGGCCCTCGCTCCCTCTCGACCACGGGATGCTCTTCATCTTCGAACAGCCGGACTTCCACGCCATCTGGATGAAGAACTGCAAGTTCCCGATCGACATCCTCTGGCTCGACGACCAGGGCAAGGTCGTTCACGTCGCCGAGAAGGTCCCGCCCTGCAAGGTCGAGCCGTGCCCGGTGTACCAGCCGCTCCAGCGCGCGTCGTACGTCGTGGAGCTCAATGCCGGACAGGCCCGCAAGGAAAAGGCGGTCGTGGGGAGCCGCGTCGAGTTCAGGTTGCCTGAATAGCCTTCCGGCTGATCCGCAAGCTGTCCAGCGGGCTGCCCGCGCAATAGTCCTGCTCGACGTAGTAGTACTTGACGCCGGCCTTCGCCGCCGCGGGCAGGAATGCGGCGAAGTCGATCTCGCCCTGGCCGATCTCCTTGAACGCCTCCTTCGGCACCTTGGCTTCGTCGTACTGCACCGGCGTGCCGCGGGCCTTGTCCTTGAGGTGCACCAGCGGCACCCGTCCCGCGTGGGCCTGCACCATCTTGACCGGGTCGACCCCTGCGATGCTGGCCCAGAAGGTGTCCAGCTCCAGACCGAGCAGATCCTTCGGCGTCTCCTTCAGCAGGACGTCGATCGGCCGCACGCCCCCGATCGGCTCGTACTCGAAAGCGTGGGGGTGGTAGGCAAGGCCGACCCCCGCCTTGCGGCACGCCTCGCCCGCCTTCGCGAGCCGGGCGGCCAGCTCGCGGTAGACGTCGAGGCCGCCGCGCTCGGCGCGCATCAGATAGACGATGACGAGGTACTCGAGGCCTCGCGCCTTGGCCTCCTCGACGGCGTGGTTCCAGGTGTAGCTCTCGGGTAGCAGCTCGCCCGCGCCCGCCCAGGCCTGGCGGTTGCCGGTGACGAGGTACGTGGGCGCGTACGCGCTCGCTTGCTTGAGCCCCGCGGCCTTCACCGCCGCGTCGAGAGACGGTTGCAGCGCGCTCTCGACGTACCGGTAGCCGAGGCCGGCGATCGCCTTCAGCGTCCCCGCAGGGTCGGCTTTCATCTGGTCGCGGACGGTGTAGAGCGCCACGCCCAGGTGCTCGAGGACGCCGGCCGGGGCCGCGCCGGCCACGCTACCGCGCAGCCACGCCGGGGCCAGGAGGCCCCCCGCGCCCACCGCCGAGCTCTTCAGGAACGAACGCCGGGAATGAGGATTCGACATCGCCACCTCCGGCCGCGCGATCGGCGCTTCGCAACGCCGGCAGCCTAGCACAGACTCCCCACCCACGAACTGGCTCTTCCACGCAGAGGCCGCAGAGAATGCAGAGGCCGCAGAGAACGCAAGGAGCAAGAAGCAAGAGCTGCCAGCGGAGCGGGATTCATTCCCGCGAAGCGAGCGGGGGTTTAAGGGGGCGCGCCGCTAGCGCCCCCTTGCTCAATGACGACCTCTGCGTTTAAAAGGCCGGTCGCCTAGCTTTCGGCTTCGGCGCTGACGGAGGTTTCGGCTTCGCGGCGGCGGGGCCGGCCGAACAACCACGCCACCGCCACTCCCAGCAGGTACAGCAGGCACATCGGAAGGGCGAGCATCGTCTGGTTCACGATGTCCGCGCTGGGGGTGATCACCGCGGACACCACGAAGGAGGCGAGAACCGCGAACTTGAACTTCCGGATCAGGAAGCCGGGGGTCACGAGACCGATGCGGGCGAGGACGAAGATCACCACCGGGAGCTGGAAGACGACGCCCAGGCCGAGCAGGAACCACGAGTAGAACGAGTAGTACTCGTCGACCTTGGGCAGGAACTGCATGTCCTTGCCGCCGTACTCACCGAGGAACTTGAAAGTGGCCGGGAACAGGAAGAAGTGGCCGAAGGCTCCGCCGGCGATGAAGAACAGCGTCCCGAAGAAGATGAACGGGACCGCGTACTTCTTCTCGTGCGGGTAGAGCCCGGGGGCGATGAACGCCCATACCTGGTAGAGGATGTAGGGGGCAGCCACGAAGATCCCCACGAAGAACGCCATCTTCATGTAGAGGACGAGCGCCTCGGACGGGCCGGTGTAGATGAATTTGACGTCGGGGTAGGCCTTGCGCAGCGGGCCGGTGAGGAAGTGGAAGATCTCCTCGCGCCAGTTCCAGCACGCGGCGGAGGTGAGACACAGCGCGATGATGCTGTGAAGCAGCCGCACCCGGAGCTCCTCGAGGTGCTCGAGGAAGGACATCCGGTCGGGATGAGGCCGCGCCATCGCCGGGGCCGGCTCCTACTTCGGCTCGATGGGAGGAGGCGGCGTTTCCTCCCGGCTCACGGCCGGGGGTGCCGGCTCCTCGATGACGACTCGTGGGCTCTCCGCGGGGGGCGGGGGGGACGCGGGTGCGCGTCCGGCGTCCAGGTCGCGCACGCGCTCGGCCTCCACCTCGTCCTCGATGGTCCGCTTGAAGTCGTTGGAGGCCTTCCGGAACTCCGCCAGCATCTTGCCCACGCTCTTGCCGATCTCGGGAAGCTTTCGCGGTCCGAAAACGATGAGGGCCACGACCAGGATGAGGAATATCTCGGGTCCGCCGAGCGTGCCGAACATGAGGATCCGATGTTACCACGCACCCCCCGCGGTGCTACACTCGGCCGTGTCCGCCCGGCTGCGCCGCGCCGTGTGGGCGGCGGCGATCGCTGCCGCCGCCGAGGCCCGTGCCGAGGTCCCCGTCGTGGAGCTCGAGGGCGCGATCCATCCCGTCAGCGCCGGGTACGTGGTGTCGGCTCTCGACCGCGCGGAAGCGGCGGGTGCCCCCCTCGTCGTGATCCGCATCGACACTCCCGGCGGCCTCGACACCTCGATGCGCCAGATCGTGGACCGCATCCTTCGCGCGCGGATGCCCGTGGCCGTGTGGGTGGGCCCCCCGGGAGCGCGGGCCGCCTCCGCCGGCTTCGTCATCACCGTGGCCGCCGACGTGGCCGCCATGGCCCCCGGCACCAACATCGGCGCGGCCCATCCGGTCTCGGGGCTCGGGTCCATGGACGAGACGATGGCGAAGAAGGCAGCCTCCGACGCCGCCGCCTACGTCCGCGGCAAAGCGGAGCGCCGCGGCCGCAACGTGGAGCTGGCGGAGAAGGCGGTGCTGGAGAGCCGGTCGTTCACCGAACGCGAGGCCCTGGAAGGCAAGCTCATCGACCTCGTGGTGCCCGACGTGCCCGCGCTGCTCCGGGCGCTGGACGGCAAGGAGGTGAAGCGCTTCGACGGCACCTCCGTCACCCTCCGCCTCCAGGGAGAGACGACCCGGCCGGTGGCCATGAACTGGCGGCAGCGCGTACTGTCGGTCATCGCGCGCCCCGACCTGATCTTCCTGCTCCTTCTCGGCGCCCTGGCCGGCCTCGGGGCCGAGCTGAGCCACCCCGGCCTGATCTTCCCCGCGGTCCTGGGGACGCTCTGCCTGGTCCTCTTCCTCTTCGCCAGCCAGGCCATCCCGATCAGCGGCACCGGCGTCCTCCTGATCCTGCTGGCCATCGTGCTCTTCGCGGCGGAGGTCAAGGTGCACTCCTTCGGGCTCTTGACCGCGGGCGGGATCGCCTCCATGATCCTCGGGGCCATGATGCTCGTCGACGCCCCCGAGGCGGAGATGCGCGTCTCGCTGCGCACCCTGCTCCCGGCGGCCGTGGGGGTGGCGGCCGGAACCATCCTGCTCGTGCGCCTCGTGGTCGAAGCCCAGCGGCGGCGGCCCCTCACGGGCGCTTCGGCCATGGTGGGGCAGAAGGGTGTGGCCGAGACGCCCCTGGAGCCGGGAGGCTGGGTGCGCATCCACGGCGAGCGGTGGCGCGGCGTCGCCGACGCCCCCGTGGCCGCGGGACAGACCGTGACCGTCGCCGCCATCGACGGCCTGACGCTCAAGGTCCGGAAGGAGGCGTGATGGGTGGGCCCGCAGTCCTGGTCTTCATCGTCGTGTTCTGGATCCTCCTCTCGATCAAGATCCTCAACGAGTACGAGCGGGGGGTGATATTCAGGCTGGGAAAGCTGCTTCCCGCGCCGAAGGGACCGGGGCTGACGCTGGTCGCCTGGCCCATCGACCGCATGGTCCGGGTGAGCCTGCGCACGGTGGTGCTGGACGTGCCGCCGCAGGACATCATCACCAGGGACAACGTCAGCCTCAAGGTCGACGCCGTCGTCTACTTCCGCGTCGTGGACGCCGTGAAGGCGATCGTGGACGTCGAGAACTACCTCTACGCCACCCGTCTCTTGGCCCAGACGACGCTGCGCAGCATCCTCGGCCAGGCCCACCTCGACGAGCTGCTGGCGGAGCGCGACCGCCTGGGCGCGACGTTGCAGGAGGTGATCGACCAGCATACCGAGCCCTGGGGCGTGAAGGTGACGCAGGTTGCCGTGAAGGCGGTGGACTTGCCGCACGAGATGCAGCGGGCCATGGCCAAGCAGGCGGAGTCGGAGCGCGAGAAGCGCGCGAAGATCATCCACGCCTCGGGCGAGTTCGAGGCCAGCAAGCAGCTCACCGAGGCGGCCCACGCGCTGGCCGCCGAGCCCGTGGCCCTGCACCTGCGCTACCTGCAGACGCTGACCGAGATCGCGGCCGAGAAGAACTCGACGATCCTGTTCCCGGTCCCGATCGACTGGATGAAGGCCTTCATGGAGCAGAAGAAGTAGGAGGCCATGGGCGACCTCGAGCCGCTGGGCGGAGACGCGGAAGAGCTCACCATCCGAGGGGATATCGAGACCTCCAGCGTGCCCGAGCTGCTGCGCTCGCTCCTGGGGAGCGGGGAGACGGGCGTCCTCACCCTGCGCCGGGGCGACGTGACCAAGAGCATCTACATCCAGCAGGGACGGGTCGTGTACGCCGCCAGCAACAACGCGGACGAGAGGCTGGGGGAGAGCCTCGTCATCCGCGGCAAGATCACGGCCCGCCAGTTCCTGGAGGCGAGCAAGGAGATCCGGCCCGGCCGGCGGCTGGGGGGCATCCTGGTCGAGATGGAGGCGCTCGATCCCGAGGACCTCATCCCCGCCGTAGAGGCGCAGGTGCGCGACATCCTCATGGAGCTGTTCGACTGGACGCACGGGGAGTACGAGCTCGTCATGAAGGACATGGAGCAGGACCAGGTGCTGAGCCTGCACATCCCCACCGAGACCCTGATCCTGGAGGGCATACGCCGTTCCCGCTCCTTCAGCCAGGTTATCCGCGGCATCGGCGACATCGACGCCGTGCTGGTGCCCACCGGTACCACCGACGTCCTCTACAAGCTGGACCTCACCGCGGAGGAGCAGGAGATCCTCTCCCACGTCAACGGTCGCGCGACGGTGGAGCAGATCTGCGACGTCTCCTACCTGTCCAACTTCGAGACGTGCCGGATCCTGTGGGCGCTGAAGGTCCTGGGCGTGGTGCGGCGGAGCGGGGTGGACGATACCGCCGCCGTCGGCACGAGCGCGCTGCAGCAGCAGCGGGAGCTGGACCTCGAGGCCATCGTCGAGAAGTTCAACCAGATGTTCAGCCGCATCTACCACTTCCTCCGCGGCCGGCTCGGCGAGGCGGTCGACGGCTTCATGGACACGTGCCTCGAGGAGGTGTCACGCCAGTACGCGGCGCTCTTCGCGGGGGTGGACCTCAAGCAGCACGGGCGCGCGGACTACGAGCAGATGCTGGCCAACGTGGCCGACCTGCCGCCGGAGCAGCGCAAGAGCCTCATGGTGACCGCGCTGAACGAGCTGGTCTTCGTGATCCAGCTCGCGGTGCGCACCCGTTACGGGAGCCAGGAGGAGGCGGTCGTCTCGGGCATCATCAAAGACGGCCTGCGGCGGCTGGGATCGTGAGGCTCCAGGTTTAAGATAGAGGGCG
>Ga0210378_10001457_pt1 | contig 12346 bp, 9 predicted proteins | sample PLM1_60_b1redo_FD_155465 | JGI IMG/M metagenome (GOLD analysis project Ga0210378, IMG submission 155465) | Groundwater sediment microbial communities from an aquifer in East River, Colorado, USA - PLM1_60_b1 redo | ecosystem: Environmental > Terrestrial > Soil > Riparian zone | place: USA: East...
CTACGACACCACACCTGAGGACATCACAGAGTTGCGGCACAGGTTCGCTCAGTGGCGGAGCGAGCTCCTGGAAGCGTGAGTCGGCAAACTGCCTACTGGGTTTCTGAGTCCGACCGTGTCGTCCCTGGCCTGCGGAAACACACCGGAAGCGGGTCACCTTCGAGCACACCGGGTGGTTCGCATGCTAACGCGTCCGGCCCACAAATCCTTGCCGTGCGAACCGTTCATTAAGGCCGCATCGCCGCCGTGGCGCCTGGCTGGCGTCGTCGGAGGGTGGGTCTGTGGCTGGCAGAATCGCGGCCATGCTTGATCTCGCCGACTGGCTTGCATCGCTTCCCGCCGAGGAACTCGCTGGAATTCTGGCTACTCGCCCGGATGTGGTGGCCCCGGCGGAGCCGCGATCGGTACGGGAGCTGGCCGATCGGCTCGGTAACCGGTTCTCGATCGGCAGTGCGTTGCTGTCGTTGCCGAGGCCTGCGTTGCAGGCGGCTGAGGCGATCCAGGCGCTGGGTGACGGTTGCTCGGGGGTTGAGCTCGCGGCGGCGATGGGACTGCCTGCTGAGGACGCGGCGCTGGCGGACGCGCTGGCGTTGCTGCGCGGGGCTGGCCTGGTGTGGCCGGACGAGAACCGGTTGCGCACGGTGGAGATGGACCATGTGTGGCCGGTGCCGCTGAACCTGGGAGCCCCGGCCGCTGCCCTTCTCGCGGGTCGCACAGCGGAGGAGCTGCGCCGGGTCGCCGCCCAGTTGGGAGTGACGGTCGGCCGTCTCAAGCGCGAGGTCGTCGAGGGCATCGCGGCGTGGCTGACGGACGGGGAGAACGTGCGCGCGGTGGTGCGCACAGCTCCTGCGGCGACACGCGAGTTGCTGGAGGACGCGACGTGGCACGGTCCGCACGTGCACGCGCTGGGTCTCTACTACGGCTACGGCGACGGAGATCGCGGACCTGCGCAGTGGGCGGTCGACCGGGGCCTACTGGCGCGCGGCGGGTGGGGTGCGCCGCTCGAAATGGCGTGCGAGGTGGCGCTTGCCCTCCGCGGAGCGGAGTATCACCTGCCGTTCGATCCTGTCCCGCCGGACCTGAGGCTCGTCGATGTGCCGGCCGGGGACGTCGAGGGGGAGGCGGCGGCGGCCGGTGCTGCGGCGGTTGCACATGTCGCCGCATTGCTGGAGGTGTCCGCGGGTCAGCCGGTCGCGCTCCTGAAGTCGGGTGGGGTCGGCACCCGGGAACTCCGCCGGCTCGCCAAAGTGATTGGTGACACCGTGGACCACACGCGGTTCTGGCTGGAGTTGGCATGTTCGGCGAACCTTGCCGCGGTCACGGATGTCGGCGTCGCACCGACCGCGGCATATGACGACTGGCACGCCAGCCAGCCGGCCGAGCGACTCGTGGCGTTGCTCGACGGGTGGCGGCAGCTGGGTTGCGCGCCGCTGTACCAGGCGCCCGACGGCGAGTCGCCGGCACCGGCCCTGCGCTGGCCTGCAGACGGCGTCCTCGCGGCGGAGTTGCGGATGGCGCTCATCAGAGCCGCGGTGTCGGTGCCGCCAGGCAAGGGAGTGCTCGGCGCCGCAGAAGTCGTGCCATTGGCCGCATGGCACCAGCCACTCGCCGCAGACCAGCTCGAAGACGCGATGTCGCTGGGCGTGGCGCTGTGGCGCGAAGCCGAGTTGGTGGGAGCCGTCGCACGCGGCGCTTCGTCCGACCTGGCCCGGGCACTGCTGCGCGACGACCGCGACGCGCTCACCACGGTGGCCGATCGGCTGCTGCCCGGTGCCCACAGCACAGCGCGGTTCCAGGCGGATCTGACCGCCGTCGTCCCCGGAACACCTTCGGCGGAACTCACCGAACTCCTCGACGGCGCCGCTGCCCGGGAATCGCGGGGCACCGCATCCACCTGGCGTTTCTCCGCGTCCTCTGTGCGTCGCGCGCTCGACGCCGGGCAAACCGCCGAGGGGTTGGTGGCCGCGCTGCACACGGCCGCAAGCGGCCCGCTGCCGCAGCCGCTGAAGTACCTCATCTCGGATGTCGCGCGGCGGCACGGCGCCGTGCGCGTGCGCGAGGTCGCCTGCTGCGTGCGCTCGGATGACCCTTCGCTGCTCGCTGAGGTGCTGCGGAGCCGGGCGCTTGCGCCGCTGGGCCTCAGCTCGCTGGCGCCGACCGTCATCGGCAGCGCGAAGCCAGTGACCGATACGCTTCGGGCACTGCGCGCCGCCGGCTACGCCCCGGTTGCCGAGACTGCTGATGCGGCGCCGGTCATCGAGCGGGTCACGCGACATCGCGCGGTTCCGGTGGACCGCAGACCGGTTCACATGGCGTCGCGGCGCTCGCCCGAACCACCGCGAGACCCGGTGGCGATGGCCGCAGCCATCCTCGCCGCCGGACCCGCAGCAACCGACGACGACAGCATCACCGCTGGGCAGCTACGGCCCGCCGCCCCGCACCTGACGCTCGGCGAACTGCGCCTCCTGGCTCACGCGATTGACGAGGACGTGCCAGTGCACATCGATTACATCAACGCGCAAGGAAACCCCAGCAGTCGCGTCATCGAGGAGGTGTCCTTAGACGGTCACATGCTCTACGCGTGGTGCACCCTCCGTGAGGACGAACGCGTGTTCGCGCTCTCCCGCATCAGCTCCGTTGCGCCCGCCTGACCGCCGTCGATACCGACGAAAGCGACTTGTCCGCCCTGCGGCGGTAGCTGGTGCCGAGGCGAGGGGACGCCGTTCTCGCGGCGATAGACGTTGGTGACGCGGAGGGTGTTCGGCTCAGCCGGGCCGCCGTCGACGGACACTGCCCTTGGTCATTTTCATGGAGGCGTTCGGTGAGGTGGCAGAGGACGGCCGGATCGGGGCTAGCGGCCGGAGTCCGGGTCGGTCGTCTTGCTTACCTTGATCACCGCGGTACCAGAGCCCAGGTCGACGGGGCGCGGCGGAGCGCCGGCCTCCTCGTCGTCGCGCATCATCGACATGCTCTTCATGCGCTTGAGGCCGTCGAGCTGATGGCGTCTTTCGGGTAGGTAGAACGCGTCCAGCTCGCCGAGGCCGGCCGAGAGCGCTCCCGCTGACTTGCCGACCGAGTTCCGGAACCACTTGCGTAAACCCACTGAACCAGTGTCACACGGGATCGCACGTCCGGTCAGCCCGTCATCGATCCGACGGACGGGCACGAGCCGGGCGGCAGCGCGTTGGGCTGCGCCCGGCCGCCATCCACACGTGCTGGGGATCGCCGTGATCGCGGCGCGTTCACCTTCGGTGATCGACCAGCCCACGGAGAACCCGCTGGTCACGCCCCGTTCTCGCGAGCTGGGGATGTGCTCAAGGGACGCCTTGGAGCTCCCGGCGCGAACCCTACCCATTAGTTAGTCTTTGAATTTCCTGCGCCATGCGCTAGCCAAGAAAGCGACTTCCGTGACTGACCCCAGCAAGCTGCTCGTAGATCGGCTCGCCACAGCGTTTGAGGCCGTCGCTGGCGAGCGTGTGGACCCGGTCGTACGGCGGTCGCAGCACGCCGACTTCCAAGCGGACGGGGCGTTGCCGCTGGCTCGAAAGCTTGGCCGCGCACCGAGGGAGATCGCCGCCGAGGTCCTGCGGCACGCTGATCTTGCGGACATGGTGGACCGCACGGAGATCTCCGGGCCAGGCTTCATCAACATCCGGCTTGCCGACTCAGTCTTGGAGAGCCTGTTGGCCGCGGTCAACGCTGATGACCGCACCGGCGTCGCGCAGGCCCAATCCCCGGAGACAGTGGCGATCGACTACTCAGCGCCGAACGTGGCGAAGGAGATGCACGTCGGTCACCTACGTTCCACCGTCATCGGTGATGCGGCGGCTCGGCTACTTACGTGGCTCGGGCACGACGTGCACAGGGTGAACCACCTCGGTGACTGGGGGACACCGTTCGGCATGCTCATCGAACACCTGCTCGATCTCGGCGAGACCGAGGCCGCGCATGGATTGTCCGTCGGCGACCTCAATGAGTTCTATCGGGCAGCGCGGGTCAAGTTCGACACCGATGATGATTTTGCTGATCGCTCCAGGCTGCGGGTCGTCGCACTCCAGTCGGGAGACGAGACAACGCTGCGGTTGTGGCGGCTACTGGTCAAGGAGAGCGAGAAGCATTTCATCGCTGTCTATGACAAGCTCCGCGTGACCCTGACCAAGGATGACTTCTGCGGCGAGTCGTTCTACAACGACAGGCTCGCCTTGGTCGTGGACGAGCTGGACCAGCTCGGCATGCTGCTGGAGAGTGACGGCGCCCAATGCGTCTTCCCCGCTGGATTCAGTGGCCGGGATGGCGAACCGTTGCCGATCATCGTCCGGAAACGGGACGGCGGCTACGGGTACGGCGCCACCGACCTCGCCGCGATCCGCTACCGGACCCAGGAGTTGAAGGCCACCCGCCTGCTCTATGTAGTCGGTGCGCCGCAGCACCAGCACTTGGAGATGGTCTATCAGACCGCTCGCGAGGCCGGCTGGCTAGTTCCCCCGGCCGAGGCGACCCACATCGCGTTCGGCCAGGTGCTCGGCGCGGACGGCAAGAAGCTCGCATCGCGTGCAGGCGAAACGGTCAAGCTCGCCGACCTGCTCAACGAGGCGGTCGCGCGGGCGGCCAGGCTTGTCAAGGAGAAGAACCCCGATCTCGATGCTGACACCCAGGCCATGGTGGCGCAGGCCGTCGGGATCGGTGCGATCAAGTACGTCGACCTGTCCAGCGATCGAGTCAAGGACTACGTCTTCAACTGGGACAAGATGCTCTCCTTCAGCGGAGACACCGGCGCGTACCTGCAGTACACGTACGCGCGCATCCAGTCGATCTTCCGGAAGGGTGGTGTTACCGCCGATCGTGGTGCGGCCATCCGCCTCGGCGCACCAAGTGAGCGGGCGCTCGCGTTGGAGCTGCTGGCCTTCCCTGTGGTGATCGAGGACGTTGCCGAGACCTTGCAGTTCCACAAGCTCACCAGCTACCTGCAAGGGCTCGCCAGCGCCTACACCGACTTCTACGAGAACTGTCCGGTGCTCAAAGCCGCCGATGACGTGCGGGCGAGTCGCCTGGGATTGTGCGACCTCACTGGTCGGATTATCGCCCAGGGTCTGGACCTGCTCGGCATCACCGCGCAAAGCCGGATGTAGCTGCGGATCTGTCGGAGGCGCGGACCCCGGTGCTCTGCGGTACCGGCAGCTTTGCGCCCGGCCGGGTGAGCGGGCGACAGTCGGTGGTCGCGGCTACCGTAGGCCTGTGCGGGTAGCGACCTGGAACGTGAACTCGGTCAAGCAGCGGGTGCCGCGGCTGCTGCCGTGGCTGGACCAGCGGCAGCCCGATGTCGTCTGCCTACAGGAGACCAAGCTCGCTGACGATGCGTTCGCCGAGTTGCTGGGCGAGGAGCTCGCCGGCCGCGGCTATGCGTTCGCCCTGTACGGCGAGGTGCAGTGGAACGGGGTGGCAATCCTCTCCCGCGTGGGGCTGGACGACGTTGCGGTCGGAGTCGCCGGCGCGCCCGGCTTCCCGCATCCAGAGGCGCGGGCAGTGTCCGCGATCTGTGGCGGGATCCGGGTGCACTCGGTGTACGTACCGAACGGGCGGGTGCCGGACTCCGACCATTACCACTACAAGCTGGCCTGGCTGGCCGCGTTGCGAGAGGTGGTCGGCGCCGGCCCTGAGGCGGCGATCGTCTGCGGGGATATGAACATCGCTCCGACCGACGACGACGTGTTCGACCCGGACGCCTACGTCGGCCAGACCCACGTCACACCGCCGGAGCGGGCGGCGCTGGCGGAGCTCCAGGCGCTTGGGTTGCGCGACGTCATGCGCGATCGCTGGCCGACCGAGCGGGTGTTCACCTACTGGGACTACCGGGCCGGCATGTTCCACAAGAACCTCGGGATGCGAATCGACCTGGTTCTGGCCTCCGCCCCGGTGGCCGCCCGGGTGAGAGCGGCCTGGGTGGACCGGCACGCTCGCAAGGGCACCGGACCGAGCGACCACGCCCCGGTGATCGTCGACCTGGACGAGGCGCCGGACGGGGACATCGGGCCGGTCGTGCCCCCGCCGTCCGCGCCGGCTGCGAAGCGGGGCTCGGTCAAGTTGCCCCAATCACGGTGACCATGCCCTGAACGCACGCATACAGCACGACGGTGGCGGTGCCCCGGCTTGCGGGCACCGCCACCGTCATACCTGGAGTCAGCCGATCACGAACGGACCGACGTGGTGGAACGTGTAGATCGCGTCCGTCGGTTCCCCGGACGGGGTCGCGCAGCGCACCAGCGCCTTGCTGCCCGTGCCCCAGGACTCGAGCTTGCAGCGGGCGGTGCCGCCGCCGGATGCGGTCACGTGCAGCGTGCCCTGCTCGGACGACCAGTTGTCGTCGACCTCGTACCGGCCGGTGGACAGGCGCTTGATCAGGCCCGTCGGGCTGAACCCGAACTTGAACGCGGGTGCCGGGACGTAAGACGCGGCGGTGGGGTTGTTGGCCAGCGCGTAGGCGGTCGGGTGCCCGTCGGAGCTGCAGCAGACCGACCGGCCGAGGATGTTGCCGTTGCGGACGTAGCTGACGGTGAACTTCGAGTCCACCAGCGCACCGGCGGCGTTGTAGCACTGCACCTGGACGTGCTGGGCGGTGCCGTTCGGGCCCCAGTTCCAGACCGTGCACCACTCCGAGCCGGGTCCATATGCGGTGACCTGCACGTTACCGGCGGAGGCCGCGGCGAGGCCGGGCAGCTTGACCATGTACCGGCCGGCACCGGACAGCTTAGTGATCGTGTTGCTCGCGCCGGTGGAGTTGAACTGGTAGTTCAGCGGCGGGGTGTAGTCGGCGGTGGTCGGCTGGCTATTGAACGCGTAGGCCAGCGGGTAGCCGCCCGTCCCGGTCAGGTTCGTGTAGCTCAGCGTGAACTGGCTGTCGACCGGAGCGCCGGCCGCGGTGAAGCAACGCACCCGGATCCGCTGGTTGGTGCCGGCCGGTGCCCAGCTGGCGACCTTGCAGTGCGCCGAGTCGGAGCCGTACGCGGTGACCTGCACGGTGCCGGCACTCGCAGCGAGCCCAGGCAGCAGGACCGAGTACTGGCCGATGTCGTCCTGGCAGACCTCGTTGACCGGCGTCCACGGGGACGACGAGTTCCACTGGTGCTCAGCGGGGACGACGCACATCGAGGCGTCGGGCGTGTCGAGCCAGACGAACGCACTGCCGTACGGCCCCGCGGCCTGCGCGGGCGCCGGCGCCACGGCGACTGCTGCTCCGGCCGCGAACACCAGCGCCGCTGCGGCGCCGCCAAACGCTTCAGCCGCGACGCGAAGCCACCCCGGCGACCGGGCATGGTGGACTGTGGACTGACGTCCATGACCAACTCCTTCTTACTGTTAGCTGCGTGCTTACTGTTAGCTGCGTGATCAGAGATCGACTGGCGCGCCCTTGTGCCCTGTGCGGACGAGCGACGCCAAGCGCCTACGGTCGCGCCGGAGCGCTCCAACATCTGCCCATGACCGAGGCCCGCTCAGCGTGCCGGTGCGGTGCAGACCGCGCATGGGGGCGGCGCCCCCAAATTCGCCGCACACAGGCGGGGCGCCGTAGGTGTGGTCCGCGCCCATGGTTCGCACACCCAGCCCTCACGAGGATGGCCGGCAGTTGCCGCCGACCCTGCGAGGTGCGTGATGAAGATCCGGATGCTGTTCACCGTGCCGGTACTGGCCACAGCACTGGCCGCCCCCGCCACGGCAGACGCCCAGCATTGCGCCCGCCAGGACCGGATCCGCACGCCGCACGCGGAGAAACAGGTACTCGCCTGCCTCGACGACCTCACGACCGCAGGCACTCTCCAGACCGGACACACCGTCTTCGCGCACTGGAACGGGCTGCACGCACCAGGCACCAGCAACCCGACCGGTGTCGCGGGGATCCAGGTGGACGGCTACTTCCCGGACACGTCGACGACCAACACGACGCACGGCTGGAACCACGACGCCCAGTTCGTCGTGCGGCTGCCGGATCGCTGGAACGGCGGGCTGGTGGTCACCGGTGCGCCGGGCGTCCGGGGGCAGTACGCGAACGACTTCGTGATCAGCGACTTCGTGCTGGCCCAGGGGTACGCGTTCGCGTCGACAGACAAGGGGAACACCGGCGCGCAGTTCTACCGGGATGGCGTCCGCCCCGGTGACGCGGTGGTGGAGTGGAACGACCGGGCGACGCAGCTCGCGGTAGCGGCGAAGGCGGTCGTGGCGCAGCGCTACGGCAGCAATCCCCGGCGGACGTATGCGACCGGCCTCTCCAACGGCGGCTACCTGGCCCGCTGGCAGTTGGAGAACCGGCCCTGGCTCTACGACGGAGGGGTCGACTGGGAGGGCACGCTGTTCCGTGCGGCCGGCCCGAACCTGCTCACCTACCTGCCGGTGGCGCTGAAGAACTACCCGGCTGGCACCGAGGAGGCGCGCCAGGCCATCCTGGCAGCCGGCTTCTCGCCCGGCTCGGAGTTCCTCTGGCCGTTCCACCACGCCGTCTACTGGGATCTCACCCAGCGGATCTACCGCGAGGAGTTCGACCCGGACTACGACGGCGCGCTCGAGGCCGGCGTCCCGTTCTGCGCCAGCGGGACACCGAACTGCGATGCCGACTACGACTACGCCAGCCGACCGCGTGCGGTGAAGCAGGCGGTCAAGCGGGTGGAGCTGACCGGGAAGATTGGCAAGCCGATGCTCACCCTGCACGGCACCCTGGACACGCTGCTGCCGCGCGAGACCGACTCCGACGTTTACGCCCGGCTGATCGCCGAGGAGGGCCGCGGCGAGCAGCACCGGTACTACGTGGTCCAGGACGGCAACCACGTCGACAGCCTGTACGGCTCGTTCCCGGACCGGCTCCGCCCGATGCTGCCCTGCTACCGGCGGGCGTTCACCGAACTGGTCGCCTGGGTGGAGCGCGGGCAGCGGCCGACCCCGAGCGGCCTGGTGCCGCGTGCCGGCGCCGACCTACTAAATACCTGCGCGCTGCACTGAGCTGCACTGAGCTGCCCTGAGAGGTGTCGAGCGCACCCAGGGTCCGGCGCCCGACTATGTGCCGGTCTCACATGGCGAGTTACCGGGCGTATCCATAGCGTTCCCGTATCGGGGGCTAGGAGGGGGTGGATCCACCCCACGAGTACGGGAGGTGCAGATGGCCGGTAGCGGGACCGCGATCCTTCGAACCGAAGGCCTGAGCAAGACCTTCCGGGGCTTCCAGGCGGTGCGGGACGTGAACCTGGCGGTTGACGCCGGCAGCGTGCACGCGCTGGTGGGGCCGAACGGGGCCGGCAAAACGACGCTGTTCAATCTGCTCACCGGATTCCTCGCGCCCACCGCGGGCCGCATCTACCTGGACGGGGAGGATGTCACCGGGCTCGTGCCCGAGCAGGTCGTCCACCGGGGCATCGCCCGGTCCTTCCAGATCACCAGCCTGTTCGAGCAACTCTCCTTGCGCGAACACGTCGAACTGGCGCTGCAGGGCGGCACCCGGCTCGGGTTCCGCTTCTGGCGGTCCGAGCGGCTGCTCGGTCGGTTTCGGGCAGACGCCCTCGACCTGCTTGACCAGGTCGGGCTCGCCGACCGCGCGGAGACGCCGGCTGGCAGCCTGGCGTACGGGCAGAAGCGCGCGCTGGAACTCGCGCTCGCGCTGGCCCTCTCGCCGAAACTGCTACTCCTCGACGAGCCCACCGCCGGCATGGGGCTCGAGGACGTCGACCGCACGATCGAGCTGGTCCGCCGCGTCCGTGAGGGACGCACGATCGTGCTGGTCGAGCACAACATGACCGTGGTCGGCAGCCTCGCCGACCGGGTGACCGTGCTGCAGCACGGCTCGGTGCTGGTCGAGGGGCCGTACGCCGAGGTGCGGCAGGACCCGCGGGTCGTCACCGCGTACCTGGGAGAGCACGTTGCTTGAAATCCGAGACCTCTCAGCGTGGTACGGCGAGGCGCAGGCGCTGCGCGACGTGAGCCTCGACGTCCACCCCGGCGAGGTGGTGACCCTGGTCGGCCGGAACGGGGCCGGTAAGACCACGTTGCTCCGCAGCGTGATGGGGTTGCACATGGCGGCCCGCGGCGCGATCAGCGTGCACGGCCGTGACATCAGCCGGTTGGCGCCGCATCGCCGAGCCCGCGCCGGACTCGGCTACGTCCCGGACGATCGCGGCAGCTACGCCACCCTGTCGGTCGAGGAGCACCTCACGCTCCCACCATCGGTCGGCCCGGACGCGTGGACGCTCGACCGCGTCTACACCGCGTTCCCGGTCCTCAAGGAGCGCCGCCGCTCGCCCGGCACCCGGCTCTCCGGCGGCGAGCAGCAGATGCTCGCGATCGCCAGGGTGCTCCGGATGGGCGCCCGCCTGCTGCTCTGCGACGAACCCACCGAAGGACTCTCGCCACTGCTCGTCCAGCAGATCGGCGCCATCATCCGCGAGGTCAAGGCCCACGGTGTGGCGGTGCTACTGATCGAGCAGAACGTCCACTTCGCCGCGACCGTCGCCGACCGGCACTACCTGCTCGCCCAGGGCCGCGTCGTGGAGACCCTCGACAACGCCGCGATGCGCAGCCGCGAGCACGAGCTCCTCGACTACCTCGGTATCTGACCCGCCGGCCCGGTACGGGCTGGCACACCCCACGGGGCATTACAGGAGGACACGGATGTACACCAGATCAGCGGGAGCGCGGCTGGCGACGGCGGCGTTCACGGCCAGCGCGCTGGTGCTCGCCGGATGCAACGCCGCCGGCGGCCCGAGCGGCGGCGGCGGCAAGGTGAGCGACGACAAGATCGTGCTCGCCGTCCTCAACGACCAGTCCGGCGTCTACGCGGACCTGTCCGGGAAGAACAGCGTGGAGGCCGTCAAGATGGCGGTCGAGGACTTCAAGAAGAAGCACGTCGACGACGCGGTGACGAAGAACATCGAGGTCATCACCGCCGACCACCAGAACAAGCCGGACGTGGCGAACTCGAAGGCGCAGGAGATGTACGACCGGCGCCAGGCCGACATCATCCTCGACGTCCCGACCTCCTCGGCCGCCCTCGCGGTGGCCAACCAGGCGAAGGCGAAGAAGAAGCTCTACTTCAACATCGGCGCCGCCACCACCCAGCTGACCGGCGCGCAGTGCAACAAGTACACATTCCACTACGCGTACGACACGTACATGCTGGCCAACGGCACCGGCACCACGGTCACCGACCAGGTCGGCAAGAACTGGTACATCGTCTACCCGGACTACGCGTTCGGTCAGGACATGCAGAAGAGCTTCGCCGCCGCGATCGGCAAGGCTGGCGGCACCGTGATCCGCAAGGACGCGACGCCGTTCCCGAACGACAACTTCTCCACGTTCCTGCTGAAGGCGCCGACCCTGAACCCGAAGACGCAGGTGCTCGGCACCATGCAGGCCGGCGGTGACCTGGTCAACCTGGTCAAGCAGTACAACGAGTTCAAGCTGCGGGACAAGGGCATCACGTTGGCGGTGGGCCTGATGTTCATCACCGACATCCACTCGCTCGGCCCGGACGCGTTCGCCGGCACCACCTTCACCGACGCCTGGTACTGGAACTTCGACAAGCAGAACCGGGAGTGGGCGGACCGGTTCTCCGACCGCACCGGCACCCGGCCGTCGTTCGCCCACGCCGGCAACTACTCCGCGGCGATGCAGTACCTGGAGGCCGCGCAGCGCGCCGGCACCGACGGTTCCGACGACGTGGTCAAGGAGCTGGAGGGCTACGAGTTCGAGGACTTCTTCGCCCGCAACGGCAAGATCCGCGCCGAGGACCACCGCATGGTGCACGACGCCTACCTCGCGCAGGTGAAGCCCAAGAGCGAGGTCAAGGAGGACTGGGACTACGAGAAGATCATCAAGACCATCCCGGCTGACCAGGCGTTCCGGCCGGCGTCCGAGAGCGGCTGCAGCCTCTAAGGCGCTCGACAGGCGAGGTGGATCCGATGGCGAACTTCCTGCAACAGGTCTTCAACGGGCTGGTGGGCGGCAGCTTCTACGCGATGCTGGCGCTCGGCCTGGCCGTGATCTTCGGGATGCTCGGGGTGGTGAACTTCGCCCACGGCGCGTTCTACATGCTCGGCGCGTTCGGGACGTACATCCTGCTCGACGCGGCCGGCGTTAGCTTCTGGGTCGCGCTGGTCGCGGTGCCGGTGGTGCTCGGCTTCTTCGGCATGATCCTGGAGCGGCTGTTCATCCACCGGCTCGCGGCACTGGATCCGCTCTACAACTTCCTGCTGACGTTCGGCATCGCGCTGATCCTGCAGGACCTCGTGAAACGGGAGTACGGCGTCCAGTCGCAGCCCTACCCGCGGCCGGACGCCCTCTCCGGGCAGATCGATCTCGGCCTGTTCAGCTACCC
>Ga0210378_10001460_pt1 | contig 12340 bp, 14 predicted proteins | sample PLM1_60_b1redo_FD_155465 | JGI IMG/M metagenome (GOLD analysis project Ga0210378, IMG submission 155465) | Groundwater sediment microbial communities from an aquifer in East River, Colorado, USA - PLM1_60_b1 redo | ecosystem: Environmental > Terrestrial > Soil > Riparian zone | place: USA: East...
AGGTCGACGATCAGCCCGCGGGTTCGCCCGGAAAGCAGCCCCGCCAGGTCCGTCCAGTTGGTCGACGACCCGCCGAGGCCGTGCACGTACACCGCGGTGTCCCCGTCGGGCCCAGGTCCCTCGACCTCGCGGACGTGCAGCCGGCCGCCACCAGATTCCACGATGCGTCCCGGCCACTCGGTCACCTCGTCGTCCAGCGACGGTAGTGGGCCGGCGTACAGCGGCACTCTGGTCAGGCTGCGCGTCGCGGGGGGCTCCCGGCTGATCGTCACCCGATCAGGATGCCCGACCGGTCGCCCGAACCGCGATACGCGGGCTTATCGCGCATCCGGAGTTCCCGAAACGCGCGATAAGCGGGCGTATCGCGGTTCTGGCTGCCCTGGCCGCCGCCGTCCCGCCTAGGAGGCGGCCTTCTGGCGGCCCGCCGGCTTGCGCTTGGACGTGTCGCCGGTGTCCTCCTTGGCCGCCTTGCCCTGCGACCCGCGCGACTTCTTGGCCGCCTCGACGGACGCCTTGAGCGCCGCGACCAGATCGACGACCGGCGCCTTCTGCTCCGGCTCCTCCGGCCTGCGGACCTCGCCGCCGGTGGCCTTGGCCTGCACGACCTCCTCCACCGCCTCGCGGTACTCGTCGTGGTACTGCGTCGGGTCGTAGTCGTCGGCCATGGTGTCGATCAGCGTGCGGGCCACGTCACGTTCCGCCTTGGAGACCTTCACGCCGTCGGACAGCGTGTCGAACTCGGCCTCGCGCACCTCGTCCGGCCAGACCATGGTCTGCATCACCAGCACGTCGTCGCGTGGCCGCAGCACGGCCAGCGACTCGCGGTTGCGGATCGCGACCTTGACAAGGCCCACCCGGCCGGCCTCGCGCAACGCGTCGCGCAGCAGGGCGTACGGCTTGACGCCCGCCTTCTCCGGCTCGAGGTAGTAGCTGCGGGAGTAGGACACCGGGTCCACCTGCTCGGCCGGCACGAACGCCAGCAGCTCGACCGTCTTGGCCGTCGGCAGCGGCAGGTCGGACAGGTCCTCGTCGCTGAGCACCACCACGTCGCCGCTGTCCATCTCGTACCCCTTGGCCAGGTCGGCGTAGGCCACCTCCTCGCCACACACCTGGCAGAACCGCTTGTAGCGCACCCGCCCGCCGTCCTCGGCGTGCACCTGATGGAACGACACGTCGCGGTCCTCGGTCGCCGAGTACAACCTGACCGGCACGTTGACCAGCCCGAAGGACACCGCACCTTTCCAGATAGCACGCATGATCTTCAGTGTCCCCCTGGTTCGCCCGCTGCGCATCTGTCGTCTGAGGGAAGATGGGCCGCGTGCCAGCGCAAGAGCGGGTCAAGGTGCAGGTGGACGGCCGGCAGGTGACGCTCACCCACCTCGACCGCGTGCTGTACCCGTCGGGCTGCACCAAGGCCGAGGTGATCGAGTACTACACGGCCGTCGCCGACGTGATGCTGCCGCACCTCGCCGACCGCGCGCTGACCCTCGTCCGCTATCCGGAGGGCGTGTCCGCCGGTGGCTTCTTCGCCAAGAACGCGCCGACCGGAACGCCGAGCTGGGTCCGCCGCAGCCGGCAGCACACCTCGGATGACGACATCGACCACGTCGTGGTGGACTCGAAGGCGACCCTGGTGTGGCTGGCGAACCTGTCCGCGCTCGAGCTGCACATCCCGCTGTGGAAGGTGCGCTCCGGCGACGACGATGGCAAGGCCGACTACGACCGGATGGTGATCGACCTCGACCCCGGCAGCGGCGCCGGCATCGCCGAATGCGCGACGCTGGCGCTCGCGCTGCGCGGCGCGCTGGCCGACGACGGGCTGCAAGCCGTGCCCAAGACCACCGGCAAGGCCGGCATGCACCTGCTGGTGCCGATCGCGCCGACGCCGTACGACCGGGTGGTCGACCACGTGAAGCGGCTCGCCGAGGCGCTGGCCTCGGCGGCGCCGGAGCTGGCCACCTCGAAGATCGGCGAGGCGCAGCGCTCCGGCCGGGTGCTGCTGGACTGGCGGCAGAACGTCTACCGGGCGACCACGATCGCGCCGTACTCGCTGCGCGCCGGCGAGGAGCCAGGCGTGTCCACCCCGGTGACCTGGGACGAGGTGGCCGCCGCGTCGGCGGGCATGCGGCTGCGGTTCACCATGGACGAGGTGCGCGAGCGAGTCGCCGCGCACGGCGACTTCGCAGCCGACGTGCTGACCGGCCACGGGCCGTCGCTGCCGGACTGATCGGCGCCTCCAAGTACCACCATTGGGCAGAAGATGGGCCTTTAACTACAGCCATTGGTCGGCGGGTCCGCCGGCTACGCCGAGCCGGCGAAGGCGAGGAAGTGCCAGCCGACCCACCACCAGGCCAGCAGGATCACGATGCGCGGCGCCCGCCGGCGCGCCATCCGCAGCAGGACCGCGCTCAGCCGCTCGACCCGCGCGGACGCCAGGTGGCTGTGCAACCACAGGGCCACCAGCCCCACGCCGATGGCCTCGAAGCAGGCGATGGTCAGCGCCCTGCTGGTCATCCGCGCGCCGCCCGCCGCGCGATGCGGACCAGCGCGTAGCCGCCGGCGAGCCACCCGGTGAGCGCCAGCCACAGCACCAGGCGGTTGTCCAGCACCGGGCCGATCAGGGAGCTGAACGTGGGGTGATCCACCGACGAGGTGTCGCGGCCGACCTCGTGCAGGAAGGACACCAGCTCGACGAGGCACCAGCCCAGCGCGGCGGCGGCCCACGGCCAGGCAGCCAGGTGTCCGGCCGGCGGGTCCCGCGCCGGCTCCGTCGGCTGTGGCCATACCGGCTGCGGCCCTGTCACCTGCGGCCCTGTCACCTGCGGCCCTGTCACCTGCGGCCGTGCCGGCTGCGGCCACGCCGTGACCAGCCAGGACACGCCGAGGGCGGCGACGACGATGGTCATGGCGAGGTTGAACCGGCCACCCGCTGCGAGCAGCAGCGCCACCAGCGCCGACCCCGCCAACGCCGACGGTGGCACGAGGAGAGGCTCGGACCCCTGCTCGGGTCCAGCCGCCGTGGGTCCGGCCCGCGTGGGTCCAGCCGCCGTGGGTCCGCCCGGCGTGGATCCGGCCGGCGTGGGTCCGGCCTGCAGAGGTCCGGCCTGCAGAGGTCCGGCCTGCAGAGGTCCGGCCGGCGTGTGTCCGGCCGTCGTGGGTCCGGCTGGCCGGGGCACCCTGCCGCGGTCGGCCGTCCCGTCCACGGCCAGGGCTGCGGCGACCGCCAGGAACACGGCTGCGTCGACGAGCGCGCCGCGAACCAGGTGCACGACCCCGGTGATGGTGACGATGGGTATCGAGAGATCCCGCACGTGTCCCAGCATCCCGCTCGCCGGCCACCCGCGTGTCGCGGCCCGTACTCTCGGACACACCCAGGGGGCCCTCGCGCTCGGCGTGTCGGCTCCGGAATGCTGGACCCATGACCGAAAGTTCCGTGCCGGCGTTCGATATGATCGCCGAGCGTTACGACGAGGCGTTCACCGATCGCAACGCCCAGCTGGCGGCCGGCCGCTGGCTTATCGACCGGCTGCCGCCGGGCGCCAGGATCCTCGACCTCGGCTGCGGCAGCGGGCTGCCGACCGCGGTCCAGCTCGCGGATGCCGGGTTCGAGGTGGTCGGCACCGACGAGTCCGGCCGCATGCTCGACCTGGCCCGCAACCGCGTGCCCGGTGCCCTGTTCCTGCAGCGCGACATGCGCGACGTCGGCGAGGACCTTGGCATGTTCGACGGGGTCGTCTCGTTCTTCTCGTTGATCATGTTGCCGCGCGCGGACATCGTGAAGGTGCTCGCCGCGGTGCGCGAGCGCCTCACCGACGAGGGCCTGCTGGCCATCGGCATGGTCTACGGCGACATGGACTACATCCCGATCTGCTTCCTCGGCGCCAGCACGTTCGCCACCTGCTACCCGACCGACCAGCTCGTCCAGGTGGTCACCGAGGCCGGCTTCGACGTGGTCGACGTCGACGAGGTCGACGTGCAGGCCGAGCCCGAGCGCGTCGAGCGGCAGATCTTCCTGCGTGCGAAGGCCCGACCGAGGGGTTAAATCGACGGAGTAGTCACCGGACGGTGGGACGGCCGTTACTCCTTGACGGGAGCCGGGCAGAAGACAGCAGGAGGCGCGAATGAGCGAGGCCGCGCATCGGCGCAGCAGTCATGCGGCCCGCGGCGTGCGGCTGCCCCGGGGAGCCCGGCGCGCGGTGCTGCTCGAGGCAGCCCAGGACGTCTTCGTGGCCAACGGCTACCACTCCGCGGCCATGGACGACATCGCCGAACGGGCCGGGGTCAGCAAGCCGGTGCTCTACCAGCACTTTCCCGGCAAGCTGGAGCTGTACCTCGCGCTGGTCACCACCCACGTCGAGGTGCTGGTGGTCACCGTGCGCGATGCGCTGGACTCCACCACCGACAACAAGAGCCGCATCCGGGCCGCGGTGGCCGCGTACTTCGACTTCGTCGACCGGGAGGACCAGGCGTTCCGGCTGGTCTTCGAGTCGGACCTGCGCAACGAGCCGGCCGTGCTCGAAGCGGTCGAGCGCGGCGAGCGGGCGTGCGCCGAGGCGATCGCGCCACTGATCGCCGAGGACGCCGGGCTCGACGAGGACCAGGCGACGCTCATCGCCGTCGGCATGGTGGGGCTGTGCCAGATCGCCGCGCGCTACTGGCTGCGGACCGAGCGCGCCGTACCCAAGCACGACGCCATCGAGCGCCTCTCCCGCTTCGCCTGGAAGGGCTTCGCCGGCCTCCCCCTCACCCACGGCCCTTAACTGCGACGATGTGACATCGCCCCACATAGAGTGGGGAAATTCCACATCCTCGGCCCGCCGGCCCGCCGGCCCGCCGGCCGGCGGATCAGCCGGCGACGGCGGGCAGGGCGGCGTGCCAGTGGGCGAGGGCCTCGCGGGTGACGCGGCCGATGGCCTCGACCACCTCGGTGGTGCGCTCGTGCGGCAGCATGTGGCCGGCGCCGGGCAGGATGACCAAGCGCGAGCTGGGCAGCCATTCCGCGATGGTGGCCGCGTGCCGCGCCCGGGTGAGCCGGTCGCGGTCGCCGACCAGCACGGCGGCCGGCGAGCCGTCGAACGCCACCAGCGCGTCGCGGCGGTCGTGCTCGTCGAACGTGCCGCGGAAGGTCAGCATGGTGGCCGGCCGGCAGCTCGCGGCCATCCTGGCTACCGCGGCGACGTCGCCGGCGCGGGCCCCGACGCCGAACACCAGCCACCGCACGAACGGCTCGATGGCGCGGGGGTGCCTGGTGATCGCCTCACGGCCCAGCGCACACAGCAGACCGACGCCGAGCCGCTCCAGCCCGTGCACCGCGGTGGCGAGCGGGCCGGGCATGCCGAGCGAGAGCACCCGCAGGTCGCTGCACGCCGTCGAGACGAACACCGCACCGGCGACTCGGGATCGCACCAGCGAGGGGTGCCGCTCGGCGAGCGCCATCAGCACCATGCCGCCCATGGAGTGGCCGGCCAGCACCACCGGTCCGGACGGCACCCGCTGCGTGATGAGCTCGGCCAGGTCGTCGCCGAGCCTGGCCAGCGTGGAGTCCTCCGCGGTGGCGCCGTCCGACTCGCCGTATCCGCGCTGGTCGTAGCTGAGCACCCGCACCGGGCCGCCGGAGGCCGCGGCGAGGCCAGGCAGCACCGGGTCCCAGTCGTGCCTGTTCAGCGCGTAGCAGTGCACCAGGATCACGGTGATCGGCGCGCCGGGGTCGCCGTCCTCGGCGACCCGTAACCGTGTGCCATCGGCACACCACAACCAGTCACTCATATGAGTAGCCCCGCCCTTCCGCACGACGCTGTGCCGAACCCCGACCGGAGCTGCTGATACCGGGCGGTGGTCTCAACTACCCATCAGTGGAGACTTTGAATGGCAGGGTGCGGCCGGGGTTGGCAATCTGTCAACCACCCGAAAGGCGTGGCGCAGTGCCGCCTGCCGCAGCTACGCGTGCGCGGCGAGCCGTAGCCGGCGCCGCGACTCAGCCGCGACTCAGCTGCCGACGGCGAAGCCGACCCTGCGGGAGTCCGCCGGCGCGATCTCGACGTAGGCCACCTTGGCGGCCGGGATGACGTAGCGCCGACCCTTCTCGTCGACGAGCGTCAGCAGGCTCTGGTTGTTCCTCATGGCATCGGTGACCAGCGCCTCGACCTCGTCCGGCGACTGGCCGCTTGAGATGAGGAGCTCGCGCGGGCTGTCCGCGACACCGATCTTGACGTCCACGCCGACCTCCTGCCGGTGACAACCGGTTCCACCGACAACCCTAGTCGTTCCACCGACAACCCTGGTCGGGCCGGCCGGCGGGGCCGTCCGCCGTCAGCGAAAAGTGGTCACCCCAGCCCGAGCGCCACCATCCGCTTGCCGTGCCTTGCCTGCATCCGCTTGAACAGCGCGGCGATGCCGGCCAGGTCACCTGAGCCCCGGACGATGAGCTCGGCGAGGCCGTCCCGCTCGGCGACGACGTACTGCGCCTGGGTCACGGCCTCGCCGAGCAGCCGCCGCCCCCAGAGGGCCAGCCGGTCGCGGACGGTGCGGTCGGCCTCGCAGGCCGCCTGCACCTCGCGCTCGGCGAACGCGGAGTGCCCCGAGTCGGCGAGCACCTCGAGCACCAGCCGCTGGGTGGGCGCGTCCAGCCAGCCGGCGATCTCGCGGTAGAAGTCGGCGGCGAGCCCGTCGCCGATGTAGGCCTTGACCAGCGACTCCAGCCACGACTTTGGCGCCGTCGAGGCGTGCCACGCGTCGATCGGTGCGATGAACGGCGCCATCGCCTCGTACACGTCGACGCCGATGCCGGCGAGATGCTGCTCGAGCAGCCGGTAGTGGCCGATCTCGGCGGCGGCCATGCTGGCCAGCGCGGCCCTGCCGATCAGAGTCGGCGCCGTCCTGGCGTCCTCGGCGAGCCGATCGAACGCGGACAGCTCGCCGTAGGCCAGCACGCCGAGCAGGTCGAGGACACCCTCGTGCTGCGGCTCACGCGACTCGCTCATGACTGCTGAGCGTAATGCGCGGCGTCACCAGGTAGACTGACCGCATCGCGGTGGTTTCGGCCCCGCGATCGCATTGTGCGCGCAACGCCCATCGTCGGACTCCCGCAGCTGCCAACACGCCGCGGTCGAGCACCCTCAAAGCGTGCGCGCGAGGGACGAGAGAGGCGAGAACGCTGACCGACAACAAGATCATCAACTACACAGTGGACCACAGCGAGACCGGGATACCGGAGGACGCGGACACCTCGCACCCGTTGCAGGCCGACGCCCCGGTACGGCCGGACTCCCCGACGTTCGCCGAGCTCGGTGCGCACCCACGCATCGTGGAGGCGTTGCACGCCGCGGGCATCGAGCGGACCTTCGCGATCCAGGAGCTGACCCTGCCGCTGGCCCTTGCCGGCGACGACCTCATCGGCCAGGCCCGCACCGGCATGGGCAAGACGCTTGGCTTCGGCGTGCCGCTGCTGCAACGGATCACCCTGCCGGGGGATGGCACCCCGCAGGCGCTGGTGGTGGTGCCGACCCGCGAACTGTGCCTGCAGGTGACCCACGACCTCGCCGACGCCGGCCGGCTGCTCGGCGCGCGCGTGCTGGCCGTCTACGGCGGCCGGCCGTACGAGCAGCAGGTCGGGCCGCTGCGCAAGGGCGTCGACGTGGTCGTCGGCACCCCCGGCCGGCTGCTCGACCTTGCCGAGCAGCGCCATCTCGTGCTCGGCAAGGTCAGGGTGCTGGTGTTGGACGAGGCCGACGAGATGCTCGACCTCGGCTTCCTACCCGACATCGAGCGGATCCTGCGGATGGTGCCAGACGAGCGGCAGACCATGCTGTTCTCGGCCACCATGCCCGGCCCGATCGTGACGCTGGCCCGCACCTTCCTGCACCAGCCGACGCACATCAGAGCCGAGGACAACGACGCTGGTGCGATCCACGAGCTGACCGCGCAGTTCGTCTACCGGGCGCACGCGCTGGACAAGATGGAGCTGGTCACGAGGATCTTGCAGGCCAAGGACCGCGGCCTGACGATGATCTTCGCGCGGACCAAGCGGACCGCGCAGAAGGTCGCCGACGAGCTGGCGGAGCGTGGCTTCGCCACCGCAGCCGTGCATGGTGACCTCGGCCAGGGCGCCAGGGAGCAGGCGCTGCGGGCGTTCCGATCCGGCAAGGTCGACGTGCTGGTCGCCACCGACGTGGCGGCCCGCGGGATAGACATCGACGACGTGACGCACGTCATCAACTACCAGTGCCCCGAGGACGAGAAGACCTACGTGCACCGGATCGGCCGCACCGGGCGGGCCGGCAAGCCCGGCGTCGGGATCACCCTGGTCGACTGGGACGAGTTGCTGCGCTGGGCGACGGTGGACACCGCGCTCGGCCTCGGCATGCCAGAGCCGGTGGAGACCTACTCCACCTCGGAGCACCTGCGCGCCGAACTCGGCATCCCGGCGGACGCCACCGGACGGCTGCCGCTGTCCAAGCGGACAAGGGCCGGGCTGGACGCCGAGCCGGAAGAGGATCTCGGCGGCAAGCGTCGCCGCAGGTCGACCCGCGCTTCCTCCTCCGAGGACACCGCGGACAACAAGCCGCGGCGCACCAGCAGACCGCGGGTACGCACCCGCGGCGGCCGTCCGGTTGGCGCCGACGGCGCGAGCGCGGAGGCGGCGGTGGCCGATGCCATCGCCGAGCCGGCCGAACCCGCCGAGTCAGGACGCACCAGGCCACGCCGCCGCCGGCGCCGCCGCGCCGGCTCGGCCGGCGCAGCGGTGGGCGGTGCCACTCCCGCCGAGGCCGCGAGCACCCAGGACTAGCATCCGGCCGTGGTGAGCACCGAACGCCGCACCAGCGGCGACCTCGTCGCCGTCGCCGTGATTGCCGTCGCCGTGCTCACCGCGTCCTTCCTGCTGTGGCGCTTCAGCGACGCACGGGCCACCGTGTCGCAGCCGGCGGTCGGCGAGCCGCCGGCGCTCACCGTGCCGACGGCGTTGCCGCTCTCGCTCGGGCAGGCCTGGAGCGCGCCGAGCGGCGCCGCGCCGTCGCCGCTGGTGGCCGGCTCGACGGTGGTCACGGCGGACGGCCGCGAGGTGGTCGGGCGCGACCCGTTCACCGGCGCGCCGCGCTGGCGGTACGCCCGCGACATCGACCTGTGCACGGCGACCTCGGCGTGGGGCAACGCGCTCACCGTGTGGTCGAAGGACCCGCGGTACTGCAGCGAGGTCACCGCGATCGGCGGGGACAGCGGCAAGCGCGCCAACCAGCGCAACGGCGACGCCGAGCGCGGCACCAGGGTGCTCTTCGACGGCACCCACGCGACCGCGATCGGCGGCCGGTACCTGGAGACCTGGCGCTCCGACCTGGTGCGAACCACGCAGTACGGCGCGGTCCCCACGCCGGTGAATCCTGGCAAGCAGCCGCGCAGCGGGTGCACCTACGTCTCGGTCGCGGTGGCTGCCAACCAGATCGGCCTGATCGAGCGCTGCCCGAGCGACGGCGACAACGCCGACCGGCTGACCGTGCTCAGGGCCAACCCCAAGGAGGCCGAGCAGCCCGAGGTCGTGTACTCGGTGCCGCTCCTCGTGCCCGCCGCGCTGGTCGTCGCGGTGTCCAGCCAGCGCACGGTGGTGCTGCTGCCGGGCCCGAACCGGCTCGCCGTGTACGACGACAAGGGCAGCCAGGTCGCCAGCTACCGGATCGACTTCGCGGCTGTACCGGAGGCGCCGGCGTCCGCGGTGTCCTCGCGGCCGGCGTCCGCCCCGGCGGTGGCGGACACCACCGTCGGGCCCAGCGCCGTCGGGCCCAGCGCCGTGTACTGGTTCACCGGGTCGTCGACGGTCGCGCTCGACCCGTTCGAATTCCGTCCACTGTGGACGGTGGAGGGCACGCTCGGCTCCGGCGTGCTGTACGCCGGGCGGCTGCTGGTGCCGACGCCGGGGCAGCTCGTCGTGCTGGAGGCCGGCAGCGGCGACCGGGTGGGCGCCACCCCGGTCGACCGCGGCGGCTACGACGGGCCGGTGCGCCTGGCCGCGGCCGGCCCGGTGGTGCTCGAGCAGCGCGGCGGCACGCTGGTTGCGTTGCGATGATGGCAGTGCCGCCGGTGGCTGCTGCCCGGTGAGCGACACTCGCAGGATGGTGAGCCCCACCGCGCAGGCGGCGTCCGACCAGACCAGCCCGCACCGGGCCGAGCGGGTCGCGCTGCCGAGCGAGCACGGCCAGCTGGCCGCGCTGTCCGCCGTGCCCCGCGGCGCCGTCGCGACCGTGCTCATGGTGCCCGGGTACACCGGCTCCAAGGAGGACTTCGCGCCGCTGCTGGACGCCGTCGCGGACGCCGGCCTCGGCGTCGTGGCCATCGACCTGCCCGGCCAGTACGAGTCGCCCGGCCCGCCGGACGAGACGTGCTACCTGCCGGCGGCGCTCGGCCCGGTCCTCGCCGGCGTGGTGCGCCGGCTCGACCCGCAGCCCGTCATCCTGCTCGGTCACTCCTACGGCGGCCTGGTGTGCCGCGCCGCCGTGCTCGCCGGCGCCCGGGTCGCCGGCCTGGCGCTGCTGTGCTCCGGCCCGGCCGCGCTGCCCGACGGCGTGCGCCGCACCCTGCTGGACTTCGCCGAGCCCATCCTGCGCGCCAGCGGTGTGCACGCCGTACACCGGCTGCGCGAGGCCGCCGACGCCAGCGCCAGTTTGGCGCCGCCGTCGGCAGAGCTCGCCGCGCTCATGCACCGCCGCTTCGTGGACAGCACGCCGCCCGGCCTGCTCGGCATGGCCGCCGGCCTGCGCACCGAGCCGGATCGGGTCGCCGAGCTGGCCGCGGCCCTGCGCATAACCGGCACGCCGTGCCTGGTCGCCTGCGGCGAGTCCGACGACGCCTGGCCGGCCGCTCTGCAGCGTGACATGGCCGCACGGCTCGGTGCGCCCTTCGCCACCATCCAGGGCGCCGCCCATTCCCCCAACGTCGAGAACCCGGCCGCCCTGCTCGACCTGCTGCTCCCCGCCTGCCACGGCTGGCTCGGCGCCGCGCCCTTGGCCGCGAGGATGTGACATCGTCCCACCTAGACTGGGGAGATCCACATCCTCGCTGGGCATCCTCGCTGGCGTGAGAGCTGCTAGTTCCACCACCAGAACCAGAGGGTGGCGGCGGCGAGCGGGAACACCAGCAGCGCGGCGAGTGCGGCGATCGGGCCGCGCCTGCGGTCCGCGATGACCTGGAGGGTGAGGGCGGCCACCGCCACCGCGGCGTGGCCGGCGACGGCGGCGACGCCGGGGCCTGGCCGGTCACCGGACACCACCGCGGCGGTGGCGACCGCGGCGGCGAGCACGAGCAGGCCGGCGGCGACCGTGCCGGAGGCGAAGCGCAGCGCCGCGGACAGGCTGGCCACCGCGGACCGCCCGCCCCGCCGCCGCGACGGGTTCTCGGTGCCGGCTGCCACTACGGGATCCTCGACGGTCACGGCGCGAGCAGCGCCCACGGGTTGAGGTCGGGCGCGGCCTGCCGGCCCTGCGGGCAGTGCCGGCGGAAGTCGCACCACGAGCACTGCCGGCCGGTGCGCGGCGGGAAGAGCACCTCGGCGTCACCGCCGGCGGCGAGGGTGTCGGTGGCAAGGGCCAACTCGTCGGCGGCCTCCTCGGCCCTGGTGAGGTGGCGCCGCAGCGACTCGGCGCTGTGCTCCCATGCGAGCACCTCGCCGCTGGGCAGGTGGTGCAGCTCGACGCGGTGACAGTCGCGCCGCAGCGTCCGCGCCGCAGCCAGCGCGTACATCGCGAGCGCCTGCGAGCCGCGGGCGTCGTCGACGGTCAGCCCGTGCCGCCCCGTCTTGTAGTCGACGATGACCAGCTCACCGTCCCTGTCGTCGATCCGGTCCACCCGGCCCTCCGCGACGATGCGGCTGCTCGGCGTCGACACCCACCGCTCGATGCCGAGCGGCTCGAACGTCGGGTCGAGCCCGTCGACGTAGTCGGACACCCAGGCCTGGGCGCGCTGCCGGTATGCGGCGATCTGCTCGGCGTCGCGGAACCCGTCGGTCTTCCAGAGCGTGGCGACCAGGCCGGCCGCGGCGGCCGGCGTGCGCCTGGCCGGCGGCAGCTCGAACAGCGCCCGCAGCGCGTTGTGCACCGCGGCGCCGACGGTGTTGTGCGCCCACGGCGCGCCCCTCGGCGGCGGCGGCCGGTCCAGGTACGTCATCCGGTAGCGGCGCGGGCAGTCCGTCCACGTCGCGAGCTTGGCCGGGGTGACCCGCACCAGGCGCCTTGGCAACCCGCCCAGTTCGAGCTCACCCTGCATCGTTCTCATCGCGGTCAACGGTAGCCGCAACCACCGACACCCGTTGGTCGTGAGTGGTAAATGGTGCCAGAGCACCATTTACCACTCACAGGTG
>Ga0210378_10001461_pt1 | contig 12337 bp, 10 predicted proteins | sample PLM1_60_b1redo_FD_155465 | JGI IMG/M metagenome (GOLD analysis project Ga0210378, IMG submission 155465) | Groundwater sediment microbial communities from an aquifer in East River, Colorado, USA - PLM1_60_b1 redo | ecosystem: Environmental > Terrestrial > Soil > Riparian zone | place: USA: East...
CGAGGTTTCTCAGGAAGGTCTCTGGCGGCGGCGATCCCCACAGGTGCGGGGGGACATCCCAGTCGCGGGCGACCCAGCTGTCGTCGATCTGGTCGATGTCAGAGAACCACTCGATCCAGGAGCCCCACGGGTCGGGGTTGTAGTGGAAGAAATTCGAGCCGATCGTGTGCCGGCCGAGTCCCCACCCCGCGTCGCGTCCCTTGCTGCGCATCCGATCGGCGCCGTACGCGATTGCGTCGATGGACGGCACCTCGAAGCTGCCGTGATGGAAGCCCGGGTGGCTGCTACGGATGAACCCGAAGATATGGTGGTCGCCGGGTCCGGCATTCAGGAACGTCACGAGGCCGTGGATCCGGTCGCTAACCCGAAGCCCGAGCGCCGCTGTGTAGAACTCGGTCATGCGTTCCGGCTGCGGCGTGAACAGCAGCGTGTGCCCCAACCGTCGCGGCATCACGTCCAGGTCCGCCTGCAGCCACTGGGCTATCCCGATACGGTGCCGGCTGGCGCCGACGTTGACCAGCACGTCGGCGACCGGGCGGGCGGGCGCGGGCGTCTCGTCGAGCAGTTGCACCGCGGTGCCGTCCGGGTCGCGCACCCAGAGCCCGTCCTCGGTGGCCCCCGCCGGCGGCTCGATGGCGGGCGCACCCGCACGCTCCAGCGCTTCTCGCACCGAGCCGAGCATGTCTGGGCGCACGGTGAACGAGACGTGGTGCAGGCGCTTGGCCGGCGCCCGCAGCAACCGGACCTGCTCCTGGTCACGACCGGGGCACCGGGCGACCAGAGACCCATCCTTCTCCCCCGTCTCCAGACCGAAGTCCTGCAGGAACCCCTCTGCCACCTCCAGGTCCGGCACTTCCAGCGCGTAGTGGTGCAGGCCAGTGATCACGGCGCTTTCCCTTTCCCGATAAACTGCATACAGTTTAGCCGGTGGAGGCCCGTCTGGATAGGTAGGAGAGCGGCAGGATGATCGCGGCGTCAGCGGCGCGGAGCGGGCTGGTCGAGGCCGCGCACGTGCTGTCCCGGCTCGGGCTGGTCACCGCATACGGACACGTCTCGGTGCGTCTCGACACCTCGATGCTGATCACGCCCGCCGCCGACCTGGCCACCGTCACCGAGTCCACCATGCTGGACGTGCCGTTGGACGCCTCGTCGTTGCCGGCGGGCGCTCCCGCCGAGAGCTGGGCGCACCTCGCCCTCTACCGCGCCCGCCAGGACGCCCGGTCGGTCGCCCGCGCACAGCCGGGCGGCGCGTTCGCGGCCGCCGCGACGACCGACGCGCTCGTGCCGCTGCACGGGCAGGCAGCCTGGCTCGGCGAACTGGTGCCGGTGCACGACAGCGCCCACCTGCTGCGTTCCGCTGACCTCGCCGACCGCGCGGCCCGCAGCCTGCCCACCGGGGAGGCACTGCTGCTGCGCGGAAACGGGGCGCTCACGCTCGGCGCCACACCGGGCGTCGCGGTGGCCCGGATGTGGCTGCTGTCCGCCGCCTGCGACGTCTGGCTCGCCGCCCGAGCGAGCGGCCACCCGCGGCCGCTCGCCGCGGCGGAGATCGCTTCCTGGCGTGCCGCCCAGGACGAGTTGCTGCCGCGGCTGTGGCAGCACTTGCTACGACGCGCGACCGGCGTGTGGGAAGGTCTTGACGCCGCCGACAAACTGTATACACTTTGCAGGCACTAGGAGCACCCGACCGACGTGAGGCGTCCGACGTAGGCGACCACCGTCCACCGCCCGGAAGGCGAAGTCGCATGTCACTCACCGCATCGCCCGGCACCGCTGATCTCGCTGGTCCTGACATCGACGAGGAGATACGGCTGCGCATTGCCGACCAGTTGGCCGCCCGGTTCAAGGGCGATCTCATCGGGCCGGAGCACTCCGACTATCCCGCCGCGCGCTCGGTGTGGAACGCCATGGTCGACAAGCGTCCCGGCTTGGTCCTGCGCTGCACCCGCACCGAGGACGTGGTCGCCGCCGTCGACGTCGCGCGGGCGAACGGGCTGCTGCCGTCCGTCCGCTGCGGCGGGCACTCGGTCTCCGGCAAGGCGCTGTCCGACGGTGGCCTGACCATCGACCTGAGCGGGATGCGCGAGGTGACGGTCGACGCCGAGAACAAACTCGTGCACGCCGGCGGAGGCTGCCTGCTGGGGGACATCGACGCGGCCACCGCGCCGCACGGGCTGATCGTTCCCGCGGGAATCATGTCCGAGACCGGCGTGGCCGGCCTCGCCCTCGGCGGCGGGATCGGTTGGTTCTCCCGCAGGCACGGCCTGACCTGCGACCAGTTCGTCTCCCTCGAGGTCGTGCTGGCCAGCGGGGAAGTGGTCGACGTCTCCGCCGCGTCTCACCCCGACCTGTTCTGGGCGCTGCGAGGCGGCGGCGGCAACTTCGGGGTGGTCACCCGGTTCACCTTCCGGGCGCACGAGTTCGGCCCGATGATCCGTATCGGCGTGTCGCTGTACGAGCCCGAGGACGCCGCCGAAGCGCTGCGCGCATATGCCGACATCGTCCCCACCCTGCCCCGCACCGTCGGTTGGCATGCGGCGCTCAAGCACGACATGCCCGCGCTGCCGTTCGTGCCGCCGGAACTGGCGGGCAAGAGGCTGCTGATGATGTTCGCCATGTGGCTCGGCGACGCCGACGACCCGGCCGGCACCGAGTACATCGAACGGCTGGGCGCAGTCGGCCGGCCGGCCACGAGCGCCATGACGGTGATGCCGTTCGCGGCGCGGTTGCAGAAGATCATCGACGAGGAGTTCGAGGACGGCCACCGCTACTACACCAAGGAGGGCCACGTCACCGAGTTGACCGCGGAGGCGATCGACACCCTCGTCGACTTCTGGAAGGACATGCCGATGGAGGGCGAGGTCGAGATCATCGGCCTCGGTGGCGCGATCGGCGACGTGCCCGAGGACGCGACGGCCTTCTCCAACCGGCAGTACCTGCTGTGGCTGAACTTCGCGATGCGCTGGGACGACCCCGCCAACGACCGCGACTACATCGACCGGACCAGGAAGATCGTCAAGGATCTCGGTCCCTGGCTCGGCCGCGGGATCTACGTCAACATGCTCAACTTCGACGAGATGGACCGGGTCGTCGAGGCGTTCGGCGGTGCGGAAAAGTACGCACAACTCGGCCGGATCAAGGCACAGTACGACCCGGAGAACCTCTTCCGGATGAACTACAACATCACGCCAGTCATCGACGACGGGAGCGGTCCGTGAGCCGAGACATCGCGAAGGTCTTCGCCGACATCGACGCCTTCGATCCCGACAGGTTCGTCGCACACCTCACGCCGGACGCGGTGTTCCGCTTCGCCAGCGCGGATCCGGTCACCGGACGCGAGGCGGCACGAGAGGCCGTCGCCGGGTTCTTCTCGACGATCGCCGGTCTCACCCACCACGTCCGTAACGTCTGGGAGTTCGGCGATACCACCATCGTGCAGATCGATGTCGAGTACCGGCGCAACGACGGCAAGACAGTAACGGTGCCCAACGCCGACATCCTGATCTTCGACGGCGAACTGGTCCGCGACTGGCAGATCTACATCGACATCGCGCCGGTGTACGCCTGACCGGTGCTGGCCGCCTGCGGTCGGCACCGGGCTATCTTGCTCCGGCACGGCCGCCTGACCGGTGCTGGCCGCCTGCGGTCGGCACCGGGCTATCTTGCTCCGGCACGGCCGCTTAACCGGATGGGGCCGGTCCCACAATGATCACGCTGACCGACATCGCGTACGTCCGCTCCGGGGTCGCCGATCTCGACAAGGCGGTGCGGTTCGCCACCGACATCGTCGGCCTCGAGCTGGCAACCCAGACCGAGACCGGCGTCGCCCAGCTCCGCGCCGACCACCGGCACCACTGCCTCGCCCTCGTCGAGGGACCATCCGGCGTCATCTCCTCCGGGTTCAGCGTGGCCGACTCCGACGCGCTCGCCGCCGCCGAGACCGAGCTCGAGCGTTCCGGCGTCACCGTCCGCCGCGGCTCGGCCGCCGAGGCGCGCTCCCGCCGGGTCCGGGAGTTCATCGCGTTCGACGACCCGTTCGGCAACCGCCTCGAACTGGTGAGCCAGCAGGAGTCGATTACCCGACCGGTCGGGTTCACCCGCCCGGCGGGCATCACCGAGTTCGGTCATCTGTGCCTGGACGCGCCCGACGTTCACGAGGCCTACCGGTTCTGGAGCACCCGCTTCAACGCCCGGGTATCCGACTGGATCGGCGACGGGGCCTGCCTCATGCGCATCGACCCGGTCCACCACAAGCTCGCAGTGTTCAGGGGCGACGAGCCGGGTCTGTGCCACATCAACTTTCAGGTCGCCTCGATCGACGACGTGTTCCGCAACTGGCACTTCCTGCTCGACCACGGCGTGGAGATCGAGATGGGACCGGGCCGGCATCCACAGTCGACCGCGATCTTCCTCTACTTCCTCGGTCCAGAGGGGTTCACCTACGAGTACTCGTTCGGCGTGCGCCGCATCGAAGACGACGCGGGGTGGCGGCCGCGGACCTTCGACCCCCAGGAGCCCGGCTCCATCGACATGTGGCTCGGTCCAGTCACCCGCGTCTCCACCCAGGCCCAACTGCGGCCCGAACCGGTAGGCGGCCCGGACCGGTAGGCGGCTCCGCTTCGTGGCCGCCGCCGGCCTGGCCGTGGGCCGCGGCGTGACGCCCTCGCGCGTCAGCTCGCTCCGGTCAGCCGCGCGGCGGCTGGCGGACGGCGCTCGACGAGGGCCACGGCGTGCGGGACCGCGGTGGGCACGTACTCCGGGGCGCAGTCGGTGAGCACCCGCAGCGCCGTTCGGGCCAGGTGATGCGCCATGCCGGTCAGCGCGCCCCGCTCGTCGCCGGCGATCAACGCCTCGAGGATCTGGGCGTGCTCTGCATCGCCGGCGGCCTGCCAGCTCTGCGGATCCGACAGTTGGTAGATCCGGATGTAACGGATCGTCCGGTCGGCGAAGACGCGCAACTGCCGCTGCAGTGCCTCGCCCGCGCCCGCGGTGATCAGCCGGTGGTAGTCGGTGTGGGCGGCGAACCAGGCGTCGAAGTCCCCGGTCTTGGCGGCACGCCGCATCGCGACCAGCATACGCTTCGCGTCCTTCCGGGAGTCCGCACCAAAGCCCTGCAGCGTCATCGACAGCGCGAGCGTCTCCAGCAGGATCCGGCTCGCGTAGATGTCGTCCAGCTCCTGCGGGTCCAGGCCGGAGACCCGGGTGCGCTGGTTCGGCTCGATCTCGACCAGGCCCTCTTCCTGCAGCATGCGCAGCACCTCGCGCAGCGGGGTCCGGCTGACACCCAACTGCTGCGCCAGGGTCACCTGCGACAGCTTCGTGCCGGGCGTGAGCGTGCCGTCGAGGATGCACTCGCGCAGATACGCGTGTAACCGCGGAATGGCCTGCCGGGCCTCGGGCTGCGGGACCTTGCGGATATCCGGGATGAGTGCGGTGCGGGCCATGGCCGTATCCTCCCTGATCCGGCGGATCCTGCATACAGTCCAGGCCGCACGGCTCTTGACGTAGCCCAAAAACTGCATACAGTTTACAGAATGAGCGGCCACGGCCCGTCGGCGTCCGTAGATCTCTCCCGGCTCCTTGGCCGTGACTACTGGCTGATCCTGTCCACCCCAACGGCCGGCACCGACCAGGCGGCCGTCGACGCGCACGTCAAGGAGCATGTCGGCTGGCTGCTGGGGCTGGAGCGGGCGGAGGTGCTGTTCGCCTCCGGCCCGCTGCTGTCCGGGCCGGGCGTGGGGCCGGGTTCCGGGGTGACGGTGCTGCGCGCGGCGGACGAGGACGCGGCGCGCTCGATCGCCGCCGGCGACCCGTTCCGGCGAGCCGGGCTACGGACGTTCGACGTGCACCGATGGCGGCTGAACGAGGGCAGCATCGGCGTCCGGATGTCGCTGGGCACCGGAACCTACGAATGGCGCTAGATCGACGAGACACCCTGACCCCAGGTCCGCGACTTCAGGGAGGCAGCGATGCAGCGAGTCGGCGTTATCGGCCTGGGCAAGATGGGCCTGCCGATCGCCCTCAACCTGGCCGAGCGCGGCTTCGAGATCGCCGGCTACCGACGGCATGGCTCACCCGAGCTGGCCGCGGCCGGCGGCATCGTCGCCACCTCGGCCGCCGAGGTCGCCGAGTGGGCCGACGTGCTGCTGTCGATCCTGCCTGACGGCCCCGCCCTGGAAGAGGTCGTCTGCGGCGAGCGGGGCACCCTCACCACGTTGAAGCCCGGCACTGTCCACATCGAGATGAGCACGATCGACGTCGGTCACAAGGACCGGGTCCGCTCGGCGGTCCGGGCTCGCGGTGGTGACCTGCTGGACTGCCCGATCAGCGGGAGCCCAGGCATGGTCGGTCCGCGGCTGGCGACGACCTTCGTCTCCGGCGAGCCGGCCAGCATCGACGCCGTCCGACCGGTGCTCGACGCCATCTCCGGACCCTGGGTGCAGACCGGCCCGTTCGGAACCGGTGCCGCCATGAAGTACGTCGCGAGCATGCTCGTCGCCGTGCACACTGTCGCGGCCGCCGAAGCAATGGTGCTAGCCAGGCGTAGCGGTCTCGATCTGGAGCTCGTCCAGCGCACCCTCGACACCTCGATCGCGTCCTCGGCGATCTGGCGGCAGCGCGGTCCAACAATGCAGCAGCGCACCTGGCTGCCTGCTCCGGGCCCGGTCGACACCCTGCACTCCATCCTCGAGCAGGTGCTGGATCGCACCACCGGAATCGGCCTGCAGACTCCGGTGTTCACCTCCGCCAAGTCGGTCTTCGACAAGGCGGTCGCGGACGGCTGGGGGCAGCTGGACATCGCCTGCGTGCACGACCAGATCGCCGGTGAGTCCGTTCTCGACCAGGCAACGACCTGATGACCTGGTCGATGGCCACCTACCAGCTCGACGACGCCATCGGCGTGGCCGGGCTGCGGGAGGATGGCACCCTCGTCGCGCCACCCGACCTCAAACGGTGGACCACGACGCTCGAGGTGCTCGAGGACTGGGCGCATGCCGAGCCGATCCTGCGGACCATCGACATCGAGGATGCGCCCGTCATCGACTACGACCGCCTCCTGGCGCCGCTGCGGTGGCCCCGCAAGGTCATCTGCGCGGGTGTCAACTACCGCCGGCACATTCGCGAGATGGGCGGCGAGGTCCCCACCGATGGGTGGAAGCCGTTCTTCTTCCTGAAGCCTCCCACCACCACGGTCATCGGACCGACCGACGCCATCATCGTCCACTCGCCAGGGACGGCTCGCTACGACTGGGAGGCCGAGCTCGCCGTCGTCATCGGCATCGGCGGCCGGGATATCTCGGGCGACGACGCGCTGGGACATGTCGCCGGCTACTGCGTCGCCAACGACGTCACCGCCCGCGGCCACCACAAGCGGAATGCCGTTCCGGCCGACGCGTTCGTCTACGACTGGTTCGCGTCCAAGTCCATCGACCGCTCCCTGCCGCTGGGACCGGGCATCACCCCGGCGTTCCAGATACCGGACCCCCAGGATCTGCGCCTGCGCCTGTGGGTGAACGGCGAGCTTCAGCAGGACGAGTCCACATCGGACATGATCTGCACGGTCGCCGAACTCATCTCGGCCGCGAGCGCGCTCGTCACGCTCGAGCCGGGCGACGTCATCTCGACCGGCACCCCGGCCGGGGTGGGTGCCGGCCGAGGGCGATACCTGGCCGACGGCGATGTCGTGCGCACCACCATCGACGGCCTCGGCACCCTGCAGAACCCCGTCATCGATCCGTCGGGAAGGATCTCATGATCTACGTATCGCACCAGCTGCCCGTCAACGCTCCCGGCGAGCCGCGCCTGGACCGCGCCGCGGTGTGGAACGGACTCGTGCTCAAGGCCAACAACGCGCTGCCGTTCGTGCCCAGCATGACCTTCTGCGAGGTTGTCGCGCGCTACGACGACACGGTCTTCGACCGCGACATCGACTTCCGGGGTCAGCGTTTCACCGAGCGCATCACGCTGGAAGCGCCGCATCGGGTCGTGTTCACCCGCATCGCAGGTCCGGTGCTGGGCACCATCGCCAACGAGATCGAAGGCGAGGACGGCGACCTGCGGCTACGGTTCAGCTTCGCCCTCGTCGTCAGCGGCGTCGAGGGCGGATCGTCCGGCGAGCAGGAGTACGCCGACTCGATGACCGGCGACTACCTCAAGGCGGTCGAGGCCACGCTGACCGCGATGCGCCGGCTGGCCGAGCAGAAGCACGAGGTGCGGGCGTGAACTCGCCGCCGAGGGCGCGTCCGACCGGCCTCAGCCCTACCCGGTGATCGGCAGGAAGGCGGCATTGGACGGCCCGGCCGCGGTGTAGACGAAGATCGTGGCCGTCGTGCCCGGCGTGACGTGCCAGACTCCGCCCGGGCCGCTCGGCGTCGGCACGGTGAAGGTGATCGCGGTGTCGCTCCAACTGTTGACGATGAACGTGGCGGCGTCGAAGGGCGCTCCCCAGCTGGTGTCGCCATCGATGAAGAACACGTAATCCACGTTGGGGTCGGCCTGCGTGGCGCCGAAATTCTGACCGTGGATGGTGACCTGATCGCCTTCGGCGGCGCTGGGTGGATCGAGCGAGGTGATCACCGGTGGCAGGCTCGCCGGCGGACCCTGATGGGTCGTCACCGAGCCGGGCGCTCCGTTGGAGGCGTTGACGTAGCTGACGGTCGCTTGCAGGGCCGCCGTCACCGGCTGACCACCACTCGGTGCGGTGACGGTCCAGTTCACGGCGCTGGACTGGCCTTCGGTCACCGTGCCGACCGGCTGGGGGGCCTGCGGCGTGACGGTCCAGCCGTCGGGGGCGGTCAGGCCGACCGGCGCATCGGTGATGCTTCCGGGCCCGCCGTTGGTCACGGTCGCCTGGACGGTGGTGGAGGCTCCGCTGTCCAATGTGGTCGGCGTGGCCGGGTCGAGGGTCAGGGCGACCGCCGCGGACTGCGCCCGGTCGACCGGCCGTCCACCGGACTGCGCGACTGTGTGGCTGCTGCCGGTGGGCAGCGCCGCGGTCCGGACGTGCAGGGTCTGGGTGGCGCCGTCGTACCACCAGCCGGGACCGGTGCCGGTCGCGCTCACCTGCGGCAGCGGCTGGCCGTCGACGGTGACCTGGCTCGGCGCAGTCACGTCGGCCAGGTCCACGGCGTACGTCCGGGTGGCCGGCTGACCGGAGTAGCGACCGCGGTCGGCCGCGATCGTGAGAGTGGAGGCCGCGCCCTTCTCCCGGTAGGTGAACGCCGTCTCGGTGTGCTGGCCCTTCGCGTAGCCGAGCCCTTCACCGGCGTCGCTGTAGCGGGTGAAGCGTCCGGTGGCGCCGGAGAACACCTTCACGGTCAGCGGGCCCGCCGGGTCGGCGTCCACATGGGACTGGCCCGGCAGCTCGGGGACGATGCCGCCGGCACGCACGAAGACCGGCATCCGGTTCAGCGGCACCCGCAGGGTTGCCGCAGCGGGGCCGCGGTACGTCGCGCCGGTGAAGTAGTCGATCCACCGTCCGGGCGGGAACCACACCTGCTGCGTCGCGACCTGGCCGGGCGTGGTCACCGGGGCGACCAGGACGTCCGGTCCGTACAGGTACTCGCCGGGGTGTTCGTACGCCGCGTCCTCCTCTGGGTAGTCGAGGTACAGCGGGTGCGTGATCGGCAGGCCGGTCTGCCGGGCCTGCCAGCCCAGCGTGTAGCTGTACGGCACGAGCGCCTCGCGCAGCCGCAGGAAGTCCGCCGCGGGTGCTTGCCCGGAGCCGTACTGCCAGGGCAGCCGGTCCCCGTGGTCGGAGTGCAGCCGCAGGATCGGCGAGAAGGTGCCGAGCTGCACCCAGCGGGCGTAGAGGTCGTCCGGCAGGTGCTTGCCCTTGAAGCTGCCGATGTCGTGGCTGACATAGGGCAGGCCGATGCTGGCCTCGTCCGGACCGAGGTGGGCGGCATACGCGAGTGCCTCCCAGGTCGGGTCGGTGTCACCGGTGAAGTGCACGGTGCCGCGGTGCTCACCCCATGGCCCGGACGCGGGAGCCCCGCGGTAGTCCTCGAACGACGAGCCGATGCGGGCCAGGACAAACCCGCGCAGCCCTCGCGCGTCGGTGTCCTTCGCGTACAGCTCGTTGATCCAGCTGTCCGGAGTCAGACCGGCCATGCTGACGACGGTGTCCGTGCAGCACCAGTCGAGCCACCACTGCCGCACGCCCTGCTGCTCGAACGGCTGGTGCAGGTCGAACCACGCCCGCGCCTGGTTGCGGTCGCTCCAGTCGAAGCGGTAGCACTGCGGCGAGAAGCACTGCGCCGCCCGCTGCAACGCGCCACCCGCTGTCTGCTGCGCCTGCGCGAACTTGGGGTCGCTCGCGTCGATACCCGCGTGCACGTTCAGCGCCACGTTGAGGTGCTGTTGGGTGGCCCAGTCGAGAAACGCCTGCGGGTCGGGGAACAGGTTGGGGTTCCAGTTCCATCCGTTCCACGACTGCGGGTACTTCCAGTCGGTGTCGACGACCAGGTTGTCCAACGGCACGTCATGGTCCCGGAAGGCAGGGATGAGCTGGTTCTGGTAGTCGCTGGTCGTGAATGCCTTGAACGCGGAGAACCACACGCCGAACGCCCGCTTCGGCAGCAAGTCTGCCGGACCGGTGATCGCGCGCAGGTCTTTCAGCGCCTGCCGGTAGTCGTGGCCGTAGCCGAAGAAGTAGCCGTCCTGATAGGCGCCCGCGCGCTGAGGTCGCGGCTGCGCCCATCCGTCGCCGGTGCGAAGCGCGGTATAGGTGCCGTCGAGCAGCGACCACCCGCGGCGGTTGAGGATCCCCGGATGCAGCTGGTAGGCGCTGACGTCCGTGCCGGCCTGGTTGGGGTAGGCGTCCAGACCGCGCGTCCAGCCACCGAGCTGCCCGGGCTCGTCGGCCGGCGGCGGGGTCGTCGTACTGGCCGTCGGGTAGCCGGCGCCGGACGCGGTGACCGCAATGCTGTCGAGGTTGACGTTGCAGCCGTCATCAGCGGCACACGTCGTGGTGACGGTGTTGGTGCCGGCGGTCAGGTGCACGGGGACCGACGCGCTGCCCCAGGTGTCCCAGTTGCCGGTCTGCGGGAGGGTGAGCTTGCCGGCGGAGGCGCCGTTCACCGACGCGCTGAGAGTACGGACCGGCGATCCGCCGTTGGCGTACCGCACCTGCAGGGTGTAGTCACCCTCGCTCGGTACGCCGGTCACGGTCCAGCTGTCCGAGGCGGTGACCTGGCCGTAGTCGGCGGTGAACCCCCGCCCGGTGAAGCCGGTGTGATCGTAGTTGACGCTCTCGCCGCCGCCCAGGCGGCCGTCCTCCGCCTGGCATGCGGTACCGAACTCACACTGGCCCGGCGGGGCGGGCCAGGACGGGTGGGCGGTGACCTGCTGGCCAGCGACGGACAGCGTCACCGAGGTGTTGGCCGGGCTGAACGGACCGGAGCCCGCACGGTACCGCAGGGTCAGCCGGTCTGTTGTGATCACCAGGAAGCCGTTGTCCACGGTGGTGCTGTAGCCGGGCACCGGCAGGTCGCGGCCGACGACGTTGAACGTCGGCAGGTCCTCGAACTGCCCGTCGGCGGCGTACTCCATCCTGATCAGCGTCGGAGTCAGCACCTGGAAGCGGACCGGCCCGTCGACGACGGTGCCCGAACCCGGCGCCGCCGCCTGCGCGGAGGCCGGCGGAACTCCCGCACCGAGCGACACGGCGACGACCGCCGACGCCACTGCTGCCAGCGTCCGACCGCCCGGCCACCGCCCCGCGTCGAGACGCCGAAACGCGCCGCTCCCCCGATCTTCTGAGCCACCTCGCTGCATAGCGCCGCTTCGCTGCATCGCGACTCCCGCGGAGTGATCCGAGCCCGGGCTGTCTGTGCGGGAACGGTATCCCTCAACCGGCATCGGGCACGAGTCACCCGATCGTGACGACGAGCCGCCCGATCCGGGCGTCTAGCCACCTACGGCGAGGGCCTGGCGGACGCGGTCCCCGAGCTGCGCCAGCCTTTCGACCGGCTCGTTGCTGAACACGAAGCGGACGTGGCGATCGGCGATCTCGCCGCCCCAGCCGCGCATCGGTGTCGCGGCGACCTTCCGCTCCAGCAGGCGGTCGGACACCTCGACGCAGTCGAGGCCGAGCGCAGCGACATCGAGGAGAAGCGACCAGCCCCCGGCCGCGGGGACGGCCGGAAGGCCGTCGAGTTGCCGGAGCGTCTCGTCGCGGCGGCGCTGCCATTCTTCGTTGGCGGTCGCCAGGTCCTCGGGCGGTTGCTCGAGCGCCACGCGCGCCCCGATCTGGGCGAAGCCGCTGGCCAGCAGCCCGCTGTAGATGTGCACCCGGGCGATGTCAGTCACGAGGTCGCCAGGTGCGACCACCCAG
>Ga0210378_10001463_pt1 | contig 12333 bp, 10 predicted proteins | sample PLM1_60_b1redo_FD_155465 | JGI IMG/M metagenome (GOLD analysis project Ga0210378, IMG submission 155465) | Groundwater sediment microbial communities from an aquifer in East River, Colorado, USA - PLM1_60_b1 redo | ecosystem: Environmental > Terrestrial > Soil > Riparian zone | place: USA: East...
CACGCTCTCGGTGCCCGCGCCCGAGAACACCGTGCGCTTCGGCATTCCCAATGCTTGCAACGCCTGCCACGAAGACAAGAACGCGCCGTGGGCAGTCAGGGCCCTGCAGGCCTGGGGCTCGCCCGCCGCGGGGAGGCAGCGCCTGGCTCGCCGCGCCGAAGCCTTCAGCGCGGCCCGCAAGGGCGAGCCGGCCGCGGAAGCCGCGCTGATCGATCTCCTGTCGCGGCCGGACGAGCCCCCGCTGGTGCGGGCCAACGCGGCCGGCTACCTGCGCCGCTTCGACGGCCCCCGCGCGCGGTCCGCGCTCGTCAGCGTGCTGAAGGCGGAGCACCCCCTGGTGAAGGCGGTCGCGGCCCTGACGCTCGCGGAGCAGAAGCCCGTCGCCGTGGCCGCGGCGCTCACGAGCGCGCTCGCCGACCGGCACCGCATCGTGCGGGTGGCAGCCGCCTTCGCGTTGATGAACGCCGGCATCACCCGCCTGCCCGGAGAAGACGGCGAACGGCTGGAAGCCGCGAAGCGGGACTACGTGGCGCGCGCGGGCCTTCTCACCGACCACGCGGAGACGCAGCTCAACCTGGGGAAGTTTTTTTTCCTCGATCGGCGGTACGATGACGCCGCGGAGGCCTTTGAGCAGGCACGCGGCCTGCAGCCCGACCTGCCCGGAGGGGGCTACTTCCTGGCCCTGGCCCGCGTAGGGCAGGGTCGTGTCGAAGAGGCGCGGGCGCTGCTCGCGCGGCTGCCCGCCTCCGATCCCTTCGCCGAAGCGGGGCGGCAGCTGCGAGTAAAGCTAGAGGTCCCCCGATGACGAGCGCTACGCGCGCGCCACGCGGTTGATGCCCCCGGCCGAGACGATCCTCCACGTCAGCTCGTACCCCGACGAGATGTCACTGGCCGCGCACCCTCGCTAAGCCGCGTTACTTTTTAACGCGGAGGACGCGGAGGGGAACTGAGAGGACGCAGAGAAAGAAGGAATCCAGCTTCCATACGTTCTCTGCGTCCTCGAGCAGAGCTTGCTACTCTCTGCGCCCTCTGCGTTAGAAGGCTTGCGCTAGTCGATTTCCAGCGGCTTCACGAGGCGCACGCGCCAGCGCGAGCCGGCGGGGAAGGTGACCTCCTTGCCGCGCGTCGCGAGCACGGCTCCCGTGCCCGCCCCCGCGCCGACCAGCGCGCCCTTGGCCGCGCCGCCCTTGCCGTCCACGATCGCGCCGACGATCGCTCCCGCTCCCGCACCCCCGCCGATGATCTTCGCGTCCTTGCCGTGGGTCGCGGGCGCCTCCATGCCGATGCGCCGGGTGGCGATGCGGTACGTCTTGCCGTTGGCTTTCAGCTCGTTGAAGGACATGGAGAGATACGCGCGCCCCTTGACCTTGCCCGGGCGACGGACGGCGACGACGTGGCCGCGCAGCTCGCTGCCGGCGGGGATGACGATCTTGCCCCCGGAGACGACGTCGGCGCGAACCTTGGCGTCGACGCGGTCCTCGGGGCGGCTCGTGGCCGAGGAGACGGTGGTCTCCAGGGTCACCGGGATCGCCGTCTCGGCCGGGAGCTGCCGCGCCGCGGCCTCGGCGGCCGGAAAGGTGGCCAGTAGACCAGCGCCCAGGACCAGGGGCCTCATCGGGATGCGGAGCATGCGTCCTCCTTCGGGGCGACGCTGCCGCCCCTCGCGTACAAGATAGTACGGTCCGCGCCAGCGGCGGTGAGGCGCATCACCGAAGTGCGATAAGCGCGACTCCTATTGACAACCTCTCCCCGCGGGGCCAGCTTAGGAGTAACTAAGGAATGAGCAGCGAGCGCCGGATTCATTCCGGCGCGAGCGACTTGGGGGGGAGCGCGAATGCGCGCGGGGGGGTGCTTCCCTTGGTCTTCACCCCCCCGGATTGCCGAGGAGGCAGTACATGAGCTCCGTCGCTCGAGTCATCGAGATCAGCGCCCAGTCGAAGAAGAGCTTCGAGGATGCCACGCAGGCCGGCCTCGACCGGGCCGAGAAGACCCTGCGCAACGTCACGTCGGCCTGGGTCAAGGACCAGCGGGTGGACGTCAAGAAGGGGAAGATCACGGGCTACCAGGTGAATCTCCTGGTCACCTTCATCCTGGACTGAGGCCCGGCTTCAGCCCATCAGGCTCCGGGCGAGGGCCTCGTGGGCGCGGGGGATCACCACCTGGGAGACGAGCATGCCTTCCTTCTTGATGGTGGCGACACCCGCCGACACCGCCGCCCGCACCGCGCCCACGTCCCCCGTCAGGACGACCATGCCCTTGGCGCCGGGCTGGTTGCGGGCCTCGATGAGGGTCACCTCGGCGGCCTTGACCGCGGCGTCGCCTGCGTAGATGGCGGAGGCGACTTCCTTCGTCTCGATGATGCCCACCGCCTCCACGGCGTCCACCTTGACCCGGCCCTTGATGGCGGCCGGCAACTGCGGGTGGACGTTCTGGATCAGGAAATGGTCGACGACGCTGTCGCCGGCCACCTCCCGCCCCGCCCCCAGGGACGACTCCACGTCCGCCACCATGCCCCCGATCATGATGATGTACTTGCCTCGGGGTACGATGAGGGTCATGAGCAGCTCCACCGCCGCCTTCTTCATCATCGCGTCGGTGGCTTCGATGCCCCGGGCGATGGAGCTGGTCTCCAGGAACGCGATGGAAGGGCCATTCATGATACGGGGCAGGCTACGCCGGGACCGGCACGCGGTCAACCGCATACCGGAAGCGTTGAAAGGATAGCTGACCATGGCCGTCGATGCCCCCACTCTGCACAAGATGGCCCAGCGACTCCGGCGCGACTGCCTGGAGTCCACCGCGGAGGCGGGATCCGGCCACCCCACGAGCTGCATGTCCGCGGCGGAGCTGGTCTCGGTCCTGTTCTTCGACGAGATGCGCTTCGATCCACGCGACCCGAGCGGGCGCGATCAGGACGTCTTCGTCCTGTCCAAGGGCCACGCCGCGCCCCTGCTGTGGGCGGCGCTCAAGGAAGCGGGGTGCATCGACGACGACCTCTTGACGCTCCGTCGGTTCGACAGCCGGCTGGAAGGCCATCCCACTCCGCGCGTGCCATGGGTGAGGGTGGCGACCGGCTCGCTCGGCCAGGGGCTGTGCGCGGGCGCGGGAATGGCCTGGGCGCGCAGGCTCGACCGCTCCGAGGGACGCGTGTACGTGCTCCTCGGCGACGGCGAGGCCGCCGAGGGGTCGGTGTGGGAGGCGGCGGAGTTCGCGTCGTTCTACAAGCTGGACAACGTGTGCGCGCTCTTCGACGTCAACCGGCTCGGCCAGAGCGGCCCCACGATGTACCAGCACGACCTCGAGCCGTACCTCGCCCGGCTGCGGGGCTTCGGCTGGGAGGCGCTGGCCGTGGACGGCCACGACGTGAAGGCGGTGAGGGAAGCCTTCGCCCGCGCCCGCGCCACGAAGGGCAAGCCCTTCGGCATCGTGGCCCGGACCTTCAAGGGCAAGGGCGTGTCGTTCCTCGAGAACAAGGACGGCTGGCACGGCAAGCCGGTGAAGAAGGGCGAGGAGCTGAAGAGGGCCGTGGCCGAGCTCGGGGACACGTCGGTCACGATCGCGGTCGAGCCGCGGCACTATCCCTCGGCCCGCGTGCCGGCTCCCGGCGAGCCGCGCGTGCAGCCCGCCTACAAGCTGGGGCAGGAGGTGGCGACGCGCGAGGCCTACGGCACGGCGCTCGCCGCCCTGGCCAGGATCGCGCCCCAGGTGGTGGCCATCGATGGCGACGTCAAGAACTCCACCTTCGCCGAGAAGTTCAAGGAGGTGGCGCCGGAGCGGTTCGCCGAGGCCTACATTGCCGAGCAGAACATGGTCGGCGCCGCCCTCGGCATGTCCACGGAGGGCAAGGTCCCCTTTGCGTCCACCTTCGCCTGCTTCCTCACGCGCGCCTACGACTTCATCCGCATGGCCGTGTACTCCCGGCCGTCCCATCTGGTCCTGTGCGGCAGCCACGCCGGCGTCTCCATCGGCGAGGACGGGCCGTCGCAGATGGCCCTCGAGGACCTGGCCATGATGCGGGCGCTCCTCGGCACCACCGTGCTGTACCCGAGCGATGCCGTGAGCGGGGAGCGGCTGGTGGAGACGGCGGCGCGCACACCCGGCATCGTCTACATCCGGACCTCCCGTCCCAAGACCAGGGTGATCTATGACAACGCCGAGGCCTTTCCCGTCGGCGGATCCAAGACGCTGCGCTCGAGCCCCAAGGACCGGGTGACGATCGTGGCCGCGGGGGTGACCGTGGCCGAGGCGTTGAAGGCGCACGAGGCCCTGGCCAAGGACGGCATCGCGGTCCGGGTGATCGACCTCTATTCGGTCAAGCCCGCCGACGAGGCCACGCTCCGGAAGGCCGCGGAGGAGACGCGCGGCATCGTCACCGTGGAGGACCACAGCGCCTCCGGCGGCATCGGCGACGCGGTGGCCGCGGCGGTCGCGGGCCGCACGCGGATAGAGGTCCTCGGCGTGCGCGACATCCCGCGCTCGGGCAAGCCCGAAGAGCTGATGAAGGCGTACGGGATCACGGCGGACGCCATCGTCGAGGCCGTCCGCCGGCTGGCCTGAGTCAGATCTCCAGGCGCCGGAGCACGACCGCGGTCGCGTCGTCCTCCCACGGCCGGCCGTCACCGAAGACGAAAGCCGCGGTGAAGATGCGGTCGAGCAGGACCGGGGCGCTCTCCTTCGAGTCCTGCACCAGGCGGCGCAGGTGCGCTTCGCCGAAGAACTCGCCGCCCTTGCTCCGGCGGTCGAAGATCCCGTCGGTCATCGCCACGAGCACGTCCCCGGGGTAGAGCCGGATGACGCCGCGCTGGAACTTCACCTCGGGCAGGGGGCCGATGACGGTCCCGCCGGTGGTCAGCTCCAACACGTGGCCGCGCGAGAAGAGCAGCGGCGGCTGGTGGCCGGCGTTGACGTAGATGAGGTTGCCCCCCGCCTCCAGCTCGCCGTAGAACACCGACACGAAACGGCTCGACAACCCGCTGCGGTGGATGACGCGATTGAGCTTGGTGAGGACCGGACCCACCTTCAGCTCGCGCTCGATGCCCATGCGCAGCCCGGTCACCACGTCGCGGACGAGCAGCGCCGCGGGCAGGCCATGGCCGCTGGCGTCGCCGATGGCGAGGCCGAGCAGCTCGCCGTCGAAGGCGATGAAGTCGAAGAAGTCACCCCCGACCTCCTCCGTCGGCACCGACCGCGCGGCCAACTCGTAGCCCGGGAACTCGGGCAGCTCGTCGGGGAGGAGGCTCTGCTGGATCTCGGCCGCTTCCCGGAAGCTGCCCCGCACCCGCGCGTCCATCAGGCGGGAGCCCAGGGCCGCCCGTACGGTGTTGAGGGCGAAGTCCAGTTCCTCGCGGACCCAGCCTTCACCGACGAGGAAGAAGACGAGGTGGCGGCTGCCGCGGCTGCCGACGGCCAGGGCGGCGGCGGGACCGCGGGGAAGGATGCCAGCGCGCGCCGGCGTGCCTTCCGCCCCGGGGTCGGGGAAGATGTAGATGCCGTGCTGGAGGACGAGGCCCACGGGCGGGGCGGCGGCGTCGAGGCTCTCCTTGGCGGGGACGCGCGGCTCGCCCACGGATTTCACGAGGCCGAAACCCTCTCGCTTCTCCGCGTAGAGGACGGCCGCCCGCAGGCGGAGGTCGTCCCGCAGCGTAAGGAAAGCCTCCTCCAGGAAGGTCACCACGACGTTCTTGCCGGGGCGCGCCACGTCGAGGGTGCCGAGGAGGCTGTCGAGCCGCCGGTAGAGGAGCTTGGCCTCGAGGTGGGAAGAGCCGTCCATGAGAACCCGTAATCGTAACAGACGCGCGGCCGTGGTCCTGCTCGCCCTTCTCGCGCCCGCCTGCGCGACCGCGTCGGGCCTGTCGCGGGTGCTGCCCCGGGAGGTGCCTCCGGCCGAGACTCTCGCCGCGTGGGAGCGCGCCGACGGGCAGGCGGAGGACGGAGAGCAGGTGGTGGTCGTCTACGAGCTCTACGTCAACCCCCTGCGGCCCGGTCTGTACGAGGTCACCCGCTTCCGTGTCGACCGGCTCGAGCCGCGCCCGGGGGCCGCCGCGCGACGGCGGGCCGACACCGAGAAGCTCCTCTGGAACGCCCGCCCCGGCACGCGCGAGCCGCTCGTCTGCTACGAGCGGGCGCCGCACCGGGGGTGGCGCACGCTGTGGCTGCGGCGGTGGAGGTGGCGGCGGCTCCCCCCCGGAACGCCGGACTACCAGGCGGCGATGTTCACGGCCCTGCGCGTCTACGGCCTTCACCGCGCCCGCCTGGGTCTGCCCCCGCCGGGTTAGGCCAGCCGCCGCAGCAGCCGGGGGGGCATGTACCACACGAGCGTGCCGCCTTCGTTGAGCGAGCCAGGCACGTCCACGAGAGCCGCGCCGCCCTTCTTGAAGGCCAAACGCTCCGGTTTGGAGGAGCCGAGCAGCCGCGCCAGCACGACAGAGAGGTCGGGCTCGTGGCCCACGATCGCCACCGTCGAATCGGCGGGAAACCGGCTGAGGGCGGTGGCAATCTCGTCGTAGCTGCCGCCCGCGAGGGCCGGTTCCTCCTCGACCTCCACCTTCCCCCACGCCTTGGCCGCGATCTCGGCCGTGCGCCGCGCGCGGGGCAGGGGGCTACTGAGCAGCGTGTCGGGCCGTTTCATGAGCCGGGCCAGGCCCTCCGCCGCGCGCCGGAACCGGCGTTCCCCCTGCTTGGTGAGCGGCCTCTCTTCGTCGGGCATATCGGGGGTGCCGCGGGGCACGGCCGTGGCGTGTCGGATGATCAGCAGGCGCATGATCCTTCCTCCGGTTGTGGACGTCTTTATCTTCTATCGTATTCGTCGCTCAGGCCGCGGTGCGCGAGGCGCCCATGGCTTCCAGGCCGCGGCGGACGGTCGCCCCCGGGGAGAGGGCCAGGAAGGAGCGGTGCTGCTCCAGGCTCCTTTCGAGGAAATGCGCCTCCTCCTCGCGGGCGGCCGCGGCCAGGGCGGCCTGGCCACGAGTGACGGCGGCGGCGGCCTGACGGCCCATCCAGCTCGACAGGACATGGGCGTCCCGGACGTGGCCGAGCACGTCTTGGAGCTCGCGGAAGAGCACCGGCGCCTCGGTGGTCTGCCCCGTCAGCTTCTCCGCCAGCTCGGCGGCGTAGCGGAGACGGCGCAGGCGGATGCGCAGGCGATGCAGGGCCGCCGGGTCGAAACGGTCGCCGAGGGCCTCCAGGGCCTGCAAGATGAGGGTGCCGCGGCTATCGCGGGCGTCGCGCAGGCGCAGAAGCGCGGTGAAGACGAGCTCCGCCCGCCGGGAGACGATCGCCCGCAGGTCACGCCGGACGCGAGCGATGTCGATGTCCATCAGGGCCTCCGCCATGCGGGTACGGCTGCGCCCGCGCGCGGCCCGGAGGCGCTGCCGCAGCGTGCGCCGCTCGGCATCCAACTCTCCGCGCTCCTTCAGCCGCTCGTCGAGCAGCGCCACGCTCACGTCCAGGTCGCGACTGGTCCCGGCCGAGCGGGTCAGGTCCCGCAGGATGCGGCGGGCCCGCCGCACGCGGCGGCCGCGAGGCTTGTGGGCGAGGAGAGGGAGGGCCACGCGCAGCCGGCGGCCGGCCACCCGCATCTGGTGGATCGCCTCCTCGTCGCCGCCCAGCGCCTGGGGAAGCTGCTTGAAGAGCGCCCGGACTCTTTCCTTGAGAAGCGGCGTGGCGTGGTCGACGATCTTGCTGGGCACTCCGGACCTTCGCTCGCGCGGAATGAATCCGCGCTCGCTCATTGAGCTGGGGGGACTCTCCGGTCCCCCCAGACCCCCGAGAAGGGGCCGAGATATATCACGGTCTGCCCCCCGCTCTCAACACCTTTGTAGCAAGTATGTCATGCCAACGCGGTTACAATGAGCGAGGATGCGGATTGCCGCCATCGACCTCGGCAGCAACTCGTTCCACATGGTCATCGTGGAGAGCCGCTCCGGCTCCTTCCACGTCCTCGACCGCGAGAAGGAGATGATCCGCCTCGGGGAGCGGACCCTGTCCCGCGGACGCCTGTCGGCCGCGTCCATGAAGCGCGGGCTCGACACCCTGCGGGAGTACAAGCGTCTGGCCGACATGCACGGCGTCGACAAGCTGCTGGCGGTGGCGACCTCCGCGGTACGCGAGGCCGCCAACGGCGAGGACTTCCTGGACCGCATCGGCAGGGAGATCGGGGTGTGGCCCCGAGTCGTCTCGGGGGAGGAGGAGGCGAGGCTCATCTATCTGGCCGCTCTCCACAGCGTCCACCTCGAGGGCCGGCGCGCCCTCGTCGTCGACATCGGCGGGGGCAGCGTCGAGCTGGCGGTGGGCGCGGGCAGCCGCGTGGAATGGGCGGTCTCCGAGAAGCTGGGCGTCCTGCGCCTGAACGAGCGCTTCGTGTCCAGCGATCCGCTGTCGGCGCGGGACGAGCGGCGGCTCGCGGAGCACGTCCGCGAAGCGGTGGCGCCCCATGCCGAGCGCGCTCGCGACGGCGGCTTCGACTGCGTGATCGGCACCTCGGGGACGATCCTGGCCCTGGGCGCCCTCGCCCGCGCGGCGGAGACGGGGATCGTGCCCGAGTCGCTGCACCATCTTACGGTGAGCGCCTCCGCCCTTCACGGCGTGCGCAAGCGCGTGGCGGGGTCGACGCTCAAGGCGCGCCGCCGCCTGCCGCTGATGGACGCGCGGCGGGCGGACATCATCGTCGCGGGGGCGGTGGTGCTCGACGAGATCCTGCAGGCGGTGCGCGCCAAGCAGATCGTCCTTTGCGAATGGGCGCTGCGCGAGGGCCTGCTCATCGACTACCTGCAGGGGCACGCGCGGTCGGTGGCCCGGGCCGAGGCCTATCCCGACGTCCGGAAGCGCAGCGTGATCGCGCTCGCCGAGCGCAGCGGCTATGACGAGCCCCACGCGCGCCAGGTCGCCCGCCTGGCCCTGGAGCTGTTCGACGCCACCGAGCGATGGCACGGGCTCAAGGTCCTCGAGCGGTCGCTCCTCGAGTACGCGGCGCTGCTCCACGACGTCGGCCGGCACATCTCCTACCCGCGGCGCCACAAGCACACGTTCTACCTGATCCGCAACGGCGACCTTCGCGGCTTCCATCCGCTCGAGATCGAGATCATGGCCCTCGTCGGCCGCTATCACCGGCAGGGCACGCCCCGCAAGAAGAACGCGGCCTTCGCCTCCCTCCCCCGGTCCGGCCGGCGGACGGTGCGCGTGCTGGCCGGGCTGCTGCGGCTGGCCGACGCCCTCGACCGCAGCCACCGCCGCGTGGTGAAGTCGCTGGCGATATCGGACCGTGGTAGCCGACTGCGGATACGCTGCGACGTGGGGGGCGACGCGGGGCTCGAGCTGTGGGCGGCCGCCCGCCGCGTCGACCTCCTCGAGCGCGCCCTCGAACGCCCCTTCCGATTGGACTTCGCGCCGGTGGCCGTCGAAGCGCCGGTGGCCGCGCGCGCCGCGAGGGCCTGAGATGGCCCGTCCCCGCAAGCGCAGCTTGACGCCGAAGACCGCTCCCGCCGCGCCGGTTCCGTTGGAGGCGGCCCGGCCGGTCGCGGTCATCGACATGGGGGCCAGCGCCATCCGGCTCGTGGTGGCCGAGGCGCCACCGGGCCAGCCCGTCCGCATCCTCGAGGAGGTCTCCCGCGGCGTGCTCCTCGGCAAGGACACGTTCACCCACGGCCGCCTGGGCGCGGCCACCGTCGAGGCGACGCTCAAGGCCCTCGAGGGCTTCCGGCGGATCATGGACGGCTACGGCGTCGTGCGCTACCGGGCGGTGGCGACCAGCGCCGTGAGGGAGGCCCAGAACTCGGACGGGTTCCTCGACCGGGTCCGCCTGAGGACCGGGATCGACGTGGAAGTCATCGACGGGTCGGAGGAGAACCGGCTGACCTACATGGCCGTGCGGGAGAGGCTGCGCGACCAGGCCGCCCTCACCACGGGGGACACCCTGCTCCTCGAGGTGGGCGGGGGAAGCGCCGACATCTCGTTTCTCCGCAAGGGACAGCCCATCCACTCGGGGACGTATCCCCTGGGGTCGATCCGGATGCGCCAGAGCCTGGCCTCGTGGCATGGGAGCCAGGAACAGGGCATGCGCCTCCTGCGCCGCCACATCCACAACGTGGTCGACGACATCCGCCGCGAGATCCCGCTGCGCGAGGCGCAGCACGTCATCGCCCTCGGCGGCGACGTCCGCTTCGCCGCCCAGCAGATGATCGGGGAGACGCCGGAGGGCACGCCCGCCATCCTGGCCCGGGACCCGTTCGTGGCTTTTTGCGACCAGGTCACGGCATGGGACGTGGAGCAGCTGGTGGAGCAGTTCCGCCTGCCCCAGGCGGAGGCGGAGACGCTGGTCCCGGCGCTCGTCGCCTACCGTGAGCTGCTGCAGGAGACGGCGGCGCAGGAAGTGATCGTCCCCGACGTGACCCTCCGGGCCGGGCTTCTCCTCGACATGGCGCAGGTGGAGTCCGGCGAGGGGATCGAGGACTTCAGCCGGCAGGTGCTCTCGAGCGCGGTCGCGCTCGCCGACAAGTACCGCTGGGACGCCCCGCACTCGAAAAAGGTGGCCCAGCTCGCGACCCGGATCTTCGACGACCTGAAGGCCGAGCACGGCCTGGGGGATCGCGAGCGGCTGCTCCTGGAGGTGGCGTCCCTCCTCCACGACATCGGCAACTACGTCAACCTCCGCGGCCACCACAAGCACACGTGGTACCTGCTGTCGGTGTCGGACATCTTCGGCCTGTCCCAGGACGACATGGCGATGGTGGCCAACGTGGCCCGCTACCATCGGCGCGCGCTGCCCCAGAAGTCGCACCTGCCCTACATGGCCCTCGACCGCGAGGCGCGGGTGGTCGTGAACAAGCTCTCGGCGATCCTCCGCCTCGCCAACGCCCTCGACGCCGACCATCTCCAGAAGGTCAAGGACGTGCGCATCCTCTCCGAGGAGGGCGACTGGGTCGTGGAGGTGGACGGGGCGGGCGACCTCACCATGGAGCGGCTGGCCTCGCTCGCCCGCGGCGACTTCCTCGTCGAGGTCTTCGGCCGCAAGCTCGGCTTCCGGGAGTCGAGGGCCCGCTGATGGTGATGAAGTCTCCGGCCCGGCCGCGCAAGAACAAGGAGCCCGAGCTCTTCATCAACCGGGAGCTGTCCTGGCTGGAGTTCAACGGCCGGGTGCTGGAGGAGGCGATGGACCCGGCCACGCCACTCCTGGACCGCCTGAAGTTCGCGATCGTCGTCTCCACGAACCTGGACGAGTTCTTCATGGTCCGGGTCGCGGCACTGAAGCACGCGGTGGCCGAGGGGGACAACGAGCCCGATCTCGCCGGCCTGCGCCCGCGCCAGCAGCTCCAGGTCATCGCCGAGCGCGCCCACGAGATGGTCGAGGCCCTGGGGAAGACCCTCACCGAGCAGATCCTGCCTCCCCTCGGCGAGCACGGCGTGCGCATCGTTCCGCTGGCTACACTGGAGGAAGCGCAGCGCACGTTCCTGGCGCGCTACTTCCGCACGGAGGTGCTCCCGGCCCTGACCCCGCTCGCGACGGACGTCTCCCGGCCGTTCCCGCGGCTCGCCAACCTGAGCCTGAACCTCGCCATCCTCCTCGCGCCCGGCGAGGGCGAGGAGCAACCGCGGCTGGCGGTGGTGCAGGTCCCGGGCGGCCTGCGGCGGCTGGTGCGGCCGGTGGGCGGCGAAGGCAGCACCTACGTGCTCCTGGAAGAGGTCATCCGCGCCGAGCTGGCCGAGCTGTTCCCTGGCCAGCAGGTACTGGAGTCGGCGGCCTTCCGCATCGCACGCGACGCCGAGATCGAGCTCGACGACGAGGGCGGAAGGCCCTACCTCGAGACGGTGGAGGAGGAGCTGAAGAAGCGCCGGAGCGCGCAGATCGTCCGCCTCGAGGTGGAGGCGAATGCCGGCGATGCGCTCCTCGGTCTGCTCGTGGAACGGCTGGGCGTGGAGATCCCCGACGTGTACCACGTCCGGGGGCCGCTCGACATGAGGGCGCTGTGGCCCCTCATGGAGCTGCCCTCCCTGGAGCACCTGCGGGAGGCGCCGCTGAAGCCGCTGCCGGTTCTCGAGGAGCCGGAGCTGCGCAACGTATTCGGGGTCGTCGCTGCGCGCGACGTGCTTCTCTACCACCCTTACGACTCCTACGAGCCGGTCATCGCCTTCCTCGAGGGCGCCGCCGCCGATCCGGACGTGCTGGCCATCAAGCAGACGCTGTACCGCACGAGCGGCGACTCGCCGGTCGTGCAGGCGCTTCGCCGGGCGGCCGAGAACGGCAAGCAGGTGACGGTGGTGGTGGAGCTGATGGCCCGCTTCGACGAGCAGTCGAACATCCGGTGGGCGAAGAGCCTGGAGGAGTCGGGGGCCCACGTT
>Ga0210378_10001464_pt1 | contig 12328 bp, 15 predicted proteins | sample PLM1_60_b1redo_FD_155465 | JGI IMG/M metagenome (GOLD analysis project Ga0210378, IMG submission 155465) | Groundwater sediment microbial communities from an aquifer in East River, Colorado, USA - PLM1_60_b1 redo | ecosystem: Environmental > Terrestrial > Soil > Riparian zone | place: USA: East...
CGCACCGGCTCGGCGCCGCGGCGTGCCGGCTGGTGGCCGCCGTGCTGCTGCTTGCCGCCTCGGCCGTGCTTGCGCTCGGGCCGAAGGGACCACCGACCGCGTTCGGCCTCGCCGTGCTGGCCATCGCCACCGGCACGCTGGTCGCCGGTAACCTGCTCGGCCGGCGTCCCCGCTCGCGGGCCCCCTTCCGGGCCATGCTCGTGGTCGCCGTGCTCGACGTGCTGGCCCTGGTGGCCTCCGGCACCCACGTGGGCTGACTCCGGTCGGGCTGACGCCGGTCGGGTGACGGCCGTCGGCGTGACGGCTGACAGGCGGCCCGCCGCCCTCGGCCCATGATCGCCGAAACTGACGGCTGGGATTGCGGCGGCCGCAATCGGCGCCGACACTTCTGGCGATCATGGGCCGGCCGCAGACCGAGGACCCCCGTCAGGTCGGCTGGTCCGGTTGTTCCGGCGCGTTCTCCTCAACCAGCCGCGGTCGCGGCCATCCCGCCCGGCACGCCGTCGGCGGACCAGCCGGTAGCCGGCCGCGGCGACCCGCAGCGCGCCGACACGGCGTGCGCGATGTGGTGCGGCACGAACCGCACCGCCTGCGGGGTCGAGCCCTGGCAGCGCGGTGGCCAGGAAGGCGGAGCGCGGCGCGCGTACAGCGTGCGCAGGTCCTCCGTGGGTCGAGGCCGTCCTGCCCCGGCCGCACCAGCTCCGGGTCGTAGGAGTACGCCACCACGATCGCCGGGAAGATCGACATAATGCTGTAGTAGGTCAGCGGCCGCCCAGTCGGTCATGTCGTCCTGCACGAACTCGCGCACGGTGCGCTCGAGCACCGCCCACCAGGCCCGTTCGGCAGCTCGGTCGGGCGGTCCGGCGTGTTTCGGGCCGTTTCCTGCGCCATACCGGGCGGCGTACCCGTCGGTAGTTGTGCCTAGTACGGCAGCCGCGATGTGTGATCTTGCCGGCGTGTCGTGATCATGGGTGCGGCCACCGCGTGATCGACTTCAAGGTGTGTTGGATCTCGAAGAAGACGCGGTGGCCGCGTGCTGGACTGTAGCCGGTGATCGTCTGCTGCGGTGGCAGGCCGGGTTTGATGACATGTTTGCGCTGGTCGCGGGTCGGTTCGCGCAGGCCGACTCGCGTCGTCGAGCCAGGATGTACCTGCTGGGGTTGCTGTCCGGGGCCGAGCGGAAGAACTCCTGGACGATCGCCGAGCAGGCCGGGGACCGCAGCCCGGACGGCATGCAGCGGCTGCTCAACTCCTACCGCTGGGACGCCGAGCAGGTGCGGGACGACCTCCGCGGCTACGTGCTGAAACACCTTGATGACCCGAGCGGGGTCGTGGTCGCCGACGAGACCGGATTTCCGAAAAAGGGCACCAAATCCGCAGGGGGTGCAACGGCAATACAGCGGCACCGCGGGCCGGATCGAGAACTGCCAACTCGGCGTGTTCCTGACCTACACCTGCGCGCGGGGCAGGGCGTTGATCGACCGCGAGCTCTACCTGCCGAAATCCTGGACCGACGACCCGGCCCGCTGCGCCGAGGCCGGCATCGGTGATGACGTGGCGTTCGCGACCAAGCCGCAGCTAGCACGGGTCATGCTGGCGCGGGTGATCGCCGAGCACGGCCGCCAGGCCGTGCCGTGGTTCACCGCCGATGAGGCCTACGGCGACAACCCCGGACTACGCACCTGGCTGCAAGCCCAGCAGATCAACTACGTCATGGCGATCTCCTGCGACCAGCACTTCAGCACCCCGAAGGGCCCCAGGCGAGCCGACCATCTGGCCGCCAACGCACCCCGCAAGGGCTGGCAACGGCTCTCCGCCGGACTCGGCAGCAAAGGCCACCGCCTCTACGACTGGCTCCTCCTCGATCCCGGCCGAGGCGAGCACCAACTGCTGGTCCGCCGCTCGATCAGCACACCCCACGAGCTGGCCTACTACATCATCCACACCCGCCGCCCGGTCCCGCTGGTCGAACTCGTCCGGGTCGCCGGCAGCCGCTGGGCCGTCGAGGAAACGTTCCAGTTCACCAAGAACGAGACCGGACTGGACCACTACCAGGTCCGCAAATACGACGCCTGGTACCGACACATCACCCTGTCCATGCTCGCCGCCGCCTTCCTCACCGTCACCGCCCACAGACAACGAGACCACCACGAAAAGGGGGCACCACACCCGACCACCAACGCCTGATCCCCCTGTCCTGCAACGAGATCAGATGCCTGTGGGCCACCCTGCACGCCCTACTGATCTTCCGGTTGCTCCCCGACGGGTTCCGCAACCGCGACCTACGCACCCTGCTCGCCGACCTACTCGGCAGGCTGCCCAGCCAGATCACCACCGGACAGATCAGCTACGACCTGCGCCGGCTCCGCGCCCACGGGCTGATCACCCGCATCCCTGGCACCCACCGCCACCACATCACCGACCCCGGGCTGCACCACGCCACCCTGCTCACCCATATCCATACCCGACTGCTGCAGCCCGGCCTGGCGCAACTCACCGATCCCGACCCACCACAACCCAGCCGGCTACGCACCGCCGCGCACCTACCAGCACGCACTTGACCAGCTCACTCACAACGCTGGCTTCGCCGCCTGATAACCACCCTCACACGCCCAAACTTGACTCGATCATGCCGACTTCGTCGGCCCTAGCAAGCTAGGCAGCTTGCTCCAAGCGGTCGCTGGCTCACGGTCGCTGGGACGAGCCGGGCTGTCCTTTCCGCGTTTAGATTACGGAGTTCAGACTTAGATTGTGGATGATCTTGCGGAGTTCGGACTTACCTTGCATACGACCGGCGCGTCCCGGCCGACACGCCGAAAGCGACCTTGGCACGGCCGAGCCCAGCCACCGAATCCGCAACATAGACCTGAACAGTTCGCGGCTCGATCGTCCGGACCTACCTTGCGAGTCGCAGGTCGGCGCGTCCGATGTCCGCAACCTTCACCTGGAACGGACACGGGCCCGCACGGAATCAGCGCCGGGGGTTACCGGCGCCGTGGGAAGAGCAGTCGCGGCCCATGCGAGGGCGGTAACCTGAGGCAGCAGCTCCCTTCGCCGAGGGAGCACTGATGGCCGGGTGGCTGGCCAACTGCCACAAGCGGCTGAAGGATCCAGGGACCCGGGGCACCTCAAAATGATGTCGATAGTCTTCGTAGTGCTCGCCAGCAGCATGATGGGCGCCGCGCCAGCGTATGCGGCAAGAGGAAGCTATCCCTGCAGAGTTCTCGTCTACGGCGCTACCGAGGCCAAGTACCTGCAACTCAGCGCCAAGCAGGGAGGACTTGCTGCCCGACCAACCTCGAATCAGACGGTCGTCGACGTCATGCGCACGCCGGTCTCGGTGCGCCACGAGGAGGGGAAGCTCAGTGTCCATCAAGGCCGGTAACGCACCCACCAATCGTCCATCCCAACCGCCGGCCAACTGCGGGCCTGCGGCCAGACCGCCGGCAGGCGGTCGGCTCAGTCGATCTCCTACGACCGTCGTCGCGCCCGGCTTGCCTGCCAGCGACACCGACCCGCGGGACCGCAAGGCACGGGTTCGGCCCGCACATGTGGTCCTGCTGTCCGACCGTGTACCGATGCGGTTCGCTGGGCACCTCGACAAGCTCGTCCCGGAGCCTCAGCCGAGTAGCGTCACCGCCCTCCTCCACAGGATCGCCGCGGTGGCCGCGTACCCGATCACCTGGCTCGCCCCCTCGATGTCGACCGCCGACGGGCATGCCATGCGTCGGGGACTGTTCCGCGACCTGGCCGCCGGGCTTGGTTACTCGGCGCAGGTCGTCCTCATCGATGAGCAGGAGTACGAGGGGTACTACGATGCCGGCGCCAACATCATCTGGTCGGCCTGGCACGGTATCGAGGACGACGTTCCGCTGCGCTGCGACGCCCAGCGCCCGCTCGCCTCACTGGCGTCGTACACCCACGTCAACCGGCAGATGACGGCGCGGGTCGCCGAGGTGGCGGCCGAGGGTGCGGTGGTGGCGGTGCAGGACTTCCAGTTCATGCTCGCTCCCGCGATGATTCGGGCCCAGCGACCGGACGTGCGAATCGTGCATTTTAGCCATGTTCCGTTCCCCGATACCGCATCGCTGACACGGCTGCCGCCGGTCATCGCACGCACCCTGGTGAACGGGATGCTGGGAGCGGACCTGCTTGGCTTTCAGCGCGCCCTGTGGGCGCACCGGTTCTTGCGGTGTTGTGAACGACTGGGACTGGACGTGGACCAGGAGCGCGGCCACGTGCGCCACCGCGGCCGTCGCACCTGGGTGCGCTGTTACCCGGTGTCGGTGGACGTCGCATACCTGACCGGCCGGTCGAAGGAGCCTGAGGTCCGTCGCTGGGCGGCCCGGACGGTGGCTTCCGACCGGGCGGTACGCATTGCCCGGGTCGACCGACTTGATCCAGCCAAGAATGCTTTGCGCGGTTTTGAGGCGTACTCGCTGCTGCTGCGTCGCCGCCCGGACCTGGCCCGCGACGTTCGCTTCGTGGCCTGTCTGGTCCCGACCAGGGAACGGGTGCCGGAGTACCAGCGCTACGCGACGCATGTCCGGCGGGTGATCTACGACGTCAACCGCCGGCACCCCGGCTCCATCATGGTGCACTACGGCAACAACCAGGACCGTGCGTTCGGCGTGCTGCACGGATACGACGTGCTCCTGGCCAACTCGGTCGCCGACGGTATGAACCTGGTCGCGCAGGAGGGATCCGTATTGAACACTAAAGATGGTGCGGTGGTACTGTCCACCGGAACCGGGTCCGCCGACCTGCTGTCGGGCGCGGTCATCCTTGACCGGCCACGCGACGTGGTGGCCACGGCGGACGCGTTGGAAGTGGCATTGTCACTGTCGCCTGTCGAGCGCCGCGACCGCGCTAGACGGATGCTGGCCGCGATCAGTCGGATGAACGGCGCCGAGTGGCTGGACTGTCAGCTCGCGGACGCGCTGGCGGTGGGCGGCGGCTCGGCTCCGTCCTGCCCGCTGCCGGTCCTCCCTGCGGACCCGGCACCCGACCCTGCAGAAGACCTGGCACCGGAGGCGAGGCCGTGATGAGTCGACTCCCCGAGACGCCCCAGCACCGCCGCTTTCGCGGTGTCCTCTTCGACTTCGATCACACGCTGTTCCAGTTCGACGATAGCATCGCCTGGCTCCGGGTCGCGCTGGAGCGGCTTGGCCGCGCGCCGGCCCCCGACGACATACGAACGCTCTACGAGCGGATAGAGGCGGCCCGGTCGTGGCCCGAGGTGATCGACGAGCAGCGTGGCTGCCAGCGCTCGCCCGCGACCCACCACGCCGCTCTAATCTCGTGGTTTCGTGGCGCGGGAGCGGACAGTGCGGTCGCCGACGCGCTGTACCAGCGGCTCACCGACCCCGCCGGCTGGACACCCTACACCGACGTCACGCATACCCTGTCGTCGTTGTACGACAGCGGGGTGCCGATCGGGATCGTCAGCAACGTCGGATGGGACATCCGTCCGATCTTCGAACACCACGACCTGGCTGGTCTGGTCGACGGGTTCGCGCTCTCCTGCGAGCACGGGAGCGAGAAGCCCGAGCAGACGCTGTTCCTGGTCGCCTGTGCTCAGCTCGGGATCGATCCGTGCGACGCTCTCATGGTCGGCGACGATCCGGTCAACGACGCAGCGGCGGTCCGGTCCGGTCTGCATGTGTACCTGCTGCCCGACCAGCCCATGGGCGGACAGCGAGGGCTGGCGCCGGTGTACGACCTGGTCTGCGGCGCGGGTCAGCCGGACGGTCTGGCGGCGGCCGGGCAGTACGGCTGGTCGGCCAACAGGTTGACCGCGGCCGCGCCGTAGAGCGGCGCTTCGAGGTCGAGTGCGGCCGGCCGGTGCGCAGGTACGCCTCGATGAGCCAGGCCGCGTACCGCGTTTCGGCGGCTGGTCCGGCCCGGCGGCGTGTGTGCCGTCAACGTCCCGTCCTGGCTCGGCAAGCGGGCGCTGGAGTACTCCGCCTTCAAGCTCGGTCGCTCGCAGGTCGAGGAGATGGACGACCACAAGACCTACTACGACCCAAGCGACCTGTGGTCGCTTCTGGTCAAGGCCGGCTCCGGCCCCGCAACATCTGCTGCTTCCGGCACAAGTTCCGGTTGAACACGTTCGCGGTCTGCCGCGTCGACAAGGAGTCCTGACAGTGACCTTCAGTAAGGAGTTTCTCGCCGAAACGGTCGCGGTCATCGAGGCGATCGACGCGCGGCGGATCGAGGAGGTTGCCCGTGGTGTCGCGGCGGTACGCGAACGCGGCGGCCGACTTTTCATCCTCGGGGTGGGCGGCTCGGCGGGGCACGCCTCGCACGCGGTGAACGACTTCCGCAAGATCTGCGACATCGAGTCGTACGCTCCGACGGACAACGTCTCGGAGCTGACCGCACGTGCCAACGACGAGGGCTGGGACACTACGTTCGCCGCGTGGCTGCAAGGTTCGCGACTGTCCGAGAAGGACGCGCTGTTGGTGTTCTCGGTCGGCGGCGGCGACGAGGCCAAGGGCGTGTCCATCAACATCGTGTCGGCGTTGAGGCTGGCCGTGGACCGCAAGGCCCCCATCTTCGGCATCGTCGGCCGTGACGGCGGGACGACGGCCACCCTGGCCGACGCGTGTGTGGTGATCCCGCCGCTGTTCCCGGCCCACATCACCCCGCACACCGAGGGACTGTGCGCGGTCGTCTGGCACCTGCTCGTCACCCACCCGGCGCTCGCCCGGGTCGCCACCCGTTGGGAGTCCCTGACGTGAGCGGTCCAGCGGTGGTAGCTTCGGCGATGCGACGGTTCGTCGTCGTCGGTGGCGCCGGCTTCATCGGCGATCACTTCGTGGAGACCCTGCTGACCCGCGACGGCGTGGAGCAGGTCACCGTGTACGACACTTCTCCTCCGGGCGGCGCTGGCACCTGTCCACCGTCGAGGCCGACCCGAGGCTGGCCATGGTCGTCGGCGAGGTCGGCGACCTGGAGCGGTTGTGCAAGGCCGTCGCCGGGCACGACACCGCGATCCACCTCGCTTCGAATTCGGACATCGCGGACGCGGCGACCAACCCGGCGATCGACTTCGAGCAGGGCACGGCTATGACCCAGAACGTGGCCGAGGCGGCCCGGCGCGGCGGCGTCGAGCTTGTGCTGTACGCCTCCGGCAGCGGGGTGTACAGCGATCTGGGCGAGGTCGAGGCGCACGAGGACCACGGACCTATGGTGCCCGTGTCCACGTACGGCGCGAGCAAGCTGGCCGGCGAGGCGCTGCTGTCCTCGTACGCGGCCATGTTCGGGTTGTCCGCCCGGTGCTTCCGCTTCGGGCAACGTGGTCGGTCCACGCCAGACCCACGGCGTCGGCTAGGACTTCGTCCGGCGCCTCATCGCCGAACCCACCCGGCTACGCATCCTCGGTGACCGCCAGCAGAGCAAGTCCTATGTGTACGTACGTTCACGACGTCATCGCGGCCGTGCTGACTGCCGCGACCCAGGTGCACCAGTCGTTCGCGGTGTCCAGCGTCCGCCGGCCGGATCGGTGACGTTCGAGCACACTGGCGGCGACCGGGGGCTGGAAGGGCGACGTGCCGATGGTACGGCTCAACTCCGAGCGCATCCGCGCGCTGAGCTGGAAGAACGAGCGGCCGTGCCGCAGCGCACTGCGCGACTCGATGGCGGCCATGGTCAACGACGCCCGGCAAGGCAGGTTCGACGCTTGACGAGGACAGTCAACCGCGAGGCGGCCCTGCGCTCGGCTGTCTTCCTGGACCGCGACGGGGTGCTCAACGGGGTCGAGGTACGCGACGGCAAGCCGGTTCCGTCGCCGAATGTCCAACAGATGCGCCTGCTGCCCGGCGTGGTCGAGGCGTGCCAGCGGCTGCATGAGCTGGGCCATCTGCTCGTGGTGGTCACGAATCAGCCCGACCTCGCTCGCGGTACACAGTCGGTGGTGGAGGTAGAGCGGATGCACGCCTTCCCGCGGGAGCGGCTCCCGCTGGACGACATCGTGGTCTGTCCCCACGACGAGGTCGACGACTGCCGATGCCGCAAGCCGCGACTCGGCATGTTGCTGGACACGGCGGCCAGTCTGGGGCTCGACGTGTCGCGCAGCTTCTGCGTCGGTGACCGTTGGCGCGACATCGAGGCGGCGAAGGGGGGTTGGAGTCGCCTCCATCTACGTCCAGCGCCACTACGGAGAACGCGGGGCCGTCGGCGCTGACGCGGTTGTGCCGGGCCTGCCGGAGGCCGTCGGTTTCATCGAGTCACACCTGTTCCCAGAGAGGCCGGTTCATGACTGAGGTCAAACTCAAACATGTAAAAATCTACGCAGATGGAGCCGACCTGGAGAGCATGATCTCTCTGGCAGAGCGAAGCGACATCGCGGGCTTCACCACCAACCCGACCCTCATGCGCAAGTCTGGAGTCAGCGACTACGAGGCGTTCGCGCGCCAGGTGTTGGACATCATCACCGACCGGCCGATCTCGTTCGAGGTGTTCGCCGACGACCCCGAGAACATGGTCCGGCAGGCCAGGCGAATCGCCGCCTGGGGATCGAACGTGTACGTGAAGGTGCCGGTGACCGACATCCGGCGCCGCTCCACCGCCGATGTGGTCGAGCGGCTCACCGCCGACGGCGTCCAGGTCAACGTCACCGCGCTGATGACGGTGGCCCAGGTCGAGGTGGTGACCGCCGCCCTGGCCGGCACGCCGGGTGCGGTCGTGTCCGTCTTCGCCGGCCGGATCGCGGACACCGGCCGCGACCCGATGCCGATCATGGCCGCCGCGCTCGCGGTCACCTCGGCCCAGCGCAACGTCAGCCTGCTGTGGGCCAGCCCCCGGGAGATCCTGAACGTCCGGCAGGCCGACGATCTCGGCGTCGACATCATCACCGTGACCCACGACATGCTGACGAAACTCGCCCTGTTCGGGCGTTCGCTGGAGGACTACTCGTTGGACACGGTGCGGATGTTCCACGACGACGCGCAGGCCGCCGGGTACACGCTATGACCGACGAGCGGCGTGCCAGCGAAACGTCCACACCGGACCCGAACGACTGGTCCCATCATCTTGCCAACTCTCAACGCAACGGGGCCGCTTCGAGACCACCCCGCCCCGATCGCGCGACTTCCGCCTGCGATGGTCAACCTGGCGACGCCGACACCAGGCCCGAGCCCGCTGGTTTCACCATAGAGCGCGACTCACACGACTGACATGGTAACAACCCAAAGCACTCAGAACACAACTAACGGTGATCGATCTCAAAGTGCGGCTGTCGTACTAAGCCCCCGGCGGGGTGTCTGTGCGCCGGAAGACGAGGCAGTAGTCGCCGGTGACACCGGGCTGCGGGCGGTCCCACTGCAGGTAGATCTCGCCGCGGAAGGTCAGTGCCGGCAGCCTGCCGAGCACACTGGCGAGGTCCCAGGCCAGCGGCGTGACGATGCCGCCGGTGGTCAGGTTAGCGGCATTGACGACCAGGTGGCCTCCTGGCGCGAGCAGCCGGGCGACCTGAGCGAACACCCCGCCGAGCTGGGCGAGGTAGGTCGGGTAGTGGCCATCGAGCGTGGTGTACCCGGTGAGCGGGTTCTGCGGGTGGTCGACGGCGTTCATGTACGGCGGCGAGGTGAGGCACAGGTTCACCGGACCCACGCCGTACTCGCCCAGCCGGCGGGCGTCGCCGTGGATGACGCGTGCCCGGTCGCCGACGCGTGAGCGGATGGTCCGCACCCGCTCGGCGAGCAGCTCCACGCCGACGCCGCGGCGGCCCATCCGCTCGGCGACCACCAGCGTTGTGCCGTAGCCGGCGAAGGGGTCGAGCACGGTGTCACCGGGTGCGGTGTACCCGGCGACGATCGCCTCGACAAGCGCCTCGGTGAAGTGCACGTCGTCCTCGCCGGCCCCGTCCGGCCGCTCGGCGGCCAGGTCGGCCACCGACAGCATCAGGAAGTGCTGCATACCGGCGAGCATGCCCCGTCGGGTCACCGCCGGGGTGGGCGTGTCCCCAGCAGCAAGGCCAGGGATGCGGCCTGGATGGCGGCGGTGACGACGATCAGGGCCGGCACCGAGCGGCTGTACAGGGTTCCGGCGAGCACGCCGCCGACGACCGCGGCGCCGCCGTATGCCGCGGCGAAGATGCCGTAGCCGGTGGCCCGGCGGGCCGCCGGCACGAGGTCGGCGACGGCGGCGCGCATGGTCGACTCCTGGACGCCGACCGCAGCACCCCAAACCAGCGAGCCGAGGACGGCCACCGCCGGCGAGCCGGCGAAGGCCAGCACCGGCACCACGGTGGCGAGCACGGGCAGCGCGACGAGCACCCGGCGGCCCTTCCGGTCGTAGGCGTAGCCGGTGGCCAGCGCGGCGAGCGCGTCGACGCCCATGGCGGCCGCGTAGACCAGCGGGATGGCGGCGACCGGCACCAGGTGCCGGGTGGCCAGGTGGAAGGAGAGCACGCCGAATGTGGCGAAGCCGCTCAGGGTGAGCGCGGAGAACGCCGCGTACCCCCAGAACGCCCGCGGCAGCCCCGCCGCCGAGGCCGCGCCGCCGCCGCCCACCGCGCCGCCGCCCACCGCGCCGCCGCCCACCGCGACGCCGCCCACCGCGACGCCGCCCACCGCGATAAGCCCGCGTATGGCGCGTTTCGCGCCCGCCGAATGCGCGATACGCCCGCTTATCGCGGACGGGGCGGCGGAGGGGGTGGCGGGCTCGTACGCCGCCGGGTCGGGCACCTTGGCGCGCAGCCACAGCAGCAAGGCCAGCACGAGCACGCCGGGCACGGCCAGCCACAGCAGCGCTGGGCGGTAGCTGCCGGTCGCCGCGATGATGGCGGCCACCAGCAGTGGGCCGGCGAACGCGCCGACCTGGTCCATGGCCTCGTGCACCGCGAAGCCGCGGCCCCGTCCGAGCGTGCTGGTGGCGTGCGAGAGCAGGGTGTCCTTCGCCGGGCTGCGCACCGCCTTGCCGACCCGCTCGGCGATCACCAGTGCGCAGGCCAGCCACAACACGCCGGTGACGCCGAGCAGTGGCACGGACGCCACGGTGAGCGCGTAGCCGGCGATGCTCAGCGCCCAGAACCGCCCGGTGCGGTCGGCGAGCGGCCCCGACCCCAGCCGCAGCACCAGCGCCGCGGCCTCGCCGACCCCGGTGACAAGGCCGACCAGCGCGGCCGACGCCCCGAACGAGGCCAGCAGTGGGCCGGTGATCGACCGGGCACCCTCGTACACGACGTCGGCCAGCAGGCTGACCACGCCGAACACCACGACGAACCGCCACGGCGACAGCCGCGGCTTGGCGGCGGTCTCGGCAGGCCTGGCGTTCACGCCGTCACGCCCAGACGGCCGCGGCCGTGAGCATGCCGCACGACGCGGCCCCCAGCCCGGCAAGGACGCTGATCACCACATTGGCCACCGAGTACAGCCGCGCCCCCTCCGAGAACAGCCCGATCGTCTCGTAGCCGAAGGTGGAGAACGTGGTCAGCGCGCCGCACAGCCCGACCCCGAGCAGCGCGCGCACGCCGTCGGAGCCGACGCCGAACAGGGCCGCGCCGGCAAGGAACCCCAGCACCAGCGAGCCGAGCACGTTGGCGGCCAGCGTGCCCCACGGGAACGGCGAGTCGTGCCAGCGCTGCACCCACCGGTCCAGCAGGTAGCGCAGGTTCGCGCCGACCGCGCCGCCGAGCAGCACCAGCACGGTGGTCACCGCTGCGCCTGCTCGTCGCCGGCGTCGTTGCCGGCGCCGCGTCCGACGTAGCGGATCACCTCGACCTCGTCGAGCGTCACAAGGCCCTCGTCGACCAGCTCGTCGAGCTGCGGCAGGAACCGCCGCACCCGCTGCTCGTCGTCGACGATCACGATCGCCAGCGGCAGGTCCTCCGACAGCGACAGCAGCCGGGTGGTGTGGATCAGCGACGACGCCCCGTAGCCCTCGATGCCCCGGAACACCGACGCCCCTGCCAGCCCGGCGTCGCGGGCCCGGCGCACGATCTCGTGGAACAGCGGCCGATGGTGCCAGACGTCGCCCTCGCCGACGAACACCGTCACCCGCAGCGCCCGACCCGACAGCCTCATCGCCGCCCGCCCTCCGCTCGTGTCCACCGCAGCATGACGCGCATCCCGACCACGCCGAGCACCACCGCCGCCAGCGTGGCCAGGACCGTCCCGGCCAGGTACCCCAGAGCCAACCGCGGCCGGCCGGCGAGCACCAGTTCGACGACGTCCACCGCGTAGGTCGAGAACGTCGTAGGCCGCCGAGCACGCCGACCCCGACGAACGGCCGCAGCAGCCGGTGCGACACTGCCGTTTCGGTGATCGCCACCATGAACGCCCCGATCACGCCGCACCCCACCACGTTGACCAGCAGCGTCGAC
>Ga0210378_10001465_pt1 | contig 12315 bp, 22 predicted proteins | sample PLM1_60_b1redo_FD_155465 | JGI IMG/M metagenome (GOLD analysis project Ga0210378, IMG submission 155465) | Groundwater sediment microbial communities from an aquifer in East River, Colorado, USA - PLM1_60_b1 redo | ecosystem: Environmental > Terrestrial > Soil > Riparian zone | place: USA: East...
ATCGGGGCGGCGATGATCCCGAGCAGCCGCGCGGTCGTCGGGCCAGCTAGGCCGGGGTACTGCGACAGCCAGGGGTAAAGCGGATGCTTGACGAGCGCCTTTTTCAGCTCGCGCGACACTCGCTGCTCGACCTTCAGCAGCGCCTCCGCGATCGCCTGCCCCTGGGCCGCGACATGCGCCTGCCCGTTCTTCTCGGCGGCAATGGAACGGAGCACCTGAGACTTGCGGGTGCGCTGCACGTCCTCGAAGGAGGCGCCGAGCGCGGCGAGCATGATGGTAATGGGGTCGGGGCCAGACGCTATCTCGTCCTCAATGTCCTTCACGACCCCGACCCCAAGCGCGCCAGTGATGTCCTCGAACTCAGGTGATCCATCGGCGCGCTGGCTCATGCTTCTCCGATCTCACGCAGCACGGCCTTGGGTAGTGCCCCGACGGTCTTCGCGCCGCGCTCGTCCATGGCGGCGAGTGCCTTCTCGGCGATACGACGGTTGCGGTCATGCCCGTCGCGCCGGGCGCGGTTCCACCCGATGAAGTGTTCGAGGTCTTCGCGGGTGAACTGGGCGAGCGGAACGTTCTGGCGGCTGGCGTTCTCGTACCGTTCGGTCCACCATTCGCCCGCTGCGGCGTAGGCATCTCGGGAGATGCGTGGAGTGTTTGGCCGGGGCGGACCACCAAGGGCGGGGTCGCTCTCAGAAGTTCGTTCGGTAGTCCGTCCCGGCCAAGGATGCAGGAGGTCATTCACGGCTGCTGCGAGACCCCGCGAGCCAAGTTCGCTGGGCACTCCGGCGAGGCGGGGGAACGCAGCGCGAAACGCTCGCGCGGATGCTTCCGCGACGTTCGTCTGCTCTGAATCGAGGATGGCGAACACGTCGTCGATCAGGTCTGCCGTGCTTCTCATGTCAACCCCTTTCGCCGTCGCGCCACGCTGCCGCGATTCGAGCGAGCTGTTCGCCTGTGAAATCGGACTTCTTCTTCGGAACCGGGCCGGGAATCCGCTCGGCCGCACGCATCTTCGTCGCCAGCTTGACCGCGCCCGAGACGCTCATGTCGTGCGGCGCTCGGTCCCATGCGGTCTGAGAAGCTTGGGAGGAATCCCCGGGCTCAACGGCCTTCCCCATGTCCGCCTTACCCGGGGACTCCTCGGTCGCCGACTCAGCGGTTGCCGTGTCGGACGTTCCCTGAAGTTCATCGCGCATCGCCGTCCAGCGGTCGATCACATCGCTGGCCTGGTCGCGCGTGAGTTTCGTGTACGACGTGACGCCCGCGTCGGCGTGCGCCTCGTCGGCCGTCCAGCCGATTTCGCGCTCAAGGATGTGCAACACGGCGAGCTGTTCCTTCGTTGCCGGGCCTTCGGGATCGCTGATCTCGAACCCCGCAGCGATGAGCACGGCACCGAGGCAGGATCGGAGCGCGTTCCGTTGGGCGCGCGCCTGCGCGATCGCCGCGAGGGCATGATCGGTGGCCGGGTTCTTCCCGCCGCTCTTGCCGGGCTCGCTCTTGGCGCAGAGTCCGACAGCGCGACCGATGACCCGGCCGTCCTCGACGATCGCCGCAACCGCCGATGCCTGCCACGTCCCCGGCTTGATCTCCTTCGGCTCGCCCTCGGTGTACGCGGTGACACCGAAGCTCTGACCGAGAAGCTGCCACGTCGGATGGTGGAACCACAGCCGCACGCCGACCTGACGGCCGTTCCGCATGACCGGGTACTCGGTCACGAACTCGCGCTCGCGCGCGAACTCGATCGCCAGGTTCACGTTCTTCTTCGTCGCCTCGATCATCTGCGCCATGTCGCCGGTCCCGAGCACTCGCTCGAGGGTCGACAGCCGGGCGTCGTCGCGCCGTTCGATGGCGGCGGGCTCGGCCATCAGCCCACCCTCTCGCTGAGACCGGGCGCAATCACCGAAGTCGTCTGCTCGACGACGATGGAGATGGGATACGCGACCCGGGCCGGGTCGAAGGTCGCCTCGCTCCCGTCCGAAAACGTGACGGTGATGAGGGTCGTCGAACGAAGGGCGTCGGGCGTGCGGCGCGCGAGGTCAGCGGCGGGTTCAGACATCGAGCGTCACCGCCTCGTAAGCCTTGACGAACCGCGCGAGGTTCATCCGGGGACCGACGGCGGTCTCCGTCGCCTTCGTCCACGGCCACGCAGCACGAAGCCCGAGGAACGCCTCGTAGGCGATGTGGCTCGCGTCGATCGGGTACAGCCACGCCTTGCCCGGTTGCAGGTGAACGGCAACGCAGGCGTCGACCTCCGGCATCGGCAGGAGTTGGCCGTCGATTGGGTCCCACAGACTGTCGGCGTTCCGCAGCGCGGCGAGCTGCAGCGCCACCTCGTCGTAGATGCCCTTGCCGGTCTTCCAGTCCCCGAGGACGAGCAGCCCCTCGACGACCGCGAGGAAGTCGAACGTGCCGCTGTACCGCTCGGTGTGGTTGAACACCGTGCCCTCGACGGTGCGGAAGTCCGGCTTGAACTCCTCGACGAAGCCGAGGAATCCCTCGAGGTAGGGCTCGTGCTGTTCGGTGATCGCCGGCGCGGTGCCGTCGGTCAGCAGGGCCTCGACGTAGGCGTGAATCACGTCGCCGACGCCCGCCGCGGCATCCCGGCTCCGGCGCGGGGCACCCTTGAGCATGTCGATCGCGGCCTCGCGATCGTCGCCGAGATCCATGATGGCCTGGCGCTTGTCGAAGGCGTAACCCGCGACGAGCTTCGCCATCCACCCGCCGAGCCACGGCTTCGCGAGGACGTCGATGATGTTGGTCACCGATGGCAGCAGCTCGTTCGTCTTCGGCGAGCGGTACATCCGACCGCGGCCGGGAACCTTCTCGGCGAGGATCGGCTCGGTCACGACGCCAGCTCCTCGCGAATCGCGGCCATCAGCTCGTCGGCGTCGCGCGGTCCCATGACCCGGTCGGCCAGCCTCACGAACGCCCGGCGCAGCAGCGCGTTGCACGTCTCGCAGCGGTCGTGGTCGATGGTCGGGTCGTGGTCGAGGGTGTGGATCACGAGAAGTCCCCCCGGGCCTCGTGGTCGTAGATGCCGCCCATGACGCCCATGACGCGGACGTAGGGTGCGTCGAACTCCGGTCGGAACCTGTCGATCGGGGCGGTGGTGGTGCTCAGGAAGTCCACGCCTTCGGGCGCTCGGCTCGCACGTCGTTCCGAGGCGCCCATGAAGAACGCGATGATGAGCACGACGGCGAGGAGCCACCCGCCGAACAGCAGCCAGCTCAGACCGGGGGAGAGAGCCGCAATCATTCAAGGACCTCCACGACATGCGCCATCGGTGCGTTCTGTCCCAACCAGTCGGCCGCTTCGTCCCAGCCTCCGAAGTCGTGCTCATCTCCGTCGGCCAGAACCACACCGTTGTCGTCGACGACATCCCAACGAATGGCCTCGGGATGGCTCACGCCACCCTCCGACTGGTCACGTAGAGCAGCTCGACGCGGGAGCGCACGCCGAACTTGCGGACCACGGCGTTCAAGTGCTCCTTGGCGGTGTAGAACGGGACGCCGCAGGCGTCGGCGATCATGGGGACCGAGTGCCCGGCGAGGAATAGCGCGAACACCCGGCGTTCGGTCGGCGAGAGGACGATCAGCGGCGCCTGCTCGGGGGCCGCGTTGGTCGTCCGCCGACCCCCGAGTCCTACGCCGGGGCCTCCGGGGCTAACATGCCCGGCGCCCTGATCCGCCCGTCGGCGGACTCTCACGACAACAGCTCCGCGTCGCACTCGATGCAGACGCCGTCGCCGACGGCGTCGTCCTCGCACATCGGACGCTCGCAGAGCGAGCACCAGTCCATCGCCGGAGCCGAGCAGAAGTCACACGTCGGCGGGACGTACTCGTCGATCCGCTTCTCTATCCCGGCGATCGCAAGCGTCTCGTGCAGGATCTCGTCGTCGACGTCGGAGCGGAGGCGGACACCGGCGAGTTTGTCGAGGTGATGATGCATTAGGCGGCGCCCTCTCGAGGCTCGAACCGCCGACGGAACCGGAGGGCACCGTGGATGACCGGCTCCCCGAACGTGATTTCCTCGCACCACCAGCGGTGAGGGCGCCACCCGCAATGCGAGCATCCGCCCGGCATCGAACACCAGGCCGCGTGACGCCCGAGACGGCCGCAGCGCCAGCAGGTCATCCGGCCTCTCCGATCTTGCGGACGACGTCCACCAGTCGCTGCACCGTCAGCACGTCACCGGAGGCCGCACCCACCCATTCGATTTCCAGGTCGTCGGCTTGGCGGCGCAGCTCGTCGGCCTGTTCCCTTAGAGCCGCCGCCTGCTCGAGCGCCTCGTAGATGTTCACGGGGTCACCCCGGCATCGACGTGCCATGTTGTGATGAGGTCTTCACACAGTTCGGACGGCCATTCCACGTTCAAGCAGTAGGTGATGTCACGCTCTATCCCTGTGACCGCGCGGTGCCCGAGCTCAGCCATGACCGACGTGCCGAGGATGTCGATGAGCAGCACGAACCACAGGGCGACCGTGACACCGAGCATTAGCCAGAACGCGAGTCGCCAGCGAGTCAGCGAACGGGACAGCGGGTCGCTCATGCCGTCACCTCGTCAGGCTCGGTCAGCAGCGCCGCCAGCTCGTCGAAGTCCATCTCGAGGGCGGCGGCGAGCTTGCGGATCGTCGCCGGGTAGGGCTTGGTCGTCGCGCCCCGCTCGATGTCCGAGACGGTCTCGACGGTTAGATCAGCGCGCTGCGCGAGCTGCCGCTGCGAGAGTCCGCGGGCACCCCTGAGCCTTGCGAGAACGGGCATGGCTTGCATGGTTGGGCAGGCTATACGCCCGTGGGCGGGTAGTCAACCCCCCACGGGGAATCGGGTTGACCATCCGGCGGAAATACGGCAAACTCCGTACCCCATTCCCCAGGGAGGGTGACGGACGATGGACCGACAGGAGTACCGCGAGAGGCTGGCAGCGAAGCTACGCGGGGCACGCGCCGAGACGGGCCTGTCTCAGAAGGACGTCGAGCGGGCGACCGGGATCAGCACATCGCAACTGTCACGGGTCGAGAACGCGCTGAACTCCATCGACCTCGAGGAACTGCTCCTGATCGCCGCCCTATACGATGTCCAGCTCGGGCGATTCCTCGAGGTACTCGAGCCTCTTGGGGATCCGCCTTCGGCCACGCGGGCGTCTGCCAATAGGCAACGCCAAGACCAGGCGGCGTAGGCCCCCCGACCTGCTGAATCGGACGGACGGGCGATGCTCACTCGGGCTACTCCACTCCATGCTGTTGAGATGGAGCCGCGCCCTTTCCCGGCGGTGCTCCGTCGCTTCGATCAGCACCTCGACGTCCTCGGTCGAGCCGACACGACACGCCGGAAGTACCGCTACGAGCTGCTCCGCTGGTGGACGGATTACCTGTTCGCCGCGGAGCTCGAGGTCGCCGACGTCCGGGCCGCCCACGTCGAGGACTACCTGGCTGGTCTGCCTCGCCACGGGTCGAAGCGGAGCGACGCGCTGCGGGCGCTCCGGGCGTTCTGCGCGTGGGCCGTCGTCGAGGGCGAGCTCGACCGGGATCCCGTCGCGCACATCCCAGTCCCCCGACCGAAGATCGCACCAGCGCCGGACCTATCCGACGACGACCTACGCCGGCTGCTCCGCGCGGCCTTCCGCCGAGAACGCCGACGAGGGTGGGCGATCCTGCTCTGCTACGTCACCGGCGCCCGCGTCGGATCCCTCGTGGCAGCTCGGTCGGCCGACGTCCACCTCGGCCCCGCCGCCCGGCTCGACCTCATCGAGGCGAAGGGCGGGAAACCGTACAGCGTGCCGCTCGAGCGGGCCGGGGTGATCGCGGCGGGGCACCTCATGAGCGGATGCTCTCGGAGGGGCCGGATACCCGATCCGGCCAACGCTCCCCACGATCGCAGCCTCGGGCAGCCACAACCGGGATCAACACGCTGCTCCCCCGCGACAGCATCCCGGCCGAATCATACGCTCATCGGTGTCGGCGCCGAGCGGTTCCGCCAGTGGGTCCACGCCGCCGAGCAGGAGGCCGGGCTCGGCCGGGTGTGGCCGCACCTCCTCCGACACGCAGCGTCGACCAGGGTCGCCCGGTCCTCCGATCCCGAGACGTGGCGCCGCTTCATGAACCACGCCGACCTGTCGCAGTGGGCGCGATACGTGGCCGGGACCGACGAGAGGGTGCGGCGCGCCATCCCGACACCGTGAACGCGAAAGCGCCCCCGAGCCTGCACAGGGAGGGTGGCAGGTCGGGGGCGCTAGGGCCGCGCGGCAGGCGCGACTACTTGAGCGCGGACGTATCCGCGAGGAACAGATTCTTCACCGCGGAGATCGCGGCGGCGAGAGCGGCGGCGGCGAGAGCGAGCCCGGCCGCCTGAGCAGCGTCAAGCCCACCGGCCTTGAACGCGTCGAAGACGTCGTTCACACCGAGGGCGAACACTGCGACGAACGCCTGCACCGCGGTCCACAACACGCGCTTGAGGTCATCCTTCGTGAAGCTGAAACCGAACATCCGATCCCCTTTCTTAGTCGTTCAGCATGGTGGTGGAGTGTTCACCGGCGGTGGCGTGCACGGCGGGAACGGCATGGTGATCGTGTCGGTCTCGGTGACGGTGACGACCGGCGGCGGGAGCGTCGGTGTCGGCGCGACCTCCTCGACGATCTCCATGACGGTCAGGAGCGACCGCCCGAGGGCGCCGGCCATCTCCGGTTCGTTGCTACGAAAGGCCCGCTCACATCCGATGACCGAATCGCCACGATCGACGAAGCACTGGTCTATCCCTGGCCCGCCGACGACACGATCCCCGCCCTGGTCGTCCACGGCGAACAGCCGATCGGGTCCGCGGCCTCCGCGGACGACATCGCGACCGCCTCCACCGACGGCGACATCCTTGCCCTTGCCTGCCCGGAGCTCATCATTGCCCAAAGCGCCGTGGATGAAGTCGTCCCCCGGCTTAGCGCAGAGGATGTTGTTCGTCCTAGTCCCGGTCTTCACGTCACGCTGAGGTGTCCCGACCCATGTACAGCCTCCCGGCGAGAGGGAGGGAGGCTCACCACCGGCAGCGACGATGCCGACGAGCGCGACCGTCAGCAAAACGAGGAGGATCAGTGTCCGTCGCACTCGACCGGCACCTCCGGGATAGTGAAGGTCACGGGCACCCCGAGCTGGTCGGAGATTTCCCGGAGCGCAGTGAGCTGCGAGATGTTGGCCTCGGCCGAGACGCAGGTGATGGCCTTCTGTTGGTCGTCGAGTCGGTCCTGCACCGCACCGAGTCCGACCAGGAACCCGGCGATGACGAGGAACACCACGACGGCCTGGGTGATGTCCTTGCGCTTCATGACAGCCTCACCAGGATGTTGCCGACGAACCCGGACACGACGGCGCCCAGGATGGCGTAGAACTTCAGGTCGAGCGCACGGATACGCCCCTTGTTCTCCAGCGCCAGCTTCACGATCGGCGGCGTCGGTGGGACGTCGGTCTCGAGTTGCTCGACGATCTTGAACCGCGCGTAGAAGCTCGCCCATGACACCTCGTCGACGGGAAGCTCGCGGTACGCCGGAGTCTGGCGGCGCTCGGGACCGTCGTGCGTATCGCTCACGCCGACAGCTTCGGGTTCAGTGCTGCAAACCGCTGGGAGAGCCAGCCCTCGCGGGCATCGTCGTCGGTCATAGAGTCCGGCGGGGGACCGGGGTCGCGGCCGAGCTCCTTGAACCGCTCGCGGTACTTGCGCTGCCCCTCCTTGAGCTTGTCGAGTCGCACGTCTTCATCGCCTCCCAGGACGTCGTGAACCATCGCGAAGAACGCCGGGTAGTCGAACGAGCCCGGATCCCAATGCTCGTCATCGGGGATCTCGACGTGGCCGTACACGCCCGGCTTGGGCCAGGTGCCATCGTGGCGCCGGTAGTAGGAGTCGACGGCCTGCGGCCCCCGGTCGAGCGCCGTCGGCCAGTCGTCGTTCGGCCGACGCAGCCCCGTCGTGATCAGGCCGCGCTCGTGCAGGAACGCCGTCAGCGCGACGAGCGGATACAGCGTCGAGCGCGGGGGAAGGTAAACCTGCCCGACCGGCTTTCCCCCGACGCGGTACGCGAGCTCGACCTGCAGCAGGTCGCCGTCGTGGGAGTCGACGGCCTCGCTGGCGTAGCCAAGCGGGTAGAGCTGAACGACGTGGCCGTCGCCACAGGCGAAGTTCGGCGGGTACTCCCACCGCTTGTAGGCATCGCCGAGCGTCGTCGAGCCCTCGGTTGTGTGCAGGCAGAGATGCGGCGGGTTGCGCTGCAACTTCGACCAGGGCTTCTGATCGTCGCGCGGAGACTTCACGACGTCGATTGGTCCCTCGGGTCCGGGTAGGTCGCCGACGATCCAACCGTCGCGGATCTCGGTCATCAGAATGGCTTCTCCGCGAACGTCCAGTTGTCCCAGATGTTCAGCCGGCGGAAGTTCTCGATCGTCAGCCGCGCGGTGCCGTTCGCTCCCCACGTACCCCACGAGTTCTGGATGCGGAGCCACGGGGGAGCCCCGTCGTCCGGGTCGAGGTCGACGCCGGTCGCGACGATCCAGTGGTACCCCGCGAGCTCCGACTCCATGTTCACCTTGATCCACCAGTTGCCGTGGACCTTCGACAGCGTCCGGTGGTCGTCGTACATCGAGACGTACCACGGGAGGGCGAGCCCGACCGGCCCGAACGTGAGTAGGGTCGTGATGACGTCGTCGACCTGTGGGACCGACCAGTACGAGTCGATCAGGCCCCACTCCTTCAGCTTCGCGCAGGCGTCGCGCGGATACGCACCCTGCTGGTACGTGGAGTCCCCGGTCGTCTCGAAGTAGAGCCGCCTGGCGAACTGGTGGGCGGACTCCTCGGTCGCGAAGTCGGGATACAATCGGTGCTCCGAGGCTCCGGCCATGAGCAGGTTCGTGTCCCCGTGGCCGACGCAGGTCCCTTCGTTGCCCTGGTTGATCCGGAAGTCCGGGCCGACCATCGTGTAGAACTTCCGGTCGAGCAGCGCTGCCTGAGGTGCGCGCGCGGTGACGTCGAGCAGGCGGTCTCGCGGGTCGGGGCGATCGCGCTTGGCACCGAGTCGGTACGGGAGCCCGCTCATGCGAGCTTCACGCCCCACAACGCCGAGTTGGCCTTCACCGTGACGGGGCTCGCGTTGGAAGTGCTCTGTGCCCACTGAAGCTGGACCGTTCCGGCAGTCCCGGCGTTGACCACTACCCCGGGCGGTGAGAAGAGGTCTCCTCCCGCGCTTCCGAATAGCGACACAGTCGTACCGACCCGAAGCCGATGCATGGCAAACGTACCCGAGGTATTGCCCCACACCCAACTGAAGAAGCACGTTGCACTAGCCGGTAGGGTCAGTCCCATCTTGAAGTTCGCCGCTCCGTCACTCCCATCGACCACATACAACGCCATCTGGACATACCAGATCTCATTCGCGGCGATGCTGTAGAACAGGTGATTGTCGTCCTGAAGCGTGGTCGATGAAGTGACCGATTCATCCGCTGTCTTACGGGCCAGCAGGTGCATCACAGCCGTGTTGAAGTTATCGACATGCTCGGCGTTCCAGATCGCCGCAGTCACGAAGAAGTTCGTCGCTCGCGTTGTGGGTGCAGTGAAGCCCATCTATCCCCCTATCCGAGAATCGTGGTGACGCCGAGCTCCGAGTGTCCGGCCAGACCCAAGTACCAGAAGCCCTCCAGAAGTAGCTCGGCCGGCGCGAGGTCCCAGGTGATCTCCCAGAACTCAGGCGTGATGTCGTGGGTCACTCCGAGGATGAGACAGTCCACATCGATCGCCGCACCTCCACCGGGGGGACGCCGCAGGATCGTGATCTTGCTCCCGAGCTCCACTCCCAGCGTCGCCGCCCAGAGCGGGCTGTCGTAGGGAGGCCGCATCACCATCTTGGTCGGGTGGTAGATGGCGGACTGATAGCGCCGCAGGAGGTCGTCGGCGAGGGTCTGGGCCTGCCCCACGGTGGAAAAGAGCACATCGGTGAGCGGCAATGTTCGCGGCGCCACATTCGGGGGGACATCGGAAGCAGTGACAGCGACCGAGTCTCCCCTTCGGGTCACGCGGATGTCGTTGTAGAGCTCGTCATCGTCGTAGTCCATCTCAAGCTCGGTGTAGTGGAGCTCCCCCGGCCCGTCTCCCCACGTCCCGATCGACGGCGCGTCGATCGCCACCCGCTCCTTGAAGACGAGCTCCCCCGATGGCCCGGCGTAGAACGTCCCCTGCTCGGTCTTCTCGGCGACGTTCAGAAGATGGGTGAGCAGGTTCCCCTCGAGCGTGGTCGCCATGATCGTGGCAGTACCGATGTCGAAACTGGATGACTGCTCGCCGAGGAACGTCGTGACACCAAGTTCAGATCTACCAGCCAGACCGAGTTGCCACCACGTCTCACCGGGGGGCTCGGAGTTCAGCGCCGGCCACCCGTACAGCGCAAGGACGGCGTCGAGGTGAGCGCCTGTGCCCATCGACCCGATGGCGTCACCTGCGAGCTCATAGCGGGCCAGCAGGGAGAAGGCATCCTCAGCCTGCACAGGGGTGACGGCGTCCTTCTTCTGCGGCCATTCCTGCCCCCACGATCTGACATAGCCGCGGAACAGATCGAACGTCTGGATGCCCTTGGTCGCCTGGATCTGAAGATGCGCTCCCGGCTTGATCTCAGGATGCAGGATCGGGTCGAGACCGCGGTCGAGATTGTTCATGCGCACGGTCGCGCGACCCGTCTCCGTCTGAGCTAGCAACCGCGAGCGTCCCTGGTGGATGTTGACCCCGCGGTTACGTGAGGAGAGGTCGGTCCAGTCCGTCGGGATCTGGAGCTCCGGCGTCGTGTAGTCGGCGCGGATGGTGACACTAGGCCACGAGGGCACTAGTGGTGGCCCTTACCACTGCGACCGGCGGCGACCAAGCCCTGCCGGATCCAGTCCATGACTTCCTCCCTGGTCCCGAGCAAGGCGCCGGTGTTGATGGTGATGTTGCTCCCGCTGTCATTGGCGAGCTGGTCGCTGATCTTCTCGAGGAACTTCACGTTCTGTCGGATGTCGACGAGGACGTCCTTCTGGTCCTTCACGTCATGCCGAAGATCCGCGAGCTTCTCACCGAAGAACCGGTTGGTGAGCGAGTCGGCGGTCTTCTCGGCGATCCTCGCGATGTCGTTGTATGCCTTGTTCACTTCGGCGATACCGGCCGGACCCGTTTGCAAGAGCTGCTGGGCAAGCGGGACCGCCGACGGGCCTTGGCTAGCGATCTCCGAAAGCAATCCTTCGCCTGCGCCCTGCGCCGCAAGTGCTTTGAGGACATAGGCGAAGTTCTGGGCTGCGTAGAGCTGCTGCTGGAAGAACGACTGGATATCCATGCCTTCTCCCAACTCGCTGGGGAAGCCCAGCAACGAGGCGAAGCCGCCCTGGATGGACTGGCCGAAGCTCGACGACTTGCTGAGCATGTTGCTGAGCTTGTCCTGGAGGGCACCGAGGACCTTCTCGGCTGCGCTGAGCAGATGGCTCTCGTGGCTGAGCATCCCCTGCACGACGCCCTCCATGAGATCGACACCGGCCTTGCGTCCCTCCTTCGAGGGAGAGGCGTTGCCGAGCGAGGTGTTCAGTTCCTTGACGATCCGGAAACCCAAGCTCGACGCCGCAGCTACGGCAACCGCACCACCTGCTGTGATCCCCTGTGATGCCCCAGCCCCGAGTTGACGGCCCGCCGTGTTTCCTCCTTCGTGAAGGATCCGCCCCATATCACCGGTGATCTGTTTGGCCGACTGGCTATTGAGTCGCTGGAGGGCGACGGCGTCCTGAGCGATCTGCTTCTTGGCTTCCCCTCCAGCCTCGGCCCATGCGTGCCGCTGGTCCGCGGGAAGGTTGGCGAGCGCAGCCTTCGCCGCATCACCGAGGTCCTTGCTGCTGAAGATCTCCTTCAGGTCGGCGTGCTGCTGACGAGCGATCTGCACCGCGAGGCGAGCCTGCTTCGCGAGCTCGGCCGGCGTCGTGGAGAAGGCGTCTTCGAGCTTCTCGAACTGCCCGATGGAAACCTGAACGGACTCGACCAGGTCGGCGCTGAACTGCTTGAGCGCCTTATCCCCCATCCCGGCGAAGGACTGCACCCCATGACCGGCCTTCCGCGCCCCCTCCGCGACTTCCTCCAAAGCTGGGGCGACGCCGTTCAACCCTGCGAGCAGCCTCTTGCCCGAGTCTGCCCCGGTATCGTGCGCCTGGGCAGAGAACAGCGCTGCGTTCGCGAGCGCATTCATGTCGTACACCCGCTGTTCGACGCTGGCCTGACTGACACCGAACTGCTCCGCTAGAGCCTCAGATGCACGGTGGAACCCTTCATCCCCGATGCGGCC
>Ga0210378_10001466_pt1 | contig 12312 bp, 10 predicted proteins | sample PLM1_60_b1redo_FD_155465 | JGI IMG/M metagenome (GOLD analysis project Ga0210378, IMG submission 155465) | Groundwater sediment microbial communities from an aquifer in East River, Colorado, USA - PLM1_60_b1 redo | ecosystem: Environmental > Terrestrial > Soil > Riparian zone | place: USA: East...
CCGGCACCCAAGCCGCCAGCACCCAAGCTCCCGGAGCCCCCGGCCCCGGCACCATCGGAACGGGGACCGGTGCGCCCGGCAGCGGCGCGGCCGGCGGCGGCAGGACTGGCGCGGGGGGCGGGAGCGCGGTCGCGGCGGACGCCTGGACGACCGAGGCCGCCGGCAGGACCGGCACCGCCCCGGCCAGCACCGCAGCACCGGCACCGACCGGCGGCACCGAGCGCACCGAGAGCACAAAGACCACCTCGGAGGGCACCTCGTCTCCCACCGCAACCACCACCGCCACGACTCCCGGCACCCTCCGCGAGGAGCAGACCGCGGACTTCCGCAAGCGCTGGCGCGAGGTGCAGTCCGACTTCGTGGACGACCCGCAGCACGCGGTCCGGTCCGCGGACCAGCTCGCCCGTGACGTGCTCGACGCGCTCACCGACAAGATCGCGGACAAGCGGAGCGTCGAGAGCTGGAAGGCCGGCGAGGGCAGCGGCACCGAGGACCTGCGGCTCTCGCTGCGGCAGTACCGGACGCTGGTCGACCGGCTGCTCGCGCTCTGAGCGCCCGGCAGCCGTCCCGCCGGCGGCCTACCTGCCCGCCGCCTCCCGCATCAGCAGCAGCGCGTACGCGGCGAGCGTGCTGTCGTCCGTGATCCGGCCGGCCCGGACCAGCTCGTCGAACTCCGCCCGCGTCACCCGCCGCTGCCGCATGTCCTGCTCGGTCGCCTCCCGGGCGGCGGGCCCCGGGGTGAGCCCCGTCGCGAGGAAGACGTCGAAGCCCTGGCTGCTCATCCCGTACGCGCAGTGCAGGTGACCGAGCAGCTCCATTCGCTCCGCCCGCAGCCCGGTCTCCTCGGCCAGCTCTGCCCGCGCCAGCTCCCCGGGCGGCACCACGACGCCGAGCGACGAGGTGCCCTGCGGGAACTCCCAGTACCGCCCGCCGACCGGGTAGCGGTACTGCTCGACCAGGTGGAAGCCGTCCGGCTCAGCCGGGATGACGAGCGCGAAGTCCGGCTTGTCGACCACCGAGTACAGGCCCGCCGACCCGTCCGGCCGGCGCACCTCGTCCTCCCGCAGCGACAGCCACCGGTTGCGGTAGACCGTGCGCGACGAGACCTGCCGGACCACCCCGTCCGAGCACCCGGTCACCGTGCACCCCGCACCCGCGCCGGAGGACGCGGGCGCTCGACGGTGACCGGCCGCACGGCGGTCACAGAAGCCGGTTCGTCCAGGCCAGCGACACTCCCGCGGCGGCGAAGGCGAGCAGCAGCCCGGTCCCCACGAACCAGGTCGTCACCTCGCGCCGCTCGGTCGTGTAGCCGATCTGGCTGCCGAGGTCCCGGTAGACGCCGGCCAGCTCCTCCGCGGACGCGGCCGCGTAGTAGCTGCCCCCGGTGCCCTCCGCGATCCCCTGCAGCTGCTCGTGGTTGACCGGCACCGCCACCCGGTCGCCCTCCAGCTCGATGTAGCCGCCGTCGGTGCCGAACGCGATCGTGGACACCGGGATCTCCGCCTGCTTCGCCGCGCCGACCGCCTGCTCCGGGCTGCGGCCCCAGGTGTTGCTCCCGTCGGACATCAGCACCAGTCGGGCCGGCGCGTTGCCCTCGGCCGCGTCTCCGCCGGCCTTGCCCTGCAGCTGGGACTGGAAGGTCTTGACCGCATCCAGGCAGGAGAAGATCGCCTCCCCGATCGCGGTCCGCTCGGCCAGCTCCAGGCTGTCGATCGCGCGCAGCACGGACGCCCGGTCGGTGGTCGGCACGACCGCCACGCTGGCGGTGCCGGAGAACGTGACCAGCCCGAGGTTGATCCGCGGCGGCAGCAGCCCGACGAACTCCTTCGCGGCCGCCTGCGCCGCCTCCAGCCGGTTGGGCGCGACGTCCTCCGCGCGCATGGACAGCGACACGTCGATAGCCATCATCACGGTGGCCCGGTCGCGGGGAACCCGGGTGTCCCTGGTCGGCTTGGCCATCGCCGCGGTCAGCGAGGCGAGCGCGAGCAGCAGCAGCGCGAAGGCCAGGTGACGGCGCCACCCCGGCCGGCGCGGCGCCAGCTTGCCGAGCAGCTCCAGGTTCGCGAAGCGGACCGCGTACGCCCGGCGGCGCAGCTGGAGCAGGACGTAGACCGCCAGCAGCGCGGCGACCGCGAGCAGCAGCCACAGCCAGGCCGGGGCCAGGAAGGTGCGGGTCACCGCAGCGCACCTCCGGACGCGCCGCGGCGGCGCGCGGCGACGAAGCGGACCATGTCGACGAGCCAGTCCCGGTCGGTGCGCAGCTGCAGGTGCGCGGCGCCCGCCCGGCGCAGCGCCGCCGCGATCTCCGCGCGCTGCCGGGTGGCCGCCGCCGAGTACTTCTCCCGCAGGTCCTTCTTGCCGGTCTGCACCTCGAGCAGCGCGCCGGTCTCCGGGTCGGCCAGGGTGAGCAGCCCGACCGCGGGCAGCCCGAGCTCGACCGGGTCGAGCACCTCAACGGCGAGCACGTCGTGCCGGACCGACAGAGCCCGCATCGGGCGCTCCCAGCTCTGCTCGCCGAGGAAGTCGGAGACGACCACCGCGAAGCCGCGCCGCCGCGGCGGTCGCCGCAGCGCCTCCAATGCGGCGGCCAGGTCACCGCGGCGGCCCCGCTCGGCGCGCGGGGTCGCGACCAGCTTCCGCAGCATGGTCGTGGTGTGTGCGCGCCCCGACTGGGCCGGGTAGCGGTGCAGTTCGGTGCCCGTGGTCACCAGCGCGCCGAAGCGGTTGCCGCCCCGGCCGGTCAGGTGCGCGACGGCCGCCACCGCGGCGACGGCCAGGTCCCGCTTCTCGCACCGGGCGGTGCCGAAGTCCAGGCTCGGCGACAGGTCGACGACCGCCCAGGTCTCCAGCTCCCGGTCGGCGATGGTCTGCCGGACGTGCGGAACGGTGGTGCGGGCGGTCACCGGCCAGTCCATCCGGCGGACGTCGTCGCCGGGGTGATACTCCCTGGACTCCCCCGTCTCGCTGCCCGGCCCCGGCACCAGTCCGAGGTGGTTGCCCTGCAGCAGCCCGTCCAACCGGCGGCGGATCGTCAGCTCGAGCCAGCGCAGCACCGCCTCCGCCTCGGCCAGCCCCGCGTTGTGCAGCGTCGGCGGTGGCCCCCCGACGCCGCGCGTGGGAACGGCCGTCACGCCGAGCGCTCCCGGGGGTCCGGGTCGCCGGTGCCGGGCTGGGCCGCGGGCGGGCCGGGCGGCGTCGCCGGGCCGGCGGACGCGGAGGCGCCGCCGGGCGCGTACCCGCCGCCCTGTGCCCCGTACGGCCCGCCGGCCGCCCGCTGCCGGGGCGTGACCTGCGGTAGCGGCACGTTCTGCAGGACCCGGTGCACCACGTGCTCAGCCGGCACGCCGTCGGCGAGCGCGTCGTAGGAGAGCACCAGCCGGTGCCGCAGCACGTCCGCGGCCACGTCGAGCACGTCCTGCGGAAGCACGTAGTCCCGCCCGCGCATCAGCGCCAGCCCGCGGGCGGCGGCGATCATGCCGAGCGACGCCCGCGGGCTCGCCCCGTACGCCACCCATCCGGCGACGTCGGCCATGCCGTGCTCGGCCGGCTGCCGGGTGGACAGCACCAGCCGGACGACGTAGTCGACCAGCGCGTGGTGGACGAAGACGTGGCTGGCGGTCCGCTGCAGCCGCAGCAGGTCGGCCGGGCTGAGCACCTGCTCCGCGACGGGCGGCTCGACGCCCATCCGGTAGACGATCTCGCGCTCCTCCTCGCCGGTCGGGTAGTCGACCACGACCTTCATCAGGAAGCGGTCGCGCTGCGCCTCCGGGAGCGGGTAGACGCCCTCGGACTCGATCGGGTTCTGGGTGGCCAGCACCAGGAACGGCCGGGGCATCGGATAGGTGGTTCCGCCGATCGAGACCTGCCCCTGCGACATGACCTCGAGCAGCGCGGACTGCACCTTCGCCGGCGCCCGGTTGATCTCGTCCGTGAGCACGAAGTTGGCGAAGACCGGGCCGAGCTCGGTGTCGAAGCGCTCCGAGCCGGGCTTGAAGATCCGGGTGCCGACGATGTCGGACGGAACCAGGTCGGGCGTGAACTGCAGCCGGGCGAAGGTGCCGCCGGCGACCGCGGCGAGCGTCTCGACCGCGAGCGTCTTGGCGACGCCCGGCACGCCCTCGAGCAGGCAGTGCCCGCGGGCCAGCAGGCAGACGAGCATCCGCTCGACCATCCGGTCCTGCCCCACGATCACGCGCTTGACCTCGAAGAGCGCCCGCTCCAGCAGCGCCGCGTCCCGTGCCGGCGTCGATGCCCCGGCCCCGGGACCGCCCGCACCCCCGACCGACGTCGCCGTCTCGACCATTCGCCGTCCGCCTCCCGTCGTCCCCGGCGCACGCCGGAGGCCGCTCCCTGCCGTCATGACAAGCCAACAACACGCCCCGTGAGTAGCGCGTGAGGTCTGCCCCGAGCGGCCGTGGCCGCGGGTGCGCCAGGTGGCCGGGAGGGAGGCCGCCATGTCGCCGCGCGTGTCCTAGTGCAGCCGTTCGGGTGATCTTCGGACGCGTTGTCGCAGCCTGCCCGAGACCTGGTGTAGCTTTGCTCTCGCGTCGGGCGGCTCCCCCCGTGGCCGCCCGACGCCCATTTGTCTCTGCTCCCGATGCCCGGCCGGGGGCGCGGTGACCACTCCCGAGACCGCCCCGCAGTGCTCCGCCAAGGGCTGCCGCCGGCCCGCGACCTGGGTCCTGCTCTGGCGCAACCCGCGCATCCACGGGCCGGAGCGGACCAAGGAATGGCTGGCCTGCGACGAGCACCGGGACCCGCTGTCGGACTTCCTCGCCCGGCGCGACTTCCCGCTCCGGGTGGAGCCGCTCGGTTGGGGCGAGCCCTAGGGTGTGTCCGATGGATCTTCGGCGGCGCGGGCCGACGCCCAGACGCCGACCGGCGGCGTTCTCGTCGCCGCCGATATTCCCGATATCGGCCGGCTCCTCGGCCTGGCCGGATCGACGCCTGGACGCCGTCCGCATCCACCAAGACCCATCGGACACACCCTAGCCGCCGATGGCGGACATCGGGCGGGCCGGCTGCAGGAAGCCCGGGTCGTCGATCCCGTGGCCGGCCCGCTTGCCGGCGATCGACGCCACGAAGCGGCGCGCCAGCTCGCCGTCGTCCGCGCCCGCCCGCATGGCGGTACGCAGGTCGCTCTCCTCGGTGGCGAACAGGCAGTTGCGCAGCTGGCCGTCGGCGGTCAGCCGGACCCGGTCGCAGGCGCCGCAGAACGGCCGGGTCACCGAGCCGACCACGCCGACCCGCGGTCTCGGGTCATGCCACCGGGACCGGTCCGGCCCGGCCAGCACCGACCACGTCTCGGCCGGGGCGCTGCCCCGGTCCGGGTCCGGCACCGGCGCCAGCTCGTACACGGCCCGCAGCGAGGCCAGCATCTCGTCCGCGGTGACCATCGCGGACCGGTCCCAGGCGTGCTGGGCGTCCAGCGGCATCTGCTCGATGAAGCGCAGCTGGTAACCCTCGGCGAGCGCCCACGCCAGCAGGTCCGGCGCCTCGTCGTCGTTGATCCCGCGCAGCAGGACGGCGTTGACCTTGACCGGCTCCAGGCCGGCGGCCCGGGCCGCGGCCAGCCCGGCCAGGACCTCGGCGTGCTTGTCCCGGAAAGTGATCCGCTTGAACCGGGCCGGGTCCAGCGTGTCGAGCGAGACGTTCACCCGATCCAGCCCGGCGGCGGCCAGCGCCGGGGCGTCGCGGCGGAGCAGGATCCCGTTCGTGGTGATCGACAGCTCCGGGCGGGGCCGGAGCGCCCCGATCCGGGCCACCAGGTCGGGCACTCCGGCGCGCACCAACGGCTCGCCGCCGGTGAGCCGGACCTCGCGGACCCCCAGCGACACCGCGACCGCCACCAGCCGGACCAGCTCGTCGTCGGTGAGCAGCTCCTGCCGCGGCAGCCACGGCAGGCCCTCGGGGGGCATGCAGTACGCACAGCGCAGCGAGCACCGGTCGGTCAGCGAGACCCGCAGGTCGGTCGCCACCCGGCCGAACCTGTCGAGCAGGGCCCCCCGGACAGCCGTCACCGGGCCAGCCTATGCGCTCGGCGGCGCCGGCGCTGCCGGGTCAGGTGCCCGGGCGGGCCGCACCGATGTAGCCGTCGTACCACATGGACGAGATCCTGACGACGTCGTTGCTCTGCGGCGCCTGCACCACCCGGCCACCGCCGATGTAGATCGCCACGTGGTGGATCGTCGACGGGTCGCCGGCGTCGTAGGCCCAGAACACCAGGTCGCCCGGCATCAGGTTCCCCCGGGAGATGCGGCGGCCGGAGTGGTACTGGTAGCCGGAGTAGTGCGGCAGCGACACGCCGACCTGCGCCCACGCCCACAGCGCCAGCCCGGAGCAGTCGAAGCCGTACTTGCTGCCGTCGTTCCAGCCGGCGCCGGGGCCGTCCACCCCTTGGGTCGGGCCGTACGCGTTGCCCCCGCCCCAGGCGTACGGCGTGCCGAGCCAGCGCAGCGCCAGATCTGCGACCCGCTGGCCCTTCGCCGGCGACCAGCCGCCGCCCCCGCGCCAGACCGGCGCGTCGTTCCGGTACCGCGGCGCGGACGACCGGGAGCTGCCGGACGTCCGTCGCTCGGCCGCGGCCGCCCGCTCGGCCGCCGCCGCCCGCGCCGCCGCCTCCGCCCGCAGCCGGCGCTGCCGGGCCGCCTCCCGGGCCGCGGCGATCTCCTGCGCGCGCTTCCACGCCCGGTAGCGGGCGCGCTCGGCGTACAGGCCGTTGAGCCTGATCCGGGCCGTCTCGAGCTGCCGGGACAGGCTCTGCTTCTGCACCTGCAGCGCGGCCAGCCGGCTGCGGACGTCCGCGACCTCGCGGGCGGCCTCGATCCGCAGCCGCTCGGCCCGCTCCGTCGCCGCCTTCTGCTCGGCGAGCAGCCGGCGGGCGGTGGACTCGGAGTTCGCCCGGCGGACCGTCGCCCGGTCCAGCTGGCCGAGCACGTCGAGCTTGCGCCGCCCGGCGTAGTCGAGCAGGTCGGCGCGCTGCAACAGGTCGGTCGGGCTGGTCGCGTCGAGCAGCGCGGTGGTGGACGAGCCGACCGTGCTGCCCTGCATGTAGCTGCCCCGGGCGAACTTGCCGAAGTCGTCGCGAGCCCTGGTCACCGCCTTCGCGGCCGCGGCCACCGCCGACCGCGCCCGGCGCGCCCGGGTGGTCGCGATGCCCAGGTCGACGACCGCCTTGTTGTAGCGCTCGACGGCGAGCTCGGCCCTGTCCTGCGCCCGGCGCATCTCGCCGTCGGCGCGGGCGACCAGCCCGGTCAGCCGGCCCACCTCGGCGGCCTTGCGGTTGCGCTCCTGCTGGGCGGCGGTGATCTCGCCGTCACCGGGGTTGCGCGGTCGCGCGACGGCGGCGTCCGGCGCCAGCCCGACCGCGAGGGCGGCGGTCACTCCGATGACCGCCGTCCTGATCAACGCCCCCGCACCGCGCAACTGGCCCTCCCCCGGAGTGACACCGGCGAACACCATGCCACCCCTGTCTCATCTACGCCAGAGGTAACTCCAGACTGCTCCAGTCACAGCAGTCACAGGGGTGCCTATTCGGCACTTATCGGGCGGGAAACGGGCCGGATGGGCGGGCGCTCAGCCGACGGCTCGTGCGGCCAGGGCGGGGAGCACCCGGCCGAGCGGCGCGTCCACGACGACGGCCGCGTACGGGTCGCCGCGGGTGGCGCCCTGGTTGACGATCGCGACCGGGATGCCGTGCTTGGCTGCCAGCAGCACGAAGCGGTGGCCGGACATGACGGTCAACGAGGAGCCGAGCACGAGCAGCGAGCGGGCCCGCTCGACCAGCCCGTGGCAGTGCCGGACCCGCTCGGCGGGGACGTTCTCGCCGAAGAACACGACGTCCGGCTTGAGGACCCCGCCGCACGCCGTGCAGTCGACCGTGCGGAAGCCGTCGAGCGGGGCGTCCGGGAGGTCGACGTCGCCGTCCGGGTTGACCGCGGTGACCTCGGCCTGCCAGCCCGCGTTGGCCTCGCTCAGCCGGTGGTCGAGCTCCTCCCGCGGGCTGCGCCGGCCGCAGTCGAGGCAGAGCACCCGGTCGAGCCGGCCGTGCAGGTCCACCACCGGGCGGGCGCCCGCGGCCTGGTGCAGGCCGTCCACGTTCTGGGTGACGATGCCGGTCACCAGGCCGCGCTCCCGCAGCCGGGCCACCGCGTGGTGCCCGGCGTTCGGGCGGGCGCGGGCGACCAGCCGCCAGCCCAGGTGGCTGCGCGCCCAGTAGCGGCGGCGGGCGAGCGGGTCGCCGGTGAACGCCTGGTACGTCATCGGGGCGGCCCGCCGGCTGGCCCCGGTCGGCCCGCGGTAGTCCGGGATGCCCGACTCGGTGGACAGGCCGGCGCCGGACAGGACGACCACTCCCCCGGCGGCGACCAGTTCGGCGAGGGCCGCGCAGGCGGCGGCGGTGGCGGCCGGGTCGGCGGCCGGCCGCGGGGGCGCGGCCGTCGCCGTCGCCCGGGCCACCGCCGTCTCCACGCACCCGACGCTACGTCGCGGTTTCGCCCGGAGCACGCCGGGCACAGGGCGGGCATGGCTGACACCGGGATCGACCTCCTCACCGGCCGGCGCAGGGACTGAGCCGGGATGAGCGAGCAGCCGCCGCAGCGACAGCCTTATCCGGGCGAGACCGAGGACATGGCGCCGCGACCGCGCGACGAGATGGCCGACTACGTCGGGTGTGACCTGCTGGCCGGCCGGCGGGCGCTGGTCACCGGCGGCGACTCCGGCATCGGCCGGGCGGTCGCGGTCGCGTTCGCCAAGGAGGGCGCGGACGTCGCGATCACGTACCTGTCCGAGCGGGAGGACGCCGACGCCCGGCACACCGCCGAGCTGGTGGAGAAGGCCGGCCGCCGCTGCCTGACCATCCGTGGCGACCTCGCCGAGGAGGCCAACTGCGTGGCCGCGGTGGAGCGCACCGCGACCGGGCTCGGCGGCCTCGACCTCGTCGTCAACAACGTGGCGTACCAGCAGCCGGCCGACGACCTGACCAGGATCTCCACCGGGCAGTGGATGCGCACCTTCGCGGTCAACATCCACAGCTACTTCTTCGTCACCCGGGCCGCCCTCGCCCACCTCGGCGAGGGCGACGCGATCGTCAACACCGCCTCGATCAACGGCCTGCGCGGCAACAAGACGCTGATCGACTACTCGACCACGAAGGGCGCGGTCATCGCGTTCACCTACTCGATGGCGCAGTCCCTGGTCGAGCGGAAGATCAGGGTCAACTGCGTGGCGCCGGGCCCGGTCTGGACACCGCTGATCCCGGCGACGATGCCGGCGGAGAAGGTGCGGACGTTCGGCCGGCAGGTGCCGATGGGCCGGCCGGCGCACCCGGACGAGATCGCCCCGTCGTACGTCTTCTTCGCCGCCGACCGGCTGTCGTCCTACTACACCGGCGAGGTGCTGGCGCCGGTCGGCGGGGAGACCCTGCCGGGCTGACTGCGCGCGCCCCCTGATGGGAGGATGGGGGCATGGTCAGCGCGGACTCCTTCGGGGCACGGGAAACTCTCACGGTCGGGGACGAGTCGTACGAGATCCACCGGCTCTCGGCGGTCGACGGGGCCGACCGGCTGCCATTCAGCCTGAAGGTGCTGCTGGAGGGGCTGCTGCGCACCGAGGACGGCGCTGACGTCACCGCGGACGACGTGCGGGCGCTGGCCGGGTGGGACCCGGCGGCGCAGCCGGACCGGGAGATCCGCTTCACCCCGGCCCGGGTGGTCATGCAGGACTTCACCGGCGTGCCGGCCGTGGTCGATCTGGCCACCATGCGCGAGGCGGTCGGCGACCTCGGCGGCGACCCGGCCCGGATCAACCCGCTCGCTCCGGCGGAGCTGGTGATCGACCACTCGGTGGTCGCCGACCTGTTCGGCACGCCCGACTCGTTCACCCGCAACGTCGAGCTGGAGTACGAGCGCAACTACGAGCGCTACCAGTTCCTCCGCTGGGGACAGGGCGCGTTCGACGACTTCAAGGTCGTCCCGCCCGGCACCGGCATCGTGCACCAGGTCAACATCGAATACCTGGCGCGCGTCGTGTTCACCCGGGACGGCGCGGCCTACCCGGACACGCTCGTCGGCACCGACTCGCACACCACGATGGTCAACGGGCTCGGCGTGCTCGGCTGGGGCGTCGGCGGCATCGAGGCCGAGGCGGCGATGCTCGGCCAGCCGGTGTCGATGCTCATCCCGCGGGTGGTCGGCTTCAAGCTCGACGGCGAGCTGCCCGAGGGCTCCACCGCGACCGACCTGGTGCTGACGATCACCCAGATGCTGCGGCAGCACGGCGTGGTCGGGAAGTTCGTCGAGTTCTACGGTCCCGGCGTCGGCGCGGTGCCGCTGGCCAACCGGGCCACCATCGGCAACATGAGCCCGGAGTACGGGTCGACGGTCGCGATCTTCCCGATCGACGCTGAGACGCTGCGCTACCTGCGCTTCACCGGCCGCCCCGAGGAGCAGGTCGCCCTGGTCGAGGCGTACGCGAAGGAGCAGGGCCTCTGGCACTCCCCCGACGTCGAGCCGGCCTACTCCGAGACCCTCTCGCTCGATCTGTCCACTGTGGAGCCTTCGCTGGCAGGGCCGAAGCGCCCGCAGGACCGGGTGGCGTTGCGCGACGCGAAGTCCGCGTTCCGGCAGGCGCTGCGCGACTACGCCGACGGCGACCACTCGGACGGCGTCATGTCCACAGTGGACGAGGGCGTGGCGGAGAGCTTCCCGGCCAGTGACCCGATGGCGATCGCCGCCGGCGCCCGCGACGGCGCTCGTGCACCGCACCCGCCCAGCGCCGCGGCCGGGGCCGAGGGGCGGCCGTCGAAACCCACCAGGGTGACCCTGGAGGACGGCACCGAGACCGAGGTCGACCACGGCGCGGTGGTGATCGCCGCGATCACCTCGTGCACCAACACGTCCAACCCGTCGGTGATGGTGGGTGCGGCGCTGCTGGCGAAGAAGGCGGTCGAGCGCGGGCTGCAGCGCAAGCCGTGGGTGAAGACGACGCTCGCCCCGGGCTCCAAGGTGGTCATGGACTACTACGAGCGCGCCGGCCTGACGCCGTACCTGGAGAAGCTCAGCTTCCACCTGGTCGGCTACGGCTGCACCACCTGCATCGGCAACTCCGGGCCGCTGCCGGAGCCGGTGTCCACCGCAGTCAACGAGGCCGACCTGGCGGTGGTGTCGGTGCTGTCCGGCAACCGCAACTTCGAGGGCCGGATCAACCCGGACGTGAAGATGAACTACCTCGCCTCACCGCCGCTGGTGGTGGCGTACGCGCTGGCCGGCTCGATGGACATCGACATCACCACCGAGCCGCTCGGCCTCGGCTCGGACGGCGAGCCGGTCTACCTGCGCGACGTGTGGCCGTCCTCCGCCGAGGTGCAGCTGGTGGTGGACGAGGCGATCGCGTCGGAGATGTTCACCCGCGACTACGCGGACGTCTTCGCCGGCGACGAGCGGTGGACGTCGCTGCCGACGCCGACCGGCCACACCTTCGCCTGGGACCCGTCGTCCACCTACGTCCGCAAGCCGCCGTACTTCGAGGGCATGTCCCGCGAGCCGTCGCCGGTGACGGACGTGACCGGGGCGCGGGTGCTGGCGAAGCTGGGCGACTCGGTGACCACCGACCACATCTCCCCCGCCGGCGCGATCAAGGCCGACTCGCCGGCCGGGCGGTACCTGACCGAGCACGGCGTCGAGCGGCGCGACTTCAACTCGTACGGGTCGCGCCGCGGCAACCACGAGGTGATGATCCGCGGCACGTTCGCGAACATCCGGCTGCGCAACCAGCTGGTGCCGGGCGTCGAGGGCGGCGTGACCCGCAACCTGCTCACCGGCGAGCAGACCTCGATCTACGACGCCTCGGTGGCGTACGCGGAGGCCGGCGTGCCGCTGGTCGTGCTCGCCGGCAAGGAGTACGGCTCCGGCTCGTCGCGGGACTGGGCCGCCAAGGGCACCGCGCTGCTCGGCGTCCGCGCGGTGCTGGCCGAGTCGTACGAGCGGATCCACCGGTCCAACCTGATCGGGATGGGCGTGCTCCCGCTGCAGTATGCGCAGGGCGAGAGCGCCGAGTCGCTCGGACTGACCGGCGAGGAGACGTTCGACGTCGTCGGGATCGAGGCGATGAACGGCGGCGACATGCCACGGGAGGTGACGGTGCGGGCGGGCGGGCGCGAGTTCCCGGCGGTCGTGCGGATCGACACCCCGGGCGAGGCGGCGTACTACCGCCACGGCGGGATCATGCCGTACGTGCTGCGCCAGCTCCTGTAGCCCGCCGGTCGCGGATCCGGCCGAGGACGTCCTCGGCCAGGGCTCGCCGGTCCGTGCCCGG
>Ga0210378_10001467_pt1 | contig 12311 bp, 11 predicted proteins | sample PLM1_60_b1redo_FD_155465 | JGI IMG/M metagenome (GOLD analysis project Ga0210378, IMG submission 155465) | Groundwater sediment microbial communities from an aquifer in East River, Colorado, USA - PLM1_60_b1 redo | ecosystem: Environmental > Terrestrial > Soil > Riparian zone | place: USA: East...
ACGAGCTCTGCCGTTTCCCAGAACTTCTTCATCTTGACCGCCATGACTGCCTCCTGATTCAAGAGATCCTCCGGGTGTCCAGCCCGGAGTACGCTGACCCAGCGCGTGCTGAGTAAACTTTCCTTATCGCTCGAACTTTCAGAAAACGCAAAAAGGTTTTCTGCCGCTTAACAGTGCATGGCAAAACGACGATCTCGCGCCACGCGCGAGCAGCCCACGAAATTCGAGTTGGTCATCGACCTAAAGACCGCGAGGGCGCTCGGCCTCACAATCTCGCAGACGCTGCTGCTGCGGGCGGATCAGGTGATCCAGTAGCCCGTGCCCCGGTGCTCGTCCAGGCCAGGCTGGTGCGCGTCGTGGCGTTCGGCTAGACTCCCCGGCAGCCATCCCCAACCGAGGTGCCCATGCGGCTGATCGGGCTCGCAGTCATTCTCGCTGTCGGCCTCGCTCTTGCGCCGCTCTCCGTGGAGGCGCAACAGCCGTCGAAAATCCCGCGAGTCGGCCTTCTCATGCCTGGCTCGAAGTCCGCCTTCACGATCCGGGCGGAGGCATTCCGGCAAGGTCTGCGCGAGCTTGGGTATGTGGAAGGTCAAAATATCGTCATCGAATACCGTTATGTCGAAGGAGAGACGGATCGAATTGCCGACCTCGCTGGCGAGCTGGTCCGGCTCAAGGTGGACGTCATCGTGACCGCATCGCTCCCCCCTGTTCTCGCTGCCAAGAAGGCGTCCAACACGATTCCCATTGTTTTCGCTGCGGTGAACGATCCCGTTGCCGCCGGGCGGGTCGCCAGCCTCGCGCGGCCCGGTGGAAACGTCACGGAGCTGACCAACTTTTCTCCAGATTTAGATGGCAAAAGGTTGGAGCTGCTCAAGGAGGCATTACCTCACGTTACTCGGGTGGCCTACCTCTGGAATCCAGACGCGCCAGGGACCGGCTTGAGAGGAATGCAGGCTGTCGCCACAGGGTTGGGCCTGCAACTTCAATCCTTGGACGTACGGACTCCCACCGATTTCGACGGGGCATTCGAATCAGCTGTGCGGGGGCGCGCGCAGGCGCTCATTGCGTTGCCCAGTCCTCTCTTTATTACTCATTACAAACGAATTGTCGACTTCGCGACGAAGAGCAGGCTGCCGGCGATGTATCCGTTTCGGGATTTCGTGGCCGGGGGCGGCCTCATGTCCTATACACCCAGCGACGAGAATTGGCGGCATGCGGCCAGCTACGTGGACAAGATCATCAAGGGCGCCCAGCCCGCCGACCTCCCCGTGGAGCGGCCGACCAAGTTCGAGCTGGTGATCAACCTCAAGACGGCGAAGGCGCTCGGCCTGACGATCCCGCACAGTCTGCTGCTGCGGGCGGACCAGGTGATCGAGTAACGCGTGCTCGTGCGGCGCTCTGCTGGTGCGCGTCGTGGTGTTCGGCTAGACTCCCCGGCAGCATGCGGCTGATCGGGCTCGCGGTCATTCTCAGCCTCGCGCTTGCGCCGCTCGCCGCCCTGGCCCAGCAACCGCCCGGGAAGGTCTACAACATCGGGTACGTCGGGCTCGGCTCCTCATTCGCGGGACCGAATCGAACCGCGTTCTACCGGGGCCTGCAGGAGCATGGTTGGGTCGAAGGACAGAATTTCGTCCTCACGACCAGATTCGCCCAGTTCAAGTCCGAGCGGTTGCGAGAGATGGTCGCCGAGCTGGTTCAGCGCAAAGTAGACGTCATAGTCGTATCGACGGCGGAAGGTGCCCTCGCGGCCAAGCACGGGACGAGCACCATCCCCATCGTCGCGGTCTCCCCAGCCGATGCCGTGGCCATAGGACTCGTGGCTAGTCTGGCCCGACCGGGCGCCAACGTCACCGGGCTGAGTTATCTCGGCACCGAACTGATTGCCAAACAGATGGAACTCCTGAAGGAGGCGGTCCCGAACCTCTCCCGCGTGGCCGCCCTCTCGAACCCAGCCAACCCCACGCACGCGCCCAGGCTGCGGGCGGCGGCCCTCGCTGCTCAGGGGTTGCGTGTACATCTCGAGCCTATCGAGGCGCGGACTCCGTCCGAGCTCGACAAGGCGTTTGCGACGATGATGCGCGCGCGGGTTGGAGGCGTCCTCGTGTTGAGCGATCCGATGTTCAACGACGAGGCACGTCGGCTGGCACAGCTCGCGTCGACGAGCGGCCTCCCGGCGATCTATGGATTTCGGATGTGGGTGGATGCCGGCGGCCTGATGTCGTATGGCCCCGATTTTCCGAACTTGTTCCACCGAGCCGCCGCCTACGTCGACAAGATCCTGAAGGGCGCTAAGCCCGGGGATTTGCCCGTCGAGCAGCCGACGAAGTTCGACCTGGTGATCAACCTCAAGACTGCGAAGGCGCTCGGGCTGACGATCCCGCAGTCGATCCTGGTCCGAGCCGACGAGATCATCCAATGATCGACCGGCGTACGTTCCTCTGCGGGCTCACGCTTTGGACGCTGTCCGCGCCGCTCGCCGTGGAGGCGCAGCCAGCTGGCAAGGTGTGGCGGATCGGCGTTCTCACTTCTGCCGCCTGTCCTGACGAGGCAGGCCCCCCACTCCGCATGCTCTCGGAAGGCTTGCGAGAGCGGGGGCACACCGTTGGCAAGACCGTGGTGTTCGAGTGTCAGCGCTCAGACGAAGGTAGCGAGGTGCGGTTTCGCGAACTCGCAGCCGACCTGGTGCGTCTCAAGGTCGACCTGATCATCGGTGTCAGCTCTGCGGCGACACGCGCGCTCCGGACGGCGACCAAGACGATCCCCATTGTCGCGCTCGATTCTGAAACCGACCCTGTCGCCAGCGGGCTTGCCTCCAGCCTCGCGAAGCCAGGCGGAAATATCACGGGCATTTTCCTCGACGCGCCTGAGATAAGTGGAAAGCGACTTCAGCTGCTGAAAGAAGCCGTTCCGCGGCTCTCCCGTGTGGTCGCGCTCTGGGATGCTTCCACGGACCCAACGCCGCTGAGGGCGACCGAGACCGCCGCGCGGTCGTTGGGGCTTCACCTTCGGACGGTCACTATCCGAAGCCCGAAGGATCTCGAAGGTGCATTCCGTACAGCGGCGAAGGAACAAGCCGACGGTGTCGTCTTGCTGGGGTCAGCGCTCATGCGCTTTCACCTGGCGAGGATTGTGGATCTCGCGCTCCAGCGCCGTCTCCCTACCATCGCGCACTTCCCACACTGGGCGCAGGACGGTGTCCTCATGAGCTACGGCCCCGATCTGGGTCTTCTGTACCGGCAGGCCGCATCGTTCGTGGACCGCATTCTCAAGGGGGCGGTGCCCGGCGAGTTACCGATCGAGCGGCCCATCAAGTTCGAGTTAGTGATCAATCTCAAGACCGCGAAGGCGCTCGGCCTCACTATCCCGCCGTCGGTGTTGGGACGGGCGGACCGGGTGATCGAATAGGCGCGTGCTCATGCGGCGCTGTGCTGGTGCGCGTCGTGGCGTTCGGCTAGACTCCCCGGCAGTCATCCTCAATCGAGGTGCCCATGCGGCTGATCGGGCTCCCAGTCATTCTAGCTATCAGTCTCTTCGCTGCGCCGCTCGCCAATGCACAACAAGCAGGGCAAATCCCTCGGATAGGGTTCTTGCGAACGGCAGCGCCTCCAGAGTCGTACATCGAAGCGTTCCGGCAGGGCCTGAAGGAGCGGGGCTACATCGAGGGAAAGAACATCGCTTTCGAGTACCGGTGGGGAGGGGGTAGGACCGATCAGCTCCCTGAACTCGCCGCCGAGCTTGTACGGCTCAAGGTGGATGTCGTTGTCGTAGAAGGCGTGCCCCCAGCTCTGGCTGCCAGGAAGGCGAGCATCACGATCCCTATTGTCATGGCGTCCAGTGGCGATCCCGTCGGGACCGGGCTCATAGCCAGCCTAGCGCGGCCGGGCGGGAACATCTCGGGGCTGACAAGCATCAACGCACAGTTGGGTGGAAAAATTCTGGAGCTTCTCAAAGAGGTTGTTCCGAACCTCACTCATGTCGCCGTCTTGGGACCGGTGGACAGTCTTCTTCACGACCTCTTTCTAAAGAACACGGAGGCTCCGGCCCGAGCGTTGGGATTAAAACTTACATCCCTGAGGTTTCGAGGACCGAACAATTTCGAGGGCCTATTTCGACGCGCAACTGAAGAACGCGCTAATGCTCTTTGCGTGCTGGTAACGCCCTTTACTTCTCCCGCTCACCGCAAGCAAATCGTAGAGTTAGCAGCGAAGAGTCGTCTACCGGCGATCTATGGAACAAGGGACTGGGCGGACAACGGGGGTCTCATATCGTATGGGGCGGACCGCATCGATATGTATCGGCGTGCCGCTACTTATGTGGACAAGATCCTGAAAGGCGCGAAGCCCGCCGACCTCCCAGTCGAGCAACCCACTAAATTCGAGCTGGTCATCAACCTGAAGACCGCGAAGGCGCTGGGGTTGACGATCCCGCAGACGATCCTCCTCCAGGCGGATCAGTTGATCCAGTAGCGCTCGCTGGCCCGCGCGGGGCCGGTGCTCGTCCAGGCCGGGGCGCTGGTGCGCATAATGGCCTTCGGCTAGACTCCCTGGCAGCCGTCCTCAATCGGAGGTGCCCTTGAGGCTGTTCGGGCTTGCGGTCATTCTCGCAGTCAATCTCGTTCTTGCGCCGCTCGCAGGCGAGGCGCAGCAGGCCAGAAGTCCTCGTCTGGGCGTGCTGTTGTTCAGTGCGCCAGAGACTGACCCGAACGTCGCGGCGCTTCGTCAAGGGCTGGCCGACCTCGGACACACGGAGTCCCGCAACATCACCATCGAGTACCGCGGCGCGGGAGGAAAGTCGGAGCGGCTCCGCGATCTGGCGGCGGAACTCGTGGCCGCCAAGCCTGATGTGATTCTGGCGCTGGGTGGGGACGTCACGCCATTCGTGAGAGCCGCGACGGGCACGATCCCGATCGTCATGGTCGTCAGCAACGACCCGGTTGCGGCGGGCCTGGTCGCGAGCATGGGCCGTCCGGGAGCGAACGTTACCGGGGTGACCTTCGTTTCCTCCGACTTGGCCGCCAAGCGACTGCAGTTCCTCAAGGAGATGGCACCGCGCGTGTCCCGAGTCGGTGTTCTCTGGAATCCGGATCACGTCGACCCCGAGTACCGTGAGACTCAGAAGGCGGCTCAAGCGCTTGGAATGCGTGTCCAGTCCCTTGAAGTGCGAAACGCAGGCGACCTCGATGCCGCGTGGCAGAGCGCGAGTGCCACGCGTGTCGAAGCAGTCATCGCAGTGTCGTCTCGGCTGATGACCACGAACCGCCAGCGAATCATCGAGTCTTCCCGGGAGCGGCGGCTTCTGCTCGCGTCTGGTTGGGGGCCGTGGGCGAAGGAGGGCGCTCTGTTCAGCTATGGACCGGACCTCAACGCGATGACCCGACGCGCCGCGAGCTACGTAGACAAAATCCTCAAAGGTGCCAAGCCTGGCGACTTGCCGGTCGAGCAACCCACTAAATTCGAACTCGTCATCAACCTCAAGACCGCGAAGGCGCTGGGGCTGACGATCCCTCAGACGATATTGTTGCGAGCGGACCAGGTGATCCAATAGCGCGTGCTGGCCCGCGCGGGCCCCGACCACGTCGCCCGCTGAGGTAGCAGCGCGCCCCGGTGCTCGTGCGGCGCTGTGCTGGTGCGCGTCGTGGCGTTCGGCTAGACTCCCCGCAGCCATCCCCACCGAGGTGCTCATGCGGTTGACCGGGCTCGTTCTCGCTGTCAGTCTCACGCTCGGTTCGCTTACCGTCGAGGCGCAGACAGGAAAGGTCTGGCGAATCGGGCTCATGCACGTCGGCCTCGATCACGTGCCCCCGTCGCTGGTGCCGCTCCGCGAAGAGCTGCGGGCGCTCGGTTATGAAGATGGGCGAAACATCCGCCTGGACTTTCGGAACCTGGCCGACCAGGCGGCCGCCAACATCACGGCGCAGCAGTTCGTGCGCGATCAGGTCGATCTGATCGTCGCGTTCGAGGAACAGGCGATGCGAGGCGTCAAGGCCGCGACCTCCGCGATCCCCGTGGTCTTCCTTCATCTGGTGGACCCCGTCGCCGACGGGTTCGTCGAAAGCCTAGCCCACCCGGGCGGAAACGTGACCGGGTTCATTACCTGGGCCGTCTCACCCTCGAAGCAGATCGAGCTGTTCTCGGAGGTCGTGCCGCGTCCGCGTCGGCTAATGGTGCTCGTCGACCCCAAGGATCCCGTCACCCGGCGCGTATTACCTGAGCTCCGGAACGCGGGCGCCACGCTGCGGATTCAGGTGGTGGAGCATGAGGTCACGACCGCAAGCGACATCGAACGCGCCCTGGGCGCGGCCGACCGCAGTAAGGTCGATGGCGTGTTTGTCCTCTCGCCCACCCTCTGGACCAACTTCCCCTCCCTGGTTCTCCGCCTGACCAAGGAGCGGCACTTGCCGCTGGTGAGTCACCGCAAAGAGTGGGTGCAGCAGGGGGCGTTGTTCTCGTATGCGCCAGACCTCGCCGCCATCGGCCGCTTGGCCGCCCCGTATGTCACCAAGATCCTGAATGGCACCAAGCCGGGCGACCTGCCCGTGCAGGAGCCGACGAAGTTCGAGCTGGTCATCAACCTCAAGACGGCGAAGGCGCTCGGCCTCACGATCCCGCAGACGCTGCTGCAGCGGGCGGATCAGATCATCGAGTGATGAATCGACGCACGTTCCTTTGCGGGCTGACGCTTGGGACGCTGTTTGCGCCGCTTGTCGCCGAGGGGCAGCTGCAGCCGGCGCGGAGGGATTGGCGCATCGGCATTCTTTCGCCCTACGCCCTCGACGATCCCTGGAGCAAAGAACTTGCGCAGGCTCTTCGGGATGCGGGCTACGTAGACGGGCGCAACGGTAGAATTGAGTGGCGTTCGGCTGAAGGTCAGACTGGGCGCTTTCCGGCCCTTGCCGGAGGGTTGGTGAAGCTTCCGGTGCACGCCATCCTGGCGGTCGGCGACCTGGCGATCCGCGCGGCGCGGCAGGCGACGGCGACAATCCCGATCGTTGCCGGATCCGACGACTTGGTCGGTGAGGGACACGTCGTCAGCCTGGCTCGTCCTGGGGGCAATGTGACCGGTGTCAGCATCCTGGCGGCAGAGCTGAACGCCAAGCGGCTTGAGGTTCTGAAAGCTGCTGTTCCGACGGCTTCGCGTATCTCCGCGTTCTGGGACCCGGCCACCGGGGAGTTTCATCTGCGGACGCTCCACGCCGTGGCGCGCACACTGAGCGTGGAACTCAATATTCAGAAGGTCCGCCGTGCTGACGACCTTTCTCACGCGTTCGAGGCGGCTCGAGCATGGCATGCGCAGGCGGTCAACGTCCTCGCTTCGCCGCTCGTCTGGTCGCTGCGCCAACTCATTATCGACCAGGCGGCACGGACGCGATTACCCGCTATCTACCAATGGGGTGAGGCTGTTCGGGATGGCGGTCTGCTGTCCTATGGACCGACCCGCGCAGAGGTGTTTCGAGCCCTGGCCGCCAAGATCGATCGCGTCTTGACGGGAGCGAAGCCTTCCGACTTGCCCGTCGAGCAGCCTACGAAGTTCGAGCTAGTGATCAACCTGAAGACGGCGAAGGCCCTCGGACTCACGATCACGCCGTCGGTGCTCGGGCGGGCGGACCAAGTGATCGAATAGCGCGTGCTCGAGCGGCGCGGTGCTGGTGCGCGTCGTGGCGTTCGGCTAGACTCCCCGGCAGCCGTCTTGAACCAAGATACCGATGCGGCTTGAACGTCCGGCGCCCACCGGGGCGAGGGCGTATGGGCAGGAGGTTGTGATGGCATCGACAGGGACGCTCATCACGGTCGACGCGAAACCTGAGCAGCTTACGATCGACCCCGCACGGGCGGCTGTCATCGTCGTCGACATGCAGAACGACTTCGGGAGTGAAGGCGGCATGTTCGCGCGTGCCGGGATCGACATCTCGGGTATCCGTGCCGCAGTCGCACCCACGGCTCGCGTGCTGGCAGCCGCGCGTCAGGCAGGCATCACCGTCGTCTACCTGAAGATGGGGTTCCACCCGGACCTTTCGGACCTAGGCCCACCCGATGCCCCTAACCGGCTCAAGCACCTACCGGCGCGAGTCGGCGAGACGGTCACCGCACCTGATGGGACAGAGAGCCGTATTCTGATCCGAGACACCTGGAACACCGAAATCTTAACTGAGCTTACGCCGGAGCCGGGAGATGCCGTGCTCTACAAGCACCGCTATAGCGGTTTTTACGAAACCGAGCTGGACGCATTCCTGAAAAGCATCAACGTCAAATACCTGATCTTCACAGGATGCACAACGAGCGTCTGCGTCGAATCCACGATCAGGGACGCGATGTTCCGGGACTATTCCTGTCTTCTGCTCGCGGACTGCACGGCCGAGCCGATCGGATATGGCCTACCCCGCAGCAACCACGACGCGTCCCTGTTAGTCGTGCAAGTGCTCTTCGGCTGGGTCTCCGGGTCGTCCGAACTCCTGGCCTCGCTAGAACGGCAGCTTGTGGCGAGCACTCGCTAGGGTCGCCGCGTAGTTCCCGCTCACACCGCGCCCCGGTGCTCGTCCAGGCCAGGCTGGTGCGCGTCCTGGCGTTCGGCTAGACTCGCCGCCAGCCATCCTCCACCGAGGTGCCCATGCGGCTGATCGGGCTCGCGGTCATTCTCGCTCTGAGCCTCATTCTTGCGTCACTCGTCGCCGAGGGGCAACAGGCGGAGAAGGTGTATCGGATCGGGTACCTCGGAAACGCGTCCGCTTCTGCTCAAGCCAAGCGGGTCGAATCACTGCGGGCGGGCCTGCGTGATCTGGGCTACGTGGAGGGGAAGAACATTGTCATCGAGTTCAGATGGGCCGAGGGGAGGTATGATCGGCTCCCCGACTTGGCGGCCGAGCTGGTGCGTCTCAAGGTTGACGTCCTCGTGACCGCTGGGACACCGGGAACCCTTGCGGCCAAGCAAGCAACCACAACGATACCCATCGTCATGGTGGGCATCGGCGACGCTGTGGCCACGGGCGTCGTCGCCAGCCTCGCGCGGCCGGGCGGCAACATCACCGGATCAACCGATTCTGTCCCGGAACTCATGGCGAAACTGCTCGAGCTGCTCAAGGAGATCATGCCGCGCACCCGGCGCGTCGCCGTCCTCGTAAATCCGGACAATCCCCCAAGGAGGGCGCCGACGTTCAAAGCAATGGAGAGTACCGCCGGATCATTGAAAGTCGAACTTCAAAAATTCGAGGCACGTCGACCGAGCGAGTTCGAGAGCGCTTTTTCAAGGATGGCCAAGAGTCGCGTTGACGCGGTCGTGGTGACCAGCGATGTGCTATTTAACTACAACGTTGCGGCGGTCGCCGATCTTGCGGCGAAGACGCGGCTCCCCTCCGCCGGAGTCAAGGCATTCGCGGAAGCGGGCGGCTTGCTAGGCTACGGGCTGAATTTTCCCGACATGGATCGCCGCGCGGCCTATTTTGTGGACAAGATCCTCAAGGGTGTGAAGCCCGAGGATTTGCCCGTCCAGCAGCCCACCAAGTTCGAGCTGGTCGTCAACCTCAAGACCGCCAAGGCGCTGGGCCTCACGATTCCGCAGTCGATCCTGGTGCGAGCAGATCAAGTGATCGACTAGCGCGTGCTGGCCCGCGAGCCTTGACCGTCAAATTCTCCGGCCACGTCGACCCTTGAGGCAGAGCGCGCCCCGGTGCTCGTCCAGGCCAGGCTGGTGCGCGTCCTGGCGTTCGGCTAGACTCCCCTCAGCCGCGAGCTGGTGCGGAGTGTTCTCCTGGCACGGCCCCGTCCGCTGCAGTAGTCGACTCGAAAGGGGGAAACAAATGAGCCGCTTCGCACCCGCCGGGATTCCATTCTTGGCACTGGCCGTGTTCGTCGGGGCTTCAGCTTGTTCCAAGCAGGAGTCCGCGGAGAAAGCGAAATCCGCGCCCGAGGCGCCGGTGACGGCGGGGTACGAGTCTGCGATCGCGGCCCATGCCATGAAGCCGATCTTCAGGCCGAACGGAAGCGCCCCAGCGGTCTATGGGCCGGGCGATATCTACAACTTTCTCGCCACAGGCGAGGAGACGAACAACTCCTTCTTCCAATTCGAAGCCATCGTGCCGACGGGAGGGGGTCCTCCGCCACACATCCACAGCCGGGAGGACGAGTCGTTCTATGTCGTCAGCGGCAGCTTGGAGATGGTGCTCGGCGATTCGACCTATCAGGCCAAGGCCGGTGATTTCGTCTTCATTCCCCGCGGGACCGTCCACAGATTCAGAAATGTTGGCGCCGGCACGGCCATTCAGTTGGTGACGTTCGTGCCGGCCGGAATGGAGAAGTACTTCCGTGAGGTCTTTCCTCCCGTGGTGGACCGGAAGGCTTCGCCGCCGCCGATCACCGATGCGCTGATCCAGAAGTTGAAGGAAGTGGCGCCGAAGTATGGGTTGGAGTTTCCGGCGGCCCCGGAGGGCGGGAAGAAATGAGAGGCCGTTCGGGGTGCTGATCGGTCTCGATTACGGTTCGCGATACCGCCGAGTCGGGGCGACCATTCGGCGTGCCGTCGCCAGCACTCTCTTGAGGTGGGGGACAACATCAGGACGATCCAGGACCTTAGCTGACCATCGAGATGTCTTGACGACGATGGTCTCTGCCCCTGTACGTACGTCTGGTGGTACTACTCGTTCCTGACGCCCGAGGCATGGGAGTACGTCTTTGACGCCAACGCTCGTCTCATTCACAAGTACCATTGGCAGTCGCCGTGATTGGCTGTAGTCGCGTTCATCGACTTGCCCCAGGAGGACGTGGCAAAACTGAAGCGACCAGATACCATCGTCGACCTCCTGGCCCGCGAGCCCTCAGCCCCTGACTGACCGCCACCCCACACGGGCACTTCACCGACGCCTCCATCCAGTTCGCCCCAACGATCGCGTCTGGAGTAGTGCCCCTGCGGCACGCTGCTGGTGCGCGTCGTGGCCTTCGGCTAGACTCCCGGGCAGCCGTCCCCAACCGAGGTGCCCATGCGACTGATCGGGCTCGCGGTCGTTCTCGCTTTCAGCCTCACGGTTGCGTCGCTCGCGGCCGAGGCGCAGCCGCCGAAAGTCGCACGGCTAGGCTTCCTGGTGACTGGTTCGCTTGAATCTCCCGAGGTACGCGTGAGGCGCGACGCCTTCCGGACAGGATTGCGCGAACTCGGCTACGTGGAGGGTCAGAATATCGTCATCGAGTACCGAGGGGCGGACGGCAAGATCGAGCGGCTCCTGGGCCTAGCGACCGAACTAACGCGTCTCAAGGTCGACCTCATCATGGCGGTGGCGACACCTGCGGCCCGTGCTGCACAGCAAGCGACCACCGCCATCCCTATCGTCGCAACGGCTATGGGCGATCCTGTCCGAGACGGGCTCGTGGCCAGCCTCGCGAGGCCCGGCGGGAATGTCACAGGGACGACCTTCCTCGGCCCGGAGCTGGTCCCCAAGCGTCTGGAACTGCTGAAGCACGCTCTTCCCAGGGTCTCCCGCGTCGCTGGTCTCTGGCATCCCGGCGCATTCAGCGAACGTACAATGAGCGACATGCTGAAGGAGACAGAGGCTGCGGCCGGGACTCTAGGAATGCAACTTCAACTCGTGGGAGTGCGGGGTCCCGACGAGTTCGACCGCGCATTCTCGACGATGATCAGAGAGCGCGCCGAGGCCCTCCTCGTGTTTCCGAGCACGATGTTCTTCGCTGAGGGAAAGCGCATCGTCGACCTTGCCGCTAAACATCGGCTGCCCTCGATGTTCAACGCTAGGGAGTTCGTTGACCTCGGGGGTCTCATAGCGTATGGAGCGAGTCTTAGCGACTTGAATCGGCGCGCCGCGACCTACGTGGACAAGATCCTCAAGGGTGCGAAGCCCGGCGACCTGCCCGTCGAGCAACCCACGAAGTTCGAGTTGGTGATCAATATGAAGACGGCGAGGGCGCTGGGGCTTACGCTCCCGCAAACAATCTTCCTGCAGGCGGACCAGGTGATCGAGTAGCGCGTGGCGTCAGGTGCAGGAGCCAGGCCGACGAAGCGGCTTCCTGGGTGAAGTCTGGGTAAAGCGAAGGGGTTAGCGGCTCTTGCGTCCGCTAACAGCCCGTGGTGAAAGTCCGTAAATAGATCATCGCCAGAATCACGGTGACTGCGTAAAGTAGCTCGCATGGCGATGGGCAAACGCAAGAGCGAGCAAGCTCCGATGTGGGTACCGACCACCGATCTGCCGGTCTCGCCGGGCCATCCGTTCTATGCGCGGCTGAACGCCATCCTCGACGAGGCCGGCTTCGACCGGTTCGCGGAGGAGCAGTGTCGGCCGTTCTACGCGCCAGTGATGGGGCGGCCCAGCCTGC
>Ga0210378_10001468_pt1 | contig 12310 bp, 13 predicted proteins | sample PLM1_60_b1redo_FD_155465 | JGI IMG/M metagenome (GOLD analysis project Ga0210378, IMG submission 155465) | Groundwater sediment microbial communities from an aquifer in East River, Colorado, USA - PLM1_60_b1 redo | ecosystem: Environmental > Terrestrial > Soil > Riparian zone | place: USA: East...
AAGGTCACCAACGAACTGGTCGCCCTGCCCGCCGGCGGCGGCGCCCCGCCGGTCCTGCTGGCATCCGGGCGTGACTTCTACGCCAGCCCGCGCTGCTCCCCCGACGGCCGCCGGCTCGCCTGGCTCGAATGGGACCACCCGAGCATGCCGTGGGACGCCACCGACCTGCGGGTCGCCGAGCTCGACGCCGGCGCCGCCGTCGTCGGCACCCCGGCGACCGTGGCCGGCGGCCCCGAAGAGTCGATCTTCCAGCCGGAGTGGAGCCCCGACGGCGTGCTCCACTTCGTCAGCGACCGCAGCGGCTGGTGGAACCTCTACCGGGTCGCGGACGGTTCCGTGGAGGCGCTGGCGCCGATGGACGAGGAGGTCGGCAGCCCGCAGTGGGTGTTCGGCCTGTCCAGGTACGCGTTCCTGCCCGGCGGCCGGGTCGCCCTCGTCCACGGACGCGGCCCGCTGCAGCGACTCGGCGTGCTGGCGCCGGACGGCACGCTCGCCGACCTGGACCTGCCCTTCACCTCGTTCTCCCCACCCGAGCTGCGAGCCGTCGGCGACCGCCTGGCGTGCGTGGCGGGCAGCGCCACCCGCGCGGCCGCCGTGGTGGTCGTCGACCCGGCCAACGGCGACGTCGAGGTCCTCCGTCGTGGCAGGGACGAGACGCCCGACCCCGGCTACCTGTCGGTGCCGCGCGCGATCGAGTTCCCCACCACGGGCGGCCGCACCGCCAACGCCCTCTTCTACCCGCCGGCCAACCGCGACTTCCGAGGTCCCGACGGCGACCGCCCGCCGCTGCTGGTGACCAGCCACGGCGGGCCCACCTCCGAGGTCGTGAGCCTGCTCAGCATGGGCTACCAGCTCTTCACCAGCCGCGGGTTCGCCGTGGTCGACGTCGACTACGGCGGCTCCACCGGGTACGGCCGCGCCTACCGGCAGCGGCTCGACGGCCAGTGGGGCATCGTCGACGTCGACGACTGCGTCGCCGCCGCCCGCCAGCTCGCCGAATGGGGCGAGGTCGACCCGCGCCGGCTGGCCATCCGCGGCGGCAGCGCCGGCGGCTGGACCACCCTGTGCGCCCTCACCTTCCGCGACGACTTCGCGGCCGGCGCCAGCTACTACGGGGTCGGCGACGCCGAGGCGCTGGCCCGCGACACCCACAAGTTCGAGTCCCGCTACCTGGACCGCCTGATCGGCCCCTGGCCGGCCGCGGCCGAGCTGTACCGGCAGCGCTCGCCGATCCACTTCACCGACCGCCTGTCCTGCCCGGTCATCCTCCTGCAGGGCCTGGAGGACGAGGTGGTCCCGCCCGCCCAGGCCGAGGCGATGGCCGCCGCCCTGGACGCCAAGCGCATCCCGTACGCCTACGTCGCCTTCCCCGGCGAGCAGCACGGCTTCCGCCGGGCCGAGCACATCCGCCGCGCCATCGACGCCGAGCTGTACTTCTACAGCCGCGTGTTCGGCTTCGACCTGGCCGACCCGGTCGAGCCCATCCCGATCGCGCACCTCTGACCCGTTGCGGCGTCGGCGGCGCGCAGCCCCCTCAGGCTCCCAGCAGCGTCTCCCGGTGACGCCACGCCAGCGCCAGGCACGCGGCGGCGGCCGGCGCCATCGGCTCCGACCCGAGGAGCTGCGCGACCCGCTCCTCGACGAAGGGAACCCCGTGCGTCGGGCGGCCCGGCGTCGCCACGGTGACCACGACGCCCTCGTCGTTGGCGACCACCAGCCCGCTGAACAGCTCGTCGAACACCTCGTCGTCGAAGACCGCCACGGTGAGGATCTCCCCCCACAGCGTCAGCGGGTCCAGGCCGACCCCCAGGCACCAGACGCGGACGCGGCCCGACCGGCGCGCCGCGTCCATCGAGCGGAACGGCTCCTCGGCCTGGTAGTCGATCGGCGTGCTGGCGGTGCCGTCGTGGTCCAGCCTGCCGAGGAACTCCTCGCTGTACTCGCGCTGCACGTTGCGCCACAGGTCGAAGTCGCTCGCCAGCCCGGCCAGGGAGACGCTGGACGGCTGGAACACCCCGGCGGGCATGACGTGGAACATCCCCCCGGCCACCGCGACCTGGCCGGCGTCGCGCTGGTGCAGCACGAAAGAGGCCGCGTCCCTGGAGCGACGGATCGTGAGCGTGTCGATCGAGGGCAGCAGCGGCCTGCGGGCCAGGTCGAACGGGTCGCCGACGAGCGAGCGGAACGGCAGCGGTCGGGTCGTCGGCCGGGCCAGCGCGGTCCCGCCGGCGGTGAGGACGAGATGCCGGTCGGCCAGCTCGTGCGCGGCGGCCTCGCAGACGTCGACAGCGTCGAAATAGGTGGTGGTCCCGAAGGTGAGCCGGCCGCCCCCCGCCGCCGGGAAGGCGACGTCGAGCAGGCGGAAGCCGATGCGGTTCTCGAACAACGCCGGCCGGTCGAGCTGCCGGAGGGCGTGCGAGTAGCGCCGGTAGCGCTCCTGCGGCGAGCGCAGCGGGCGCGCCCCATTCGCCTCCGGCTCGATCCCGGTGACCGGCGTCGGCGTGGGATCGCCGGCGGCGGCCAGCTCGACGGTCGCGAGCTCGACCGGGACGTCCGGGAGCCACCCGGGTCGGGTGAGCAGGTCGCTGCCCTCGACCCGGTGGCAGCGCCAATGCCAGTGGGCCGCGATCCGGCTCAGCTCCACCCGGCGCTCGTTGAGGCCCTCGCGGACCAGCACCCAGCGGCGCTGGTCGGCGTCGACCTGCTCGAGCCCCACCCCGGACAGGCCCGGCGCGGCGACCGGCTGGCCGACACGCCGACCGCGCGGAGGACGCGGGCGCCTGGCCGCGTCGAACGCGGTCCAGCGCCGCCACAGCTCCCCGTCGGCCTCCAGGACCCGCTCGGCTTCGCGGGCGAACTCCCGGCTGGGTTCGATCGCGCCCCGCTCCACCTTGTTGACGGTGGTGCGGTCGAACCCCATCCGGCTGGCGAGCCGTCCCTGGGAGAGGCCGAGGGCTCGGCGCCGTCGCGCCAGCTCGGTCCGGAGCTCCGTCAGGAGCAGCTCACGGTCGGTGGCCGGCAGAAGCTGTGGGGCGGCCACGGGCGGCTCCTTCGCGGATGTGAGCGTGAGTGAGGCGTGAATCACGTCGACAGCGACGAACACGCCCAGTTTCTCTTATGGCACCAGATGTCGCCAAGTGGGGGAATCACGCGCGTGAGCGGACTCGAGATCCTGGCCGTCGCGCTGCTCCTGCTGCCCGCGGTGGTGCTCGTCCTGTCGCTGTGGTGGGGGGACGTCCTCCGCGAGCGGGACCGGCGGCGCCGCGACCCCGAGCGCTGATTCGTCAACCGCCTGGGCTCGCTATACTCGAAAACCTGCCGACCGCTGGTCGGCCTCAGCGATGTCCCAGATGGAGGGACGAACAGCGAGCGTGCGGCAACAGACGCAGGTCCAGGTCAAGGTGCTGGTCCCCGGGAACCACTCGATGGTCAGCCTCCTGGGCACCAGGGACGAGCTGCTCAAGCTGATCGAGGCCGCCTTCGAGAGCTCGGTGTTCGTCCGTGGCAACGAGATCACCATCTCCGGTGAGCAGGCCGACGCCGACCGGGTCGCGCGCCTGTTCGAGGAGCTGATCATCCTGCTGGAGCGTGGCGACGCGCTCACCGCCGACACCGTCGGCCGCTCCATCGACATGGTCAGGGGCGACCTCACCGCGCGGCCGTCGGTGGTGTTCGGCGACGCGGTGCTGACCGCCCGGGGCCGCTCCGTCAAGCCCAAGACGGTCGGCCAGAAGAAGTACGTCGACGCGATCCGCAACAACACGGTGGTGTTCGGGATCGGTCCTGCCGGCACCGGCAAGACCTATCTGGCCATGGCCGTGGCGGTGCAGGCGCTGACCGCCAAGGAGACCAACCGGCTGATCCTGACCAGGCCGGCGGTGGAGGCCGGCGAGAAGCTCGGCTTCCTGCCCGGCACCCTGTCGGAGAAGATCGACCCGTACCTGCGGCCGCTGTACGACGCGCTCTACGAGATGATGGACGCCGAGCAGATCGCCCGCCTGATGGACCGGGGCACCATCGAGGTCGCCCCGCTGGGGTACATGCGGGGTAGAACCCTCAACTCCTCCTTCATCGTGCTGGACGAGGCGCAGAACACCACCCCCGAGCAGATGAAGATGTTCCTGACCCGGCTGGGGTTCAACTCCAAGGCGGTCGTGACCGGCGACATCACCCAGATCGACCTGCCCGCCGGCCAGCATTCGGGGCTGAACGTGGTCCGCGAGATCCTCACCGGCATCGACGACCTGTCGTTCATGTACCTGTCCAGCCGGGACGTCGTCCGTCACCGGATCGTGCAGGACATCGTCGAGGCCTACCGCCGCTACGACGAGGCCAGGTCGTAGTGGCCGAGCCCCCGAGTCCCCGCCATCCCCATCCCCTGCGCCGGGGGGTCGGCCCCGCGTGAGCGTGTTCCTCGCCAACGAGCAGGCCGACCACCCGGTGGACGAGCCGGCACTCGCCCGGCTGGCCAAGCTGGTGATGGACGCCGAGGGGGTCGAGGAGTCCGAGGTGTCGCTGCTGCTGGTCAACCGGACGGTGATGACCGACCTCAACGCCCGCCACATGGGCGAGGACCGGCCCACCGACGTGCTCGCCTTCCCGATCGACGGGCCGTCGCCGGCGTCGGGCCCGCCAGGCGGGCCGGTCGGGCCGCGCGGCTTCGCGGGCGACCGCCTGGCCGGCGACGAGGACGACGAGGACGACCTGGGTGACGAGGAGGACGACGACGCCCCCTGGCTGCTCGGCGACGTCGTGCTCTGCCCCGCCTACGCCGCGGAGCAGGCCAGCCAGGCCGGGCAGAGCCTCGAGGCCGAGCTGGAGCTGCTCACCGTCCACGGTATCCTGCACCTGTGCGGCTTCGACCACGCCGAGCCGAAGGACGAGCAGGCCATGCGGACCCGCACCGACGAGCTGCTGGACCGCTGGCGCGAACGTGAGCGGCCATGAACCGCCTGACCGTGACCGACGTCTGGACCCTGGTGGTCGTGGTCGTTCTCACCGCGATCGCCGCGTTGCTGGCCGCGGCCGAGACCAGCCTCACCCGGATGAGCCGCGCGCGGGCGACCTACCTGGAGGAGGAGGGGCGCCGCGGCGCCCGCCAGCTCCTCGCGCTGGTCGAGCAGCCGGCCCGCTTCCTCAACCTGGTGCTGCTGCTGGTGCTGGTGGTGCAGTTCTTCGCGACCGCCCTGTTCACGTCGGTGATGAGCCAGCTGGTGGGCGGCGGGCTCGGCGTGGCCATCGCCGCCACCGTCATGACCGTGCTCACCTTCATCTTCGCCGAGGTCGCTCCGAAGACCTACGCGGTCCAGCAGACCGACCGGGCCGCCCTGACGGTGGCGCCGTTCGTCTACGTGCTCACCCGCCTGCCGGTCCTGGGGCCGCTGACCAGGCTGCTGATCGGCATCGGCAACGTGGTCACCCCCGGCAAGGGCCTGAAGAGCGGCCCGTTCGTCTCCGAGGACGAGATCAAGGCGCTGGTCGACGAGGCCGAGCGGGACGACGTCATCGAGGAAGAAGAGCGGGAGATGATCCACTCGATCTTCGAGTTCGGCGACACCATCCTTCGGGAGGTCATGGTGCCCCGGCCGGACATGGTCGCCGTTCCCGTGACCATGTCGCTGCAGGAGGTGCTGGAGCTGATCCTGCGCACCGGCTACTCCCGCATCCCCGTCTACCAGGGCGACATCGACGACGTGGTGGGCCTGGCCTACGCCAAGGACGTCCTGCGGCGCCTGCACGACGGCCAGGCCGACAAGCCGCTGGCCGACATCCTGCGGCCGGCGCCGTTCATGCCCGAGTCGATGCGGGCGGCCGAGTGCCTGCGGGAGATGCGCCGGCGCAAGAGCCACATGGTGATCGTGATCGACGAGTACGGCGGTACCGCGGGCCTGGTCACCATCGAGGACCTGCTCGAGGAGATCGTCGGCGAGATCGCCGACGAGTACGACCTGGAGGAGCCCAACATCGAGCCGCTGCCCGACGGCGACTACCGGGTCAACGCCCGGCTCGGCATCGACGAGGTCAACGAGCTGCTCGACGTCGAGCTGCCCGCCACCGAGTGGGACTCGATCGGCGGGCTGCTGTTCAACGTCGTCGGCGGCGTGCCGAGGGAGGGCCAGGAGGTCGAGTTCCAGGGCCTGCGGCTGCGGGCCGAGCGCGTCCAGGGCCGCCGCATCGGCCGGGTCCGCATCCACCGGCTCGGTCCGCCAGAAGGCGTCCAGGACGCGGCGGCCCAGGCCCGCCGACAGTGACCGGGCGCTCCGACGGCGAGCTGGTGGCGGCCGCCAGGGCCGCCCGCGAGCGCGCCTACGCCCCCTACTCCGGCTTCCGGGTCGGCGCGGCGCTCCGCACCGACCAGGGCGAGGTGGTCGCCGGCGCCAACGTCGAGAACGCCAGCTACGGGCTCGCGATCTGCGCCGAGCGGGCGGCGGTGGCGGCCGCCGTCGCCCTGGGCCACCGCCGCTTCGAGGCGATCGCGGTCGCCGGCCCAGGTCCCGACCCGGTCACCCCCTGCGGCGCCTGCCGCCAGGTCCTGCGGGAGTTTCCCCGCGGCGTCGACCTCGAGGTGCTGTGCGCCGGCGAGGCGGGGGAGCGCCTGCTCGTCACCACCCTCGGCGCGCTGCTGCCCGACAGCTTCGGCCCCGAGAGCCTCCAGCCCCCTCCACTGTCGTGAAGGCAGGGCTGGTCGCCCTGGTCGGGCGGCCCAACGTCGGCAAGTCGACGCTGCTGAACGCCCTGCTCGGCCGCAAGCTGGCGATCATGTCGGACAAGCCGCAGACCACCCGCTCGGTGGTCCGCGGGGCGCTGGACCGGCCTGCCGGGCAGGCGGTCCTGGTCGACACGCCCGGCCTGCACAAGCCTCGCACCCTGCTCGGGCAGCGCCTGAACGACCTGGTGCGGGGCACCCTCACCGAGGTCGACCTGGTGTGCCTGCTGGTCGACGCGGTCGCGGGCGTCGGCACCGGCGACCGCTTCCTCGCCGCCGAGGTCGGCAAGGTCGCCACGCCGACCATCTGCGTGGTCAACAAGCTCGACGCGGCGTCGCGGGCCCGGACGGCCGCGGCCTTGCAGGCGGCGGCGGCCCTCGGCGACTGGGTCGAGGTGGTGCCGGTCTCCGCCCGCACCGGCGAGCAGCTCGACCTGCTGGTGGAGCTGCTGTTCCGCCACCTGCCGGAAGGCCGGCCCCTGTACCCGGAGGGCCACGTGACCGACGAGCCCGAGCAGCACCTGGTCGCCGAGCTGATCCGCGAGCAGGCCCTGGCCATGGTCCGCGACGAGCTGCCCCACTCGGTGGCCGTGCTGGTGGACGAGCTGGGCCCCGACCCCGACCGGGAGGACCTGCTGGTGGTCCGGGCGACCCTGTTCGTGGAGCGGGCCAGCCAGAAGCCGATCGTGCTCGGCAGGCGCGGCGCGGTGCTGCGGGAGATCGGCACCAGGGCGCGGGCCGAGCTTGAGGCGCTGCTCGGCGCCCACATCTACCTCGACCTGCGCGTCAAGGTCGCCAAGGAGTGGCAGCGCGACCCCAGGCAGCTCGCGCGCCTGGGGTTCTGAGCCACGGCGTGGCTACCGCGGCAGGGGCAGCGCCGTGTCGCATTCGCTGAAGCCGTTCAGTTTGGCGAGCTGCTGGTAGCGGACACCGATCCGGTCGCCCTCGCGCAACTTGCGGTTCGCCGAACCGGCCTTCCCGGAGGCCAGCGCCCACGACGCCTCCCCATAGGCGTCGAGGCCGCGGTCGTACAGCTCCAGGACCTTCCGGAGCTCGGCGTCCGAGCCCGGAGGCCGCGGCAGGAGCCGCCAGTGCGCGCTCGTCTTCTCGCCGATCCTGACCTTGTTCCCGAGCCAGCCGGCAAGCCGGACCGGCTGGTCGGGTGGAGGTGCGTCCCCGAGCTCCCGGCCTTCTGCCCAAACCTTGACGCAGACCGTGTCCGCCCGGGCCACGTAGGCCGTGGTCGCCGACCGCCGTGCGCGGCCGGCCAGAATGGTGGCGGTCGTCTCGGCCCGCTCGGTCTTGTCGCGCGCCACCAGCTCGGTCCGCACCACCAGCCCGGCCAGCGCGACCACCATCACCCCGACCAGCAGCGCCGCAAGGGCGCGCCGGCGCCGCCACCGTCGCGTCCGCACCTCGAGCTGGCGTTCGGCGGCCGCCTCGGCCTGCCGCGCGGCGACCCAGCGGGCCCGCCAGCCGAGGATCGCCGGGGCGAGCACGTCATGGAAGATCTCGTGGCGGGGCTCGTCGTCCTGGCCGGATGGCGCCGCGACCGTGCGCAGGATGCGGGCGTCGGGGGCCGAAAGCCGGTCGAGCACCGACCGCACCTGCTCCAAGGGGAGCCCGGTGTAGGCGGCCAGGTCCGTCGCGGTGTGGGCGACCTTGGAGCCGGTCGCGGTGACCAGGTGGTGGAACACGCGCGCGGCCACCTCACGCTGCCCGGCGGGCAGCCGGTCCAGCGCCTCGTCCAGATGGGTGCGGACGATCCGCTCGGGGCCGCCGAGCGCCTCCGGACCGTGGAGGTCATCAGGACCGAGGAGAAGGGCTCCGACGTGAACCTCGCGACCTACCTGCTCCTGGACGCCTTCAAGGGCCGTTGCGACACTTCCGTGGTCATCTCGAACGACTCCGACCTGCAGGAGCCGATCCGGGTCGTCGAACAGGAGTTGGGCGTCAAGGTCGGTATCGTCAACCCTCACCCGGCAGCGCGCCGCCCGGGCGCTGCGGTCGTTGTTCTTCAAGCAATTGCGCCCCTCGATTCTTGCGAGCTGCCAGCTTCCCGAGGTGCTCAAGGACGCGCGTGGCGAGATCCGCAGCCGGCTTCCTGGTAGGGGAGCGGCGGGGAGCGAGACGCAGAGACCCACCCCGCTGGGGTGGGTCTCGCACTCGGCCGCCGAAGCGACCGAGGGGATACACCGACAGTATCGTCGGTGTACGCGCACAGCACAACGGTCCAGTCGGTGTCGACCCTCACCGCCGACGACCGGGCGCTGGCCGCCGGATGAGGGCTTGCGGCCTGGTCGAGGTCGCCGACCGCCTCCCAGGCCACGCCGATACGGTGGTGGGCCATGATCGTCCACTCCCGATGCCGGAGGCGCTCGGCGACGACGGCGCGCAGGCGGTGTCGATCCACGTCTACGGCACCGACATCGTGACCCAGCAGCGCAGCGAGCTCGACGTCCTTGCGGGAACCGAGCGGGTCTTCCGCCCGCCGTTCGCGGAGGCCGGCGCGACCACGGGCGGTTGAGGTCGCTGCTCCCCGTCCACCGTCGTCTGCCCGGTCGCCTGGGCGCGTAGCCGCCTACGCAGATCCGCGGCATGCGAGAGCCGCGCCCGGACGGACGACGGGACAGCGGTCGTCGGGCACGATGACGGCATGTTGGAGCACGTCGTCGTCGGGAGGGCGGGCTGATGCGGGCGAGCCTGTCGGCCGAGCTGCTCAAGCTGCGCAGGCGACCCGCGATGTGGCTGATCGCCGGCGTGTGGCTGGCGCTCAGCGTGGTGTTCGGCTACCTGTTTCCGTATCTGAGCTTCCGTGGGGAGTTCAGCGGCGCGGGCACCGCTGGAACGCCGGCCGAGCTCGTCCTCGCGGAGGCGCTGCCGGGCAGGCTGGCCGCCAGCGCGATCCAGGGGTTCCCGCTGTTCGCCGGCGCGCTGGCGCTGATCCTCGGAGCGCTGGCGGCGGGCAGCGAGTACGGCTGGGGAACGATGAAGACGGTCCTCGCCCGGGGTCCGGGGCGGCTGGCGGTCCTCGCCGGCAAGGTGGGGGCGCTTGGCCTGGTGATGCTGGCGGTGGTGCTGGCCACCTTCGCGGTGGATGCCGCCGCCAGCTGGCTGGTCGCGGTCGCAACCTCGCACCCCGTCGTCGACGTGCTGCTGCGCTGGACGCCGGCAACCAATGCGGGGTCGTTGGCGGCGGCGCTCGGGGTGCCGGTCCAGGGTGCACCCGGTGGCACGCCGGGCATCACGACCATGGTCGACGGGACGCACGCGACCCTGGTCCAGCGGCGGGACGTGACATGACCGATGGACAAGGAGCGAGCTCGATGCGGGAACCGACCACCAAACGACCCACGCTGACAGGGGCCGGCAAGCTGAACGTCGCCGGCATGGTCGTGGCGGCGGCCGGGATCGTCGTCCAGATCGTGTCGGGTTCGGATCTGTTCCCGACGATCCCGCCAGGGCCGATCATCCTGCTGGCCGGGGCCGCCGTGGTCGCGCTGGGACCCTGGCGGTGGACGCCGGTCGTCGGCGTCGTCGTCCCCCTGTTCGTGGTCGTCGGCGGCATCATCGCCGCGTTCGTCTCGGGGTCGTTCGTCGACCAGCTGACCGATCCGGGCGAGGTCGGCGTCTTCGCGGGCAGCTGGGTCCAGGTGCTCGGCGAGATCACCGCGCTGGTCGCGGGGATCGTTGCCAGCAGGCAGCCAGGCCGGCCGCGGGTGGTCAGGGCTCGCCGGGCACGGTAAGCCCCGCCCGGACCGCGAAGACCACGAGCTGGGCTCGGTCGCGCGCGTTCAGCTTGACCATCGCGCGGCTGACATGCGTGCGCACGGTGTCGGGGCTGAGCACCAGCTCCTTGGCGATCTCGTCGTTGGATCGTCCGGTGGCGACCCACGCGACGATCTCCCGCTCCCGGTCGGTCAGCGCGTCCAGGGCGGGTATCGAGGCCATCCCGCCGGCCAGGTGCCGGCCGAAGAGGGCGACGACGCGCCGGGTCACCGAGGGCGACAGCAAGGCCTCCCCGGCCGCCACCACGCGGATGGCACGCACCAGCTCCTCGGGCGCGGCGTCCTTGAGGATGAAGCCGCTGGCGCCCGCCTGCAGCGCCTCGAAGATGTACTGGTCGATCTCGAAGGTCGTCACCACCACCACGCGCGTGCCTCCGGCGGCGGGGTCGTCGGCGATCGCCCGCAGCGTCTCCAGCCCGTCCATGCCCGGCATGCGGATGTCCAGCAGCAGCACGTCGGGGTGCGTGCGCCGCACCATCTGGAGGGCGGTGCCACCGTCGTCGGCCTCGCCGACGACCTCGAGGTCGTCCTCGCGCTCGATGAGCACCCGCAACCCCATGCGCACCACCGGCTGGTCGTCGGCGATGGCGACCCGGATCACGTCGCGCCTCCCGAGAGCGGCAGCCGCGCCACCACCTGGAACCCGCCGCCGTCGCGTGGGCCGGCAGCGAACGTGCCGCCGAGCGCCTCGACCCGGGCGCGCATCCCCGCCATCCCCCGACCGTCGCCGCGGGGCGGCTCGGCGGGTCCGCGGCCGCGGTCGGCGACCTCGACCACGACATCGTCGGCGTCCCGGGTGACCCGCACGACCGCCCGGGTCGAGCCGGCGTGGCGGACGACGTTGGTCAGCGACTCCTGCACCACCCGATAGGCGGTGGCGGCGACGTTGGGTGGCAGGGCCGCGTCCACGCCCGTCAGGTCGAGGTCGACCGGCACGCCACTGGCCCGAACGCGCTCGACCAACGCGCCGAGGCCCTGCAGGCCGATCTCCTCGGGAGGGCCGGCCGCACCGGGCGGCGGGAAGGCGTCGAGGGTGGCGCGCAGCTCGGTGAGCGCCTTGGTGCTGGTCGCGCGGATCGCCTCCAGGGATTCGCGGGCCTGATCGGGTCGCTCCTCCAGCACCAGCAGGCCGATACCGGCCTGCATGGCGACCACCGCGAACCCATGGCCGGCCACGTCGTGGACCTCGCCGGCGACCCGCATCCGCTCCTCCAGGGCCGCCCTGGCCATCAGGTCGCGCCGCATCCGCTCGGCTGCGGCGGACCTGACCTGGACGAGCGCCCCGAGCGACCAGGGCACGACCAGCCAGCCCGTCCATGCGCTCACCAGCACCGCCGGCATGTCGGCGTCGCGCGCGAGCCGGGCCAGCACGAAGACCACCGCTGCGGTCGCCGCAAGCCCGCACGCCAGCAGCGAGGCGCGCAAGGGAAGGCGCCGGGCGACCTCGAACATCGCCAGCACCATGCAGAGCTGGATCGGGCCGTAGGCATAGCCGCCGAGCAGGTAGACACCGACCGCTGCGACCGCGCCGACGAGCGCCACCAGCGGCGCGGCCCGCCGCCACGCCAGGGCCCCCGCGGCAGCGGCCATGAGCACGTAGGCCCACGCGTCCAGCGGGCGAGGCGGCTCCTGGAGGCCGGCCGCGAGCACCGAACCGACGATGACGACGACGGCCACCCCGGCAGCGACCACGACGTCGACCATGCGCGGGATGCGTCGTGCTCCGCGCAACCGGCCCCGAAGCGGCACGTCAGCCGAGGACGCTTCATGCACTCAGGTCCGCCAACCTCCGCTCCGTGGAGTCAGCTCAGCCACG
>Ga0210378_10001469_pt1 | contig 12310 bp, 9 predicted proteins | sample PLM1_60_b1redo_FD_155465 | JGI IMG/M metagenome (GOLD analysis project Ga0210378, IMG submission 155465) | Groundwater sediment microbial communities from an aquifer in East River, Colorado, USA - PLM1_60_b1 redo | ecosystem: Environmental > Terrestrial > Soil > Riparian zone | place: USA: East...
CCAGCAGGTCCCGGAGGGGACCGTGATCCTGACGTCGGGTCTCGGGGGCGTGTTCCCGCGCGGCATTCCCATCGGGACTGTGGTGGGTCTCGCGGGCGAGGCGAAGGGATGGGAGCGGACGTATCTGATCCGGCCCGCGATCCATCCGTCCGCGCTGTCGCACGTGATGGTGCTGATCGGCACGCGTGGGTCCGGTTCCGACATCCGTGGAGCGTTCCAGGCCGACTCGGTGCGCCCGTGAGAAAGACCGACCGCTACCGCTACGTGCTGGTCCTGATCGGTCTGGTCGTGCTGCATTTCACGGTGCGGGAGCGGCTCGGTGGGGATCGCGTCGCGCCTGATTTCCTGTTGCTCGCGCTCCTCATCTACACGATCCGCGCGCAGCCGGGCCGGAGCGCTGCGGCCGGCTTCGTGATCGGGTTGCTGCGGGATGCTCTCACGCCCGCGAGTTTCGGGGCGGGCGCGCTGGCGCACACGCTCGTGGGGTATCTCTCGTCCTGGGCGAAGGCGGTGTTCTTCGCCGAGAACGTGTTCGTGAACGGGTGCCTGTTCTTTGCCGGGACCTGGGTCCGTAACCTGATCGTGCTCATCGCGTCGGGCCGCCTCGCCGGCGCCCAGCTCGGCTGGGAGCTGTTGGTGTGGTCGCCGTTGCAGAGTCTGACCACGGCGCTCGTCGGCATCGTCGCACTGTGGCTGTTCGGGCGCTGGCTGACGGTGCGGCGGGCAGAGGCATGAGCACCCTCCACCCACACCTGCTCGATCGGCGGCTCCGCGCGGTGCGGATGTTCGTGTGGGCGGTGCTGGGCGTCCTCCTGGTCGCGTTCTTCCGCACGCAGATCCTGGGACACGGGAAGTACCAGTTGCAGTCGGAGTCGAATCGGTTGCGCCAGATTCCGCTGCCCGCGCCCCGCGGGATCATCTTCGACCGTAACGGCAAAGTGCTCGCGGACAACGTCCCCGGGTACACCGTGTCGCTGCTGCCTGGGCCTGTGGCGAACCTGCGCGCGACGCTGGCGCGCATCGCCCCGATCGCACGACTCGACGCCGTCGCCATCCAGCGGGTGCTGCAACGCGCGGCGAAGGCGCCGTACCAGCCCGCGCTCGTCATCGCCGATGTGCCGTTCTCGGTCATCTCGGCGCTGGAAGAGCGGCGGCTCGAGATCCCCGGACTGCTGATCCAGACCGAGCCGAAGCGCTTCTATCCCGATACGACGATCGCCGCGCATCTCGTCGGCTACCTCGGGGAGGTGACCGAAGGGGAGCGCGCCACGCAGCGGTTCGGGACGGTGCGGCTCGGCGGCCTCGTGGGGAAGGACGGGCTGGAGCGCGAGTACGACGACTCGCTGCGCGGCGTGGACGGCATGCGGTTCGTCGAGGTGAGCGCGCTCGGGCATCTGGTGCGTGAAGCGGACGCGGTGCAGACGCTTCAGCCGGTTTCCGGCACCGAGCTGCACACGACGATCGACCTCGATCTGCAACGCTACATCGCACAGGTCTTCCCCAAGGGACAGCGGGGCGCCGTGTTGGCGCTCAACCCCAACACCGGCGAAGTGCTGGCGCTCTACAGCGCACCAGGGTTCGATCCCAATGCATTCGTCGGCGGCGTGTCGACCGATTACTGGCGATCCGTGAACGAGAACGCCGCCACGCCGCTGCTCGATCGCGCCATCCAGGCGCGGTACCCCCCCGGATCGACGTGGAAGCTCGGCGTCGCGGCGATGGCGTTGAAGCGCGGCATCGTGACCTTCCGGACTCGCATGCCGATCCCATGCCGGGGCGGATTGCAGTACGGGAACCGTTTCTTCCGCTGCTGGCAGGCGACGGGGCACGGTGACCTGACGCTGACCGAGGCGATCGCGCAGAGCTGCGACGTCTACTTCTATCAGCTCGGCATCAAGCTGGGGGTCACGTCGCTGGTCGAAGACGGGAACGAGTGGGGCTTCCGCGGCCGCACCGGCATCGACCTCCCCAGCGAGATCCCGTCCGAGTTCCCGACGGGACCCGAGTACTACGACCGGCTGTACGGACCGCGGCGCTGGACGTCGGCGGTCGCGCTGAACCTCGCGATCGGCCAGGGTGAGAACGCGCAGACGCTCGCGAACATGGTGCGGCTCTATCAGATGCTCGCGAGCGACGGCCGGGTGCGCCCCCCCTACGTGGTGCGCCCGACTCGCGTGGGCACACAGCTGTCCCTCGACTTGACGCCCGAGCAGCTCGCCGGCCTGCGCCAGGCGATGATCGCCGTCGTCGAGGAGGGGACGGCGCGCAGCGGGCGGATTGGCGGCTTGCAGATCGCGGGCAAAACCGGGACGGCGCAGAACCCCCACGGTGCCGACCACGGATGGTTCATCGGGTTCGCCCCCGCCGCGAAGCCGGAAATCGTCGTGGGGGCGATCATCGAGTTCGCTCAGCACGGCACCGCGGCCATCCCGATCGTGAGCCGCGCGATCGCGCACTACCTGGGCCTCGAGGAGACGGCCGCCACGAAACTGCGCGTGACGGTGCCGACCGACTCGGCGCCGCAGCCGTTCCAGCTGCCGGTGTTGCCGCGACCCGACTCCCTGCGGCTCGACTCGCTGCGGCCGATCCTGCCGCCCGCCGACACCCTGACCGACACGATTCGTGTTCACCCGCCTCAGACAACTCGATAGGCCGCTGCTCGGCGCGGTGACGGCGCTGGCCGTCTACGGCCTCGCGACGCTCTATTCCGCCGGCCAGACGGAGGTGCCGACCTTCGTGGCCACGATCTGGCACCGCCAGCTCATCTGGCTCACGCTCGGCGCCGTCATCGTGTTTCTGATGTTTCGCACATCGCCGCGGATGCTCGAGTGGGCCACGCCGTTCGGGTATGCCGTCGCCGTCCTTCTCCTCGTCCTCACGCTGCTGTTCGGCACCGGCGCGGGGACCGCCGCGGGATCGAAGTCGTGGATCGCCGTTGGTTCCCTGCGGCTCGGCCAACCGGCCGAGCTCGCCAAGCTCGCGGTCATCCTGATGCTGTCGCGCTGGCTCGCGGGGCTGCGCGAGCCCCCGGCCACGTTGCGCGATCTCATTCCTCCGTGCGCCATCGCCGGCATCCCGTGCTTCCTGGTGATGATGCAGCCGGACTTGGGGAGCGCGATCGTCTTCGTCGCCATTCTGTTCTGCATGCTCTTGTGGGCGGGCACCAAGCCGTCGTTGATGGTGCTGCTCGCCTCCCCGGCCATCGGGTTGGTCCTCGCGTTCTCGACCACCGCGTGGGGCATCTGGCTCGCGGTGCTGGCCGGGCTGCTGCTCTGGTGGCGTCCGTACCTGTGGGAGGGGCTCGCCGTCGTGGCCGCGAACGTCGCCATGGGCGTGTTCGCACTGCCGTTTTGGAACCGGCTGGCGCCGTACCAGCAGAACCGGCTCCTCGCTTTTTTGAATCCCGAGGTCGACCCGCGGGCCACCGGGTGGCACGTGATTCAATCCAAGGTGGCCGTCGGCTCCGGTGGACTGTTCGGGAAGGGATTTACGCTTGGCACACAGAAGCGACTCGCCTTCCTGCCGGCACAACACACCGACTTCATTTTCTCGGTGGTCGGGGAGGAGTTGGGGTTCCTCGGTGTGGTGGTGGCGCTGGCGCTCTTCGCCGCTCTCGTCTTCATCTTGCTGCGCATCGCTCGCAAGGCGACCGATCCCTTCTCGAGTTTGTGTGTGTTCGGGATCGCGGGGATGCTGTTCACGCACATCGTGGAAAACATCGGGATGACGATCAACTTGATGCCCATCACCGGGATCCCACTGCCGTTTTTCTCCTATGGTGGGTCCTTCCTGTTGGCATGCTCGCTCGGCGTGGGGATCGCGCTGCGGGTCGCATGGGAGTCCAGGCAGTCGGGCTACGCGGAGCTATGACAACGAGTTAGCGCGTCGGGACTAGCGTCCGTCTCGAGGCCCTCCCAAATTGTGCGCTTCGATGAGCCCCCTCTGGCATTAATGGCCTGGTTCAAGAAGGAACGTAAGCCTCGCACCTCCGAACGCGTACGGCTCGAGATTCCGCCGGACGCGTGGGAGAAGTGCGAGCAGTGCGGCCATATCGACATCAAAGAGCGCTTCATCCGGGCGCTCAACGTGTGCCCCAACTGCGGCCACCATCGCCGCATCACGGCCCAGGAGTACATCGACCTGCTCGTGGACGAGGGGTCGTGGCACGAGCTGTTCACGGACCTCAAGTCGGCAGATCCCCTCAAGTTCGAGAACTACGCCGAGCGGCTGAAGGCGGCGGTGAAGAAGGCCGGCCCCCTCGACGCGATTCGCGCCGGCTACGCCCGCCTGCACGGGACGCCCATCAATCTGGGCGTCATGGATTTCAGTTTCATGGGCGGATCGATGGGCTCGGTCGTGGGTGAGAAAATCGCCCGCATGACCCGCCGCTCGATCGACAAGCGCATGCCGCTGATCATCGTGTCGGCCTCCGGGGGCGCCCGCATGCAGGAGGGGGTGCTGTCGCTGATGCAGATGGCAAAGACGTCCGTCGTCATCGCCGAGCAGCAGCAGGCCGCGATCCCGTTCATCTCGATCCTCACGAATCCCACGACCGGGGGCGTGTCGGCCTCGTACGCGATGCAGGGCGACGCGATCCTCGCCGAGCCCGGCGCGGTCATCGGGTTCGCGGGGCCGCGGGTCATCAAGCAGACGATCGGTCAAGACCTGCCCGAGGGCTTCCAGACCGCGGAATTCCTCTTGGAGCACGGCATGCTCGACGCCGTCGTGCCGCGCGGCGAGCTCCGGGACACCACCGCGCAGCTGCTGCGGCACATGACGGGCGCCCGGCCCGCGGAGGTTGCCGACTGAAGTTCGCGGCAGCCTGCCAGTTTCTCTTCGAACGACAAGCCGGCCGCATCAAATGGAGCCTCGGCCCGACCGAGGGTCTGCTCGACGCGCTGGGACGTCCCGAGCGACACTACCCCGCGATCCACGTGGGGGGAACGAACGGCAAAGGATCGACGTGCGCGTTCATCGTCGCTGAATTGCGGGCCCGGGGCCTCCGCGTCGGGCTGTACACGTCGCCGCATCTGGTCTCTCCGTGTGAGCGGATCACCGTGAACGCCGTCCCGATCAGCGAAGACGCGTTTGCGGAATGGACGACGTTGCTCAAGCCGCATATCGAACGCTCGGGGGCGAGCTTCTTCGAGGGCACGACCGCGATCGCACTCGCCGACTTTGCGGCGCGCGGCGTGGACGTCGCCGTGGTCGAAGTCGGCCTGGGCGGGCGGCTCGATGCGACCAATGTGATCACGCCCCTCGTCAGCGTCGTGACGAAGATCGCCCTGGAGCACACCGACTACCTGGGAACGGATCTGAAGGGCATCGCGCGCGAGAAGGCGGGGATCGCCAAGCGCGGCGTGCCGTTCGTGACCGGCGAGCCCGACGCAGAGCTGCGCGCGGAGCTGGTGCGTGAGGCGGAACGCCGCGGCGCCGCGCCGGTGGTTCTCGTGGACACGACCCGGCTTCCGGAACCCGGAACCCGCCTCGGCCTACGCGGCCCGCATCAGGTCGCCAACGCGTGGGTCGCGGGCGCCGCGCTGAAGCACCTGCCCACCTCGACGGCGCTGCCGGCGGGCCCGCCGATCGGCGAGGAGATCCCCGCGAGCTTCGCCGACGCCTACATCCCCGCGCGTTTCGACGTGCGTGGCAAGTGGATCTTCGATGTGGCGCACAACCCCGACGGGATGAGGGTCTTGGTGGATGCCCTGGTGAGCCATCAGGCTCCGCGACCGCTCCACGCCCTGGTCGGGATCCGGAGCGACAAGGACTGGCGACCGATGCTCGCGCTGCTCGCTCCTGTCGTGGACCGGCTGGTGTTGACGATGCCACCGTCGATCCCAATGCTGCAGCGCTGGTCGGTGAGCGACGTCAGTGGCGGTCCCGTCGCCCAGATCGAGCCGGACTTCGACGCGGCATTGCGCGCGGTGCAGGAGGGCGCCGCGACGGTGTTGGTGACGGGCTCGTTCCACACGGTCGGCGACGCGTTGAGCCGCTTGCCCGGCTTCGCGCCGGTGGGCTAAATTGTTGCGATGCAAGGGAAAGCGCTCCCCGGCTTCCGCGATTTCTACCCTGACGAACTAGCCCTCAAGAACCACATCTTCGCCACCTGGCGGAGCGTTGCGGTGCGCTACGGATTCGAGGAGTACGATGGGCCGCCGCTCGAACCCCTGGAGCTCTACACCCAGAAAAGCGGGGACGAGATCGTCCAGCAGCTGTACGCCTTTAAGGACAAGGGCGACCGCGAGGTGGCACTCCGGCCGGAGATGACCCCCACGCTCGCCCGGATGGTGGCCGCGCACGCCCAGGCCCTCAAGAAGCCGATCCGCTGGTTCTCCATGCCGCAGCTATTTCGCTACGAGCGGCAGCAGCGCGGGCGGCTGCGGGAGCACTTCCAGCTCAACATGGACATCATCGGCGAGGCGGGGCCGCTCGCCGACGCCGAGCTGATCGCGGCGGCGATCGACATCATGCGGGCGTTCGGCTTCGGGCCAACGGACGTCCAGGTGCGGATCTCCGACCGACGCGTCTTGCGGGCGCTGCTTTTGGGGCGGGGCATCACCGCAGCGCAGCTGCCCGCCGCATTCGGGGTGATCGACAAGGGCGAACGCGTGCCGCGTGAGGCGCTCGAGGAAATGTTGCAGACGGCCGGGTTGGGGAAGGCGGAAGGGCGCGCCGTGCTCGAGATTGCGGGCCTGCGGGGCCTCGATGCCGTATCCGCGGCGCTGGCCAAGGTGAAGGGCGGCGCAGAGGCGGGGGAACCGCTGCGCACGGCGACCGAGGCGCTCACGGCAATGGGGCTCGGCGACTTCGTGCAGGTGGATCTGACGATCGTGCGTGGCCTGGCGTACTACACGGGAATGGTGTTCGAGCTGTTCGACAGCGCCAAGAAACTGCGTGCCATCTGTGGGGGTGGGCGCTACGACGATCTCCTGAAGGCGTTGGGCGGACCCGACCTCCCAGCTCTGGGCTTCGGCATGGGAGACGTCGTGCTCGGAGAACTACTGAAGGAGCGGAACGTCGCCCCCAAGGCGTCGACCGAGCTCGGCGCCTTTTTGGTAGCGGTCTCGGGCGAGGACGTCGCCACCGTGCTGCAGCTGGCGCACACGCTGCGCGAGCGCGGGATTGCCGTCGAGTACGGCCTGCGGCACGCCCCGGTTCGCAAGCAACTCGAGCTGGCGGCGGCGCGCGGAGCACCCCGCGCCATCATCATCGGGCCCGAGGAGCGGAACGCGGGCGTCGCCCTCGTGCGGGATCTCAATGCGGGCACCGAAGCGAAGGTGCCGCTCGACAAACTTCTCAACGGATTCTTCGACTGATGGCGCAGGCTCAGAACGCTAAAGCGCAGCGGATCACACCACGCGCGAAGGATTTCAGCGAGTGGTACGGCGACGTCATTACGCAAGCCGAGCTCGCCGACCATTCTCCGGTGCGCGGCTGCATGGTGATCCGGCCTCATGGCTACCGCCTGTGGGAGCTGATGCAACGCGCTCTGGACGACATGTTCAAGGCGACGGGGCACCGCAACGCGTATTTCCCGCTGTTCATCCCGATGAGTTTCTTGGCCAAGGAGGCGGAGCACGTCGAGGGCTTCGCCAAGGAAGTGGCCATCGTCACGCACACGCGCCTCAAGGCGACGGGCAAGACGATCGCCGTGGATCCCACGTCGGCGCTCGAAGAGCCGCTGATCGTGCGGCCCACCTCCGAGACGATCATCTACGCGATGTTCGCGAAGTGGATCCAGAGTTACCGCGACCTGCCGCTGCTCCTGAACCAGTGGTGCAACGTGGTGCGCTGGGAGATGCGCACGCGCCTCTTCTTGCGCACGACGGAGTTCCTGTGGCAAGAGGGGCATACGGCGCACGCCACGGAGGCGGAGGCGGAGGCCGAGGCGCGGCAGATGTTGGGCGTGTACCGGCGTTTCGCCGAGGAGTGGTTGGCGATGCCGGTGCTCACGGGCGTCAAGACCGAGTCGGAGAAATTCGCAGGCGCGTTACGCACGTACCCGATCGAGGCGCTGATGCAGGACAACAAGGCGATCCAGGGAGGCACGTCGCACAACCTGGGGCAGAACTTTGCCAAGGCGTTCAACGTGCAGTACCAGACGTCGGCCGGTGGCCTGGAGCACGTGTGGAACACGTCCTGGGGCGTGTCGACCCGGCTGATCGGCGGGCTGATCATGACCCATTCGGACGACAATGGGCTCGTGGCGCCTCCGAAGGTCGCGCCGGTGCAGGTGGCGATTGTGCCCATCTGGAAGAGTGACGAGGAAAAGGGTCAGGTGTCAGGTGTCGGGGGTCAGGTGAAGGTGGACCTCGAGAAGGCCGGCGTGCGCGTGGAACTGGACCTGCGCGACAACTTGAAGCCGGGCGCGAAGTACTTCGAGTGGGAGGCGCTGGGCGTCCCGGTGCGGCTCGAGATCGGGCCTCGGGACTTGGCGGCGGGGCAGGCGATGCTGGCCCGCCGCACGGGGGGCAAAACGCCGACACCGCTCGCGGGCATCGTGGCTGCGGTCACCGCCGCGCTCGACGAGATCCAGCGGGCGCTGTTCACCGCGGCCAAGGACCGCCGCGAGAAGGCGTCCGTCCGGGGGATTACGAAGGCGCCATTCATCGAGATGATGAAAGGCCCCGGGGGCTTTGCCTACGGGGGGTTCTGCGGGCGAGCGGAGTGCGAGGCGGAGATCAAGGAGCAGACGGGCGCCACGATCCGCCTGCTTCCCGATCCCGAGTTCCGCAGCCCCGAGGCTCCGACGACCTGCATGTGGTGCGGCAAGCCCAGCGTGGCGGAGGCCGTGTGGGCGCAGGCGTACTAGGCATCGATCCAGGACTGCTGCAGGCGATCGCGGATCGCGTCGGGACACCCGCCTACGTCTACAGCGCCAACCTGATTCGCGCCCAGTACCACGCGTTGGACGACGCCCTGCAGGGCATCCGCCACCGCATCTGCTACTCGGTCAAGGCGAACGGCAACCTCGGCGTCCTCCGCGTGCTGAAACAGCTGGGCGCGGGCGCCGACATCGTCTCGGTGGGGGAGCTGCGCCGCGTGCTCGCCGCCGGGTTCGATCCCGACGGCATCGTGTTTTCGGGGGTCGGCAAGACGCCACCCGAGCTCGAGGAAGCGATCCGCGCCGGGGTCGGGTTCATCAACGTCGAATCTACGAGCGAGCTCGACACGCTGTTCGCGGTGGCCAAGCGTCTCAAGAAGCCGGCCAACGTCGGCATCCGCGTGAACCCGGACGTCGCGACGGAGACGCCGCACCCATACACCCGGACCGGGGAAAAGACCACGAAGTTCGGCGTGCCGTTCGACGAAGTCGTCCGCGTCGCGCAGCGCATCACGGCGGAGCCGCTCCTCAAGCTCCGTGGCCTGGCGATGCACATCGGGTCGCAGATCACGGACGTGGGACCCTACCATCGCGGCACGGTCAAGCTCCTCGAGCTGGTGGCGGCGCTGCGCGCGTCGGGGATCGACGGGCTGGAGGCGCTGGACGTCGGGGGCGGTCTCGGGGTGCGCTATCACAACGAGAAGGCGCCCACGCCCACGGCGTTCGCCGACGCCGTCGTCCCCGCGGTGAAGGCGGCCGGCCTGGGGCTGCTGTGCGAGCCGGGGCGGTACCTGGTGGCGAATGGCGGGGTGCTGCTCACCAAGGTGCTGTATCGCAAGCACGCGGGCGGGAAGGATTTCGTCATCGTGGATGCGGGGATGACCGACTTCGTGCGGCCCAGCCACTACAACGCGCACCACGAGATCGTCCCGTTGAAGGACGGGAAACAAGGCGACGCAGTGGTCAGCGTGGTGGGGCCGATCTGTGAGTCCGGCGACTTCCTGGCCCTCGACCGCAAGATGCCGGTCGTCATGCCCGGGGAGGCGCTCGCCGTCCTCGGCACCGGGGCGTACGGCTTCGTCATGAGCTCCACCTACAACCAGCGACCGCGTCCCCCCGAAGTGCTCGTCGAAGGAGACCGCTACTTCGTGTCGCGGCCGCGCGAGACCTTGGAAGACCTCCTGCGCGGTGAGACCGCCGAGCCCACCACCTGGTACAAGGCGTGAACCGGATCCTGATCCTCGACTATGGCTCGCAGTTCACGCAGCTGATTGCGCGGCGGATCCGCGAGGCCCACGTCTACTGCGAGATTCATCCGGCGGCACGCGGCACCGACCTCGCCTTCGTGCGGGAATTCCAGCCGAAGGGGATTATCTTCTCGGGCGGGCCGAACTCGGTGTTCGACGCCGGCGCTCCCACGGCAGATCCGAAGATCCTGGACCTCGGCATTCCGGTGCTCGGGATTTGCTACGGCATGCAGCTCGTCGCCCAGCTCGCCGGCGGCAAGGTCAAGCCGTCGAATGCCCGGGAGTATGGACGCGCCGAGATCACGTTACGGGAGGGCGGAGCGCTGTTCGCTGGTTTCGAGCCGCATTCGAACGTCACGGTGTGGGCGAGCCACGGCGATCGGATCGAGCAGCCGCCCCCGGGGTTCCGGATCACGGCGACGAGCGCGAACGCTCCCGTCGCTGCGATGCAGCACGACACCAAGCCGATCTTCGGCGTTCTGTTCCACCCCGAGGTGGCGCACACGGCGCGCGGGGGTGAGATCATCCACAACTTCCTGTTCGGGATCTGCGGTTGCAGCCCCGACTGGACGCCGGGTCATTTCATCGATCACGAGGTGGGCCGGATCCGCCAGCTCGTGGGTCCCACCGGACGCGCCATCTGCGGTCTGTCGGGCGGCGTGGACTCCGCGGTCGCGGCGGCCCTCGTCCAGCGGGCGATTGGGGATCGCCTCACCTGCATCTTCGTGGACCACGGGCTGCTGCGGCTCAACGAGCGAGAGCAGGTGGAGCGGACATTCCGCGCGCACCTCGGCCTCGATCTGCGCGTGGTCGATGCGACGCACGCGTTCCTGAAAGAGTTGAAGGACATCGAAGATCCCGAGGAGAAACGCCGCCGCATTGGACACACCTTCATCTCCGTGTTCGAGGATGCCGCACGCCACGTCGAAGGGGACGTGGGATTCCTGGTGCAGGGCACCCTCTACCCCGACGTGATCGAGTCCACGTCCGCGAAGGGAGGGCCATCGGTCACCATCAAGACGCATCACAATGTTGGCGGCCTGCCGGCGAATCTGCCCTGGAAGCTCATCGAACCCCTGCGGGAGCTGTTCAAGGACGAGGTACGGCAGGTGGGACGCGAGCTGGGCCTCGCCGAGGAGATCGTCGGGCGGCATCCGTTCCCCGGTCCGGGGCTCGCGATCCGCGTGCTCGGCCCGGTCACCGAAGAACGGCTCGATCTGCTCCGCAAGGTTGATGCGGTCTATATCGAAGAAATCCGCCAGGCGGGGCTCTACGATCAGATCTGGCAGGCATTCGCCGTGCTGTTGCCGATCAGGTCCGTCGGCGTGATGGGGGACGGCCGCACCTACGATCACGTGGTGGCGCTGCGCGCGGTCACCAGCCGCGACGGCATGACCGCGGACTGGTACGCGTTCCCCTACGACGTCCTCGGCAGGATCAGCAATCGCATCATCAACGAGGTGCGGGGCGTGAATCGGGTCGCCTACGACGTGAGCTCCAAGCCGCCGGCCACGATCGAGTGGGAATGACGGCCCGGCAGGCCGCCCTCGTGGCCGGCCTCCTGGCCGTGGCCGTCGCCGCTCCCTCCATTCGCAATGGATTCGTCGCCGACGATCGCTGGGTGATCGCCGAGCGGCCGCTGCTCCAGCATCCTCCCTCATTGGGCGCCGTGCTGCAGGAACCGTACTGGCCCGCCGGATTCGGCGGGTCCCTGTGGCGTCCGATCGTGCTTGCCTCATACGCCCTCGACTATCGGCTCGGCGGCAGTGCCCAGTGGTTCCACGCGGTCAACGTCCTCTGGGCCGGTCTTGCCGCGGCGCTGCTCACACTCCTTGCCTGCCGCCTCGCCGATCCGGTGACCGGACTCGTAGCGGGGCTGCTGTTCGCAGTGCATCCGGTGCACGTCGAAGCGGTGGCCAACGTGGTGGGACGCGCCGAGCTGATGGCGGCGGCCGGATACGCGACGGCGTTGCTGTGCGCGTTGAATGTCGAGCGGCGCCCCGTCTACGTGGTCGGCGTGGCCCTGGGCGCGGCGTTTGCGATCGGGTGCAAGGAGCTGGCGGCCACGCTGCCGGCGGCGGTCGTGCTCGTGTACGTGGGGCGCGGAGCCGGCGTACGCGCGGCGCTGCGGCCGGCCGCGGCCGCGCTCCTGCCGATCCTCGGCTACTACGTGGTCCACGAATGGGTGGGCGCGGGAAACCTTTCCGCCGGCGGCACAGCGCCGGGGCTCGAGGGG
>Ga0210378_10001470_pt1 | contig 12302 bp, 12 predicted proteins | sample PLM1_60_b1redo_FD_155465 | JGI IMG/M metagenome (GOLD analysis project Ga0210378, IMG submission 155465) | Groundwater sediment microbial communities from an aquifer in East River, Colorado, USA - PLM1_60_b1 redo | ecosystem: Environmental > Terrestrial > Soil > Riparian zone | place: USA: East...
TCGCGGACTTCGCCGCCGTCGTCCTCCTCTCGCTCGTCTTCTCGATGTCCGGCGGGAGCACCGGCGCGCGGCTCGTGCTGCTGGTCTGCTTCGTGGCGCTCGTCGTGGCCATCGGCCTCGTGGTGAGCCGGATCGAGCGGGTTCGCGGCCTGTCGGCGGTGTTCGTCCGGCTCCAGGACACGACAGCCGCGATCCGGATCCGGTGGACCGTGGTGCTGCTGCTCGCGTTCGTGGTCCTGGCCGAGCGGTTCGGGCTCGAGAGCATCCTCGGGGCGTTCCTCGCCGGAGCGGTCGTCGCCGCCGTGGACCGTGACGCCACCACGCACCCGCACTACCGGCTCAAGGTCGAGTCGATCGGCTTCGGTTTCCTGATTCCCGTCTTCTTCGTCACCAGCGGCCTCACCCTGGACCTGGGCGGGCTGCTCGACGACCCCGCCGCCCTCGCCCGGGTGCCGCTGTTCCTGCTCGCGCTGCTACTGGCCCGCGGCCTGCCGGCGCTGCTTCAGCTGCGGACGCTGGGGCGCCGGGCCGCGTGGGCGGTCGGGCTCCTGCAGGCCACCTCGCTGCCGTTCCTGGTGACGGCGAGCCAGATCGGCACCGCGCTCGGCACCGTGAGTGGGGCGACCGCCGCCGCGCTGGTCTGCGCCGGGCTGCTCTCGGTCCTGATCTTCCCATCGGCGGCGCTCAGTCTGGTCCGCCCGGCCGGCTCGCCGTCAACCGCAGATGCTGGCGTCCCGGCCGGTGCGCGGTGAGGATCGGCACACCACTGCGACTAGGCCGCCTGGTGCGGGTCTTACGGAACCATGACGGATGCACCGGGCTGGCCCTCGCACCCTCGGAACCTCCGTAGCGTCATCCGCCATGAAGGTTCTGGTCACCGGCGGGGCCGGTTTCGTCGGGTCGCATGTCGTCGAGGCGCTCGCGGAGGCTGGGCATTCGATCCGTGTCCTGGACGCCCTGCCGCCGGGTACACATCCCGCCGGGAGACCGGAGTGCCTGGCTGCTGTTGAGCTGGTCGTCGCCGACGTGCGGGACGCCGCGGCCGTGGATCGCGCGCTGTCCGGAGTGGACGCCGTCATGCACCAGGCAGCGCTCGTCGGGCTCGGCGTCGACGTGCAGGACCTGCCGGCCTATGTCGGCGTCAACGAGCTGGGTACCGCGGTGCTGCTCGCGGCGATGGCTCGGGCCGGTGTCGGGCGGCTGGTGCTGGCGAGTTCGATGGTCGTGTACGGCGAGGGTGCGTACGTCTGCCCCGAGCACGGAACGGTGCGGCCGTGCCCGCGCACCGCGGCGGATCTCAACGCGGGCCGGTTCGAGCCGCCGTGCCCGGCCTGCGGCGCGCCGCTGGCACCAGGAACGGTCGGCGAGGATGCGCCGCTGGATCCGCAAAACGTGTACGCGGCGACGAAGGTGGCGCAGGAGCACTTGGCTTCGGCGTGGGCACGGACGACCGGCGCGACGGCGGTGGCGCTGCGGTACCACAACGTGTACGGGCCACGGATGCCGCGCGACACCCCGTACGCGGGCGTGGCGTCGATCTTCCGTTCGGCCCTGGAACGCGGCGAAGCACCGCAGGTGTTCGAGGACGGCGCGCAGCGGCGTGACTTCGTCCACGTACGGGACGTGGCGGAGGCGAACCTGGCCGCCCTGGCCGCCACCGACCGGGGTTCGTTCCGCGCCTACAACGTCGCGTCCGGGGAGCCGCACACCGTGGGTGAGATGGCCACGTCGCTGGCGGAGGCGTTCGGCGGGCTGGCGCCTGTGGTGACTGGGCAGTACCGGCTCGGCGACGTCCGGCACGTCGTCGCCGCTGCCGACAGGGCACGGCGCGAACTGGGATTCGTCGCCGGCGTGCGGTTCGCCGACGGGATGAAGGAGTTCGCGACAGCCCCGCTGCGGGGCTGACCGGTCACCAGCGCGGATGCCACAGCAACTGGACCGCGAGGGCGACCGCCAGTTGCGCCGCCAGCCAGCCTCGTCGATAGCGACCCGGCAATGCCGCCGTCATCGGCAGCAGCCACACCATGAACGGCAGGTAGATCCGCTCGACCTCGCCCTTCGACAACCCGGACGCGATGGCGATGACGATGGCCATTAACGCAGCTCCAGGCAGCACGACCACGCGATCCAGTGGCTCAGCCAGCAGAACGGCCCGACGGGCGCCAGACCGCACGCTCGCTCGGACGGCACGAGCCAGCGGCGCGAGGGCGGCGACGGTCGCCGGGCCGACCGCCACGGTGACCGCGGCGACGTTGGCGACCGCGAAGTAGGTCCAGGGTCGGTCGATCCACGCGGGCCCCTCCCGGACCCTGGCGGCGGCGACCCCGAGGCCGTCGAACCACCAGAATCCCTGGCTCGTGAACGCGGCCCCCACCGCCGCGACACCGGCCGCGCCGACCAGCAATGGCCGCACCCGGCGCTGCACCAGGACGACCGCGACGGCGAGGCACCCGAGCAGCGTGAGCCCGTAGGACAGGAAGAGGGTGGCGCCGAGCAGTAGCCCGCCGGCCAACGCCAGCACATCCCCGGTGCGGTCGCGTCGCGCCGCGGCGTGCGCCAGCGCGGCGATCCCCCAGGCGCTGACACCGAGGAACAGGGCGTCGGCGGACGTGGCGATCCAGAGCACGGCGGGCGCGGTGGCCACGAACGGGGCGGCGCGCCGGGCGTTCGCCTCGTCCCCGAGCAGTCGCACCGTCGAGAGCACCGCCGGCACGGCCGACGCACCCGCCACGATGCACAGCGCCGCGGCCCACCCAGGCGCACCGAGCCCGACGCGATCGAGGCCGACGAAGGCCAGCAGGGCGCCCGGTGGGTGCCCGGAGACGTGGGTAGCCCATTGGAATTGACCCGGTGCGTGCAGCACGTGGTCGGTGAAGGTGGCCAGGAAGGGGCCGATCGCCCGGACCCGGCCGACGTCGGCCAGGTACTCCCAGCGCGTGGTCAGCGGCTCGGCGAGCGCGTGCGGGCCGGCGGTGAGCGCGAGCGCAACCGCCCAGGCGGCAGCAACCAGGCCCGAGCCGGCGAGGAGCCGGCGCCACGGCCACCGCTCGGCGACCCGCGGCACCCACCAGAGGAGGAGGAGCGCCAGCAGCACGGGGATCACCACGAGCACCGGACCGGCCGATGTCGGATCGCCGCCGCTGGTGATCGGCTGGCCACCGGATAGGTGCAGCCGCGCGTCGCGTCCTTCCAGCCAGTGTCCCCAGGCCGCACAAACGCCGACGAGCGCGGTGCCGGCGGCGGCCGCGAGCATGCTCTCGCGCGCCCGCCCGGCCGATGGCGGGTGCACTGTGGACCGCTGCGCCGTCGAGGTCATGGCTCGAGCGTAGGGAGCCGGGGACTGCGGGTAGCGTTCCGTTCGCGGACCGTAAGGCTTTCGTTCGACCTTGACGCGGTGCCCACGCTTACGTTCGAGCCATGACCGGATCCGACACCATTGATGTCGTCCTACCGTGCCTGGACGAGGCGCTCTCCCTTCCCGCGCTACTCGCCGCCATGCCAGCCCGATACCGCCCCATCGTGGCCGACAACGGGTCCACCGACGGCTCGCCGGCCGCGGCCCCCGCTCACGGCGCCGAGGTGGTCCACGTCCCGCAGCGGGGCTTCGGTGCCGCCGCCCACGCCGGCCTGCTCGCATCCACCGCCGAGATCGTCTGTTTCCTCGACGCCGACGGCTCCTGCGATCCACGGCAACTCCCGCTCGTCACCGGTCCGATCCTGACCGGCGCTTCCGACCTGGTGCTCGGCCGGCGCCGGCCCACGACGCGCCGGGCCTGGCCGGTGCACGCCAGGCTCGGCAACGCGGTCCTCGCCCACCGGCTCCGCCGCCGCACCGGCACCCGCCTGCACGACCTCGGTCCGATGCGCGCCGCCCGCCGCGCCGGACTCCTCGACCTCGGCCTGCGGGACCGCCGCTTCGGCTACCCGCTCGAAATGGTCACCGCCGCCGCCGACGCGGGCTGGCGAATCGCTGAAGTCGACGTCGCGTACGCGCCACGCACGACCGGCAGCCGATCCAAGGTCACCGGCACAGCAACCGGGACGCTCCGCGCGGTCCGCGACATGAGCCGGGTGCTGGCCCGATGAACCAGCTACTGGTGATCGCGAAAGCCCCGATCCCGGGTCGGGTGAAAACCAGGCTCTGCCCGCCGTGCACCCCGCGTCAGGCGGCCCGGCTCGCTGCCGCCTCGCTCGCCGACACCCTTACCGCGGTGCTGACCACCCCTGCCACGCGCCGGATACTCGTGCTCGCCGGCGTACTCCGCCGTGCACCGGCCGGCGTCCACCTGGTCCCCCAGCGCGGCAACGGCCTGGCGGACCGGCTGGCCGCCGCATTCGCTGACACTGCCCTGCCGGGAGCCGCGTCGTTCCTCGTCGGCATGGACACCCCGCAGCTATCGGTGCAGCTGCTGACCACGGCGCTGCGCCGCCTCGCCGCCGCCGACGCCGTGCTCGGACCGGCGGTCGACGGCGGCTGGTGGGGCCTCGGACTCCGCGACCATCGCCATGCGGTGGCGCTGCGTGACGTCCCGATGTCCACCGCTGAGACCGGCGCCCGCACCTTGGCAGCCTTGACCGCCCGCGGGCTGGAGGTCGCGCTGCTGCCGACGTTGCGCGACGTCGACACGATCGCCGACGCGGTCGCCGTCGCACCGCTGGCGCCACGATCCCAGTTCGCGGCCACCCTGGCGCGGCTCCACCCGGGCGCCGAAGCGCGGTGACCATGACGACCGTCCTCGATGGCACGGCGCCAGCGTCCGCCGCCCGCCTCTACGCCGAAGGGCTGCGGGCCGCCAACGCCGGGCTCGCTCACAACCTCATCGTGTGCGACGACTCGGGCCGGCGCGCGCCGCTGGCCTTGCATACCTGGTGCGCCGCCCACGTTCCTGGCGACGACAGCTTGCTCGCGCGGTGCACCGGCGTCACCCTCGATGTCGGTTGCGGGCCCGGGCGGCTCACCGCCGCTCTCACGGCCCAGGGTCTACCGGCGCTCGGCCTGGACGTCACCGCCACAGCCGTGGTGCTCGCCCGCAGCCGTGGCGCCGCGGCACTGCGCGCATCGATCTTCGACGCGCTTCCCGCGGAAGGCCACTGGGACACCGTCGTCCTGGCGGACGGCAACATCGGCATCGGCGGCGACCCCGCCGCGCTGCTGTCCCGCTGCGGCGCCCTGCTCCCCGGTAACGGCCGGGTGGTGGTCGAACTCGATCCGCCGGGCCATACCCGGCGCACCCGGCTGCGGCTGGCCTCGCCGACCCGACACAGCGAATGGTTCGCGTGGGCGCACGTCGGCGCCGACGCCGTGCGTCCCCTCGCCTGGAAAGCGGGCTTCTCGACCGGCGAAGTCTGGACGGAGGCGCGACGATGGTTCGCGGTCCTGGCCCAGGCGTGACGGCTCGGCTGTCGGCGCTCCTGCACCGGCCGCTGCCCGCCCCGCCGCCGTGGCTGCGGCGTGGCCCGTTCGCGGCCGGCGCGTTCGGCTCCCGGCTCCGTTCGGAGCGCCTCTCCGCGTGGCTCGGGCTATGGCTCGGTGTCGCGTTCGGGGTGTGCTTCGTGACTGGCCTGATCAGCCACGGGATCCAGGACCCGCCGAGCTGGTTCAGCTGGCCGTCGCGGCCGGTACACCTCTACCAGGTCACCCAAGGCCTGCACGTCGCCACCGGATACGCGTGCATACCGCTGCTATTGGCGAAGTTCTGGGCGATCTACCCGAAGCTGTTCACCTGGCCACCAGCCCGCGACCTGGGCCACGCCGTGTCCCGCGCCGCGTTGCTGGTACTGGTCGCGAGCGCGCTGCTGCAGGTGGTCACCGGGGTTATGAACACCGCCCGCTGGTACGCGTTCGGGTTCTTCTTCACGGTCGTCCACTACTGGACCGCCTGGATCGCGATCGGTGCCCTGCTGATCCACGTCGGGGCGCAGCTGGCCGTGATCCGCCGCGGACTCGCCCGACCCGCGCCGCCGGAGCCCGACCCAGTCACTGCCGGTGGGCTTACCCGGCGTGGCTTTCTCGGCACGGTCGGCGCCGCGATTGGTGTCATCACGGTCGCCACGTTGGGGCAGACCGTCGCGCCGCTCGCGCCGATCTCCCTGCTCGCCCCGCGCCGCCCGGACGTAGGGCCGCAAGGGTTGCCGGTGAACCGGTCCGCGGTCGGCGCCGGCGTCGTCGACGCGGCCCGCGATCCCGACTACCGGTTGGTAGTCGTCGGCCCGCGCCGCCTGGAGATGAGCCTCGCCGACCTCGCCGACCTGACCGCGCACACCGTGGATCTGCCGATCACCTGCGTGGAGGGATGGAGCGCGATGGCCACCTGGAGCGGCGTCCGCGTCCGGGACCTGCTCGACGCCGCCGGCATCGACCCCGACGCCGACGTGCAGGTCACGTCACTGCAACCCGACGGTCTCTACCGCAGGTCGACCCTCGCGCCACCCCAGCACCGCGACCCGCTGACCCTGCTCGCCCTCGGGCTCAACGGCGCGACCCTCGACCTCGACCACGGCTACCCGTGCCGGCTCATCGCCCCCAACCGGCCCGGCGTCCTACAGACCAAGTGGGTCGCCCGTATCGAGGTGAGCCGGTGAACGAGCAGCCACTCCCCCGCGCCCGCTGGGCACTCTACGCGGCCGGCACCGGCCTCGTTGCCTACGGCGCGTACGGCCTGCTCACCGCGAATCGCTCCGCGCCGCTCGCCTGGGCACGCTTCGCCGCCTTGCTGGTGGTCGCCAACGATGGCGTCCTCGCACCGCTCGTCGTCGCGACCGGGGCCACGATCGTGCGGATCATGCCCGGCGGCTCCCGTGCGTACGTACAGAGTGGACTCTTCATCAGTGGCACCCTTATCTTGCTGGCGCTACCGTTTGTGCTCGGCTTCGGCCGCACCTCGGACCTGCAGTCAGCGCTCCCCCTGGACTACGGCACCGGCCTTCTCGTCACCCTCGCCGCCGTCTGGCTCGGCATCGGCGCGGCCGCTGGTGGCCGGCATATCGCCCGGCGCCGGCGCGACGGGAACGCGACCAGCAGCGCGAACGACGGGCCGCTTCCCTAAGAAGGTTCTGAGAACGGCCGGCTGACGGTCGTCGGCGCGAACAGAACCGGTCGCGAGGTCGTTAACGAAAGGACTATCGCTTCTCTGGAAGGACTCACGGCAATGACAATGACCTTGCCAGCCCTAACGACCTCGGGGCGAGCGGCGTTGACCACGCGGCGCGCCGACCTGCTGGCCCAACGAGCCCAGGCCATCGCCGAATGTGTTCCACCCAGCGGGCCTGGCGACGCCGCGGACCGTAGCGGAAACATCGACGCGGTGAGCCGACTCGCCGATCTCGACGCGCGGATCGCGGCACTCGACCTCCAACTCCAGGCCCCGGAGCCGTCGACCACGACCGACAAGCCGCGCGGCACCGTAGAACTCGGTAGCCGAGTAAGGGTGCGTTTCGGCCCTGGCGAGTCACCCGAATGGTTCCTGATCGGCCTCGTCGAACAAACGAGCCCGGACACCGACGTCATCACCCCGGCCAGCCCGCTCGGCCAGGCCTTGCTTGGCGCGCAGCCCGGCGACGTCGTCACCTATCGCGCGGCCAACGGAGCCAGCCTGACCGCGACGCTCGTCGACGTCGTCGCCTGAACGGCCCGGCACGCCGGGGCCGGGACTGGTCAGAGCGCTGACGACCCGGCGACCCCGGTCAGCCGACAAGCGTCCGCCCACTTCCCGGAATCCCAGGTCGTGCGACGGCTCTCCTCGCCCTCAACCCACGCCGCGCACTCGCCGATCACGCTGACGAGTAGGTCACGGAGCATGCCGTCCGGGTCCGAGATGCAGGCCCGTGCGATTCCCAGCACGGCGTAGCGCACGATCATCGGCGCGCCTCGCCGCCGGAATGGCCTCGCCGAGGTCCAGAACTCGCGCGCGAAGTCCTGCGCCCACGGCACGGTGTGCGGCACCGCCGCCAACGCAGCGCGGCTCTGCTCCTCGAGCTGGCCCGGCGGTCGCCCGTCGAGATCGGCCAGCACCCGCTCGCACGCCAGCACGGAGACAGCCATGACGCGCTGCCGCTCCTCGGCCACGACCGGGAGCGCCATGGTCGCGCACCGCAGTGCGATCCGTGCGTCCACGTGGAGATCGTCGCTGGTCAGCCCGATCACGGACGGGATCAGTGCGGCCAGCTGCGGTCGGCCGGCGTCCGAGGTCTGGTCGTTGACCATCCGCGCGACTGAGGCGAGTAGCGGGTGCGTGCAGGCTGGATGGTCACTCCAGCGTTCTCCGGCGAGGTATGCCGCCAGCTCCATGAAGCAGGCGCCCTTGCGCGGGTTGCGATGTTTGCCCCGAGAGAGCATCGGCATCAACTCGGGCGATTGACGTTGACTGTTTGGCATGAGGCGCTCCACCCGATCGCCAGGCCTGATCAGGCCATTCTGCGCCGTTGCAGGCCCGCGCGCCACCCGAACAGACCGTCGCCGTTGTCAAGGCGGCGGCGGGGGGCGATGCGGCTCGGTCAGGCTCCGATGGATCCCCCCTGCCGGTGGCTGCGCTCGCCCGCTCCAGCTCGTGGGACTGTGGAACCATGACCGACCGGCTCGACGGGCCAACCACCGCCCGGATACCGCGGCGAGCGGTGACCGCGCTGGTCACGGCCGTTGGTGTGGTGGCTTGCGTCACCTGGCTGGTCCGGAACGCCCCGCCCGAGCAGCCTGCGCCGCGGCCGGTGCCGGCGCCCGATCCCGCGCACGCCACCACGGACGGCAGCACGCTGGCGGTGCGGTTCGCTGACGCGCGGCACGGATTCGCGCTGACCGGCGCTTGCCGCCGTGGCCCGGCCGTGACCTGCTCGTACGAGTTACGTTCCAGCTCGGACGGCGGGCGGACCTGGCAGACGCGGCCGGCGCCGCTGATCCCGGTGGCCGCCGAAGCCGGCTTCTCTGCCGACCTGACAGCGCTCGGTCCGCGCTCGGTACTCATCGTCGACCGCGGGCGCCGCTGGTTCAGCGCCGACGCCGGGCGCTCTTGGCGGGCCGTCCGGCTCTCGTCCGGGCGGACCGTCCCCGAGGTACCGCCCGGCGCCACGCTGGTCGGTTCCTGCCCACCCGGCTTCGCCGCCACGGCCGGGTGCGACCGGCCAGTCGCCGCCCTCGACCCGCGGACCGGGCAGCGCTCCGCCCTGGCCAGCCAACCCCGGCTCCTGGCCGCCTCAGCCACCGACCGCGCCACGACCGCACGCGACGGCAGCCTCTGGATCTCGGGTATCCAGGCGGGGAAGCCTGCCATCGCGGTGACGAGAGACCGCGGGCGCAGCTGGCGTACCGTGCCGCTCGCCGCGCCCACCACGCCGCTCATCGGCGTCTCCGTGCTCACCCACGACGGCCGGACCGTGTACGCGTTCGTCCGGGCACGGGCCCCGGCCGGCGTGACCGTGAAGAACGGCCTCGCCGCGATCTGGCGGGCCACGGACGGCGGCGCGAGCTGGCACCGCGTCCGACCACGGTTCCCCGGCGCCCAGCCGGACTCGGCGCTGGGGCTGGCGCTCCTGCCCGGCGGGCGGCTGCTCGTCACCACCGAGGAGTTCGACCGCGCCAACCTGCGGTACTCCGACGACGGCGGCCGGCAGTTCGTGCGCTCACCGGGGCCGGCGCCGAGCCTGGGCTGGATCGAGGAGGTGGACGGCCGCTACACCGCCAGCGGCGCCCACGGCGATTTCTTCACCTCGACGGACGGCATCCGTTGGACGCCCATCCCTTCATACCGCCGAGGATGAGGCCGCTAACGCGCCAAACGGTGCGCGAGCCAGGACAGCGCGAGTGGGTAGCGGTAGTCGATCCCGCCGTGGCTCGCGTCGAACAACTCGAAGGTCACCCGGTCGTCCGGCACCCCGATCCGGGCGAGGCCGGCGCGGAACGCCTCTGCCCCGAGGTCGAGGAACCACTCGTCCCGGGTGCCTGCGTCGATCCACACCGCCCGCAGGGAGCGGAGCGCGTCCGCGTACCGGTCGACCATCCTGACGGGATCCCAGTCCAGCCACCGCTGCCACACCTCGGGCCGCAGCACCCCGGATCGTGGATCGAATGGCAGTTCGGGCGTGCCGTCCTCGCGAGCCGAGAAACACGCCGTGCAGCCGAGCACCATCAGCAGGACGTCGTCCGCCTCCTTGGTGAACGAGGTCCGCGACCGGAAGTCCTCCCACCAGCGCTGGATGTCATGGTCGTAGTCGCGCAGGAAGCGGACCGCCTTGCCGAGCTCCGGCAGGTAGCACAGCTCGTAGAGCGAGTCACCCGCGTGGGTGGCCAACGAACCGAACAGGTCGGGGCGGAGCATCGGGGTGATCATCGCACCGAAGCCGCCCGAGGATTTGCCGGAGATGGCGCGCGAGTCGCGGTCGGCGATCGTGCGGTACCGCGCGTCCACCCACGGCACGACCTCGTCGCAGAGGTATGAGTGATAGGCGCCGGTCCCGGGCGAGTCGACGAACTGCGACCCGCCGTAGGCCGTCCACGCGTCGACGTAGATCACGATGCAACCCGGTGCCTCGCCGGAGGCGAAGACGGCATCAGCTGTCTCGATGAACGGCTGGCGGTACGGCGACCGGTTCGCCCACATCGCAACGTGCCCGGTGTAGCCCTGGATGACGTAGACGGCGGGGTACCGCGTGGCCTGTTCTCCGTCGTATCCCGGCGGCAGGTAGACCCAGAGCGGCCGCTCGTGCGGGTCGCCCAGGGGGTTGTTCTTCAGGAGGTCGGAGTCAATGACGTTGCGGTCGAGCCGGCCCGCCAGCTCGGTGTCCCAGGGCAGCATGCTGACAGTCAAGCCGACCTGCGGTGCAACTGGTAGATGGTTCCCCGACAACCGCTCCCCGTCTGCGGGCCACCGCGAGGTCGCGGGGGCATGCTGAAAGCGGGGGCGAGGCGCGCATCGACCCCGTCCAGCTCGCGGAGAGGGATCGCCATGCAGGTGAATTTCACGCTCGACTGCGCCGACCCGGCCCGCCTGGCGGACTTTTGGTCGTTGGCGCTGCGCTGCTCGGTGAAGCCCGTGATACCGGACCACTACGTCGCCGTCGAGCATGAGTCGTTCACTCTCACCTTGCAGCGGGTGCCAGAGCCCAAGGCGACCAAGAACCGGATGCACCTCGACCTGCTTGTCGACGACCTCGACGCCGAGCTGGTGCGTATCGAGTCCCTAGGCGCCACCCGGCTGACGGCCGATGCCCTGCAAATGTACGGCGAGCGATGGTTCGTCCTGGCCGACCCGGAAGGCAACGAGTTCTGCCTCGCCGAGCCGTCAGCCTGAGGAGAGGTGCTCCCCGGATGGGAAACCGGCACCACCGCCGCCAGCGCCTCGAAGCCGCATAAGGCCACATTACGCCCACCTGGATGCAAATTATTTTCGTGACTAAGAGTATCGGGCAGATTCCTTTTCGAGCCTATTTGTCGCCTATGCGCTCACGACCCGCAACGAACCAGATAACAGTTTAGATAAGTGGTCTAGACCTGTTGACATCGCCGGCTGAGTGGTAAGAATTTTCACCGCACGGCAAATTCTCCTGCCGCGGACCCTGAGGAACTCAGACGATGACGGAGCACGGTCCTGACCTTCACGGCGAGATCGCCGCGGGCGACAGCGTGCTCGCACGTGTCCGGGCCATCCAGTCCGAGCTCCCCGGCGCTCTGCAGCGGGTGGCCGAACTCGTCCTCACCAACCCCACCTCCGCTGCCCGCGCCACCATCGTCGAGCTCGCCGAGCGCAGCGGCACCTCCCCTGCCACCGTCACCCGGTTCTGCCGGGCGCTCGGCTTCGACGGCTACGCCGCCCTGCGCCTAGGCATCGCCGCCGAGACCGGCCGCGCGGCCCGGGCGGCCGGCTGGACCGTCGACATCGGACGGGAGATCCTCCCCACCGACCCCCTCGACCGGGTGCTCGCGCAGATCATCGCCGCCGACGCGCGCGCCCTGCAGGACACCTCGGGGCGGCTGGATCTGGACGCCGTCGACCGTGCGGCGAGCGCCATCGCCGAGGCCCAGCGGGTCGACATCTACGGCATCGGCGGCAGCGCGCTCGTCGGTGCCGAGCTGCAGTTGTGCCTGCACCGGATCGGCATCCCGTCGTGGGCCTGGACCGAGGTGCACAACGGGCTGGCCAGCTCCGCGCTGCTGGGCGTCGGCGACATCGCGCTGGGGATCTCCAACAGCGGGCAGACGCGGGAGACCATCGAGATGCTGGCCGAGGCGGGCAGCCACGGCGCCACCACCGTGGCTCTGACGAGCTATCCGAAGTCGCCGCTGGCGGACGTCGCCGACATCGTGCTGCTGACCT
>Ga0210378_10001471_pt1 | contig 12286 bp, 13 predicted proteins | sample PLM1_60_b1redo_FD_155465 | JGI IMG/M metagenome (GOLD analysis project Ga0210378, IMG submission 155465) | Groundwater sediment microbial communities from an aquifer in East River, Colorado, USA - PLM1_60_b1 redo | ecosystem: Environmental > Terrestrial > Soil > Riparian zone | place: USA: East...
CGTTCGCACGATATCGAGCGCGACCATGGCCAGGATCACCACCCCCGAACCGGCTCCGATCCCCGCCAATGCGGTCGGGAAGGCCCCGGGAACGCCCGGGACGCGACCCGCGGCAATGGCCGCCGCGAAGACCAGCATGACTGCGAGCATCAGGACGGCCGCGCCGAGGGGGGCGCCCAGCACGAGCGAGAAGACCGCGCCCACGGCCATGATCTGGACGAGGCCGCGGACGAGGGCGATGGTGGACTCGCGCTCCAGGCGTACGCCTTGCCGGCGGGCGAGGAGCACGACCGCGATCGCGAGGAGTGCCGCCGCCGCCGCCTGGGCGCCGTCGAGGGCGACGGGGCCGGAGAAGAGCCGCCCCAACATCACAGCACCTCTTGCGGCCGTCCCTGGCGCGCCAGGCGGCCGTGCTCGAGAACCACCACGCGGGTGGCCAGCCGGCGCGCCTGTGCCGGGTCATGGGTGACGAGCACGCAGGCGAGGCGTCGCTCGGCGACGATCTCGCGCAGGAGCAATTCGACGTGGTCCCGGGTGGGGCCGTCAAGCGCGGAGGTCGGCTCGTCGAGGAGCATGGCCTCCGGCGCGTTGGCCAGCGTCCGCGCCAGCGCCACGCGCTGGGACTCCCCGCCGGAGAGCCGCTCCACCGAGCGCTCGCCGTACCCGTCGAGGTCGACGCGGCGCAGCAGCCGCTCGACCACGGCATCATCAAGCCGCTCCCCGCGCGATGCGGGCCCGAAGCGGAGGTTGTCGGCGACCGTGCCCGGGAAGAGCCACGCCGACTGGAGCACGAGGCCGACGCGCCGGCGCAGCTCGCGGGCCGGGACCCTGCGGAAGTCGATCCCGGCAAGGTAGACGGTGCCCGCGGTGGGCTCGTCGAGCCGGTTCAGCAGACGCAGGAACGAAGACTTGCCGGACCCGCTGGCCCCGACCACGGCCACGACTTCCCCCGCCCCGACCTCGACCGAGACGTCCTCCACGATCGCCCGGCCGTCGGCGCGGCGGGTCACGCGGTCCGTCCTCAGGAGGGGCCCTCCGGTTGCGGCCGTTGCGGCTACCATCCCTGGTCCACGATCACCGCGTCGCCCTCACCGAGCGGACCGGCCACCAGCTCCACATGGAACGTGTCCTGCAAGCCGACGGTCACGCGCACCGGGTGCGGTCGCCCGTGGTCGAGCACGAAGACGCTTCCGCCGTGCGGCGTGGCCGGGGCCGCGCGTTCCATCCCCGGCGGAGTGAAGCCGAGCGCGCGGAGGGGAAGGCGGAGCACGCCGTCCCTCCGCTCCACCTCGATGGAAACCGACGCGGTCATGCCGGGGCGGAGCTTGTGGTCGCGGTCGTCGGCCTCGACCACGGCCGTGTAGGCCATGACACCCTGCGTCACCCGGGGGGCCAAGCGTACTTCGGAGACGACACCGGTGAGGACGCTGTCTGGGTAAGCCGCACAGCGCAGGATGGCGACCTCCCCCGCCGCCACCCGGCCCACGTCGGCCGCGCCCACACTCGCCTCCACCTGCACGCGAGACGGCAAGGGCGTGAACGCGGAAACCGTCCCCGGGGCCGTCACCTCACTTCGGATCGGTCCCCGGTCGATCCGCTCGAGGCGGTAGCGCAAATTCGCCGGCCCGACGGCCCGGCGGACGGCGAAAAGGCCGCCGGCTGCGATCAGGGCCATGGCCGCCCAGAGCGCGCCGCGCGTTCTTCGCCGGCGGGCCGAGAGAGCTTGCGACGGCCGAGCATCGACGCGATCACCCATAGAGACTCAAAGTCTATACGCGCAATCGCCTGGAGGATGGGCGCAGGAATCCCCAGATTCGCAGGGCGCCGCGTGAGCCGCCGGCGCCGGTACCTTCGCGTTGAAGAGGGTGAAGGGCTGGATCAGGAGGAAGAAGGCATGAATCGGTTCGCGGGTCTCACGCTCGCATTCCTGGCCGTGGCGTCCTCACTGTGGGCCGCGGGGCCGTCCGATGAGCAGGAGGCGCCGCCGCCGGTGGCCGAGAGTGTGCCGTCGACGGGGGCGCCGGAACTGCGCGCCGAGGAGTGGCGCCAGCTCCGCCTCGGCAAGAGGTTGAGTCCTCCCCGCCAAGGGCTCCTGCAAGGGCTCATGATCGATGCACAGGACGTTCCGTCCCTGCCGTTCCTGGCCGTCCCCGTCCACGATTTCTCCGTGCGGCCGGGGGGCCAGCGCACGGGCGGTGGGTTGTCGCTGATCGTCGAGTACTGGGACCCCGAGCGGGCGGCAAGCCACTTCAACGTGTTCGCCTCCGCCGCGTACTCCCTGACCCGCTACCAGACCTACGAGCTGCGGCTGGGGCAGGTCCCTCGCGATGCCGACACCTGGAGCCGCTACCGCTATCTCTATGTGGATCTGCGTCGCCGCGACCTTCCCCGCGAGGCGTTCTTCGGACTCGGGCCGGCCTCGCGCGCGGCCCAGGAGACGTCCTACCGCCTGCGGGACTTCTCGTACGAGCTCGTGGGCCGCTCTCGCCTCGCCGGACCCCTCACCGGCGCCCTTCGTTTCGGCGGCGTGAGTCCCGACGTCGGCCGCGGAGAAGAAACCGGCGTGCCATCGATCGAGCAGGTGTTCACCGACGCCCAGGCCCCCGGCCTGGTGGAGCAACCGCGGCTCCTCCACGCCGCCGCCGAGCTGCGGCTCGACTGGAGAGACCATCCACGGAACGCCCATCGGGGTGGCGCGATCGGGCTGACCGCGGAGCGTTACTTCGGCGCCGAGGCCTTCAGCTTCAACCGCATCTCCCTCGACGCCCGCCACGCGTGGAGCCTGGGATCTCCGCAGCGCGTGCTCGCGCTGCGCGGCTATGCCTCGGCGGCCCGGGCCGACTCCGGCAGCCGGGTGCCCTTCTACCTGCAAGACACGCTGGGCGACTCGCATAGCTTGCGAGGCTTCGCCGATTTCCGCTTCCGAGGTCCCAAAGTGCTGCTGCTCTCGGCCGAGTACCGCTGGGAGGTCATCCCGGCCCTGGAGCTGGCGCTCTTCCAGGACGCGGGGGCCGTGGGCGAGCGGCTGTCAGACCTGCGGCTCGAGAAGCTCCGCGGAGACTTTGGGGCCGGTCTGCGGCTCAAGCGTTCGGACTGCGTCGTGTTCCGGCTCGACGTCGCGCGCAGCACCGAAGAGACCCGGGTGCTGGCGAGCACGAGCTTCTCGTTCTAGCGGAGGCCGGCATGTCAAGGCAACGTGTGGGAACGCTGTTTGCGGGACTGATTCTTCTGGCCGGTCCGGCCTGGGCCCAGAGGTTCCGCCCCGACGACCCCCTTCGGCGGGATGCGGACGACTTGCCGATCGCCATGCCGCGGCCGATCGAGGTTTCGAGCAACTACGACGGGATTCACTACAGCCTTGTGGAAAAGCCCGGCCGTCCCGCCCGCGCGGCCAACGTCAACACGCTGGATGAAGTGCCGGACTCGAGCTGGTTCATGAACCGCATCGGCGCGCGCGCCATGACCATCGAAGAGCTGATGCGCGGGCCCAACACCATCGACGGTCCCGACACCACGCACCCGTGGAGGGTCGTCAGCGGCAAGGCCGAGGGCGTGACGCCGGGCTTTACGGTGCGGGACGCTCGTGGCGATCTCTTCTTCGTGAAAGTCGACCCGAAGGGCTGGCCCCACCTCGGCACGGCCGTGGACGTGATCGGCGCCAAGTTCTTTCATGCGTTCGGATACTGGGTGCCGGAGAACTACATCGCGCGGGTCCGGCCCGAGGATCTGCGCCTCGACGCCGAGGCGCATTTCACGGGAGCGGGCGGGAAGCGGCGCCGCATGACGCAAGCCGACCTCGAACGCATCCTGGCCCTCTGCCCGCGCGAGCCCGACGGTACCGTCCGTGTCGTGGCCAGTCGCGCGCTGCCCGGCAAGCCCCTGGGCCCGTTCCGCTACGAGCGCACGCGCGCCGACGACCCCAACGACGTCTTCCGACACGAAGACCACCGAGAGCTGAGGGCGCTGCGGGTGTTCTGCGAGTGGCTGAACCACGTCGATTCCAGCTCCCACAACACCCTCGACATCTACGTGGGCTCTCCCGGCCAGGGCCACGTGCGCCACAACCTCATCGACTTCAACGGCATCCTCGGCAGCTCCAGCGACACCCCGCGGGAGGCGTGGGAGGGCAACGAGTACGTCCTGCCCTGGTCGGCCATGCTGAAGTCCGCTTTGACGTTCGGAATCTGGGACCGCCCATGGCGCCACGTCGCCTATACCAGCTACGTCGAGACCGGCCCGGTCGAGGCCGAGTTCTTCCGCCCGGAGCGGTGGAAGCCCTACTACCCGAACCCGGCCCACGACCGCATGCGGCCGGACGATGCGCTGTGGGCGGCGGGCATCGTCATGCGCTTCTCGGACGAGGCGGTGCGCGCGATCGTCCACACCGGCGAGTATTCGAACCCGGCCGCCGAGGCCCACCTGGCCGACACCATCATCCGCCGGCGCGACAAGGTGCTGGCCTACCACCTGAGCCAGATCAACCCGCTCTCCGACTTCCGCCTGGAGGGCGATCTGCCGAAGCTGCTCTTCCGCAACCTCGGCCGCGAAGCGGGGCTGGCCACGGAAACGACGTACGAGTACGCCTGGTTCTCCTTCGACAACGACACGGAGAGGCTCACCGCGCTGGGCTCGCCGGGCACGACGCGCGAGCCGGTGCTCGACCTGCCCGCCCAGACGTCCGAGTTCCTCATGGTGCGGCTCCGGACCCGCGCCCCCGGCGAGCCGCGATGGGGGACGGCGGTCGACGTCTACCTGCGGCGGGGCCGGGAGGTCGTCGGCATCGACCGCGAGATCTGATGCGCGCGCTGCGCCTGATCGGAGACGTACGGCCGCACGAGACCGGGCGCGTGCTGCTCCTGCAGCTCAACCTGTTCGTGCTCATGGCCGGCTATTACGTCCTCAAGACGGTGCGGGAGCCCCTGGTGCTCCTGGCCGGAGGCGCGGAGCTGCGCGCCTACGCCTCCCTCGGCCAGGCCGTCCTCCTGGTGGCGTTCATTCCCGCCTTCGGGTGGCTGGCCTCCCGCGTCGATCGGCTCCGGCTGCTGACCGTCTGCCTCGCCTTCTTCGCCGCCTGCATCGAGCTGTTCCACTTCGGCCTGCTCGCACGCCTGCCCGGCCTGGGCATCGTCTTCTTCGTCTGGGTCGGCATCTTCAATCTAGCCGCGGTTTCCCTGTTCTGGTCCTACGCCAACGACCTGTGCCGCCCTGAAGAAGGGGCGCGGCTTTTTCCCGTGATCGCAGTGGGGGCCGTGGCGGGCAGCCCCGTCGGGTCACGCCTGGCGGAGCGGCTCTTCGCCGGCGGCGTCGGCATCCCGGCGATGCTCCATCTGGCGGCCGCCCTCCTCCTCGTGCACCTGCTGCTCTACCGGCTGATCGAGCGCGACCCGCGCCTGGTGCCAAAGGCCGCCACGCGCGCGGAGATCCCCGGTCCCGGCGGGTTCCACCTCGTGCTCCGCAGCCGCTACCTGCGCCTGTTCGCCGCGCTCCTGCTGGTCTTGAACTTCGCCAAGACCACCGGCGATTACATCGTGGCCCGTGCCGCCAAGGACGCCGCCGACGCCGCGGCTCGCCTCGACCCGCACCTCGACCGGGCCGCGTTCCTCGGAGAGTTCTACGGCGGCTACTTTTTCTGGGTCGACATCGCCGCTCTGGCCCTCCAGGTGCTCGTCGCCTCGCGCCTGGTACGGCGGTGGGGCGTCGCGGGCGTCGCCCTCGCCCAGCCCCTGGCCGCGGCGGGCGCCTACGCCACCATCGGCGCGGGTGCGGGCCTGACGGCGATGCGCTGGGTCAAGACGGCCGAGAACGCGGCGGACTACTCCCTCATGAACACGGCCCGCCACATGCTCTGGCTGCCGACGAGCCGGGCGGAGAAGTACAAGGCCAAGCAGGCGCTGGATACCTTCTTCGTGCGCGCGGGGGACCTGCTCTCGGCGGGCCTGGTGCTCTTCGGAACGCACGTCCTTCCGCTGGGCCTCCGCAGCTTCGCCCTGGTGAACCTCGGCGCCGTGCTCGTGTGGCTCCTGCTCACGGGGCGTGTCCTCAGCGAGCACCGGTCCCTGCGCCTGAAGGCGGGGGACGCGGAGCAGCGTCCGGATGCCGCCTGAGCGCGCCGAACCCTCCGCCGCCGGCCACATGGAGCGGGGGGGACTGCGCCGAGTCCTCGCGCTGCTCTACCGCTTCTGCGCGCCGCACCGGCGGACGTTTGTCCTGATCGCGCTGCTGGCCGCGCTGTCGAGCGTGGCCGACGTCGCCGCCCCGCTCATCTACCGCACCGCCGTGAACGACCTGGCCGGCGTCTTCGTGCACCGGGCCCATCAGCAGGTGGCGCCGGCCCACCGGCCGCGGGCCTCTACGAGAGAGTCCCACGGCCCCGGCTACGTGGCGCCACGCACGAACACCCAGGCCATCCGCTCGCTGCTCGCCGCCGTCCTGGCCCTGCTCGTGGTGAAGCTCGTGACCCACTCCTCGGCCCTGGCCGCCGACACGCTCACGACCCGCGTCGGCAGCCAGATAGAAGGCGACCTCATCCACACGACCTTCGGGCGGCTGCTGCGCTTCCCCCTGGCCTTCTTCGCCCGCCGTCCGAGCGGTGCCTTGGCCAAGCAGGTGAACCAGACCGACCAGGTGGTCCCCATCGTCGCCGCCTTCACCAAGGACGTGCTGCCCGAGGCCTTTCGCGCGGCCGGCATCGTCACGGTGATGCTGGCGGTGAACCCGCCCCTGGCGCTCGTCGCGCTCAGCCTGCTGCCCGCCTACCTGTGGGTGTCCTACCGCATGAAGCGGACCATCGAGCGGGGGCTTGACGACTATTACGACCTTTGGGACGAGGTCTCGGCGCGGATGCAGGACGCCCTGGCGGGGGTGAAGACCGTCAAGCTCTCGGGAGCGGAGGACCGCGAGGCTCGTCGGCTCGGAAATCTCTTGCGTGCCGCCTATGCCGCCTACGTGTCGCGGAACCGCACGGAGAACCGGTACCTGCTCGGCCAGACGCTGATCTCCCAGACGGGGCGGGCTCTGGTCCTGACCTATGGAGGGCTGAAGGTGTTCGCGCACCAGCTCACTCCGGGCGACGTCGTCATGTTCGTGGCCTACCTGGACAAGCTCTTCGAGCCGCTCGATGCGCTGACCCAGCTCTGGGCGAGCCTCCAGCAGAACCTTGCCTCCGTCGGCCGCGCGGCGCGTCTTCTGCATGCGAGCGCGACGGAGTCGGGCGGCAGCCCGCTGCCTTCCGGAGCAGGCCGGATCGAGTTCCGCGACGTGCGGTTCGGCTATCGGCCCGACCGGGAAGTCCTGCGCGGCGTTTCGTTCACCGTGGAAGCCGGGTCGGTGACCGCGCTCGTCGGCCCCTCGGGCACCGGGAAGACCACGACCATGGACTTGCTGCTGCGCCTGTACGAGCCGACGGGCGGCGAGATCCTGATCGACGGTGCGCCCCTCGCCACCGTGGACCCGGCGGCGGCGCGGGCGGCCATCGGTGTCGTCTCGACCGAAGGGGCCGTCTTCCGCGGCACGCTGGCCGAGAACGTCCGCTACAAGCGTCCGGAAGCCTCCGACGAGGAGGTGCGCGAGGCGGTGCTGGCCGCCGGGCTCAGCCGCGCCGTGGAACGCCTGCCGCAGGGCCTGGACAGCGAGATCGGCGAAGGCGGCGTGGGGCTGTCCGTGGGCGAGCGCCAGCGCCTGCAGATCGCGCGGGCGCTGCTCGCGCGGCCGCGCATCCTCATCCTGGACGAGGCCACCGCCAACCTGGACTTCGCCACCGAGGCCGAGGTCAAGCGCGCTCTCGAAGCCGCTCGCGGCCGGCTCACGGTGGTGGTCGTGGCCCACCGCTATTCGATGGTCGCAGGCGCCGACCGCGTGATCGTGCTCGAGACCGGCCGCGTGACGCAGACCGGTACCGTGGCGGAGCTGAGCTCCGGCGAGGGCTGGTTCGCCCGTTTCGCACGCCGGGCGGCGCGGGCGGAGGCCTGAGGTCCTGGTGGCGTTGGGTTCGTGACGGCGCCCCGCATTCTTTCGAGACTCGCCGCACGTTACACTGCGGGAGAGGCCCTCTGTGGTGTCTGTCCGTCCGTTCCGCGCTCCCGCATTCGCCGTGCTCACTTTCGTTCTCGCCTCGCCCCCGCTGCTCGCCCAAGGCGGGCCGCCGCTGATCACCGACGATCCCGATACGCCGGGCCCGCGGCACTGGGAGATCAACCTCTCTTTCTTCCGTGAACGCACCCGCGGCCATCGCTTGTCGGAAAGGCCGCGGATCGACCTGAACTACGGAGTCGGGCGGCGGATCCAGCTCAAGCTGGAAGGGCCCTGGCTGGTGCAGAGCGCGGAAGGCATGGAGCCGATGAGCGGGCTGGGCAATGCCGTGGCCGGCGTGAAATGGCGCTTCTTGGGAGAGGAGGGCCGACGGATCTCCTGGTCGGCGTACCCGCAGTACGAGTTCAACATGGACCACGCGTCGGTGAGCAAGGGACTGGTCGAGGACGGCCACGCTCTCTTCCTCCCCACCGAGGTGACGTTGGACATCGATCCCATCGAGCTGAGCGTGGAGATCGGGCGTAACCTGGTTTCGAACGGCGCCGACACGTGGATCTACGGCCTCGCCTTCGAGGCCAGCGTCGGGCGTCTCGACCTGGTCGCCGAAGTGCACGGCGAGAATGCGGCCGGGCTGGCCACCGAGCTGATCGTCAACGGCGGCGCACGCGGGAGGATCACTCGCCAGGTCGCGTTGATGATGGCGTTGGGGCGCGCCGTCCACGGGCGGCCGGAGGACAAGCCGAGTCTGCTCGTCTACGCCGGCGTTCAGCTCACCCTGCCCGATGCCTTCGACTTCGCCGCGCCCCCTGCCCCGCGGCGGTATCGTCGTCCAGCTCCGGTCATGGCCAGGCGCAACTGAACGGCCAGGCCGACCGCTGGAAGAACTGCGCGATGCGCGCGGTGGCCCACCACCCTCGACCGGATCACCCCGAACCGCGGGTCCGGTGGCGGCCGTACGTCCTCGTGGTGGTCGTGCTCGCGCTCGGCGTGCACGTGGTGCTCCCGCAGCTCACCACGCTCGATGCCTCGCTGCCGATCGTGCGGCAGCTCCGGTGGTGGGCCTTCGTCCTGGCCATCGCCGCCCAGGTCCTGAGCTATTGGGGGAGCGGCTATCTCGCCCAGGCGATCGTCGCCGTGTTCGGCCAGCGGCTCGCTCTCGGGCGTGGCATCGCGATCACGCTGGCCCGCGCCAGCATCGGGCTCGTAGCCGCCGGCGTGGTCGGAAGCGCGGCGGCGGCCTACCGATGGTGCCGCAATGCGGGGATCGGCGCCGAGGCCGCCCTCATGGTCGGCTGGGTACCCGCCATGTTCAACAGCCTCGTGCTCGTCGCGTTCGCCGTTCTGGGTCTCGTCCAGCTCCTCGTCCTTCACGAGCTCTCACCGCTCGAGGCCCTCGCCTTCTCGCTAAGCCTGGCGGTGCTCGTTGCCGTGGCCGCGATGTTCCTCTGGATGGTGAAGCACCGGTCGCGGTCCGCCGTCATCGCCGAGTGGGCCACCTCGCGCTGGGCCCGGGTGCGGAGGCGGAAGTACGACGCCGCTACCACCGACCGTGCCGTCGCGCGGTTCGTCGCCGCGATCGATGCCATGCGAAAGGGCGGCTGGCGGCGGACGCTGCGGGGATCGACGTGCAACATCGGTTTCGATCTGCTGACCCCTCTTCTTCCTGTTCGTGGCGGCCAGACACGTCGTGACGCCCGGCGTCCTGCTGGCGGGTTACGGCATGCCCCTGCTGCTCGCGCGGATCAGCATCCTGCCTGGCGGGTTGGGTGTGACCGAGGGGAGCATGGTCGCGCTCTACCACGCCCTCGGGGTCCCGACCGCTGTAACCGTCCTCGTGGTCCTCGCGTACCGGCTGCTCTCGTTCTGGGTGCCGACCTTCGTCGGCTTTCCGCTGATCGCCTACCTCCAGCGCGAGCACGTCCGCGACGACTCGGCGAAGACCGCGGCGCGTCACCGTCGGCCCTAACGCTCTCCGACGATCACGTCATCGCCCTCGCGGAGCGCGCCCGCCACCACCTGCGCATGGCGCCGGTCCTGCAAGCCGATCGCCCTGGTGTCGGGGCCTCCCGCCAGGGGGCGCGCGCGGCGGTCTGAGGGGCGGCCGCAGAGAGAGAGGCGCGGCTGGTGCTCAACGCCGATCCTGTCAGTGAAGCGGGGGGCGCGATTGCTCGATGATCTGCACCCGTACGAGCAGGCGGTCGGCGTATTTGAAGGAGTCCACCAGCATCACGACGAAGATGAGAACCGCAACCGCGAGCACGACCGCGGTGGCCCGGTGATGGGGCCGGAAGCGAATGATTTCCGGCCCCACCACGATCAGGCCGAGCAGGCCCCCGGTTACGACCACCGCATCGAAGCTCGCGCGCTGCCAGTAGCTGCCGCCTAGATGTACCCAAAGGCCGAACTCATCGAACGTCAAGGCCAACCCGACGCCGTAGGCAATCGCGGACGCGATCAGCCTGCGCTGCGTAGGACGGCCCAGCAAGAGGTAACCGCCGACGCCCGCGAGCAGGAAGATGCCGTAGTTCAGATGATGAATGTGCGTACCGCCGACGTGCAGGTACAGGTCCGGAACTCGGCCGGACACGATCAGAAACACGGTTACGCGCGCCGCAATGAATGTGAGGACGAACGAAACGAGAATCCGACGAGCCAGGAATTGAGTGGACGGGTCAGAGGGCATGCCAGGTGAGGCGCGGGGTACTTCGCGATGACTGGTTTGCAGAGTCATTCCGCAGGCAATCGTGTGCGGTGAAAGAACCCCTCATCGGTATCGTAGTCGAACAGCTCTGCCTGGCGGCCCCAGTCGACGGCGGTGTCGACCTGGCGCTCCGCCTCCGCCTCCCCGAGCCTCGCCCGCAAGGGAGCCACGACCGTCTCGCGGGAGAGGCGCTCGCCGCGACCGAGGCGGCGTAGGATGGCCGCAATCAAGGGCAGACCGCGCACGCGGGCGCGGAGGAGTCGATTGCGCTCGCCGGCGTCGGCGCGGGCCACGCGCTCGCCCTCCAGGGTGAGGCTGTAGTCCCCGCCGGTAACCGACGCCCAATCCAACAGTTTTGCGGCCTCGAGCAGGGGGAGCAGCTCGTCGAGGTCGAGCATCAGGGCCTGGCCGAGCCGGAAGACGTCGTCGGGCCCCTCGGTCTGGTCCATGACCTCGACGAGGGCGAAGATCCTGCCGATGGAGACGTGCGGAATTCGCATGGGCGTCGTCATTGGGTTCCTCACACCATGAGACCGTAGAGCCGGTCCACGTATGCGAGCAGCTCGGGCGCGTTCCACCGGCGCGGCCGCGGCACGTCGATCCGGACCTCGCCCGCCGGCCGGCCGGGGTTGGCGCGGAAGGCCACGACCCGATCCGCCATGTAGACGGCCTCTTCGACCGAGTGCGTCACCAGCACGGCGGACTTGGTGGGCACCGCGGGGTCGCCCCAGAGATCGAGCACCTGGTCGCGCAGGCTCTGGGCCGTCAGCATATCCAGGGACGAGAACGGCTCATCCATCAGGAGGATCCTCGGCTCCTGGCAGAGCGCGCGGGCGATCCCCACCCGTTGCCTCATCCCGCCCGACAGCTCTCGCGGATAGGCGCGGGCGTGCCCCTTGAGGCCCATGAGGTCGAGCGTACGCGTGGCCCGCCGGAGCCTCTCCGCGGGGATCACGCCGCGGGCCTCGAGGGGCAGGGCCACGTTCTCGGCCGCGCGCAGCCAGGGCAGGAGAGCGTAGCTCTGGAAGACCATCGCAGTATCAGGGTTCAGTCCCGTGAGCGGGCCGGACTCACCGAGGACCTGGCCCGCCGTGGGCGGGATGAGCCCCGCCATGATCCGGAGCAGCGTGGACTTCCCGCAGCCGGAGGGGCCGATCAGCGCCACGAATTCCTCGGGCCAGATGTCGAGGGTCACGTCGCGCAGGACGTCGACCGGGCCGTAGCACTTGCTCACCCCGACGAGGGACAAGAGTGCGGGATGCGGGTCGACGCGGGCCTCAAGACTCAAGGCGACACCTGTAGGAGGCCCATGCGTAGAGGGGACGCCAGACCAGCCGATTCAGCAGCAGGACCGCGACGACCATGCTCAGGATGGTGAGCGTGATCATCTGCAGGTCGCCCTGGACGTAGGTGGCGCGATCGAGCATTGCGCCGATGCCGGTCACCTCGTAGGTCCGTCCGCCGGCGGTCACGCTCTCGCTCAGGACCAGGGCGTTCCAGCCTCCGCCCCAGGCCGTGATGCTTCCGGTCAGGAGGCCGGGCAGGGCCGCGGGGAGG
>Ga0210378_10001472_pt1 | contig 12285 bp, 6 predicted proteins | sample PLM1_60_b1redo_FD_155465 | JGI IMG/M metagenome (GOLD analysis project Ga0210378, IMG submission 155465) | Groundwater sediment microbial communities from an aquifer in East River, Colorado, USA - PLM1_60_b1 redo | ecosystem: Environmental > Terrestrial > Soil > Riparian zone | place: USA: East...
GCGCCACAGCCAAAGTCAGCAGCTCGGCATCGCTGAGCACGGGTCGCCGTCCCCGCCCCCCGCGAGCCGGAACCACATGATCGTCGATCTCCACATACAGTGCGGTCAGGAGGGCGTCCAGGTCGTTCGTCACAGACGATCATGGACGCCCTCCTCCCATGACTCCGGTGATCGACACACCATGACCAAGGAATCGATCATCTAGGGTCCGGGCATGGCCGAGCTGCACGACCTGACCGCCCTGGAGCAGGCCACCGCGGTCCGCCGGCGGCAGGTGAGCCCGGTCGAGCTGGTCGAGCACCACCTGGCCCGGGTGGAGCGGCGCGACGCCGAGCTCGGCGCCTTCGTGACGGTGACCGACGAGGCCGCCCGGGAACAGGCGAAGGAGGCCGAGAAGCGGGTGGCCACCGAGGATCCCGCGACGCTCCCGCCGCTGTTCGGCGTCCCCACCGCGGTCAAGGACCTGAACCTGACCGCGGGCGTACGGACCACGCTCGGCTCGGCCGTGTACGCGGACTTCGTGCCGCCGGTCGACGACCACGTGGTCGAGCTGCTGCGCACGGCCGGCACCATCAGCCTGGGCAAGACGAACACGCCGGAGTTCGGGCTGCCCTGCTACACGGAGAGCGCCGTCGCGCCGCCGGCCCGGACGCCGTGGGACCCGGGCCGCTCGGCCGGCGGGTCGAGCGGCGGCGCGGGCGCGGCGGTGGCGGCCGGGATGGTGCCGTTCGCGCAGGGCAGCGACGGCGGCGGCTCGGTCCGGATCCCGGCCAGCGTCTGCGGGCTGGTCGGCATCAAGGTCGCCCGCGGCCGGATCAGCAACGGACCGGTCGGCGGCGACCTGACCGGCCTGGCCTGGAACGGCCCGCTCGCCCGGTCCGTCCGGGACGCGGCGGCGCTGCTGGACGCGATGGCGGTGCCGATGCCCGGCGACCCGCACTGGGCGCCGCCGCTGACCGGCGGCGAGACGTTCCTGTCGTACGCGGGGCGCGACCCGGGGCCGCTTCGCATCGCGCGGTGGGCGACGCCGGTCATCGCCGAGACCGAGGTGCACCCGGACTGCCTGGCGGCGTACGAGGAGGCGTCTCGCGCGCTGACCGAGCTGGGGCACGAGATCGAGGACGTGGACCCACCCTTCCCTCCCGACGTGATCGGCGTCTTCGAGACGATCTGGGCGGTCGCGGCCCAGTCGGTGCCCGTCGACCCGGCCCGTGAGGCCGAGCTGCTGCCGCTGACCCGGTGGTTGCGGCGGCGCGGCGCGGGGACGACCGGGGCGGGCTTCGTCAACGCGATAGCCCGGCTGCAGATGCTGAGCCGGCAGTGGATCGTCCGGACGGCCGGCTTCGACGCCGTGCTCAGCCCGACCCTGGCCAGCCCGCCGGCGCCGGTCGGCTACTTCACCGAGGGCGGCGACCCGGCCGAGGACTTCGCCCGGCAGGAGCGCTTCACCCCGTTCACCGCGGTCTACAACGTCACCGGGCAGCCGGCGGTCAGCCTGCCGCTGCACTGGTCAGCGAACGGCCTGCCGATCGGGGTGATGCTCGCCGGCCGGCCCGCGCAGGAGGCCCTGCTGGTGACGCTGTCGGCGCAGCTGGAGGACGCGCGGCCGTGGGCGGACCGGCGCCCGCCCGGCTGGGACTAAGCCGCGCCGCCGCGGTGGGGCGCGGTGAGCCCGGCGACGGCGGGGCGAGGGTGAGCCGCCCGGCCGGATTCGCTACCGTGTCGCCGTGACCGTGTGGGAGACCGTGCTCGTGTTCGCGGTGCTGCCGCTGGCCGGGCTCGCCCTGCTGGCCGTGCTGGTGTTCGCGCCCGGGGCGGCGCGCAGGCCGCGCTACCGGGTCGGCAAGCCGTGGGACCACGACCCGGTCTGGTACGTCGCCCGTCCGGACGTCGACGCTCCGGCGGGCAGCCCCGAGGGCCGTGCCGCGATCGCCACCGCGGCGACCGGGCGGATGCTGCCGCACTCGGAGCCGGAGCGTTCGGCGTCCGGCCGGGAGCTGACCGGCGGGTCCACCCAGTCGACCCACAGCGCACCGGCGTCGGTCCTCGACGCTCCGACCGGCACGGCGAGGGGTGGGGCCAGTGGCGAGTGGTGACGCTCGGACGCCGGGCGCCGGCGACCGACCGGCCGGCAGCGGGGCGACCGCCGTCGGGGCCGGGTCTCCGGGCGGCGCCCGACCGGACGCCGAGCAGCCGGGCAGCCGGGGCCGCACCACCGGTGGCGACGAGCCCGACCAGCTCCCGACCGGCGAGTCGAGGACGGGGCAGGCCCGCGCCGGCGCTGTCGGGGTGCCCGGCGGGCCGGCCGGTCCAGAGGCGGCGGGCAGCGGGCAGCTCGGCCCCCGCGAGGCGGCGCCCGGTCCCGGCACCGCCGGCGGTGGCTCCCCGGACGGCGCGGTCGTCGACCGCAGCGCGGCCGTCCTCCGCCGCACCCCCGGGCCGTTCTCCCCGCGCCAGCTGGCCCGGCTCGACGAGGCGCTGACCCTGTCCAGCCGGGAGACGGGCCTGGACTTCAGCGTGTACGTCGGGGCGCTGGGCGAGCCGACCCGCGAACACGCCGAGCGGCTGCACGCCGGCCTCGGGCCGAAGGCGGCCAACGGCGTCCTGCTCGCCGTGTCGCCGGGCCAGCGGGTGCTGCACATCGTCACCGGCGAGCAGTCCTCCCGCCGCCTCCCGGACCGGTCGGCGGCGCTGGCCGCCCTGTCCATGCGGGCGGCCTTCTCGCTCGGCGACCTGGTCGGCGGCATCGTCAACGGGCTGCGGATGCTCTCCGACCAGGCCGGCCACACCACCCGCCACCGCTAGTGTCCTGTGAGCGAAGTCCTTGCACCGCCTGCGACGCCCAGACGCCGACCGGCGTGCCTCGTCGGAGACGAGCATGGGCATGGTTCGTCGCCGCCGATACAACAGAGGTATCGGCGACTCCTCGGCCTTGCCGGACCGACGCCTGGATCGCCGCAACCGGCACGAGACTCCGCTCACAGGACACTGGGAGCGGTCCGGTCCGCCCGCGCCGCGGGCCGCGGCCAGCTCCGCGGCCAGCCCGCTCCACAGCGGGAGCCCGGTGAAGTACGCCCCGCCGCCGGCGACGATCGACAGCGCGAGCTCGATCGCCCACCGGCCCTCCGGGGTCCAGTAGACGTCCCGAAAGTCGATCAGCATCGGCAGCTCGTCGGCGACGAGCGCGGCACCGGTGCCGTAGCTGCCGCCGAGCAGGCAGTGCACGCCGATCCGGTCGCTGTCCCGCATGCCGAGGGCGCCGGCCAGTGCGAGCAGCGCGATCCCGGGCACGTAGTGATGCACGTGCACGCGGCGCACCGTCACGTCCCGGACCGGGAAACGTCCACTTCGGACGGCCGCGGCGAGACCGCGCACGGCCGGGGCGGTCACCGCGAAGCTCAGGTACGCGACGAACGTCGAGCGCTGCCGGGCGGTGAGCGTGCCGCGGAAGTCGCGGTGCAGCCGGCGCACGAGCCTACGTACGCCCGGGCCGGTCACCGGGCCTCCGTCTCGACCGGCAGGTAGCGCTCGTCCCGCACGATCTCGACCAGCAGGACCCAGGCGTTGCCCGTCCCGGCAAGCAGCGCGAACAGCGACCCGGCGGCCAGCCAGTAGCGCGCCGCCCAGGCCGGCGACGAGCAGGCCGCCGCCGGCGACGACCGGCAGCGCCGCGAGCTGCACGGTCAGCAACCTGGTCGCCCGCCAGCTCGTCGGCTGCCGGCTCGGTGCCCGGACGCCCGAGACGACGATCGCGGTGAGCACGGCCCAGCCGACGACCCCGGTGGCGAGGAGCCAGCCGCCGAGCACCGCCGCGGACATGCCGGGGACGAGCAGCAGCGAGCAGGCGGTCAGCACGAGGAGGTAGAGGACCACTGTCTCGCCGGCGCGGGCGGGCAGCCCCCGGACGCCCAGCACCCGGTCGATGTTGACCGAGACGGCGACGAACACCAGTCCGGTCAGGACGGCGGCCGCGCCCACCTCGGCGACGGCGAAGCCCTCCCAGTGGGCAAGATCCTCGGTGCTCACCGGTCCTCCTCGGGACGATCGGGCGCGACGGTAGGGCGCCGGGACCAGGTGACAGCGCGCACCAGCTCGCGGGCGAAGAAGGCGACGAAGCGGCCCAGCGTCCTGGCCGTGTCGGGCGGACCGGCCGTGCCGGTCGCGCGCATCCCGGCGAGCTGGTGGAGGAAGTCCACCGGCCGGAGGCGGAGCACGCCGCCCGGCACCGCGGCGTCGTACCGCTCGGCCAGCGGCGCGATCCCGACCGGCAGGGTGCTGGTCGCCCGCCAGACGTCCACCACCCGGTTCCGCGCGTCCTTGGCGCCGCGCAGCAGCCACTGCGGCCCGTCCCGGTCGGCGAACGGGACCAGGTAGGTGATCGTGCGCCCGCCGCCCGGTCCGGTGGCGCCCAGGATCTCGACCGTCGCGCCGTCCACCGCGGTCCCGCCCGGAGCGGTGAGACCGGTGACCCGGATCAGGCCGGACGCGGTGGTCGCGTGCGCCGGGTCGGCGAGGAAGGCGTCCATATCGGTGACGTGGACGGTGAGGGTGAGCTCCACCCGGCGCGGCGGGCCGGGGTCGCCGCCCAGGAGCCGGCAGTCGCCACGCATGGTCTCGGTGAAGCGGAGACCCCGCGCCGGCCGGGGAGCCGGTCGGTGCCGGGCGGCCGCCTGCACCGCCCGGTCCTCGGGCAGGTCCGGCCTGCGCGCGGCCGCGCGTTCCGGCGCGGCCCAGGTCCGCTCGCCGGTGATCCGCCGGACCGCCGCCTCGACGCACCGCTCGGCCACCGCGGCGATGGTGTGCGACGGGTTCACGCCGGTCGCCGCCGGCACGACGGCCCCGTCCAGCACGTACAACCCCGGGTGGCCGAAGACGCGGCCGTCCGTGTCCACGACGCCGCCGTCCGGCCCGTCCGCCATCCGGCAGCCGCCGAGGTTGTGCACCGAGACCGGCTGCCGGAACAGCCGCCAGGTCGGCGTCGTCACCTGCCGCCCGCCGAGCCCGGCCACCAGGTCGCCCGTGGCCGCCTGCTCGGCCGCGTAGAGCGGCAGGTGGCCGGCGGTGTCCCAGTGGACGTGCAGCCGGTGCCGCGGGCCGCGCAGCTCGATCCGCCCATCCGCGGGCCGCCGGCGCTGTCGGTGAACGCGATCGCGAAGGAGCTGGGCGTCTCCGGACCGGCGCTCTATCGCTACTTCGCCAGTCGCGACGACCTGCTCACCGAGCTGGTGGTGGACGCGTACGACGCGCTCGCGGACGCGCTCGCCGCCGCGTCCTCGCCCGGTCGGCGGCGGTCACCGGCCGGTCGGCTGCGGGCGCTCGCGACCGCGTACCGGGCCTGGGCCACCGCCGAGCCGCACCGCTACCGGCTGCTCTTCTCCGCGCCGGTGCCGGGTTACGACGCGCACGCCGCCCGGCTGGTGGGCGCCTCGCAGCGGGCCATGAGCACGCTGCTGGAGGTGTTGGCCGACGCGCCGGGCACCGCCACAGCGCCGCCGGCCGCGCTCGCCCGCCAGCTGGCGGCCTGGGCGCGCGACCGGGGCCTCGATGCGACCGCACCGGTGGCCCTGCGCGCGGTCCTCGTCTGGTCCCGCCTGCACGGCCTGGTCCTGCTCGAGATCGAAGGCAACCTCGCTTCCATGGGCCTCGACGCCGACCTGCTCTTCGAAGTCGAGATCACCGCCCTGCTCCGCGGCTAGCCGTGGAGCGGCTGCTCACGATGCCGGTCGCGACAGGGCGGATTCGTGCCGAGGCGACACTGCGCAGCCATATCGGGTGCACAGTTCACTCTTTCGGTGCATACCCACTTGGAGTGGTTCTGCGCAACTCTGTCCGGTGCGGATGGGGAGTCCGTTTCACCAAGCCTACGCAGTGCCGGGGCTCGTGGCGGTGGCGACGCGAAGTCAGCGTCCCGCGACATGCAGTGATCGATCGTCCCGGCGAGCCAAGGACCTGTGATGCGCCGTCGCCTCCGTCTCCTCACCCCCCTCTTCGCCTTCTCCGTGGTGCTTACGTCCGGCGGGACCCTGGCCGGGTGGCCGGCGCCGCAGGTCGCCCACGCGGCGGCTCCGCCGGTGACCGTCGCGACCCCGGAGCTCGTCCGGGCCAACGGCGCGGACCTGTCGTGGTCGCGGTTCGCGCTGCCGGTCGGGGCGGAGTTCGTCCAGTACGAGGTGCACCGGTCGGCGACCGCCGGCTTCGCCCCGGACAACGGCACGCTCGTCGCCCGGCTCGCCTCGATCGACCGCACGTCGTTCCGGGACACCACCGCGGCAGCGGCCCCGGCGCAGTTCGACTACCGGGTGGTGTCGGTGTACCGGGCGGCCGGGATCATCGAGAAGTCGGTGTCCGGGTCCGTGCGGGTGGCGATGATCGCGGTCGGTAAGGCCAGGCTGACCCTGCAGCCGTCGGCGGCGGCGGGCCGGGCGACGTTCGTGTCCGGGGCGACCTCGGCTCCAGCGGCCGGATGCACCACGGAGGCCAAGAACTACGGCGCCTCGGCGACGGCGAAGGTCGGGATGAACTACACCGTCCGCAACCGGGCACTGCTGGGCTTCGACCTGCGGCGCATTCCGGTCGGCGCCCTGGTCACCTCGGCGAAGCTCTACTTGCAGTGGACGACGGCGACCGCGGTGTCGCCGGGCACGATCAACGTCTACCAGGGCAGCCGGCCGTGGACCGAAGGCGGCGGACCGGCGGCGGGCGCCTGCGACGCGTCCGGGGCGACCTACCTGGAGGCCAAGCACGGCCAGCGGTGGAAGGCGGCGGGCACCGACTACACCGGCGCGGCGGCGGCCTCGGTCGTGCTGACCACCGCGCGCGGCCCGGGTTCGGGCACGGACACCTTCGACGTGACCGGCCTCGCCGGTCGCTGGGTGGCCGGCACCGCACCCAACCACGGCCTGGTCGTCCGGCTGGCCACCGAGTCGACCGCCGTGGTGAACGCCTTCCAGTACTACAGCGACGACGACGCCACCCGCCGGCCCAAGCTCGAGGTTCTCTATGACGACCCGGCAAGCCAGCCGGCGAAGCCCCGGGTCGCGCTGTCCAGTCACGGTGCGGGCGAGCGGGTGGCGGGTCAGGTGACGCTGACCGCCGGGGCCAGCGACGACGGCCGGGTCACGAAGGTCGAGTTCCTCGACGGTGCGAGCAAGATCGGCGAGGCCACGTCCAGCCCGTACCAGCTGCCGTGGAACACCGCGGCGCCGACGCCCAACGGCGCGCACGACCTGACCGTGCGCGCCACCGACGACGCCGGCAACCAGTCCAGTTCGGTCACCAGGGTGACCGTCGACAACACCGGCGCGCCCGGGGTGAGCCTGGCCAGCCTCCCGTCGACGGTGTCCGGCACGGTGAGCCTGTCCGCGACCGCGTCCGACGACACCGGCGTCGCCAAGGTCGAGTTCCTGGTGGACGGCCAGCGGGTCGGCGACGCCGACACCACGGCGCCCTACCAGGCCAGTTGGAACACGATGGACCAGCTGGCCGGCCTGTACGACGGCCAGCACACGGTCACCGCGCTGGCGACCGACATCTCGGGGCAGCGGACGGAGAGCCTCGGCCGGACGGTGGCGGTGGACAACCAGCCGGGCGGACAGTTCGAGGCCACCTTCGCGTTGCTGGACCGCTACACCGGCGAGGTGGCCGGCGCTCCCGACGTCGCGTACCCGCAGGTGCTCACCCAGAGCGTCTACACCTCGACCCCGCTGGTGCCGACGGACGGCAGCGGTGGCTACCCGTCGCTGGGCGACTCGCCGAAGGACTCCACCGGCGCGCTCAGCTTGAGCTCGAGCTCGACGACGTCGTCTGAGCTCGCGGACGCCGGCGGCGGCACGTTCGTCTGCGCCGCCAACGCGTACTGCCCGCGCGTCCGGGTGGAGAACACCAGCCCGATCGCCTGGAAGGGCGACAAGCTGCAGATCTGGTACCGCTGGTACGACCCGGCGGGCCAGGTGCACTTCGAGGGACCTGCCACCGACGTCTTCCCGCAGACCTTCCAGACGGGCGCGATCAAGGAGTTCGACCTGACGATCCACCCGCCGCAGCTGCCGGACGGAGCGGACCTGGGCGACTACCGGCTGCGCATCGACCTCTACGACACCGAGTCCGGTGCCTGGTTCGGTGGCCGGGGCAACCCGCCCGTGGACCACCCGGTGCTGGTGGCCAAGACCCTCGAGGACAGGCTCGGCTTCGAGAAATACTGGACGTACGAGGGCGAGCCGACCGGCGCCGGCTCGCAGGCGGCCACCAACGTGGCCAACGGCAACCTGCTGTGGCGCTGGTCGCCGTGGAACTCCCCCGGCCGCGGCCTGGCGACCGTGCTGGACCTGACCTACAACAGCTTCGAGGACCACTCGGACAGCCCGGTCGGCAACAACTTCTCGCTGGCGGTCAGCGGACTGAGCCGATTCGGCGCGCCGCTGGACGTCCACCCCAACAAGGCCGACCAGATCTCCGGCCGGGCGAACAAGTGGATCGAGTTCGTCGACGGCGACGGCACCGTGCACCGGTTCACCGGCAACGCGGACGGCTCCTGGACGCGGCCGCCCGGCGTGCACCTCTACCTCCGCCCGGTCAGCAGCGACCCGGCGGCCGCGCGATATTGGGCGCTGAGCCGGCCGGACAACGTGACCTTCTACTACGACGTCGAGGGCTTCCCGACCGCGGTCACCGACCGCAGCGGCAACGCGATCACGTTCGCCCTCCAGCCGACTCCGCCCGGCGAGGACCCGGGTGGGCCGAAGAAGCGGATCACGGCGGTCACCGATGCCGGCGGCCGGTCGTTCGGGATCGACTACTGGTCCAAGGCCGAGGACAAGCGCGCGCACGTGCGCGGCAAGGTGCAGCGGATCACCGACCACACCGGCAGCGCCCTGGAGTTCCAGTACTACGACGACGGCAACCTGCTGCGGCTCACCCAGCGGGGCGGCACGTCCGGCGCCGGCGGCAACCTGCCGGACCGGTCGTTCACCTTCACCTACACGACGTCCAAGGGTGACGCGCCGGCCATCACGGCCACCGACCCAGCGGCGGCGCGGGCGGCGCGGCGCAACCCTGACCCGTCGACGCACAACCAGTCGACCCGGCTGTTCAGCATCGCCGACCCCCGGGCCGCGCAGACCGACGTCGAGACGGCGTTCGCCTACTACCAGGCCACCGACGGCGCGAAGCTGCGGTGGAAGTTGAAGAGCCGGACCAACCGGACCGGCGCCCAGACGGCCTTCGAGTACCTGCTGACGTCGTTCACGACGAAGGTCAACGCGCCCATGGGCCGCACCACGACGTACACGTACGACACGGCCGGCAAGGCCACCAGGGTGGTCAACCCCAAGGGCGAGGCGACCTCGTACCTGTGGACCTCCGACTTCCACGTCCAGAAGATCACCGAACCGGACACGACGGCGTTCCAGACCTTCATATACAACGACGCCGGGTACCCCACGCAGCAGACCAACCAGGAGAACGAGACCACCAGGCTCAGCTACGAGACCCGGCCGCTGGACGCGACCGACGCCGGCCAGCACTTCGTGCTGCTGTCCACGGTGGAGGAGCCGATCGGCGTCGTGTCGGCCACGGCCGGCGATTACACCTGGCGGTTCGGCTACGACGCCAAGGGCAGGGTGGACAGGCGGACCGACCCCGCGGACTTCGCCACCATCTACACCTGGAACGCCGACGGCACCCTCGCCACCGTCCAGGACGCCCGCGGCAACCTGACCCGCTTCACCTCCTACGACCTCAACGGGCTGGCCACCTCGGTGGTCGACGCCGAGGGCGGCACCACCCGCTTCGGCTACACCGACGACGGGCTGCCCGAGTGGACGCAGACCCCGATCCACGAGCAGTACTCCGACGACGGCATCAACCCGCGCTGGTACCGCGCGTACACCGACCACGACGCGTTCCATCGTCCCGGTCGGACCTCGACCCCGAAGAGCACCGCGGCCGAGCCCGGCCAGCTGATCTGGACCGAGAAGGTCTACGACGCCAGCAACAACGTGCTGTCCGACGGCCTGCCCGGCTACGGCGCCGAGGCGCCCGCCGCGGCCTCGGCCTCCGAGATGACCTACGACGCGATGGACCGGGTGCTGACGATCCTCAACCCGGACCGGCACCTGACCGGCGGCGAGAAGGTCACCAAGGTCTACGACGCGGCCGGCCGGCTGCAGAAGGAGACCGCCCCGAACGGCACAGCCACGGCCACTGTGGACGACCACACCACCACCTACACCTACGACCTCGTCGACCGGGCGATCGCCACCACCCGGGCCGGCGCCGCGGGGGACAGCCCGCGGACCGACTGGTCCTGCTACGACGCCGTCGGCAACCGCACGGCGGCGATCCAGCCCAAGGCCGGGCTGACCGCGCCGCCCATCGGCTGCCCCTACCCGACGACCGCGTACACCTCGAAGTTCGAGTACGACAAGGCGCACCGGCTGACCAAGGTCACCGACGCCGCCGGCCGGGTCACCACCCAGCGCTACGACGACAACGGCCGGGTCGACCAGGCGGTCGACGAGACGGGCTCGCTGTCGATGATGGCGTACGACGAGCGCGGCCTGCTGGTGGAGCAGTCCCGCCCGCTGACGGCGACCAGGCAGGTGACGGTCCGGCGGCAGTACGACCCGAACGGCAACGTGGCCCTCGACGTCAGCTCCCGCGCGGTCGAGAAGAACACCACCACCGACTACGTCACCGGCTACACCTACGACCGGCTCAACCGCCCGACGAGGGTCGCCCTGCCCAAGGACGCCACCACCGAGGCCGCGTACGAGCACATGGTCTACGACGCCGACGGGCGGGTCACGACCAAGACGCTGCCGCTGGCGACGGACACGCTGCCGGCCGACCTCGGACCGAACGCGAAGACGACTGTGTCTCACTTCGACCCGGGCTGGGTGGCCGCGAGCAAGGACCCGGGCAACCCCGAGGTGCTGTTCGACTACACCGCGCAGGGCTGGCAGGCCCAGCGGGTGCCGCGGACGACCCAGCAGCCCGGCAGCCCGACCAACGAGTCGCTGCTCATGCGCTGGCAGTACTTCGACGACGGCACGGCAAAGGCCCGAATGGACGAGAACGGGCTGCCCGCCAGCTACGAGTACGACCGGAACAACAACCTCACCAGGGCCAGCTCGGTCAACGGCGTGGTCGACCCGGACGAGCGCGCCGTGGTCACCGCGATGACCTACAACGGCTTCGACGAGGTCACCCGGTCGGGCGAGACCAAGCAGCTGGACGTCGCGACGTCCCGGGTGGAGAACTACACCACCTTCGGCTATGACGTGAACGCCAACCTGGTGGCCCGCAACGACGCGGGCAAGGCCGGGGCGGTCACCGCCGCGCCGAAGCGCAACGTGTTCGAGTACGACCAGGCCGGGCAGCTGTTCCGGCAGTACGAGCTGGGCACAGCGACCACCTGTGCCGGCGACCGGCGGATCATCACCTCCTGGACGAACCAGGGGTGGCTGTCGAGCCGAGAGATCGCCACCGCCACCGCGTCGTGCCCGGCTGAGCGGGACGCCGCGGCCACCTCCTGGTCCACCACCCAGACCCAGACCAGGACCTACCTGCTCACCGGCGACCTCGACACCTCGGTGACGAAGAACGGCGCCGGGGTGGTCAAGGAGTCGCACGACGTCGACTACGACCAGGACAGCGCGTACACCGGGCAGCGGACCCGGGACGTCTTCCGGATGGAGGGCCCGTCCACCGGGAAGCCGTGCTCGACGGCCACCTGCACCGCGACCTGGACCTTCGACGCCCGCGACAAGCTGACCGCGCACAACGACGGGCACGGCGGCGCTTACACCTACAAGCTCGACGAGCCGGGTGCGCAGGCGGACCCGCTGGTCCGCGCCGGCAACGTCACCACCGAGACCGCGCCGACCGGGACGACGACCCGGCGGTACGTGGGCAACCAGATGACGCAGACCACGGTCGCCGGGCAGACCACGACGACGGTCTACGACGACCTCGGCCGCACGGACTGCATCGTCAAGGGCACCACGGCGACCGCGTCGTCGTGCCTGGTCATCGGCGGGGTGGTGCCGGCGAGCCTGGTCACCGACTACACCTACGACTACCTCGACCGGCTCGCCGCGACCCGCACGTACAACGCCGGCACGCTGCTGGACGACACCAACTACCGGTACGACGCGCTCGACCGGACCGTCAGGCAGACCGAGAAGCACGTCCGGACCGGCACCGAGACCCGCACCACCGACTTCACCTACCTGGGGCCGTCGGAGGCGGTCTCCTCGGAGACGGCGAACAGCACCGGGTCGACCT
>Ga0210378_10001473_pt1 | contig 12283 bp, 6 predicted proteins | sample PLM1_60_b1redo_FD_155465 | JGI IMG/M metagenome (GOLD analysis project Ga0210378, IMG submission 155465) | Groundwater sediment microbial communities from an aquifer in East River, Colorado, USA - PLM1_60_b1 redo | ecosystem: Environmental > Terrestrial > Soil > Riparian zone | place: USA: East...
CCAGACGAGGTAGCCGCCACCGATCTCCCACAAGCCCGCTGCGACGAACAGGACGGCTGACTTCAACATGGCGGCCAGAGGCATGCTCGACCCTCCTCGGAGATTATCTACCCTCGCCGTCTGACTCTATGGCGAAGGGACCGCGGACGCGTTGACCCGAGTCGACACCGGCCACGCCCAGCCTCGATTACACGCGGTCTCATTTCCGAGTCTACTTAGCAGCGAACTCTCACCCGCGAGAGAGCCAAGACGCCTTGGTCGCTTGTTGCTCAAGGCGTTGGGAGGAAGGCGCGTGTGGCGCTGCATGGCGTCAGCTTTGCAGGAACCTCACGACAACGGCACCTGGCCCTTGCTCGCCTGGCATGAGGGAGGCCTGCTGGCGACGGCGGGCGCCACAGGCGACGACGGAGACACCGGAGGTAGCATGAGCAGCGATTCGATGGAAGTCCGGTACGGGGCGCTGCTGGCCCTGGCGCGCGAGACGCCGCAGCCTGACCTGCCGCGCTTCCTCGGCATGCTCGCCGAAGCTCAGGCGGAGGCTCTCGCTCGCCTTCGGCCGCCGGAATCGAATGGACCGCCAGCGGACGAGGAACGGCTAGCGGACATGCCGGAGGTGGCGAAGGTGCTCGGCATCCCCGAGGAGCACGCCCGGGAGCTGGGTCGACGGGGTGAGATTCCAACCGTGCGCGTGGGCGAGCGATACGTGCGGGTCCGACTCTCGAGCCTTCGCCAGTGGATCGAAACGAACGAAGGCGGTAGGCTTCGGGCTCGCGAGAGACACTGAGTGGCTTGTATCCGTCGGCGGCGCGGACGTTGGGTCCTGGACTACCGGGATGCCTTCGGCCGCCGGCGGTGGGAGAGCTACCGAACCAAGCACGAGGCGGAGTCCGCGCTCGCCACTGCGCTGCCTGCGTCCCGCCAGCGACTCATCCCGGCGCTGGACCCGAACGTCATCGTCCGGGACTACGCCGAGCGGTGGCTCACACTCTGCGGCAGTCTCAAGCCATCTACACTGACGGGCTACCGAGAGAAGCTCAACCGCCACATCCTTCCGACGCTCGGCCCCGTTCAGGTGCGGCGCCTCCACCGTGGCGCGATCAAGGATCTCCTGGCGAAGAAGAATGCCTCGGGACTCTCGGTCGACAGCGTGCGCCTCATCTACGCCACGCTACGAGCCATGCTCAGCGCTGCACTCGACGACGGCGTGATCCCGGCCAACCCAGCCGCCGGCATCGGCCGCTCCATGCGCCTCTCGCGTTCTGCGGCGGATCGTCGAGAGGAGATCCGAGCGTTCGACGCAGACCAGCTCCATCGCTTCCTGGCGGCATCGCAGGCGATGGTCCCGCGCTTCCACCTCCTGTTCTTCACGTTGTCGAGGACGGGCCTCCGACTCGGGGAAGCTCTCGCGCTCAAGTGGGAGGACGTCGACCTGGTGCGCCGAGAGCTGCGGGTGGAGCGCGCCTTGACGACTCGCGGGGAGATCGACACGCCGAAGAGCGGCCACGGCCGGACGGTGGACCTCAGCGCGGCGCTGTGCGATCTGCTGCGGAGCGCTCGAGCGCGAGCTGCAGAGGCCGCCTTGGCGCGCGGCGGCCGTCCGGAGTATCTCTTCCCCACCGCCACCGGCGAGCCCACGCCGCACGTGACGGCCGAGGGTGCATTCCGCCGAGCGTTGAAGACCGCGGACCTGCCCGGGCACTTCACTCCGCACTCCCTGCGCCACACGTACGCGAGCCTGCTGCTGTCGGACGGCGTGAGCCCCGCCTACGTGCAGGAGCAGCTTGGACACGCGAGCATCGAGTTGACCGTCGGCACCTACGGCCGCTGGCTGCGGAAGAAAGCGCCTGGCGCCGTGGACCGCCTCGATGGAGTGGTAGCAAAACCAGCCGAAGTGGTAGCAGCCGGGCCAACCGCGGGTGATCCGGCCGCCACGTCGGGTGATATGAAACGCCTAGGACTTAATGATTTGGCGGAGAGGGGGGGATTCGAACCCCCGGTGCAGGTTTACCCCGCACAACAGATTAGCAATCTGTCCTGTTCAGCCACTCCAGCACCTCTCCGCGAGGAAGGATGGCGAAGAAACGCCACCAAGGCAGGAGCGACGAAAAGCTAGGTTAACACGAACCGCCCGCTAGCTTGCCTGTCCGTGCCGAAGCTCCTATCGTTACGTCCCGTGTCGGCCCGTCGGCTCTGTCGTAAGGCCTGGCCTGTCGCGATCGCCCTGTGCGTGCTCGCCGCGGCCGGCGCCGCGCCGGCGCGCGGGGCCGAGCCCCTCCGGGCCCATCCCGAAAACGCCCGCCTCCCGATCTTCCGCGGGCGGCCGACCCTGCTCGTGGGGTCGACCGAGCACTACGGCGCCGTCCTGAACCCCGACTTCGACCACCGCCGCTACCTCGACACGGTGGCGGCCTCCGGCCTGAACCTCATCCGCCTCTTCACCGGGGCCTACCTCGAGAAGCAGGGCGATTTCGGGATCCGCCTCAACACGCTCGCCCCCGCCTCGCGTCGAGCCCTCGTCCCCTGGGCCCGCAGCGAGACGCCGGGTTATCGGCTCGGTGGGAACCGATTCGACCTCGACCGGTGGGACCCCGCGTACTTCGCGCGCCTCAAGGCGGTCGTCACCGACGCCGCGAAGAGGGGAATAGTGGCCGAGGTCACGCTGTTCAGCGCCTATTACGGCGGCGGCTGGGAGCTCTCGCCCCTGCATCCCGACAACAACGTGAACGGGACGCCCCGGCTGCCCAAGGAGCGCGTGCAGACCCTCGACGACGACGGCCTCATCGCGCGCCAGGAAGCGCTCGTGCGCAAGCTGGTGGCCGAGCTCGCGCCCTTCGACAACATCTTCTACGAGATCCAGAACGAGCCGTGGGCCGACCGGGCCGAGCTGCTCGACTTCATCCATCCCTACCTCGTCCGCGAGGACATGAAGGACGAGTGGCGCTTCTGGAAGAACAAGGTCGAGGGCGCCGACGCCGCCTCCCGGGCCTGGCAGGCGCGGATGGTGAGGGTCATCCGCGACGTCGACGGCCGCCTCGGCGTGCGGCACCTCGTCGCCCAGAACTACGCCAACTTCGGCTACCCGCTCCGCGACGGCGACCCCGACGTCGACATTGTGAACTTCCACTACGCGTGGCCGCGCGGTGGGACACGAGGACGGGACGGCGAAGAACGAGGCGCCGGGCGGCGGCAGCCCCGCGCTCCGCACCCAGCTCGGCGTGCTCCGCCGCTTCCTGGAAGCGCTCGACCTCGTGGCCCTCGGGCCGGACGGCGCGGTCGTCCGCGCGGCTCCGGGCGCGCACGTCACCGCGGCCTCGGCCCGCAGCCGGCAGTACGCCTTCTACGTCCGCGGCGACGGCGACACGGCGTTGGGCCTGGAGTTGCCCGCGGGCGAGTGGCGCGTCGAGTGGCGCGACACGCGCACGGGAGGGCGCGTCCACACGCAGACGTTCGACCACGGCGGCGGGCGGCGCGAGCTCCGGAGCCCGAAGTACGAGGGCGACATCGCCTTGCTCCTGGCTCGTGATTGAGACACTTCCTCCTGCTCGCCGCCGCGTTCGTCGTGAAGGCGGTCGTCCTCGCGCAGCTGCACCCGCATCCTCTCTTGCAACCCGAGGGCGGTCTCGACAGCGAGGTCTACGTTCGGTTGGCCCGGCAAGCGGCAGCGGGCGACTGGAGCCTGAGGCCTGACGCCTACTTCATCTCGCCCTTCTACGTCTATTTCCTCGCCGTCGTCTTCATCTTCTCCGGCGGGTCGCTGCTGGCGGCGAAGGTCGTGCAGATCGTGCTCGGCACGGTCGCGGTCGGCCTCATCTTCGCGACGGCGGATAGGTGGTACGGCCGTCGACCGGCGTGGATCGCGGGCGTCCTCGCGGCCGCGACCGGCGTCTTCGCGTTCAACGAAGTGCTGCTCCTGCAGTCGGCGGTGGATCCCTTCCTGACCGCCCTTGGCCTTTACCTGCTCGCGCGCGCACTCGCCTCCGGGCGCGTGTCCAGCTTCGCCGTCGCCGGCCTGGCCCTCGGGCTCTTCGTGACCAACCGGCCCAACGTGCTGCTATGGGCGGCCGTCCTCGTGACGATGCTCGCCCTCGCTCCCCCCTCGCGTCGGAGCCTGCTTCGCGCGGCGGCCGTCCTCGGCGGCGTGGCTCTCGCCGTGGGCCCGGTGGCCCTGCGCAATCGCGTCGTCTCCGGCGAGTGGATCCTGGTCTCGTCTCACGGAGGACTGAATTTCTACATCGGCAACAACGCCGGGGCGGACGGCACCTACCGCAGCGTGGCGGGCATCGCGCCCGACATCGAGGGCCAGGTCCGCGACGCGAGGACCGTGGCCCAAGCGGCCGCCGGCCGGCCGCTGAGCGCCTCCGAAGTGTCCCGGCATTTCTATCGGCGCGCGTGGGAGTGGATCGCCACTCACCCGGGGCCCGCATTCGCACTCTTTCTGAGGAAGCTCGCCTACTGCTTCAGCGCGCTCGACCTGTCCCTCAACTACAGCTACGCCTACTACACCCGCGACGAGCCGACACTGCTGCACTGTCTCGTCGTCGGGCCGTGGCTGCTCGTGCCTCTCGGCCTCCTCGGCCTCGCGGCCGCCCCTCGCCGAGCCAACACGCGCGGCTTCTGGATCTGGGCCGCCTTCGTCCCCGTGTACGCCGTGTCCGTGGCGGCGTTTTTCGTTTCGGGGCGGTATCGGCTGCCGCTGCTCGTCCCGCTGTGCGTCGGGGCCGCGGCCACCACGGTCTGGCTCTTCGAAGCCGTACGAGAGCGCCGGAAGAGAACGCTGATCGTCGCCGCGGCGAGCCTGGCGGCCCTGGCCGTGCTCGTGAACTGGCCCTGGCGTCTCGACGACGGCCGGTCGGAAGAGCAGGCGCAGATGGTGGTGCGCCTCCTCGACGAGGGCCGCGTCGACGAGGCCATCGCCCGCCTCGAGCAGGCCCTCCGCGCCGAGCCGGGGCGGTCCGAGATCCGCCAGGCGCTGGCCCGGGTCCGCGAGCAGAACGGCGTGGCGCTCTCGCTCGCCGGACGGCCCTCGGAGGGAGCGGCGGAGCTGGAGCGCGCGGTGGGGCTCGCGCCCACGAGCGCCAGCGCGCAACTCAACCTGGCGGTGGCTTACGCCGAGCTCGAACGCTACGACGAGGCGCGCGCGCGGGCGCAGGAGGCGCTCCGGCTGCAGCCGGATTACCCCCAGGCCCGCGCGCTGCTGGAAAACCTGCCGCGCTAGGAGCCAGCGAGCGGAGCGGGATTCATTCTCCCCGGGTCCGCGAAGCGGACTCGCTGGATGAGCGGCGGCGAATTCATTTCGCCGCCGCGGAAGACGCGAGCGGGGGGTCTGGGGGGTGCGCCGCTAGCACCCCCCAGCTTGATCAGAAACTCACCACTGCGGCGGCGACGAACCGGCGCGGCACCGCGTAGCTCAAAGGCGTGCCGAATCGGGGGTTGGCCTGGGCGTACGGTGCGAAGTAGGGCGGACTCGCGATCGTGTTGAGGTCGAGGAACTGCTGCTGGTTCACCGTCAGCACCGTCTGTTTGTTGAACACGTTGAAGAGCCGCCCTTCCAGGCCCAGGCTCGAGCGGTCCGAGAGCTTGAGGCGGTAGGAAGCCAGCAGGTCGAAGTTGCTCCACGTCGGGTTGCGGCGCGAGCCCGCGGGCTCGAGGTAGTTGCAGCCGCAGCCTTCCCAGTCGCGGGCACGGGCGTTCCACGGCGTGCCGCTCTGGACGCGCAGGTAGCCGCCGAACGTCAGCGCGCTCGTGGGCATGTAGTTTAGGAACAGCTTGAAGAGGTGCGGGCGGTCCTGGCTGAGCGGCCCGAAGCGGTTCGGCTCCTCGACGTTGGTCCCCGGCCCGTCCTGGATGAACGAGGACGTGTTGAACACGGTGGCGGCCGCCGTGTAGTCGAGATCGAAGTTGCCTTCGAACCGGCTCCACGTGTAGCTCAGGTTGGCGCTCCACTTGTTCGCCATGCGCCGGTCGAGCTCGACCGTGAAGGCCTGGTACGTGCGCCGGGCCTCCGCGCCCCGGCAGGACGCAAAGGTCGTACAAGGCAGGTTGGCGGCGGCGTAGGGGCCGCTGTCCGGCAGGCGCGACGGCACGTCCTCGATGAAGTTCTTCGTGTTGCGGTGGATGTAGAAGAGGTCCACCGAGAAATCCTTCCCGATCGGCGTCGCATAGCCGCCCAGCCATTCGTCGTCGTACGTCGGCACGAGGTCCTTGTCGATGAGCTTGCCGGTCGTGGACGCGAGCGGCGCATCGGAGATCAGGGCCCCGGTGATGGCGTGGAAGCGGGCCTCGCGCTGGAAGATGCGCCGGGGCGCCAGCGAGCGCCCGCTCGATTTCTGGTCCATGTTGTAGTACCGGCCCCAGTTCGCGTAGAGCTTGTCGCCCTTGTCCTCCCGCACGTTGAAGTTGAGGCCCAGGCGGGGCTGGATCTCGTCGCCGAAGCCGAAGCGGATGAACGTGCAACGGTCGCCGCTCGACTCGAACACCGCCGCCCCGCCCGGCTGCCCGTCGATCGTGTTGAGCGGGGTCGGACAGCCGTTGCTGCCGTCCACGTTCTGCGCGAAGGTGTCCTGGTCGACGAGCACGCCGAGGTTCAGCGTCAGCCGCCGGCGGATGGTGATGGCGTCCTGCGCGAACATCGACCACGTCCGGCCCTGGCCGATCTGGGGCGGCTGCTCGAAGTAGTAGCGGGCGCGGATGATGGGCGTGCCGGAGACGGTCAGGTTCGCGAGCAGGCCCCAGCCGTTCGTGAGGCGCGCCAGGTTCTCCTGGCCCAACTCGTAGCCGACGCCCACCTTCACCTGGTGGCTCGTCCGGCCGAGGTCGAAGAACTGGGTGAACGCGCCCCGGACCTCGTGGCGCTTGTAGTTCTGGTTGTTCGTGTACTGGAAGGCGCCGATGGCGAGGTTGGCCTGGGTGGGGTCGGGATACTGCCCCATGGCGGCCAGGTTGCGCACGTCGAACGGCGTCGGGAGGTAGCCGAGGGACTTGACGGGAGTGAAGTCCGCCTTCTCCTTCATGTAGAGGTACTTCACCTCGAGGTTCGACCGGTTCGTCACGAACATCGTGTACGAGGCCGTCGCCACCCGAGTGCCGTTGTCGTCGAGGGTGGCGACACTGGGCGCCTGGGAGGCGCCAACGCTGCCTTCGACGTCGTAGGGGCGATCCCGGAAGCTGGCGCTCAGGAAGTGCTTCGGCGTCGGCGTGGCCGTGACCTTGCCGAAGAGCTCGTGGCCCTTCTCGACCTTGTCGGGCAGCGCCGCGCCCACCTGGTTCACGCGGTCCGGCGTGGTGGTCTTGAAGTAGCGGGCCGAGCCGTACCAGAAGAGCTTGTCCTTCACGAAGGGCCCGCCCAGGCTCAGCGCGGGGTTTACGTACTCCGACCGCACCGTGCCGAAGGCCGCGTCCTTCGGCTTGGAGGAGAAGCTCGTGGGCCGATACTCCATGCGGGCCGTGCCGGCGAGCTGGTTGGTGCCGGACTTGCTGACCGCGTTCGCCACGAAGCCCGCGGCGCGGCCGAACTCGGCGGTGATGGCGCCACGCTTGATGTTGAATTCGGTGATGTCGAGCTCGTTGATCTCGGTCGAGAGGTAGCCGAATCCGGGGTTCGTGATGTTGACGCCGTCGATGAGGTACGTGTTGTCCTGGCGGCTGCCCCCCGCGGCGGGGCCGATGGAGCTGCTCTCCGCCAGCCCCGAGTCCGCCACTCCGGGCACGAGCTGGAACAGGCCCTTGTAGCTGCGCGGCAGCGGCAGGTCGCGGATCATCTCGGAGGTGTAGTTGAAGTTGACCTCGGTCGACTTGAGGTCCACGGCCGGAGCCTCGGCGATGACCGTCACTTCTTCGCTGGCCGTGGGGCTGAGCACCAGATCGATCTGCCCATCGTTGTCGACGAGGACGCGCACCTCCCGGGCGGCCCGGCCCAGGCCGGGCATGCTCGCCTCGACCTTGTAGACCCCCGGCAGCAGGCCCGGGAAGACGTAGGCGCCCGCGGCCGAGGTCACGCTCTCACGGCCGCCCGGAAGCTGGGGGCCTGAGACCCTGACGGCCGCGCCGGGAAGCACCCCTCCTTGGGAGTCCTTCACGACGCCGGACACGGAGCCGGTCTCGCCGGCGAAGCCGGCTCCCGCGCACGCGAGGACGAGCAGGACGGAAACGAGAAAAAAGGACAGCGACGACCGCATGGGAATCCTCCTTGGGTGAACGATTGTGATGCCCTCCTGCGGACGGCGTCAAGGAAGCGTAAGGTGGTGCCGAGGCGGCCGGGCGTATACAATGACCGTTCAGTTCTAGCAGGAGATCGTCGGATGTCGACGGAGTCCCGATCCGTGGGTGCGATGTCTTCGCGCGAGAGCGCGGCCGCCGAGCACGACTCCGCCCCGGTCGAGTACGGGCCGGGATTCCACCGTCCCGAAGACGAGGATGGCCGGCCCTTCCGATGGATGGCTCGCGAGGCGGCCGTCCGCCTGGGCCCCGCCGAAGGTGAGCCGTTTCTCGAGCTGGACGTCTTTTGCGAACGTGACGACTTCTCGCAACGGCTCCGGCTGGTCACGGGTGACGGCGGAGAGCAAGGGCACGAGCTCGCCGAGGGTCTGAACGTCGTTTCCGTTGCCGTGGGAGCCGGCGCCGCTCTGCTACGACTCGAGGTCAGCCAGTCGCTGCGGGTCGACGAGCATCCTGGCGACGCGCGGGAGTTGGCTCTGCGCGTGGCCCCGCCCCGTCGGCACGGGGACCCGGAGCGGCATGGCCGGGTGGGGGCGGAGCACGTCGCGCGCGTACGCGCGGCGAGGACGCGTCTGGACAGCCCCCTCGGTGCCTACGTGCGCTCCGCGCGCGAGGTTCGCTACGAGGCGGGATTCCACGGAGTCGAGGACGAGGCCGGCGTGGCCTTCCGCTGGATGTCCCGTCGGGGCGTGCTTCGCATCTCCCCCAGCGCCTCCGAGCGCTTTCTGGAGTTGCAGGTGTGGTGCCATCCGCTCGATCTGAGCCAGCGGCTCACCTCGGTGGCCGACGTCAGCACCCGGCACCACCCTCTGGTCGGCGGCTGGAACCTCGTCTCCGTGCCGCTTCCCCCCGGCGCCGCAACCGTGGTTCTCGAGGCGGACAGACTGCAGCCTGCGGATCGGCACCCTGACGATCCGCGGGCTCTCGCCGTGCAGGTGCGCTGGCCGCTGCTCCACGCCGAGCCCGCCCGGCACGGCCACGTTACGCGGCAACAGGACAATCGCGTCCTGAACATGAGGGAAACGCTTCAGGGGGCCGTGCAACTGGAGTCGACGCCGTGGAAGCTGGGAATCGACATCCAGGGCTCGTGCAACGTGAAGCCGCCCTGCGTGTACTGCGCATGGGACCTGGCCAAGGCGCGCGAGGGGGCCAACGTCGACGTGCCCTTCAACTTGCAGACGCTGGCGGAATACGGCCGCCTGTTCGACAACGCGGCCGAGCTCGTGAACTGCTCGATCGGCGAACCGTTCATGATGCGCGAGATGGACCTCCTCCTCGACGCCTTCGGCAGCCGAGGCAAGGTCCTGGAGTTGACGACCAACGGCCAGATCCTGACCGATACGAACATCAGCAAGCTCCTCGGCCGCAACGTCCACCTGTACATATCCCTGGACGCCGCCACACCGCAGACGTATGCGCGGTTGCGCAATGACACCTTCAATCGGGTGCTCGCCAACGTGCGGCGGCTGGTACAGGCCAAGGGCGGACCCGGAAGCCTGCCGCACGTCTACCTGGTGTTCATGCCCATGCGGGCCAACCTGCACGAAGTGGATGCCTTCGTGAAGTTGTGCGCGGATCTGGAGGCGGACCGGCTCGTGCTTCGGCCGCTCAACACCTCGGAAGGCGTGGACCTCCTCTGGGAACGCGCCGGCTACCGATTCGACTATCAACAGGAGTTGTTGCCGTTCGACGAGCTGGTCCGCGTCAGCGGCCGCGTCGCCGAGTTGTGCCGCCGGCAGGGTGTCGCGCTGTCGGACCAGATGGACTTCGGCGGCGGCATGGAGGCGCGGTTCACGGAGCTTTTCGAGGAGGGTCGCCGGCAGGCCTCCTCGCTGCCGTTGGGGGGGCCGCCTCGACCGGCCCGCCGGCCCGCGCTGGCGGGGTCGCCGGCCGCCCCGGTGACACCGGAGCCGGCGCCCCCTGAACCGGCGCTTCCGGTCCCGATCGCTGAGCGGGCCGCGGAGCCCACCGGCTCGCGACCGCTGCAACTGCCGTTGTGCACCGAGCCGTGGTCCAGCCTCTACGTGCTGCGCCGCGGCACGCTGCCCTGCTGTTATGGAGGCCCTTCCCTGGCGCCGATGGAGGGGTTCCAGCAGGCCTGGAACTCGCCGCTCATGCAGGAGTTGCGCGGCGAGCTCCGCGACGGCCGCTTTCACAAGTACTGCTTCGATTCCCCCGACTGCCCGCTCGTGCGCAAGGCCGAGGAGTCGGGGTCCCTCTCGACTTCGCAGCGAATGCTGCTGCTGAGCCGCCGGCTGCTGGCGCGCGGGCGCCGGTCCGAGTTCGGCGGGCCGGGTCGCGCCTGGCGGGGTTCGAAGCGGCTCGTCCGCTCCCTGCTGGTCCGCGCCCGCCGCGTCCTCCCTGGCACGCCCAAGGAATAGGTAGCCTGCTAGCATGCCCTGATGTCGCTGGGGTCATGGTTCCGGCGCCGTTCACGCGCCGCGGCGCGACCGGCTCCTCGCAAGGGATATCCGGAGCAGGAGCTGCTGGCCAGGGCCGCCGAGTACAACCGCAACGCCGAGCTCTACTGGCGAGAAGCGATCCGGGACTCGCCATCGAGGGAGCGCGTCCTCCGGAGGCCTTTCCGAGCGACGGATGGGGCCGACGTTCTATATCGCGTCGGCCTCGTGTTTCAGGAATTGCACGCGGGCCCCGGACATGTCGTGCTCGACTTCGGCGCGGGAAGCTGTTGGCTCTCCGCATTCCTCGCGCGGAGGGGGTGTCAGACGATCTCCGTCGACGTCAGTGGGACCGCTCTCGAGCTCGGCCGGGAGCTCTTCGATCTCGAACGTGTGCGGAACCCCTGGTTCGAGCCGCGCTTCGAATCGTACGATGGGCGCCATCTCCCGCTCGATGACCGTTCGGTCGACCGGATCGTCTGCTTTGACGCCTTCCATCACATTCCGAACCAGGCCGAGACCCTGGGCGAATTCCACCGGGTGCTGCGGGACGACGGCCGCGTCGTCCTGGCGGAGCCGGGCGAGGGCCACGTGCATTCCGTTCTGGCCGACCATGAGGCGGAGCGATTTGGGGTGCTGGAGAACGAGCTCGACCTGCCCGAGCTCGTTCGCCTGGCGACTTCATGCGGATTCGGCGGCTTCAGGGTCAAGCCGTACCCCAGCCCGGCGGCCCTGGTTCTCACTCCCCGCGAGTACATGGACGTGCTCGACGGCGATGTGGCCGCCTTTCCGATGGAAGCGCTGCGCGCGAGCCTGCGTCAGTTCCACATACTGTGCTTCGACAAGGGAAGCTTCGCGCCCGACTCGCGAGCGCCGCGAACACTGCGCTGCGACATCGACGTCATCGACGTTCCACGCCTGCGCGGTCCCGCCGGTTCGCTACAGCAGGCGACGGTCCGGTTACGGAACACCGGTGACAGCGTTTGGCTGCATCGCGAAACGCCGTACGGTGGTTTCGTCCAGGTCGGAGGCCACCTCTACGACCCCGCCGGCAGGCTGATCGGCCACGACTATTTGCACCGGCATCCGCTTCCCCACGACATCCGCCCGCAGGAAGTGGTCAAGATGGTATTGGATGTGCGCCTCCCCGACACTGTGGGCGAAGGCGCGCTCCGCCTGGATCTCGTCGATGACGCGATCGTGTGGTTCAGCCAGGCCGGCGCCAGCACCCGCGAGCTGCTCCTGACGACGTCGAGCGCCGGCGAGGAGGACGGCCCCGGCGGGTATGTCGCCGCGATCACCGCTTCCGAGCCGCCCGCGATCGAGATCAGTGCCCTTCCGGGTACGCGGGTGACCGTCCCGCTGACGGCTCGGAACATCGGACGCCTTCCCTGGCCGCACACCGCCGAGCTGCGGCGCGGATCGTTCGCTCTTGGTGGGTGCATCCTCGACGTCAGGGGCGCGCCGTGCGCGGAAGTCGATCGCGTGGTTCTCGCCGAGTCGGTGCCCCCGGGGGGACAGGTTCCGCTATCCGCCCGTCTGCAGGCGCCGATGGCCCCGGGGACCTACAGGGTCAGGCTCGACCTCGTGCGGGAGGGCTTCTACTGGTTCGAGCAGCTCGGCTCGGACGCTTTGGAGCTCGCGCTTCGGGTCGTCGACGGAATTCCGGA
>Ga0210378_10001474_pt1 | contig 12280 bp, 13 predicted proteins | sample PLM1_60_b1redo_FD_155465 | JGI IMG/M metagenome (GOLD analysis project Ga0210378, IMG submission 155465) | Groundwater sediment microbial communities from an aquifer in East River, Colorado, USA - PLM1_60_b1 redo | ecosystem: Environmental > Terrestrial > Soil > Riparian zone | place: USA: East...
CTGGCCGGTGGGTGGGAACAGGGTGCCGGGGTCGACCCCGAGGGCGTGGGCGATGTCGGCAAGCTCGGACACCGGCAGGTCGTACTCGCCGCGCTCCACCCGGGTGACCGTGGTGGGTATCAGCCCGACGTCCCGCTCCAGGGTGGACTGCGTGATGCCGGCCGCCTCACGCGCCGCCTTCACCAGCCGGCCGAAGCGGGCCTCGAACGTCTCCTCGTCGGCCACGGCGGCTCTCCTCGCTCGGGCGGCGCCGAGCCGGAACGCGGCCAGCACGCCGAAGTAGTGGCGGATGAAGGGGTCCTGGCCGGCCGGGACCGCCCAGTTGTACCGGCGGACCGCTGTGCTCGGGTGCGCCCGGCCGTCGGCGGAGATCGGGTGCCAGGCTGGGCGTTGCTGGCAGGTGGCTGGCAGGTCGCCGTCGGCGGGCTCCCGCGGCCGGGGCACGGCGACGGTGCGCTGCATCGGCCCTCCCCGGCTGGTGGTGGCCGGTCCCCGGCAGGGTTGGCAACGGAGAAGATCGTCTACTACCAGCCCCCGGGGCCGCCCGGTCCGCCGGGGACCGACAGCACGCAGCGTGCCGAACCGCTCGCAGGCCGGCGGGTACGGGTTGTACCCCGGGTACGCCGTGTGCCCGTTGCTAGATCGGGACGCCGAGGGTCATGGCCAGCTCGCGGGCGTCATGCCGGACGGAGCTTCGCCGCTGCGAGAGGTCGACCAGCATCGCCCGGGCGGGCAGGTCGAACTTCACCGTCTCCGCAGATTCCTGGTGCGCCCGGCGGATCATGTAGATGACGCCGGCGCGCTCGTTGCGCAGGTTGTGCGCCCCGGCGATGTCGAGCAGCCGCAGTGCCCGCTTGCCGGGGCCAGGCTGCGCGGACAGGTCCAGCGCGTCGGCCCGGCGCAGCGCCTGCCCCGGCCGGACCAGCCGGACGTCCATGCGCAGGGCGAAGCCGTCCACGTCCGCGCGACCGAACCGTAGCCATCGGTGGTAGTAGTTCGGGCCGAGCGCGTCGGCGGCCGCGCTCGCCCGGTCCCAGTGCCGCCACGCATCGCCGGCGCTGCCGGACTCGGCATCGGACAGCGCCGCGCACATCTGCAGGTGTCCCCAACGGGCGCGCTGCTCGGTGCCGGCGGCCGGGTCCAGCAGCGCCGCGCATTCCAACGCGGTCACTTTCGCCTGCTCAGGGTGGCCGTACGCCCGATAGACCTCTCCGTAGTACCAGGCAGCCGCGGCGATGGCCAGCGGGTCATCGGCGTCCTGGGCGGCGCCCATCGCCCGGTCCGCAGCCACCCAGACCAGCTCCCCACGTGGCTGCCAGGCGAAGAAGCACTGGGCCAGCGAGTAGACGCGGGCCAGCTCAGCCCGTGCCCGCCGACGGTCAGTGCCCTCCAGCGCGCGCGCCGCCGCGCGCGCCTCGGTCAGCAGGCATGGGAGGACGACGGCGACCGACGACTTCTGTTCGGGCAGATGCACCCAGCGGTGCCACGCCTCGTCGGTCCGGCGTACCAGGCCAGCCAGGTCCGGCTCGCGGTCAGCGGCTACCGGTGCCGCCAGCATCGCGTCAGCGACCCGCGGCGTCTGGTCGTGGCTGGCCTTGGTCAGCGACGACACGGGCATCGAGAGGCCGCCCGTCAGCTCGGCCAGGTCGTCCAGCCCGAGGACCTCGGCCAACCGCAGCAGCATCGGCAGCCGCGGCATGTTCAGCCGGCCGTTCTCCAGCGCCTTGACCCACCCCTCGGACCTGCCGACCAGGCCGCCGAGCACGGCCCGGGACTTGCCAGTCCGCTCCCGCAGGTGCCGCAGCCGCGCGCCGAAGGACGACTCAGGCTGTGCCGTCGTGCCCGTACCCTCGTCCACGTCGGACCTCCCGCGTCCGGCCGGGCCCCGGCGGCGGCAACCGCGCGGGGCCGTTCACTGCAACCGTACCCAGACAGGCCGCTGGCCCACCCCGGCAACAGGACGGGCCAGCGGTGGACTGTGCGGGTCAGTGCGCCCGCTCGTCCCCGAGTTCGCCCACCGTGTGTCTCAGCTCCGCGGCGGTGCGCCGCAGCGCCGCGATGGTGGCTTCCCGTACCTGGTCCAGCGCGTCGTCCACGGCCAGCGCCCGGGCCAGCACCGGCCCCGGGTCGTCGCCGGCTGCGTGCGCCCGGGCCGCGTCGGACACGAGCAGCATGACCAGCCGGAAGGCGTACGTGTCGTGCACGTCGGGGCGCTGCCCGGCCAGCAGCTGGCGGTAGTGCTCGACGGCGGCCGGGTCCGGGGTCACCGCGCGCCTCCCCGGTCCGTCCCCGGTCCGTGGAACACCGGACGGCGGCGGGTGCCAACGGGTGTCAGCGGGTGCTTACTGTCCAGGTCAGACGGGGTGCCGCCGGAGTAGTCGCAGGTCAGCGCAAGCCCACCGCCGCACCGCCCCCGCCCGGACCCCCGGCCGACCGCCGATGACAAGCCCGAAGCAACCGCCACCGCCTGCCCGCCGGCGCCTGGGTGGATCGCCGGCGGCCGCGGAGGGCGAAGGCGAGCCCCAGGGCCGCCGTGTCCTCGGCCAGCGCCCAGGGCAGGTCGGGGGTGCGGGTGCGCTCGGGCAGCGTGGTCCGCGCTGTCGCGCCCGCCCATGACGCGGCGCCGGCGCCCAGGGCGCCGGCCGCTGCCGACAGGCCGGTCGTGGCCGGGTCACGGCGCTCGGCGGCCAGCGCGCCGACCAGGGCGCCGATGGCGAGCCGGCCGGCCAGCACCGGCGGGCTGAGCCGGCTCGGCGTCCGCGGCAGCTTGTCCGCGACCAGCTCGCCGGCGAGGGCGAGCCCGCTACCGGCGCGGCCGGCCCGGGTACGCAACAGCCGCAACGGCGCCGGGTCGTGCCGGCGGGGCGGCGACCAGGCGAGCACGGCCAGGCCAAGCTGGCTTCGGGCGCCGGTGACGACACCGAGCAGCAGCGGACGAAGCAGCGCAGCCGGCCGGGGCAACGGGGTCATGCCGGTCATCCTGCCCGGCGACCGCTGCCCCACCCTCGGGCCGACCCCACGCCGGCAGCCCAGGACTCTCGGCGTACTACGCCGCTGCGGGACGTGCGGCGGGTGCTGTGCCTGCTGCTGGTTACCCTGTCGGCGCAGGAGTGGCAGCGGCCAGCCGACAGATGTGGAAGCAGGGCAGATGGCGCAGTACGTACAGCTCGGCGCGGTGAAGACCTGGTACGACGAGCACGGAGCCGGACCGCCGCTGGTGCTGCTGCACGGCGGCCTGGTGGACGCGCGGTTCTTCGAGCCGAACCTGGGGCCGCTGGCCGAGAAGTTCCGCGTCTACACACCGGAGCGGCGTGGGCACGGGCACACCCCGGACGTGGAGGGGCCGATCAGCTACCAGCTGATGGCAGACGACACGATCGCCTTCCTGGACCAGGTCGTCCGGGTGCCTGCGGACCTGGTCGGACACAGCGACGGCGCGGTCGTCGCGATGCTGGTGGCGATGCAGCGGCCGGAGTTGGTGAACCGGCTAGCGATGATCAGCGGCGGGTACAACAAGTCCGGCGAGGCGATGCCGGCTATGGAGTTCGACGTGGACCAGGTGGTCGGGTTCCTCGGCCCGGCCTACGGCGAGGTGTCGCCGGACGGTGAAGCGCATTTCCCGGTGGTCGCCGCGAAGATCGGCGAGATGGCGAAGACCGAGCCGAACCTGGACGTGTCGGAGCTGGCCACGGTGAGACACCGTTCCCTGGTGATGTTCTCCGACGACGACCTCATGACACTGAACCACGCGGTCGACATGTACCACGCGCTGCCGAACGCCGAGCTGGCCGTCGTACCGGGGACCTCGCACTTCCTGACGCAGGAGAAGCCCCACCTGGTGAACACGATCCTGCTGGACTTCCTCACCAATGAGCCGGTCCCCACGGTCGCACCGATCCGGCGCGCCCCGCCGGGCTGACCAACCAGGTCGGCAGTACCGAGAGTGGATCGACCGCAGCCCCCAGCGGGAATGGAAGACCTGCCCTCCTACCGCTAATGCTAATGACGGTGCCCGAACCCGTCCCGCCACCCACCGGCGAGCCCCGAACGCCTGGCGGCAGGAGCGTGCATCCGTCCCGGCGCTGGGCGCCTACGCTGGCGATGTGTCGGACCAGGGCAGCCGGACAGCCCGGGTCGAGGACGTGCACGAGCTGGCTCTGGCCATGCCACACGTCACCGTCGACCACGGTACCGGTGACAATCCGGTCTACCAGGTGGGCGGGAAGTCGTTCATCTTCTTCCGCAATCCCAGGCCCGATGCGATCGACCCCGAGACCGGCGAGCGCTACCGCGACGTGATCGTCTTCTGGGTGGCCTCTGAGGCCGACAAGCAAGCGCTGGTCCAGGACGAGACGTCGCCGTTCTTCACCACCCGGCATTTCGACGGCCACCCTTCGGTGCTGCTGCGGGCCAGCCGCATCGGTGAGCTCACCCTGAAGGAGCTGGCCGAACTGGTCCAGGATGCGTGGCTGTCACGCGCATCGCCGCGCAGAGCCGCAACCTGATCGCCGAGACCTACGACCCGCACACTCTTGACCACCTCGTGCGGCTGGGGATTGGTTCCGGCTGGCACTGCCTCGAGGTGGGCGCCGGCGCGGGAACCGTGGCTCGGATGATGGCCCACCGGGCCGGCGCTGCCGGCAGCGTGATAGCCACGGACCTGGACACGGGCCCGATGGGCGATCCGGGCGTGCACAACATCGAGGTGCTCCGGCACGACGTCACCGCCGACCCCAGCCCAGGCGGCCCATTCGACCTGATCCATTGCCGGTTCGTGCTGGAGCACCTGCGGGAGCGGGACGCGGTGCTGCACCGGCTGGCGTCCTGGCGGGCACCGGGTCGCGGGTGACACCGCCCGAGTAGCCGATCACGCCCCCGACGTCTTCAGCGCCGATCGTCGTACGGCTACATCTCGCGCCGACCATGACATCCGGCGCTCTGCCCGCGTCGTACGGGCAAGCGGTCGGGCGCGAGGTTGTGCGGGCCTTCGACGAACGCCGCGTATGCGAGTAAGCGGTGCGACGAAGAAGCGACGCCGCCAGCGCACAATATGCGGCTACCGGCGATCGCGGCTCACGCGGCCTGTACCGGCGGGGTAAGGCGGGCCTCGTTGACCCATTGGGCGTTGCGCGCCATCAACCACGCCGACCGCTGACGCCGAATGCCGCGTAGCCACTCGGCACCGGCCCTGACGTGCCCGAACAGCCCAGATTCCGGCCGGTTGCGCTGACCGTTCATGGTGGACATGTCATCAACCCTTCCAGAAGACCTGCGACTGGTCGGGCGCGGGGTCAGCCCGACGGAGATCAGAATGCCGCCCGGGCATCCCGCCCGCTGTGCTCGCGGCGACAGGACGCGTGTGCTGTCAGCGCCAAGCCTGCACCACCCGCCGTGCCAGCGGCGTGTACCGGGCGTGCGGGCTGGTCAGCCCGGCGACCCGCTCGGTGGACGTCACCGCCGCGAGACGAGGCCACCGCACAGTGCGGGCAGGCGGCTGTCTCAGCGCGGGCCGACCGGGCGATCCTGGCCGCGTTGATCCGACGGCCGCCGAACGAAGGCTGCCGCAGGCGCCTTCGAGGCGGCCAACTGCTGACAGTGTGCGGCGAGCGCGATGTACCCGTTGCCGTGGCCGAGGAGTAGGCCGGCCAGGGAGGGAGTCACCCTGCCGGAAGACCGGTACCGGGCGAAGTCCCGGAACCGGCGTGGACAGCCTTTGGTGACTGCGTGGTATCCCGGAGCTGCCGGGCCGCCGCAGCGGGGGACTGCCCGACGATCCTTTTGTATGCACGGCTGAACGCCGCTTCCGACTCGTAACCGAGGCGGCTGGCGAGCTCTCCGACCGTCGCGCCCTCCGCCAACGCAGCCGAGGCCAGGTCCATCCGCCACCGCGCCAGGTACCGCATCACCGGCTCCCCGACGAGTTCGGTGAACCTGGCGGCGAAAGCCGACCGTGACATCGCTACCTCCCGGGCGAGGGAGGCAACAGTCCAGGCAGAGTCGGGGCTGCGGTGCACGAGCGCGAGCGCCTGACCTATCTGCTCGTCCCGGAGGGCGTAGAGCCAGCCCTGCCGGGCAGTCGCGTCGTGCTCGAGCCATGCCCGGATCCCCTGGATGACCAGGATGTCGGCAAGCCGGGTGATGACGGCCTCGCCGCCCGGGCGGGTGCGGCCGGCCTCCTCCGCCATGAGCGCAATGGTCGGGCGGATCCACCCGGACCGGAGAGCGTCGGAGCCATCGATGTGGATGACCGCCGGCAGGAGGTCGAGCAGGCGACGCGCCGTCGGGTCGCCGAACTCGACGACTCCGCAGACCAGGACGGACGGGGCACCGCCGGCGCCGTAGCGGAGCACCGAGTAATGATCGCTGACCATCTCCTGGGGCAGCACGTCCACGCGCCCGGCGGCCGCAACGCCGGGCTCGCTGCGGATCAGGTGCCCCTTGCCGTGCGGCACCAGCGCGAGGTCCGAGGGCCGCAGGTAGAGCTGGTCGGGCTGGTCGACGTCGAGCCAGCATCCACCCGAGGTCACCACGTGAAAGCTCAAGCAGCTGTCGAAGGCGGGCATCTCCAGCGCCCACGGCGCGGTCAGCTCCGACCGGCAGTAGAACGTGCCGTGCATGCGCACGGAGTGAAGCGCCTCGCCGAGCGGGTCGACCGGCGTCCACGGATAGCTTCCGGCGGTCACCCCCCCAGCATCCCCGGCGCCGCACCATTCGTCCACTCGAGCTGGACGAATGAGCATGCAACGTGGACTTTGAAGCATGGATCATCCAAGCCACGCCACCTACTTTGGACGCAGGATCGAATCCGGCAGAAAAGGGGTGGCAAGGCCATGAAGGTCCTGGTGGTTGGCGCAACAGGTGGCTCCGGAAAGGCAGCAGTCGCCGAACTGCTCGACCGCGGACACGAGGTGACGGCATTCTCGCGCAGCGCAGCCTCGCTGCACGGGATGTCGGACCGGCTGCTGGTCGTCGTCGGCGACGCGACCGACACCAACGACATCGACCAGGCGGTCCGTGGCCAGGACGCGGTCCTGGTGACCCTGGGGATCAGCGAGAACCCACTGCGGGTGCGAGTTCTCGGCAGCTCAGGGACGCCGATCCAGGTGCGCTCCCAGGGCACCCGCAACGTCATCGCGGCGATGCGCGCGCACGGCGTCAGCAGGTTGGTGGTGCAGACGTCGTACGGAGTGGGCGAGACCCGCCGGCAACTGCCGCTGCGCTACCGACTCCTGTTCCGGCTGCTCCTCGGGCCCCAGATCGCCGACACCGAACTGCAGGACCAGGCGGTCCACGACAGCGGTCTTGACTGGGTGATCGCCCAACCCGTCACCCTGACCGACGCTCGGGAGGACGGCGAACCGTTCACGTCCACGAGAGGCGAGGTTGGTGCCTGGCACGTCTCCCGAAGCAGGGTCGGACGGTTCCTCGCGCAGGCACTGGAAGCGCCGACCTACGTCGGACAGACGGTCGCGCTCTCCCAGGACCCCCATCGGGCCGACGGTTAGCCAAGTTCAGCCTCATCCGCGAGCGCCGAAGGGCTGGCGCGTCAGGCTCCGGTACACCATCTGCGTGAGCGTCACGATATCGAAGACCGGGACGCCGATTCGCGCCTGAATCGTGTGCGTGAAGGGTACCAGATCGGTGCACTCAATGACGAGTGCCCCCATATCGGGATTGCCCCGCGCCAGCTGCTCGACCTGGCTCAATACCTCGCGCCCCAGACGATCGGCATCGAGCTCGACGCGCCGCCCCTCAAGCATCACCTCGCGAAACTCCGGCTCCTCCTCCATGCCGGCGATGCAGACCGGAACGGCGTCGCCGCCGATCGCCTCGAGATGGCGCTGCGTGAGGGAACGCTTCTTGGCGACCAGCAGCCCGACCCTCCGATCCGAGCGGAGCATGCGGTAGACCATGGGCAGTTGGATCAGGCTGGAGGCAAAGAGCGGGACCTTGACCGCATCGGCCAGCTGTTTCTGGAAGAGGACGAGGAAGCCGCAGGCGCCGGTGATCGCCGCCACCCCTTGCGCTTCGAGCTCCTGGGCCGCGCGAATGAACGGCTCGAGCAGGTGCGGATCGGCTTGGCTCACCACCCGCTCCGGCGTCGCGCCGTCCACCACCTTGTAGGTGACGGGGAAATTGAAGGTGGTCCGGTTGCGAATATGCCCCGGGATTTTGGTGAACGAGGTCTCCAGGCAGAGGACGCCGATCACGACGTCCCGCCTCAGCTCCACTCCGCTTGTCATGGTCATTCTCTTCCGCCAGATACTCCTGTTGTTTCGCGGCCACGACGCGCGCCTACCACGGCGCGCACCTCATCGCCGGAGCCTGTGCGGCGGCCGCCCACCATAGCGGCCGATGCGAAACGGCGCGAGGTCCATGTCGGGTTGCTCGCCGGCGAGGATCTGCGCGATCAGCCTGCCGCCGACCGGCGCAAGGCCCATGCCCAGGTGGCCGTGGCCGCACGCGACCGAGAGGTTGCGATAGGGCTCGGGGCGTCCGATGAAAGGGAGACTGTCCGGCGTACAGGGGCGAAGGCCGCTCCAGACCTCGAGGGTCTCGGTGTGCTCCAGCCGCGGGAGATAGGCCTGGACGGTTCGCAGAATGCCGTTCACGCGCCGCCGGGAGACCGCGCTGTCCAGGCCCGACAGCTCCAGGGTCCCACCGAAGCGAAGACGGTCGCCGAGCGGCATGAGCGCAACCTTCCCCTCGCTCAGCAGGACCGGCAGGCGCGGCGCGTTGCGCGGCGTCTTGACCGTGATGCTGTAGCCCTTGGCGGGCTGGAGCTTGAGCCCGATATCCAGCTTGCGGGCGCATTCCGCCGACCACGTGCCGGCGGCGATGACGGTCTCGTGGGGCCTGAAGTCCCCGCGCGTCGTCCTAACCTGCTCGACCTTGCGGTCCGCGACCTCGAAGCCGACGACCTCTGCTTGCGCATGTATCTCGACCCCCATGCCCTCGAGGATCCGGGCGAATTCGACGACGAAGTCGGGAACGCGCAGGTAGGCGCCCTCCTCGTTGTACAGGGCGCCGCAGATATCGAACTCGACGTCCGGCTCGAGCGCGCGCAGCTCCCCCGTGGCGAGGATGCGCAGCGGTGCGCCGTTCGCGACCGCTTGTGGCACGGACCGGCAAGCCTTCTCGAATCCCTGCGGCGTCTTGAACGCGAGTACCATGCCCGGTGCGATGAAGGTGGACGCGAGGCGGCCCGACGCGCAGAGCTCGCGCAGGATCTCGAGGCTCCGCTTCTTCATGTCGAGCAGCACGCCGGCACTGGCCCTCGCGTCCTGGTCGTTGCAAGCACGGCGGAAATGCCAGAGCCAGGACAGCAGCTCGCCGTCCCAGCGCGGCTTGATGTAGAAAGGGCTCTGCGGGTTCAGCAGCCAGCGCAGCCCGTCGGCCAGCAGGCCGGGCTCGGCGAGGGGAGCCGCGCCGTGCGTGCCGACGAAGCCGGTGTTTCCGTAGGAGCAGGACAGGGAGCCCCCGACCGACCCGCGCTCCACCACGGCCACGCTCCTGCCGCCGCGGCGAAGATAATAGGCGCAGAACAGGCCGACGATGCCGCCGCCGATGACGAGGACGTCAGGATCGTGCCGCATGGGCGCCGCACTCGGCGGGAGCATCGTCGGCATGTGCCGGCCCCTGCAGGCTCACGATGAAGAAGTTGGTCGGCAGATTGACCACGACCCGCTCGTAGATCTCGGCCATGAGCGCGGCGCCGGGCTCCGCGAAGGTGCCCGGGGGCGGCTCGGCGAAGCGGATCACCGAGCGTCCGGCATCGAACAGCAGGGCGCCGTGCCCGAAATCACCGACGATGGCGGTCCCCGGATCGACCAGGCGGGTCCGCACCACGAAGACGCCATTCTGCTCGAGGTCGTCCAATAGGCTGCTGTACCCCAATAACTTGTAGTAGTCGACGGGGTTGATGACGAGGCCGTCGGCCGTCCCCCCCATCTGCTCCACCTCGTTGCAGGCCGCGAGGATCGTCGAGCTGAATGAGCCTTTCGACGTCATGCCTGCGATCCCCGGGATGTTCAGCAGGCCGCCCTTGCCGCGGATCAACGTGTGATTCTCCGCCGTGCCGAGGCGGACGATCAGCCGGTAGTCGATGAAGGACTCGAAGGTCTCGGCGTCTTCCCACAGGTCCGGCGGCACCTGGACCCACGCGGTAGTGGGATAGAGCTCCGGAATCGGTGATTTACGGAAGCGGCTCGCCGCTTCACGCCTCAGGTCGGCATCGTTGACCTTTGGATCGCCCGGCTGCGGCGGGCTCTCATGCCAATAATACCGCCGCGCGTTCGTGGAGAGGTCGACGACCCTGAACATGTTGCGCGCCGGATAGCGGGGCTTCCGCCGCGAGCTTGTCAGTGAGTCGGTGATCGTTACGCTGTACTCGACGGCGGCATCGAGCCCGCGGGCGGCGTAGGCCTCGACGAACATCCGGCCCGGCGACATCTCCTTCTTCCGCTCGGCGACGACTTCCACCATCGTCCGCTTCCTGACTTCTGTCCGCTGCATGGCTTCCTACCTCTGCTGGGTCGATGCTACGGCGTGGCGCTGCCCCGCTTGCGGGCTACGAACATCCCCCAGCCGAATTCTCCGTGGTCGATGACGGTCTGGATCTCCTTGCAGGACACGGAGAAGGCCAGCATCCAGTCGCGGGCCGCGGCGTCCGACGTCGTCTCGGCGCGCTCCCGCGCCGTCTTCCCCAGCACGCGGTACGTCTGCCTGATATGGCTCTCGAGGTTGCGGGCGAGCGTGATCTCAAACCCGGCCTTCTCCAGGGCCACCTGATGCTCGACGAGCGAATAGCCGCTGCTCCATCTCACGCGGTCGTAGACGTGCTTGCGGGCGCGGTCGCTGATCTTCTTCTTGGGCTGGAGGAAGTCGGAAAAGGCGAGGACGCCACCGGGCTCGAGAACGCGATGGATCTCCGCATGGCTGCGCGGCTTGTCCGGCACGAGACAGAGCGCATCCTGGCTGACGACATGGCTGAAGCTGCCGGGTTCGTAGGGCAGCTGCGTCGCCGAGCCATGCCGGAACTCGATGTCGAGCCGGCAGCGCCGATTCTCGGCGGCGAGCTTCTCCTGCGCGAACTTGATGCGCTGATCGCTCAGATCGAGCCCCTCGCCGCGGCAGCCGAACCGCCTGGCGAGAAAGATCAGGAAGTTACCGCAGCCACAGCCGACGTCGAGCACCTGGGATGAACTGTCGATCTTGGCTTCTGCCGCCAGGATGTCGGACGTCCGCTCGGCGGCCGCACGATAGTCATCGTCCGTGTCGGCTGCGAAGTAGCCGGTGTGCAGGGCACCGTCGCTGTCCCAGAAGCTCAAATAGGTCTGCAGGGTCTTGTCGAAGAACTCTTCGACGTCACTCTCGGTCCATGCATGGCTGACCATTGACTTCACAGACTCCTTCCTCGTCTCCGGGGGCCGGCGTTGCGGATCGCCGCGGTTGTCATGCGTAGGTGTCTTTGCGCGCGGCCGTGAGGTGCGGCAGCTCCGGTCCCAGCACGCTCGCGCCGCCGTCGATCAGGTGAACCTGGCCGGTGACGAAGGAGGCCCGCTCGCTGGCGAGGAAGGTCGCAACAGCAGCGAACTCGTCCAGGCGGGCGAGGCGGCCGATGGCGTTGTGCTGGCCCATGGCGCGCAGCTGGGCTTCGATGTCGCCGCCGTTGGCCAGCTTCGCCGCAGCCCGCTCCACCATCGGGGTGCGGGTTGCGCCAGGCGCCAGCACGTTGACGGTGATGCCGTCGTGGCCGAGCTCCGAGGCGAGGGCCTGCGCGAAGCGCACAATGGCGGTGCGCGTCACGCCGGAGAGCGTCAGCGGGGCGATGGGGACGCTCGCCGCCTCCGAGGCCACGAACAGCAGCCGACCCCAGCGGGCGGCCTTGAGGTGCGGCAGCGCCACCAGGGCCAGGCCTATCGCCGGGAGCAGCACGCAGTCGATGGCCGCCTGGTACTCCACCAGATCGAACTGCGACGCCGTGCCGATCGGCGGGCTGCCGCCGCTGACGAGGACGACGTGGAGCGCGCCGAAGTGGGCAGCGACCTCGTCGACCCAGCGGCGCGCCGCCACCCTGTCCGTGACGTCAATGCTCGCGGAATGGACGCCACCGCGCGCCACCTCCTTGACGCTGCGTTCGGCCGCCCCGAGCCGATCACGGTCGCGCGCGCCGATGGCGACATGCGCGCCCTCCCTGGCCAGTTCCTTGGCGGCGGCGAGGCCGAGGCCGCTCGAGCCACCGGCAACAAGCGCGACCTTGTTCTCGAGCCCCAGGTCC
>Ga0210378_10001475_pt1 | contig 12278 bp, 11 predicted proteins | sample PLM1_60_b1redo_FD_155465 | JGI IMG/M metagenome (GOLD analysis project Ga0210378, IMG submission 155465) | Groundwater sediment microbial communities from an aquifer in East River, Colorado, USA - PLM1_60_b1 redo | ecosystem: Environmental > Terrestrial > Soil > Riparian zone | place: USA: East...
GGTGGCTGGCAGGCGCCTCGGGGCCTGGTCGGCCGGGTCCGGGACATAGCCCGGCTGCGACGGCTCGGTGGCCTCCTCGTCCGGGGCCGGGACCTGGTCGGCCGGGTCGGGGACGTAGGCCGGCTGCGACGGCTCGGGGGCCGAGGTCGACGGGGCATCCGGGGCCGCTGTGGAGCTGGTCGCCTGGGCGGCCGCCACCGGCTTCCTGGCCGGCGGGCCCATCCCGCCCCGGTCGGGCGCGGCCATGGCCGGGCCCGCCACACCAAGAGTGCCGCCGCCGACCATCGAGGTGGCCAGCGTGACCGCGACCGCATGGTCGGCGACCCGGCGCACCACCGGGATCGTCGCCCAGCTCACCGCCCTGACCGCCGCCGGCAGCCGGGTCAGGCTGGCCAGCAGGTACAGCAGGGTCGAGGCCAGCAGCCAGTAGGCCATGACCAGCCCGACCATGCGAAGGACAGCCCCAAGGACCTCCTGGACCGGGCTCGAAGCCAGCCACGGGACCGGCTGCGACCAGCGGACCCGAAGGGCAGGGAAGCGCCCGAGCCAGTGCAGCGCGAGCAGGGCCGCCAGCTCGAGCCCCACCAGCCCGAGCAGCGAGCCCGTTCTGCGGAGCGGCGCGGACCGATCAGCTGTTCCCATCGCCTGCCCACCTTCGGCCGAGGATCGGGACAATCTGCACAAGCGAGTCAAGTGTGGGCCACGCCCTTACGAGGTGTCAACGCGCTGGTGCCCGTTCAAGAAGCGTATGCCCCGTTGCGCTACGCTGCTCGATCCTCGCCGGATATGGTTGTGGACGACGATCGGGCAGGTCCGGCACGAACCCCTTCGATTTGAGCTCCGTGGCAATCGGCTGTACTAGCATCGGGCTTCCGATGGACGGAAGGAGCATCCTGTGCGCGTGGCCCTGCTCAGTCGCGAGTATCCCCCAGATGTGTACGGCGGTGCCGGAGTTCATGTCGAGTATCTGGCAAGGGAGCTGGCCAAGCTTCTCGACCTGCAGGTCCACTGTTTCGGCGAACCACGGCCGGCGGGGCCGCCCGGGTCGCCGGAGGTGATCGCCCACCCGACCTGGGACGCCCTTGAGGGGGGCGGCCGGCACCTCGCGGCCCTGCGGACGGTCGCGACCGACCTGTCGATCGCCGCCGGGGTCGAGGGCGCCGACCTGGTCCACAGCCACACCTGGTACGCCAACCTGGCCGGTCACCTGGCCAAGCTCCTCTACGGCATCCCGCATGTGGTCAGCGTCCACAGCCTGGAGCCGTTGCGGCCCTGGAAGGTGGAGCAGCTGGGCGGCGGCTACCACGTCTCCCGGTTCTGCGAGCAGACCGCGATCGAGGCGGCCGACCGGGTGATCGCCGTCTCCGGCGGCATGGCCACCGACCTCCTCTCGGTCTACCCGGCGGTCGACGCCAACCGGGTGCAGGTGATCCACAACGGCATCGACACCGACCAGTACCGGCCCGACCCCGGCACCGACGTGCTCGAAGCCTACGGGGTGGACCCGGACCGGCCGTCGGTGATCTTCGTCGGCCGGATCACGCGCCAGAAGGGCGTGCCCCACCTGCTCGACGCCGCCCTCGCCCTCGACCCGGCGGCCCAGCTGGTCCTCTGCGCCGGGGCGCCGGACACCCCGGAGCTTGGCCGCGAGGTGACCCAGAAGGTGGAGAAGGTCCGCGAGGAGCGGGGCGGCATCATCTGGATCGAGAAGATGCTGGAGCGCCGCGAGGTCATCCAGCTCCTCACCCACGCCACCGTGTTCGTCTGCCCGTCGGTCTACGAGCCGCTCGGCATCGTCAACCTTGAGGCCATGGCCTGCGAGACCGCCGTGGTCGCGACCGCCACCGGCGGCATCCCCGAGGTGGTCGTCAACGGCGAGACCGGCCTGCTGGTGCCGTTCGAGAGCGACGGGGCCGGCGGGGCGCGCGACCCGGACCGCTTCGCCGCCGACATCGCCGAGCGCCTCAACAGCCTGCTCTCCACCCCGGCCCTCGCCGACCGCATGGGCAAGGCCGGCCGCCGCCGGGCGGTCGAGCACTTCAGCTGGACATCCATCGCCGCCGAGACCACCTCGCTCTACGCAGGGCTGACCTGACGACGGCCCGGCCGGCCTGGGTTGCCATGGCTCGGCGGGCATGGGTTGCATGGCCCGGCGGGCATGGGTCGCCTGGCTCGCCCTGCCGGCGGCCGGCGGTCACTCCCGCTGACCGGCGTCCAGCTCGGCCAGCAGGCGCTTGGGGGCGACCGTGCGGTAGGCGTCGGCGACCAGCGCCTCCTGGACCCCGGGGGGAGCGGCGCACCAGAAGCCAAGCCGGTCGTCGTGGTGGTGGTCGGCGTAGGTCACGAACGTCTTCTTGCCGCGCACGAACCAGGTGGGCTCGCCGTGGCTGCGCCGCTCGGTCGTCTCCGGAAGGGCCAGGCACAGCCGGCGCAGCGCCTCCAGCGGGTCGGTGGTCATGCGGGCATTGTCCCGCGGAGGTGTGACGTCGAAGGTCAGGGGTGGTGGACGGTGGACATGATCTCGCCGGCGATGTCGACCACCCGGCGGCGCTCCCTGCGGGCCTGGCGGCGCATCCGCTCGAACGCCTCCCTGGCGCTGACCCCGTCGCGGGCGACCAGGGCGCCCTTGGCCTGCTCGATGACCACCCTGGCGTCGAGCGCCCGCTGGAGCTGCTCGGCCAGCTCGCCACGCTGCTCGCTCTGCATGGTGTTGGCGATGGTGAGCGCGGCCAGGTCGGTGAAGGCGATCAGGGCCAGCTCGCCCTCGGGCGACCAGGGTCGCACCTTGGCCGAGAACACGGCCACCACCCCGATGGCCATCCGGTTGTAGGGGATGGGGCTGGCCACCACGGCCCGCAGGCCCCGGTCGACCGCGGCCGGGCAGAAGCTCGGCCAGCGGGCCTCGGCGGCCAGGTCGGCGGCGTGGACCAGCTCCTTTTCCTCGTAGGCGTCGATGCAGGGGCCCTCGCCGTGCTCGATCTGCAGCTCCTCCAGATGGTCGACCCGCCCGTCGGAGTCGGCCACGTTGCGCAGGAGCTGGTCGGGGTCGATCAGCATCAGCCCGGCCCCGTCGACGGCGAACAGCTTGTGGGTGGCGTGGACGATCCGGCGCAGGGCGTCGTCGAGGCTTCCGGCGGCGTAGCGCAGGTCGCCGAGCTCGTGCAGTGCCTGGCGGACTTCGTGGGTGGACATCGGCATCGGCAGGCCACCTCCCCCCGGATCGCGTCTGGCTACCCACTCAGGCGGTCCGGGTCACCTCTTTGTAGTAGCGCGGGGCGATGCCGAGCTGGGCCAGCTCCAGCTCGTGGGCCCGGGCCTTGTCCTTACTCTCGAACTGGCCGCTGTAGACGGCCCACCTGGTGCCCAGGTTCCACCTCTCCTGGTCGAGCAGGCCGGCGTCACCGGCCCCCTGCCTCCGGACCTCGCCCAGCCGGTTCTGGGCCCGGGCGCGATCGTCGAAGCTGCCCAGGATCACCGTGTGGAACCTGTCCGGCAGGGTCGTGGTGGTGGGCTTGGCGGTGGTCTCCAAGGGGGGGCTGGCCTGGGCTCGCGGCTGCGAGCCTGGGGACGAGAGGCCGAGGACGACGCCGACGGCCAAGCCGAGCACGGTGGCGACGGCCGCCATCGCCGGCCCCGGCCGCGGCCAGCGGGTGTCGTACATGGCGGCAGACGCTATCGCGGGCTCGTCACCCCGCTCAAATCGCTCCGGGGCCGGAATCGGCCTTGCGCAGCTCCGAGCGGCGGATCTTGCCGGTCAGGGTCTTGGGCAGGTCGTCAACGAACTCGACCTTGCGCGGGTAGGCGTAGGCCGACAGGCGGTCGCGCACGTGCCGCTGCAGCTCGGCGACCAGCTCGTCGCCCGGCTGCTGGCCGGGGACCAGGCGGACGAACGCCTTGACGATGTTGCCGCGCTGCGGGTCGGGGCTGGCCACCACGGCCGACTCGGCCACCGCCGGGTGCTCGAGCAGGGTGCTCTCGACCTCGAACGGCCCGATCCGGTAGCCGGCCGAGATGATCACGTCGTCGGCCCGGCCCGAGTACCAGACATAGCCGTCCTCGTCCTGGCGGGCGGTGTCCTTGGTGTGGAACCAGTCACCGCCGAAGACCTCCTGCGAGTCCTCGGGACGGTTCCAGTAGCCGAGCGGGTAGTGCGGGTTCGACCTGGCCTTGAGGCAGATCTCGCCCGGCTCGCCCTTGGGCACCGGCCGCTCGTCCTCGTCGAGGATGGCCACCTCCCAGCCGGGCAGGGGAAGTCCCATGGAGCCGGGCCGTACCTCGACCGTCGGGTAGTTGCCGCACAGGGGGTAGCTCTCGGAAAGGCCGTAGTAGTCGAGCACCGGGCAGCCGACCGTCCGGCCCCACCAGGCGATCGCCTCCGGGTTCAGCGGCTCGCCGGCCGAGCAGGCCAGCCGCAGGCCGAACTCGAGGCCGGCGGCCTCCGAGACGCCCATCATGGCCCGGATCGCGGTCGGAGTGGTGAACAGGTTGCCGACCTGGTGGTCGGCCATCAGCCGCAGCGCCTTGCCCGGGTCGAAGCCGCCCTTGCGGCCGTGGACCAGCGTCTCGACCCCGAAGCGCCAAGGCCCGAGGATGCCGGGCACGATGCCGGCGATCCAGGCCCACTCGCCGGTCGAGTGGAACAGCTCGCCCGCTCTGACGTCGTGGGAGAACTGGAACTCCTCGTGGGCGAGCAGGTAGCGGTGGGCGTGCAGGATGCCCTTGGCCAGGCCGGTGGTGCCGGAGGTGTAGTAGAGCTGGGCCGGGGTGTCCGGGTCGGTGTCCGGCGTCGGGAAGCGGTCGGAGGCGGCCCTGGTCAGCTCCTCGAAGCTGTCGCGGCCGTCGCCGCCGACCACCACCAGGTGCTCGACCGAGGGCGCCTGGTAGAGCAGCTCGGCCACCCGGTCCCGGTGGGCGGCCGAGGTGACCAGCACCTTGGCCTCCGAGTCGTTGAGCCGGTACACGATCGAGTCGTCGCCGTACAGCACCGACATGGACAGCAGGATGGCCTCGAGCTTGTAGGTGGCCAGGAAGCTGGCGGCGATCTCGGGCGAGGCCGGGGCCATCACCGCCACCCGGTCACCCCTCCCGACCCCGAGCCCCCGCAACGCGTTGGCCGTGCGGTCGGTGAGCCGGCGCAGGTCGCCGAAGCTCCAGCGCTCGTGGCGGCCCTCGTCGGAGACGAAGCGCATGGCCGGCCGCTCCGGCTCGTGCTTGTCGAGCACGTCGGCGGCCAGGTTGTAGCTGGCCGGGACCTCCCAGCGGAAGCCTGAGGTCATCTCCTGGTAGCTGCCGGGACGATGGGTGCGGTAGTCGCGCATGGATTCCTCCTCCGGCGTCGTGCTACTCATCTACCCATGACACCCGCCAAGGTCACAACCTCCGTCCACCGGCCCACGGTGCTGGTCGTCGGCAGCGGCTTCGCCGGCTTCCACTGCATGCGGCGGCTGGAGAAGCACCTTCCGGCCGACGCGGCCGACCTGGTGGTGGCCAGCTCCACCGACTACCTGCTGTACAGTCCGCTGCTGCCCAACGTCGCCGCCGGCGTCGTCGAGCCGCGCCACATCGCGGTCGGGCTGCACGCCGCCCTGCGCCGGGCCAAGGTCGCGATCGGGCACGTGGTCGGGGTCGACCTCCCCGGCCGCAGCGCGACCCTGCTGCGGCCCGACAGGTCGACCCGCGAGCTCGCCTGGGACCGGCTCGTCCTCGCCCCGGGCGGGGTCAGCCGCACCTTCGACGTCCCAGGGGTGGCCGACCACGCCCTCGGCCTCAAGACCCTTGCCGAGGCGACCTACCTTCGCGATCACCTGCTGCGGGAGCTCGACAACGCCGACGTCGCCGACGACCCGGCCAGGCGCCGGGCCTGTTGCACCTTCGTGGTCGTGGGGGCCGGCTACTCCGGGACCGAGACCGCGGCCCAGATGCAGCTGGTCACCTCGAGGGCTGCCGCCGACTACCCGAGGCTGCGACCGGAGGAGATGCGCTGGGTGCTGGTCGACCTGGCCCCTCGGGTGCTGCCGGAGCTGGGACGCCGGCTCGGCGACGGCGCCATGGAGGTGCTGCGCCGCCGCGGCGTCGAGGTCCGGCTGGGGACCACCGTCGAGGAGGCGACCGGAGACTCGGTGCGGCTGTCGGACGGCGAGACGATCCCGACCCACACCCTGGTCTGGTGCGCCGGGGTCACCCCCAGCCCGCTGATCTCCACGCTCGGGCTGCCGACCGAGCGTGGACGGCTGGTGGTCGGCGCGAATCTTCAAGTGCCAGCGGCCCCCGACGTGTTCGCCTTCGGCGACGCCGCGGCCGTGCCCGACCTGACCCGTCCGGGCCGGCTCACCGGCCAGACCGCCCAGCACGCCCAGCGCCAGGGCAGGCTGGCGGCGCGCAACGTGGCGGCATCGCTGGGCTTCGGCAAGGCGGTCGACTACCGCCACCGCGACCTGGGCTTCGCGGTCGACCTCGGTGGCCTCGACGCGGTCGCCTCGCCGTTCGGGGTCCCCCTGACCGGTCTCCCCGGCCTGGTCGCGACCCGCGGGTACCACCTGCTCGCCCTGCCGGCCACCAGCAACCGCATCCGGGTCTCCCTCGACTGGCTGCTCGACTGGGCGATGCGGCCTCAGCTGGCCCAGCTCGGCTTCCTCCGCGAGGACCAGGCGACCATGGCCGCGGCCGAGCACACCGGCGTCTACCCCGCCCCGCCGGCCGACGAGTGGGAGGCGGCGGCCAGGGACGTGCCCACCACCCGGGCCGTGCTCACCGACCAGGGCCTGCCCCGGCCGAGGTCGAAGCAGCCGGACCAGCTCTAGAACAGCTGTCATGTATCCGGCGCCGCATGCAGCGCCCAAGCATCCGTACAGCCCTGGACCTTGCGCGCCGCCAACGCCGGCCACGCAAATCCCTCGAACCCGGATACTTGGCCGGTGTTCTAGCGGGTGTGGTGCACGGCTTCGATGTTGTTGCCGTCGGGGTCCCAGACGAACCCGCCGTAGTAGCCGGGGTGGTACTCGGGGCGCAGGGCCGGGGGGCCGTTGTCGCGGCCGCCGGCGGCGAGGGCGGCGGCGTGGAAGGCGTCGACCGCGGCCCGGTCGGGGCTGCTGAAGGCGATGTGGGCCCGGGTCGTGGGCGGCTGCTCCAGGCAGATGGCGAAGTCGTCATGGCCCTCGGTGCCGAAGGCCGCGCAGGTGTCGTTCTCGTACAGCAGCCGGAACCCGAGCGGGGCCAGGGCGGCCAGGTAGAAGCGGCGGCTGGCCTCCATGTCGCTGACCAGCAGGGCGACATGGTCGAGAACAGGCGAGCCGCTGACCATGGACGGTAATCTATCTCGTTGCGACCCCCGCAGCGGTCGCGATTCCCGGGCAACGACGCCCGACCCCGGCACCCCATTTGGGAGGCATGCGCATGACCAGGATCGGCGTGCTGACCGGCGGCGGCGACGTCCCCGGTCTCAACCCCTGCATCAAGACGCTGGTGTACGCCGCCGCCGACCGCGGCTACGAGGTCGTCGGGCTCCGCCGCGGCTGGGCCGGGCTGCTCGACTACAACCTGGACGCCGAGGTGCCCCAGGACCATTGCGTCCAGCCGCTGACCAAGCGCGAGGTCCGCACCATCGACCGCACCGGCGGGACCTTCCTGCATACCAGCCGGACCAACCCGGGCAAGGTCATGCCCGCCGACGTGCCCGGGTTCCTGGCCGGCCAGGGCCAGACCGAGTCCGAGGGCCCGTTCGACTTCACCAGCCACTGCCTGGCCGTGATCGAGCGCCTCGGCCTTGACTGGCTGGTCGCCATCGGCGGCGATGACACCCTGTCGTATGCCGAGCGCCTGTCCCGGGAAGGCATGCGGGTGCTGGCCATCCCCAAGACGATGGACAACGACGTCTACGGCACCGACTACTGCATCGGGTTCTCGACCGCGGTCACCCGCAGCGTGCAGTTCATCCACCAGCTGCGCACCTCCACCGGCTCCCACGAGCGCATCGCCGTGGTCGAGCTGTTCGGCCGCAACTGCGGCGAGACCTCGCTGCTCTCGGCCTACCTGGCCGGGGTCGACCGGGCGATCATCTGCGAGGTCTCCTTCGACATCGAGCTGCTGGCCCATTACCTGCTCGAGGACAAGGCGGCCAACCCCTCGAACTACGCCATGGTCACGGTGAGCGAGGGGGCGCGGATGCTGGAAGGCGACGTCCTGGAGCGGGGCGAGGCCGACGCCTACGGCCACCGCAAGCTGGGCGGCATCGGCCTGGTCACCGGGGAGCTGCTGAAGCAGCTCACCGGCGAGGACATCGTCTACCAGCAGGTCGGGTACCTGATGCGCTCGGGCGCGCCGGACGCGCTCGACCTGATGGTGGCGGTCAACTACGCCAACATGGCCATCAACCTGATCGACCAGGACGCCGACGGCAGCATGGTCGCGCTGCGCCGCGGGACCTACACCTCGGTCCCGATCAACACCATGATGCAGGGCATCAAGCGGGTCGATGTCGAAGCCCTCTACGACGAGAAGCGCTACCGGCCACTGATCCGCCAGGTCGACGGCAAACCCATGTTCCTGTACTGACGGGCTTGTTCTGCTGCTGGCCAGGAGGGCGGGGTCTTCACGGAGCCCCGCCAGGAGCGCGGGCGTCCACGCTGCCCGGCCGGCGTGGGTGCCCGGCCGTTCCCGCGGGGAGCTCGACGGTCACCTCAAGGCCGCCGTCGTCCAAGGCGAGGGCGGTGGTCTGGCCGCCGTGGGCGGTGGCCACCGAGCCGACGATCGACAGGCCGAGGCCGGCCCCGCGGGAGGAGCCGGTGCGGTCACCGTTCAGGCGGCGGAACGGCTCGAACAGGGCGGCGACCTGGTCGGGGGCGATTCGCGGGCCGCCGTTGGCCACCCGGACGACGGCCAGCTCGCCGGTGCGGCCGCTGTCGACCTCCAGCCAGCCTCCTGGCTGGTTGTGGCGCACGGCGTTCTCGACCAGGTTGCCGACGAGGCGTTCCAGCAGGGCGCGGTCGCCGGCGACCGGGGCGGCGCCGAGCACCGAGCTGACCCGGAGCCCGAGCCGCTCGACCTCCGGGGCGGCCACCGAGAGGGCGTCGGCGGCGGCCATGGCCAGGTCCAGCGGCTGGCGTTCCTGGAGCTGGCGCTCGCTGCGGGCCAGGGTGAGCAGGCCCTCGATCAGGCGCTCGCTGCGCTCGCCGGCCTCCAGCACCCGGCGGGCCATGGCCCGCAGCTCGGCCCGGCTGGCGTCCGGGTCGGCCAGGGCGACGTCGACCTCGGTGCGCGCGATCGCCAGGGGGGTGCGCAGCTCGTGGGAGGCGTTGGCCACGAAGCGGCGCTGGGTCTCGAAGGCGGCGTCCAGCCGGCCGAGCATCTGGTCGAAGGTGTCGGCCAGCTCCTTGAGCTCGTCCTGCGGCCCCTGCAGGTTGATGCGCTCGTGCAGGGTGCTGCCCTCCAGCCGCCGGGCGGTGGCGGTGATCTCCGTGAGCGGCCGCAGCACCCGGCCGGCGACCAGCCAGCCGAGCCCGACCGAGACCAGCGCCATGACGGCCAGGGCGATGCCCGACTGGGTGAGGAGCTGGTTGAGGGCTGCCGCCTCCAGCTCGCGCCGGACCGTCTCCACCTCGCGCTGGACCTCCTCCACGGCTCCGGGTGAGGGGGCGCTGGCGATCAACCGGTCCCCGGCCGTCGTCCTGACGATCAGGACCCCTGGGTTGTCGGAGAGCACCTCGGGCAGCCCGGGTGGCGGGCGCTCGACCCTCACCCCGAAGGGGAGCGTGAACTGGGAGCGGACCAGCGCGTAGTTGACGGCCAGCAGCCCGGCCCCGGCGAGCAGGAACAGCCCCCCGTACAGCAGGGTGAGCTGCAGCCGTACGCTGGTTCGGGGCAGGAGGGACCTCACAGCCGGTACCCGACGCCGACGACGGTCTCGATCAGGGGCGGGCGGCCGAGCTTGCGCCGCAGGTTCATGATCGTCACCCGGACGGTGTTGGTGAACGGGTCGGCATGCTCGTCCCAGACCCGTTCCAGCAGGTCCTCCGCGCTGACGACGGCCCCGTCGGCGGCCAGCAGGACCTCGAGCACGCCGAACTCCTTGCGGGTCAGGCGCAGGAAGTGGCCGGCACGGGTCGCCTCCCGGCGGGCCGGGTCGAGGCGCAGGTCGTGGCGTTCCAGCACCGGCGGCAGGGCGTCCCGGCTCCGCCTGGCCAGCGCGCGCAGCCTGGCCACCAGCTCGCTGAACGCGAACGGCTTGCCCAGGTAGTCGTCGGCTCCAAGGGTCAGCCCGTCGACCCGGTCGTCGACCGTGCCCGAGGCGGTCAGCATCAGGATGCGGGTCGGGGTGGCCTGGCTGGCAAGGGCCCGGCAGACCTGGTCGCCGTGGACGCCCGGCAGGTCGCGGTCGAGCACGACCACGTCGTAGCGGTTGACGTCCAGCTTGCCAAGGGCGTCGGCCCCGTCGTGGCTGATATCGACCGCCATGCCTTCACGCCGCAGCCCGCGGGCGACGGCGGCGGCCAGCACCACCTCGTCCTCGACCACCAGCACCCGCACGTCGCTCCTCCCTGTCCGGGTCCGCGCCCGGCGGCACGGCCAGCCTGCCCGGGCCGGCGTAACGCCTGCGTAAGGCCTACGCGAGACGAAGGCGTTACGGCCGGCGGCGTAGCACTGGGACCGTCGGGAGCGGCAGGCGCTCCCAGGAAGGAGCGGATGCGGCAATGCGACGCGACCCCACCCGGCGCAGGCGCCGGAACCGGCTGTCGGCGGCCACGCTCGGTCTCGGCCTGGCGTTCGCCCTCGCCGCCTGCGGCGGGCCCTCCGACGGCAAGGGCGTGGCCAGCCTCGGCGGCGACGGCGCCAACGACGACGACAACCGCACGGCGGCCGCCTCGACCGACAAGGACCCGCAGCAGGCCGCCCTCGACTTCGCCAGGTGCATGCGCAAGCAGGGCATCGACATGCCCGACCCGCAGGTCGACGAGCAGGGCCGGGTCACCATGCGAATCGGTCCTGACAAGGGTGGCGGTGGAGGCGCCCGACCCGACCCCAACAAGCTCGAGGCCGCCCAGAAGGCGTGCGGCGGGCTGCTCGGCGGCGGCGACGGTCCCGACCAGATGGATCCCGCGGCCAGGGACGCGATGGTCGACTACGCCAGGTGCATGCGCGAGCAGGGCGTCGACATGCCCGACCCGACCGGCGACGGCCTGCAGCTGCGCCGGGGCGACGGCCCCGACCCGACCTCGGCCGAGTTCCAGAAGGCCGACAAGGCCTGCAACCATCACCTGGCCAGCCTTGGCAAGCCGGGCCGGGAGTCCGGAGGCCAGCCGTGAGCGCCCGGGTGGTCCGTCGCCTGGCCGTGACCGCGGCGACCGGGGCGGTGCTGGCCGGGGCGGCCTGGTGGACCGGGGCCAGGGCCGGGGACCAGGCCGGCCAGCAGCGGTCGGGCAGCGAGGTGGCCACCGCCACCGCCGCGGTGGCCAGGCGCGACCTCAGGGCGCAGGAGCAGGTCGACGGCACCCTCGGGTATGGCGAGGCCCGCGCGGTGTCCAACCGGCGCGAGGGCACCATCACCGCCCTGCCGCAGGAGGGCGCCGTGGTCTCCCGCGGGGAGACCCTGTACCGGGTCGACGGCAAGCCGGTGCAGCTGCTGTACGGCCGGCTTCCCGCCTGGCGCGAGCTGGCGCTCGGGGTCGACGACGGCCCGGACGTGCGCCAGCTGGAGCAGAACCTGGTCGCCCTCGGCTACGACCCCGACCGGGCCATCACCGTCGACAACCAGTTCACCTCCGCGACCAGGGCCGCGGTGCGGCGCTGGCAGGAGGTGATCGGCCTGGACCAGACCGGGGTCGTCCGGCCGGGCGACGCCGTCTGGCAGCCCGGCCCGGTCCGGGTGGCCACGCTGAAGGCGGGCGTCGGCGACACGGCCCGTCCCGGCTCGCCGCTGCTTGAGGTCACCGACACCGCCAGGCAGGTCGCCATCGACCTTGACGCCAGCAGGCAGCCCTATGTGCAGGCCGGCGACCGGGTCGACCTCGAGCTTCCCGGCGGCGGGACCACCACCGGCCGGGTCGTCTCGGTCGGCAAGGTGGCCAGCGCCCCTTCGGGGGACGGTGCGGAAGGTGACGGCGGCGACCCGACCGTCGAGGTGGTGGTGTCGCTCGACAAGCCCAAGGCCACCGGCAGCCTTGACCAGGCCCCGGTTGACGTCTCGATCACCACCGAGGTCCGCAAGGGCGTGCTCGCGGTGCCGGTCAACGCCCTGCTCGCCCTGGCCGAGGGCGGCTACGCGGTCGAGGTCGAGCGGGACGGGC
>Ga0210378_10001476_pt1 | contig 12277 bp, 9 predicted proteins | sample PLM1_60_b1redo_FD_155465 | JGI IMG/M metagenome (GOLD analysis project Ga0210378, IMG submission 155465) | Groundwater sediment microbial communities from an aquifer in East River, Colorado, USA - PLM1_60_b1 redo | ecosystem: Environmental > Terrestrial > Soil > Riparian zone | place: USA: East...
GAAACCGCAAGCAGGCCCAGATCAGGATCGGGTAGACGAGGAAGGTGAGGTTTGCCGGTTGCGTGAACACCAGGGTGGCGACCGTCCCGGTGAGCAATCCGACCGCGGCGGCCTCGAGCGGGCGATCGCGGGCCCGCCTGAACGGCCAGTGGGTGACCGCGACCAGGATCGCGGGCGCGATGACCAGGTCACCTCCCATGTCACCGAGCCACCAGGTCCGCCATACCGAGCCGAACGCGCCCGAGCTGATCTCGCCGGCGGCCAGCAGGCTGCTGACGCCGAGGGTGGCGCTGACCATGGTGCTGAGGAGGCCGGCAAGCCCAACCAGCCCCAATACGTCGGTGACTCGCTCGAGCGATGGCCGGAAGCCCGCCACCCGCTGGAGGAGGTAGGCGCCCGCGAGCGCCTCCAAGGTGTTGCCCGCCGTGATTCCCAGAACCGCGTAGATCGGAATCCCGGTCCAGCTGTTCGCCAGGAAGGCCCCGAGTGCGACCCCGGGCCACAGCCGGTAGCCCCCGAGGACCAGCGCCGCCAGGGCGATCCCGGTCGGCGGCCATACGGCGGTGACGCTGCTGGTCTCGAAGGCCAGCTCCAGGCCTAACTTGGCCGCCCCGTAATAGACGCCTGCGAGCGCGGCGATCTTGGCCGCGTAGAGCATCCAGCTCTCCTCCGGCCCGGCGTGACGTCGTGTCAGTCTTTGAGACGCCAGTGCGCGCGTGCTCTTCACTCCCCTTAACGCCTTAGAGCGTTTTGAGTCGAGGTTCCAGGCAAGGCTACTCCTGCAAGGCTCCTCCCACCCCGATTCGCGGATCGGGGAAAGCTCGGAAAGTGCGCTTTTTGGGGGCCAGATTGATCCTTCCCTTCCTCGTTGCCGCGGTGGCGGTGGTTGCCGGGCCGACCGCCATCGCTCGCGCGGGCAGCGCCGACGTCGCCGCCCTCCAGGTGGCGATGAGCGCCCTCGGCCTCTACCCCCATCCGGTGGACGGGATCACCGGCCCCTGGACGGTGCAGGCCGTGCGCAGCTTTCAGGCCAGCCACGGGCTCACCGTGGACGGAGTCGCGGGGCCGCAGACGCTGCGGGCGCTCGGACCACGCGGAAAGCCGCCACTCGGGAAGCGCCCAATGCACATCGGTCAGCGAGGATTCGACGTCGCGGCGCTCCAGTTCCTGCTCAGCAGCCGCGGCTTCGGCCCGGGGAGCTTCGACGGCGGCTTCGGGCCGAACACGGCCGCGGCGGTCCGGCGGTTCCAGGCCGCCGCCGGGCTGGCTGTGGACGACGTCGCCGGACCGGCGACCCTGAACGCCCTTCGGGGCGGGCAGCTGGTAACCGAGCTCACCGACCCTGTCCGCTTCCTCCGTCCGCTGGGCACCCCGATCACCGACCGCTTCGGTTTCATCCCGCCGGGCCGCTGGCACACGGGCCTCGATTTCCCCGCCAACAAGGGGACCACGGTCGGCGCCGCCGGGCGGGGGACGGTGGCCTTCGCCGGCTGGAACACCGGCGGCTACGGCAACCTGGTCGTGGTCATCCACCGCCTCGGCTACGAGAGCTGGTACGCGCACCTCTCGACGATCGCCGTGTCGCCCGGCCAGTACGTCGTCGGCGGGACCCCGATCGGGGCGGTCGGCTCCACGGGGCATTCGACCGGGCCGCACCTCCACTTCGAGGTCCGGCACTTCGGCACCCCGATCGACCCGACGCCGCGCCTGCTCTCGATCAGTGCCGCCCGCTCGTTGAGCTCCCCTGCCCGCTCGTCCCGCGCCCCCAAGCGCCGGCGTCGATGCCGCCCGAACGCGGACGCCCGCCACACCCGGAACACCGACCCGCCGGTCGCCCGACTCGACCGCTGCCCCTAACGCGCCCGGCAGGATTCGAACCTGCGACTTCCGCCTCCGGAGGGCGGCGCTCTAATCCACTGAGCTACGGGCGCTGGAGCGCTCAAGCATAGAGTCGCAATGGGGCGCGCATCCCGGCCGCCCGGGCGCCCCTACGCTAGGCGGGTCATGGACCTCTCGACCATCTTCCTCGGCACCGGCGCGTCGGTGCCCTCGGCGCGGCGGGCGACCGCCTGCGTCCTGATCAGGGCGGGCGGCGCTCGCCTGCTCATCGACGCCGGCGAGGGCGCCCAGCGCCAGATGATGCTCTCGACCGGCCTCGTCTCGGTCGACGAGGTCTACCTCACCCACTACCACGCCGATCACTACCTCGGTCTCCCGGGGCTGCTGAAGACCTACGACCTCCAGGATCGCCAGGCGCCGCTCCGGGTGGTCGGGCCGCCCGGGCTGTACGGGCTGTTCGAAGCGCTGCGCCGGATCTTCGGCAAGCTTCGCTACGAGGTCGAGCTGGTCGAGATTCAACCGGGGGATGCGATCGGCCACGAGGGGTTCGAGATGCGCGCCTTCGCGGTCGAGCACCGGATGCCGGCGAACGGCTATGCCTTCGTCGAGGCGGAGCGGCCGGGCCGCTTCGACACCGATGCCGCCCGCGGGCTCGGGGTCAGCGACCCCCGCGACTTCGGGCGCCTCCAGCGCGGCGAGTCGGTCGCGGCGGAGGGCGGCGAGGTCACCCCCGATCAGGTGATGGGCGATCCCCGCCCGGGCCGGAAGATCGTCGTCACCGGCGACACCGCCCCCTGCGAGATGACCCGGATCGCCGCCCACGCCGCCGAGCTCCTCGTCCACGACGGCACCTTCGCCGACGAGGAGGCCGACCGCGCCGCCGAGACCGGCCACTCGACCGCCCGCGCAGCGGCCGAGCTTGCCCGCGACGCAGAGGTGCGGCTGCTCGCGCTGGTCCACGTCTCCACCCGCTACAACGTCAACACGGTGCTCGGGCAGGCGCGCGAGGTGTTCCCCAACACGTTCGCCCCCCGCGATTTCGACCTGGTCGAGATCCCGTTCCCCGAGCGCGGCGAGCCGGAGCTGGTCGAGGGCGGGGCGAAGCTGCGGCGAGAGGCGCCCGGCCCCGAGCCGGCCGTCGCGGTCGAGGGGGACTAGCCGAGCGCGAGGTCCGCGATCGCCCCGGCGACAGCGGGCGCCTGGTCCTCCTGGAGGAAGTGCTTGGCGGGGAGGATCGTCGCCTCGACCCCGAGGGCTTCCTCGATCACCCGGCGCCGATCCTCGCCCAGGGCCGGGTCGCGCTCGCCCCAGACGATCGTCGACGGCCAGCCTGCCTCGCGCAGGCCCTCGACGTAGAAACGCTCCTTCTCCGGCGTCAGCTCGAAGCCGCGAACGATCTGCCGGAAGGTGCGCCCGCCCCCGTCGCGGTGGAGGAGCGCCAGGTGGGCGTCGACTTCGTGGGAGGGTGTCGCGGAGCGATCGGCGATTCCCTGTAAATAGAAGAGCCAGCGAGCCACCGGCGGGCGGATCGTCGCCACCCAGAGCGGCCCGAGCAGGGGAGGCGCCGCCAGGTCCATGGTCCACACCCGGCGGAAGTGAGCGACGTCGACCAGGGTGTCGAGCACAGTCAGCGTCTGCACCCGCTCCCGGTTGCGAAGCGCCCACTCGAGCGCGATCGGCCCGCCGATGTCGTGGAGCACCAGATGGCAGCGCTCGATTCCGAGCGCGTCCACCGCCGCACCGGTCCAACCGCCGAGACCGGTCCAGGTGTAGTCGAAGTCCGCCCGCTTCTCCGCCAGCCCGAGGCCGGGCAGATCGAAGGCGACGCCGCGGAGGCCGCGCTCTGCCAGCAGGGGGAGGACCTTGCGGTAGAGGAAGGAGCTGACCGGGATCCCGTGCATCAGCACCACGGGCTCGCCGTCGCCCTGCTCGCGGACGAAGCTCCGCACGCCACCGGCCTCGAACTCGCGCCCGGCCGCCCGGTGGGCCTCGATCGCCTCCGCAACCTGCGGCTTCACCCCCGGATCCTGGCAGGTCGCGCTGCTACGCTGGCCCGGCAAGCCCCTTTAACCAGGTCCCGCGAGGCCAGGAAGGAGCGAAAGATGAGCGACGAAAAGGTCGTGCTCGATCACGACGATCTCAGGCGGACGCTGGTCCGTATCGCGCACGAGATCGTCGAGAAGAGCGAGGAGGCGGACCGGGTCGCCCTGGTCGGCATCCACACCCGCGGCGCGGTCCTCTGCCGGCGCCTGCACGCGCTGGTCGGCGAGCTCTCCGGCACCGAGGTCCCGCTCGGTGACCTCGACATCTCCTTCTACCGCGACGACATCGAGCGCCGCGGGCCCGCAGCGGCGCCGGTGGTCCATGACTCCCATCTCGACTTCGAGCTCGAGGGACGCACGGTGGTGCTCGTCGACGACGTCCTCTACACCGGCCGCACGGTGCGTGCCGCGATCGACGCCCTCTTCGACTACGGACGACCCACCCGCGTGCAGCTCGCCGTCCTGATCGACCGCGGCCACCGCGAGCTGCCGATCCGCCCCGACTATGTCGGCAAGAACCTGCCGACCGCCCCCGGTGAGCGGGTCAACGTCCGGCTCGAGGAGACCGACGGGACCGACGAGGTCGCGATCGTCCCCGCCCAGTCCAAGACAGTTATGCGAGGGCGCTCCGATGATGCGAGGGCGCGCGACAGCGCGACCCGTGAGAAGTCGAAGGAGCGACCCGTTTCAGGAGGTGAGGAGCGATGAAGCACCTGCTGGGAATCGAAGGGCTCTCGCGCGAGGAGGTCGAGCGGATTCTCGACCGCGCCGAGAGCTTCGCCGAGGTCGGCAAGCGCGACATCAAGAAGGTGCCGACCCTGCGCGGGCGGACGATCGTCAGCCTCTTCTACGAGTCCAGCACCCGGACCAGCTCCTCCTTCGAGCTCGCAGCGAAGCGGCTCTCGGCCGACGTGGTGAGCATCAAGTCGACCGGCTCCTCGGTGGACAAGGGCGAGTCGCTCAAGGACACGATCTCCACCCTCTCCGCCTACGACCCGGCGGCGATCGTGATCCGCTCGCCGCACGCGGGGGCGGCGGGGCTGGTCGCCGGCTGGACCGAAGCCTCGGTGATCAACGCCGGCGACGGCAAGCACGAGCACCCGACCCAGGCGCTGCTCGACGTCTACACCCTGAAGCAGCGCCTCGGCTCCCTTGACGGGCTGAAGATCTGGATCGTCGGCGACGTCCTCCACAGCCGGGTCGCCCGCTCGTGCCTGCTCGCCTTCCGGCTGATGGGCGCCGAGGTGACCCTCTGCGGCCCGCCGACCCTGATCCCCCGGGGGATCGAGGCGCTCGGGCCGAGGATCGCCTACGACCTCGATGACCTGGCCGGCGCCGACGTCGTCTACGCCCTGCGGATGCAGCGGGAGCGGATGAGCGAGAGCTTCGTGCCCTCGCTGCGCGAGTACGCCGCCCGCTACCAGATCGATTCGCGGCTGCTCGGGCCCCGCCAGCTGCTCATGCACCCGGGGCCGGTCAACCGCGGGGTGGAGCTCGCCCCCGAGGTAATCGACTCGCCGCAGTCGCTGATCGCGACTCAGGTCGAGAGCGGGCTGGTGGTGCGGATGGCGATCATCTACGAGCTGCTCACCGGCCGCGACCGTCCCTCCGCCGAGAGCGCCTCGCCCCCCTACACGTCGACGATCGGGCAGCCGGCATGAACGTGGCGTCGAACGGATCGAGCGGGAATCCCGAGGCGCCGCCCCTGGTGGGGCGGCCGGGACAGGGGGCGAACCTGGTCATTCGGGGCGCCCGCCTCTTCGACCCCCGCACCGGCCTGGACGCCACACGGGACCTGGTGGTCCGCGAGGGCGAGATCGCCGAGCTCGCAGAGCCCGGCGGCGACCCCGGGGTCGAGGGGGCCGAGGTGGTCGAGGCCGAGGGCCTGCTGGCGCTGCCCGCGTTCGTAGACCCGCACGTTCACCTCCGGGTCCCCGGCCAGGAGCACAAGGAGGACCTGGAGACGGGAACCCGGGCCGCGGCGGCGGGCGGCTATTGCGCGGTGATCGCGATGGCCAACACCTCTCCGCCGATCGACTCCGCCGCGGTCCTCGGCTCGGTCCGGGAGCGCGCCCAGAGCGAGGCATCGGTGCCGATCGGCTTCATCGCCACCGTCACCCGGGCGATGGCGGGGGAGGAGCTGACCGAGATGGCGGAGCTGCGCGAGGCCGGCGCGATCGGCTTCTCGGACGACGGCCTGCCGATCGCCAACGCGAGGGTGCTCCGCCGGGCGCTCCAGTATCAGCGCCTCGCCGGCGGCGTGATCGCGCTCCACGAGGAGGATCCGGATCTCTCCGCCGGCGGTGTCATGCACGAGGGCGAGGCATCGGCCGTGCTCGGAATGGCGGGGATCCCGTCGGTCTCCGAGTCGACGATGATCGCCCGCGACTGCTCGCTCGCTCTATATGAGGGGGCACGAGTCCAGGTCCAGCACCTCTCCGCCCGCAGCTCGGTCGAGGAGATCGCCCGGGCGAAGGCGGCCGGGGTGCAGGTCACCTCCGAGGTAACCCCACACCACCTGACGCTCACCGAGGACGCCGTACGGGGCCTCGATGCCCGCTTCAAGATGAACCCCCCGCTTCGCTCCGAGGACGACCGGGCGGCCCTGCTCGACGGCCTTCGCGACGGGACGATCGACTGCATCGCCACCGACCATGCCCCGCACGCGATCGAGGAGAAGGAGGTCCCATTCGAGGAAGCAGCCTGGGGGGTCACCGGCCTGGAGACGGCCTTCGCCGCACTTCACACCCTGCTGGTGCTACCGGGGGCTCTGTCGCTCGAGACACTCGTGGAGCGGCTGACCAGCGGCGGGGAGCCATTCGGGATCGAGGCGCCCCGGATCGAGAAGGGTGCGCGGGCGAACCTGGCGCTGATCGACCCGGCGCTGAAGTGGGTGGTTGGCGAGGACGGCTACGAGAGCCGCTCCTACAACTCCTGCTTCGCCGACATGGAGCTCACCGGCAGGGTGCTGATGACGGTCGCCGCGGGCAGGGTCGCCTTCCGCCAGCGGAGCTTCGCGATGGGAGTGGCGGGATGAACGGTGGCCAGATGAGCGCGGGCAAGCTCGATCCGGAGCGGACGGCGCTGGTCGTGATCGACGTCCAGGAGGGATTTCGCAAGGCGGTCCCCGACTTCGAGCGGGTGACGAAGGCCACCGCCACGCTGATCGAGGGAGCGGAGGCGATCGGGATCCCGATCGTGATCAGCGAGCAGTATCCGAAGGGGCTGGGGGAGACGGTTCCGGAGGTGGCAGAGCATCTGCCCGAAGGCACCGAGCCGCTGGAGAAGCTCGTCTTCTCGGCTGCCGAGGCAGAGGGCTTCGATCTCGGCGGCCGCGATCAGGTGCTGGTCTGCGGGATCGAGACCCACGTCTGCGTCAACCAGACGGTGCTCGACCTCCTCGGCCAGGGAATCGAGGTCCAGGTCGCCGAGGATGCGGTCGGCTCGCGCTCAGAGGAGAACAAGCGGGTCGGAGTCGAGAAGATGGAGCGGGCCGGCGCGGTCCTGACCAGCGTCGAGACCGCGCTCTTCGAGCTCCTCGGGCGCGCCGGCACCGACGAGTTCAAGCGGGTCCAGCGGCTCATCCTCGACTACGCCCCGAACCGCGACCAAGCGGGAGCGCTGAGTTGAGCGACGGCTACGTCCTCCTCGAGGACGGCACCCGGTTCGACGGCGAGCTTGTCGGCGCCCGCGGTCAGCTCACCGGGGAGGTCGTCTTCAACACCTCGATGACCGGCTACCAGGAGTCGGTCACCGATCCCTCCTACGCGGGCCAGATCATCACCTTCACCTACCCGCTGATCGGCAACTACGGGGTTTCTTCCGCGGCGATGGAGTCCGACCGGGTGCAGGCGCGCGGAGTGATCATGCGGGAGGGGAAGAACAGCGAGGACGCCGCCAGCGCCGAGGGCGGCTGGCTCGACTGGCTGCGCGACTGCGGGATCCCCGCGATCAGCGGCGTCGACACCCGCTCGCTGGTCCGCCACATCCGCGACCGCGGGGCGATGCGGGGCGGCGTCTTCCCCGCCGAGCTCAGCGAGGCGGAGGCAGGGCGGGCGGTCGAGGCGGAGCCCTCGATGGATGGCGCCGACCTAGCCCGCGAGGTGACCCCAGTGGAGCCGATTGAGATCGAGGGCGAGGGGCCGCACGTGGTCGGGATCGACACCGGGATCAAGCTCTCAATCATCAGACAGCTCAAGGAGCGGGGCTGCCGGATCACCTTGCTGCCATGCGGGAGCTCCGCCAAGGAGGTGCTGACACGAGACCCTGACCTGGTCTTCCTCGCCAACGGACCGGGCGACCCGGCGGCGCTGGACTACATCGTCGACAACGTCAAGGGGGTCGTCGGCAAGGTGCCGGTTGTTGGGATCTGCTTGGGCCACCAGCTGCTCTGCCGGGCGGTCGGCCTCGAGACCTTCAAGCTCCCCTTCGGCCACCGCGGCGCCAATCACCCTGTCAAGGACCTGGAGAGCGGCCGGATCGAGATCACCTCGCAGAACCACGGCTTCGCGGTCAGCGGCCCCGGGGGGGAGTCCAGGCTCGAGGGGGACGAGCCGGTGCGCTGGTCCACCGACTTCGGCGAGGCCGAGCTCTCCCATCTCAACCTCTATGACCGCACGGTCGAGGGGCTGGTGCTGAAGGACGTCCCGGGGTGCACGGTCCAGTACCACCCGGAGGCCGGCCCCGGCCCCCACGACGCCCGCCACCTCTTCGACCGCTTCCTCGAGCTTGCCGCGGCGTAACGACATCTCGAAGATCCTCCTGATCGGCTCGGGGCCGATCGTGATCGGGCAGGCGGCCGAGTTCGACTACTCCGGAGTGCAGGCCTGCAAGGTCCTGCTCGAGGAGGGCTACGAGGTCGTCCTCGTCAACTCGAACCCGGCGACGATCATGACCGATCCGGAGTTCGCCGACCGCACCTACATCGAGCCGCTGTTGCCGGGACCAGTGGCGAAGGTGATCGAGCGCGAGCGTCCCGACGCCCTGCTGCCGACCCTGGGCGGCCAGACGGCGCTCAACCTGGCGAAGGCGCTTTACGACGACGGCACCCTCGAGCGCTTCGGGGTCGAGCTGATCGGCGCCGACTACGAGGCGATCCACCGGGCGGAGGACCGGGAGGCGTTCCGGGCGACGATGGACGGTGCGGGGCTCCGGGTGCCCTGGTCGCGGATCGTCACCTCGCTCGGCGAGGCCGAGAGCGGCCTGGCCAAGGGCGAGATCGAGCTGCCGGTGATCGTCCGGCCGGCCTTCACGCTCGGGGGCGAGGGCGGAGGGGTGGCGAGCACCGAGACCGAGCTCGCCCAGGTCGTCTCCGAGGGGCTCGCCGCCAGCCCGATCAAACAGGTGCTGATCGAGGAGTCGGTGCTTGGCTGGGGCGAGTTCGAGCTCGAGGTGATGCGCGACCGCAACGACAACGTAGTGATCATCTGCTCGATCGAGAACGTCGACCCGATGGGGGTCCACACCGGCGATTCTGTGACGGTCGCCCCTGCGCAGACGCTCACCGACTCCCTCTACCAGGAGCTCCGCGACCAGGCGATCCGCGTGATCCGGGCGGTCGGGGTCGAGACCGGTGGCTCCAACATCCAGTTCGCCGTCGATCCCAAGAGCGGCGAGGTGGTGGTGATCGAAATGAACCCGCGGGTCTCCCGCTCTTCGGCGCTAGCCTCGAAGGCGACCGGCTTCCCGATCGCCAAGATCGCCGCGAAACTGGCGGTCGGCTACGCGCTCGAGGAGGTCCCCAACGACATCACCCAGGCGACCCCGGCCTCCTTCGAGCCGACGATCGACTACGTGGTCACCAAGGTGCCGCGCTTCGCCTTCGAGAAGTTCCCCGGCGCCGAGGGCCGGCTCTCGACCCACATGAAGTCGGTCGGGGAGGTGATGGCGATCGGTCGCACCTTCCGCGAGTCCTTCGCCAAGGCGCTGCGCTCGCGGGAGCTCGACGCGGAGCCTGAGATTCCAGCCTCGACCGGCGAGCTCCTGGAGCGCCTCGCGGTTCCCTCATCCGATCGCTTCGACCTACTGCTCGACGGTTTCCGCCGAGGGGTCGAGCTGGAGCGGATCGCCGAGGCGACGATGATCGACCCCTGGTTCCTGCGGGAGCTGCGGACGCTCGCCACCGACGGGGACGGCACCGAGGGCCTCGAGCGCTCCTACCGTGCTGTCGACACCTGCGCCGCCGAGTTCGAGGCGCGCACCCCCTACTTCTACAGCGCGCATGAGCGGGCAGGCCAGAACGAGGTCGAGCGGGGCGAGCGAGGCTCGGTGATGATCTTGGGGTCGGGCCCAAACCGGATCGGCCAGGGGATCGAGTTCGACTACTGCTGCGTGCACGCGGCGATGACGGTTCGCGAGCTGGAGCGCGATGCGGTGATGGTCAACTGCAACCCCGAGACGGTCTCGACCGACTACGACACCTCCGATCGCCTCTACTTCGAGCCGTTGACCGCCGAGGACGTGTTCGCGGTCGCGGCGGTGGAGCGCCCGGAGGGAGTGATTGTCCAGTTCGGCGGCCAGACCCCGCTGCGGCTGGCGAAGGCGCTGGAGGAGTCGGGATTGCCGCTGCTGGGGACGCCGGTCGATGCGATCGACCTTGCCGAGGACCGCGGGCGCTTCGGCGCGCTGTTGCGGCGGCTGGAGATCAAGCACCCGGCCTACGGCACGACCCTCTCGGCGGAGGAGGCCGTGGCGATCTCCGAGGACGTCGGCTTCCCGCTCCTGGTCCGGCCCTCCTACGTGCTCGGCGGCCGGGCGATGGAGATCTGCTACTCGGCCGAGTCACTCGCCGCATACCTCGAGGCGAATGTGAAGGCCGACCAGGAGCACCCCCTTCTGCTCGACCGCTTCCTAGAGAACGCGATCGAGGTCGACGTCGACGCTCTCGCCGACGGCAGCGATTGCTTCGTTGCGGGGGTGATGCAGCACGTGGAGGAGGCCGGCGTCCACTCGGGCGACTCGGCCTGCGTGCTCCCGCCGATGAGTCTCGGTGAGGAGATGCTGGAGGAGATCCGCTTGACCACCCGGAAGATCGCCCTCGAGCTCGGGGTGGTGGGGCTGATCAACGTCCAGTACGCGGTCGCCGAGGGAGAGCTGTTCGTGATCGAGGCGAACCCCCGCGCCTCGCGGACCATCCCCTTCGTCTCCAAGGCGATCGGCGCGCCGCTGGCCAAGATCGCCTGTCGGCTGATGCTCGGCGAGCCGCTCTCCGCTCAGGAGCTGCCCCGCGAGCATCCCGGCCACGTCAGCGTCAAGGAGGCCGTCCTTCCCTTCGCCCGCTTCGCCGGCGCCGACGCGGTGCTCGGACCCGAGATGCGCAGCACCGGCGAGGTGATGGGAATCGCCGCCGACTTTCCCACCGCCTTTGGCAAGGCCCAGGCTGCCGCCGGGGTCACCCTGCCCCGCGAGGGGACGATCTTCATCAGCGTCACCGATTCCGACAAGCCCGCCGCCACCCAGCTCGCCGTCCACTTCAACGACCTCGGCTTCAAGGTAATCGCCACCGCGGGGACCGCGCAGGCGATCTCGGCGATGGGAGTGCCGGTGCGCAGAATCAACAAGATCGCCGAGGGCTCGCCCCACGTCGTCGATTGCATCCGCGGCGGCGAGGTGGACCTGGTGATCAACACCCCGACCGGCAGCGGCGCCCGCGCCGACGGCTATGAGATCCGCACCGCCGCCGTCCGCCACGGCATCCCTTGCCTGACGACGATGACCGGCGCCTCGGCCGCCTCGCGGGCGATCTTCGCCCAGACTCAAGGCGAGGCCCAGGTGCATGCCCTGCAGGAGCTGCATGAAGCACCCGCGACCACCTCAGCGCCCGTGAAGGCGCGAACAGAAGGAAGAGCCTGATGGATGCCCCTTCGCGTCAGCGCCCGGGGGGAGCGGCCGAGGGCTCTTCCACCATGAATGGCAGGGTCGAGGCCCCCTTCGGCCGGCGCCTCTGCGAGGTCACCCGGAATGTCGAATCCGGTGGCTACCGGATCTTCTCCGTCGTCGATTCCGCCGGCCCCGAGCCGGCCGCGGGTCAGTTCTACATGCTGGCCGCGGGGACGCGATGGGGCTCCTTAGAGGAGCGCCCCTACCTGGCCCGGGCGTTCTCCGTCGCCGACGCCGAGCGCCAGCGCAGCGGGGTGCGGCTTGACTTCCTGGTCCAGGCGGTCGGACCCGGCACCGAACGGCTGGCGGGACTCGAGGCGGGGGAGAGCATCTGGATCACCGGTCCGCTGGGACAGCCCTTCTCCCCGCCGGGAGAGCTCCAGGATCTACGGCGGCCACAAACTTCGCCGCCGAATATACGGCCACAAACTTCGCCGCCGAACATAGCCGGGGCGATCCTTGTCGGCGGTGGGATCGGGATCGCCCCGCTCGCGATCTGGCGCAGGCGCCTGCTCGAC
>Ga0210378_10001477_pt1 | contig 12269 bp, 7 predicted proteins | sample PLM1_60_b1redo_FD_155465 | JGI IMG/M metagenome (GOLD analysis project Ga0210378, IMG submission 155465) | Groundwater sediment microbial communities from an aquifer in East River, Colorado, USA - PLM1_60_b1 redo | ecosystem: Environmental > Terrestrial > Soil > Riparian zone | place: USA: East...
GCCCTCCATCATGTCGCCGTCGGAGCAGAACGCCCAGGTGCGGTGGTTCACCACCTCGTGGCCGGGACGGTTGTGGCGGTGCGCGAGGAAGCGCTCGGCGATGGCGAAGCCGACCGCGTTGCCGACCCCCTGGCCGAGCGGGCCGGTGGTGACCTCCACGCCGGGCGTCAGGAAGTGCTCGGGGTGGCCGGGGGTGCGGGAGCCCCACTGGCGCTGCTGCTTGAGGTCGTCGATGCCGAGGTCGTAGCCGGTCAGGTGCAGGGCGATGTACTGCAGCACCGAGGCGTGGCCGTTGGAGAGCACGAAGCGGTCGCGGTCGAACCAGTCGGGGTCCTCGGGGTCGAAGGTGAGGAACCGGGTCCAGAGGACGTAGGCGGCAGGGGCGAGCGCCATCGCCGTGCCCGGGTGGCCGTCCCCCGCCTTCTGGATGGCGTCCATCGCCAGGGTCCGGACGGTGTCGGTGGCGAGCAGGTCGAGATCGGTCCCTTTGGCGGTGTCGGTGGTCACGGCGGCTCCTCGGACGAGCGGGCGTGCGGTCGGGCGCGGTGCCCCAACCGCAAGGCTACCCTCTCATCCGGGGGGCTACCGCCTCAGCGGCCCTGCTGACGCTTGCCGCCGGCGCGGGCCTCGACGCCGCGGCGCAGGGCGAGCTCGCACAGTGTCCGGTGGGTGGCGACCGGCTTCTCGCCGTCGGCCGGCTGGCGGCGCTGCCAGGTGCCGTCCTCCGACAGCTCCCAGGTCTGCACGTTGTCGGCCAGCATCACGTCGAGGATCTCCTGGAGCCGGCCGGTCAGGTCGGGGTCGGTCACGGGCGTGGCGACCTCGACGCGCAGGTCGAGGTTGCGGGGCATGAGGTCGGCGGAGCCGATGTAGTAGTCGCGGCGCCGGCCGTTGGCGAACGTCCAGATGCGCGAGTGCTCCAGGAAGCGGCCGACGATGGAGCGGACGCGGATGTGCTCGCTCACCCCCGGCACGCCCGGCCGCAGCCGGCAGATGCCGCGCACGACCAGGTCGATCTCGACGCCCGCCCGCGAGGCGGCGTACAGCGCGCGGATGCAGGCGGCGTCCACCAGGGAGTTAATCTGCATCTGGATGCGGCCGGGCCGCCGCGTCGAGTGCCGTTCGGCGGTCCGCCCGATCAGCTCGATCACCTGCTCGCGCATGTTGGCGGGGGCGACCAGGATCTTGCGGTAGCGGCCGCCGCGGGCGTAGCCGGTGAGCGAGTTGAACAGGTCGGTCAGGTCGGCGCCCAGGTCCTCGTCGCAGGAGAGCAGGCCGAGGTCGGTGTACAGCCGGGCGGTCTTAGCGTTGTAGTTGCCGGTGCCGATGTGGACGTAGCGGCGGATGCTGCCGCGCTCGCGCCGCACCACCAGGGCGGTCTTGGAGTGGGTCTTGAGGCCGACCAGGCCGTAGGCGACGTGGCAGCCGGCCTGCTCCAGGGCGCGGGCCCAGCCGATGTTGGAGGCCTCGTCGAAGCGCGCCTTCACCTCCACCAGCACCGCGACCTGCTTGCCGGCCTCGGCGGCGCGAATGAGGGCGTTGACGATCGGCGAGTCGCCGTCGGTGCGGTACAGGGTCTGCTTGATGGCCAGCACGTCGGGGTCGTCGGCGGCCTGCTCGATGAAGCGCTGCACCGAGGTCGAGAACGCGTCGTAGGGGTGGTGGACCAGCAGGTCGCCCTCGCGCAGGGCGGCGAACAGGTTGACCGAGTCCTCCTCGGTGCCGAGCAGGCGCGGCTGGGTGGTCCCCACCCACGGCTTGTAGGCCAGCTCCGGCCGGTCCAGCGCCGACACCAGGCCCATGAGGTCGGCGAGGTTGAGCGGCCCCTCCACCGTCACCAGCGCGTCGTCGTCGACCTCCAGCTCCCGCTGCAGCAGCCGCACGACGTGGTCGGGCATGCTGGCCGCCACCTCCAGGCGGACCACCACCCCGAAGCGGCGCCGGCGGAGCTCCTGCTCGACGGCGACCAGCAGGTCGTCGGCCTCGTCCTCGGCCAGCTCGATGTCGGCGTCCCTGGTGACCCGGAACGGGTGCGCCTCCACCACGTCCATGCCGGGGAACAGCCTGTCCAGGTGGCTGGCGACCACCTGCTCCAGCGGCACGAAGGTGGCGCCGTCGCCCAGCGGGACGAACCGGGGCAGGATGCCGGGCACCTTGACGCGGGCGAAGCGGTCCCGCCTGGTGCCCGGGTCGCGGACGGTGACGGCCAGCGACAGCGACAGGTTGGAGATGTAGGGGAACGGATGGCTGGGGTCGACAGCCAGCGGCGTCAGGACCGGGAAGGCCTCGCGCTGGAAGTAGTCGCGCAGGTAGTCGAGCTCCTGCTTGCCCAGCTCGTCCATGTTGGAGATGCGGATGCCAGCCTCGGCCATGGCCGGGCTGACCTGGTCGAGGAAGACCCGCACCTGGTGCTCGATCGCGGGGCCGATGTGCTTGGCGATCGCCTCCAGTGTCTCGCTCGGGGTCCAGCCGTCCGAGCCGCGGGTGACCATCCCGGCCTCGACCTGGTCGCGCAGCCCCGCCACCCGGACCATGAAGAACTCGTCGAGGTTGCTGGAGTAGATCGCCAGGTACTTCAGGCGCTCCAGCAGCGGCACGTCGGGGTCGGCGGCCATCGCCAGCACCCGGTCGTTGAACTGCAGCCAGGAGATCTCCCGGTTGATGTACAGGGAGGGGTCGGCCAGGTCGCGCTCGTCGGCGGCGGGTGGAGCTGACGTCTGGACCACGGCGCTGCGCTCCTGGATCGGGGAAGTGCTGGCGGCTCAGGCTCTTATGGTGGCACCCGGGCCGGAGCTTGCAAAGCGCCCACGCCCGCACGTCATGCGCCGTTCACCATCCTCGGTGCCCGGGTCGGGCACCTTGAGCGTTGCCGTCGTCCAGCGCCTGGGCCACCAGGCCCAGCGGCGGGGAGCCGAGCCGCAGCAGCGCCTCGTGGAAGCGGGCGTGCGAGTAGCCGGCGCCCCAGCGCCGCCTGGCCTCCTCCCGTAGCCGCAGGATCTCGAGCTTGCCCCAGGTGTAGCGGCCGTAGGTGGGGTCGAAGGTGGCCCTGGCCGCCTCCGCCCGTGCCGCCGAGCCGTACACGAACGCGTCGGCCTCGAAGCGGGCGGTGGCGTCGTCGACGGTCATGGAGCCGGCGTGCATGCCAATCGAGACGGCCAGGCGGGTGACCCGCTGCAGCGCCTCCAGCGCCACCCCGGCGGTGAAGCGCGGGTCGCCGGCGCGGAAGCCTTCCTCGACGCAGAGCTCCTCGCCGTAGTGGGCCCATCCCTCGATGAACGCCGGCGAGTGCAGGGTACGGCGCACGTCGGAGGTGAGCCGCCGCAGGTAGCGGCCGTGGGCGAAGTGGCCGGGCGCGACCTCGTGGACGGTGATCGCCGGCAGGGTGGTGCGGCTGAACACCTTGAGCCAGTCGTCCTGCTCCGCGGCCGGCCAGTCCGGCTCCGGCGGCGAGACGTAGTAGCGGGAGGGCGCGTCGGGCTCGTAGGGGGCCGCCCAGGACATCATCGCCATGGCCCAGCGGCGCGACCTGGGCGCGGGCGCGACCAGGCACTCGCCGTCCAGGCCGGGGACCAGGTCGCGCTGGACGGTGAACGCGATCGACTCGGCGGTGACGGCCTGCGCCTCGGTCATCACCCCGTCGCTGTCGGGGTGGTCGCGGAGCAGGCCGGCGACGACCTCGGCGGTGGGCCGCCCAGCGGCCAGCCGCCAGCAGGCGTCGTCGAGCAACGCCCGCAGCCGGTCGCGCTCGGCGTCGGCGCGCTCCTCCAGGCGGCCGAGGTCGACCCCGATCGCCTCGCCGGTCGCCAGCAGGCGCTCCAGCGCGCCGCGTCCCAGGGCCGCGGTCGGGTGGCCGTTGCCGGCGGCCACCTCGAGCAGGTCGACCAGGTGCCGGTGGGCGGCGCTGGCCCGCTGGACGACCGGGTCAGTGTCGGCCGGGTCGAGGTCGGCGACCAGGCCGCGGGCGGCCGGCAGCAGCGCGTCAGCGACCGGGGCGCTGACGCGGTCCAGTGCCTGGGCGGCGGCGTCGACGGCGTCGGGCCAGGCGGCCAGGTGGCGGCGGCGCGCCTGCGCCCGCTCGGCCGCCGGGGCGTACTCGCGGTCGTAGCAGGACACGTCGAGCGCGCCGATGTGGTACAGCGGGTTGGCCCGGTGCAGCTCCAGCTCGCCCAGCTCCAGGCGGGCGAGCCGCTCGAAGGTGGCGAGGTGGGCCTCGTCGTGCGCGTCGGGCTCCGGCGGGCCGCCGAGCCGCGCCAGGCCGGCCCGCACCCCATCCGGAGAGAGGTCCTCGACCTTGCCGTCGTACTCGTGGAGCCCGACGTACTCGCGCGCCGAGCCGGCCGACAGGTCGCAGAGCGCCCGCAGGCGCTGGTTCATCACCGTCGGAGCCTATCAGGCCAGCCGGTCGGCGATGCCGGCGGCGGCGCGGTGGGCCAGGCCCATGACCGTCAGCATCGGGTTGACGCCGACGGCGGTCGGGAACACCGAGGAGTCGGCGACGTAGAGGGCCTTGACCTCGTGGGTCTGCTGGTCGGGCCCGACCGCGGAGGTCGCCGGGTCGGTGCCCATCCGGCAGGAGCCCATCTGGTGGTAGGAGGCCAACGTCGCCCGGCCGGCCCGGAAGCCGGCCCGCCTGGTCGCCTCCGCCCAGGCCCGGTGGGCGTCGGGGCCGCCGGGGCGGAACGCGAACCGCTGGCGGTGGACGCTGAACACCTCGGTGGCGCCGGCCGCGGCCAGCACCTCGCCGGCGGCCGCCACACCCGCGGCCATGCGGTCCTCGTCCTCGCGGTTGAGGCGCCAGCGGACCCGAGGGCTGCCGTCGCGGTCGACCCGCACCTGGCCGTCGGTGGTGTCGCGGCACAGCACCCCGATCAGCGACAGGTGCGCCGACCGCTCCATCAGGTCCCGGTGCTGCGCCGCCGACTGCCAGGGCAGCGCGGCCGCGGCGGCGGCCGGGTGCAACGGGACCGTCTCGAAGATCGGCGCGTAGGGGCCGAGGCGGTCGCGCAGCTCGGCCGAGTAGCGGGTCTGGGTGGTCCCCTCCCACCAGCGGACCGGCTCGTCGAACACGCCCATCGCGGCGGTGCCCGGGTGCAGGTGCAAGTGGTGGCCGACCTGGCCGCGCAGGCCGGAGCGGAGCAGGAGCGCGGGAGTCTCGATGGCGCCGCCGGCGGCGACCACCGCCCTGGCCCGGACCCGCAGGCGGTGCCGGCGGCCCCGCCTGGCCTCCACCCCGACCGCCCAGCCCTCGTCGACGAGCACCCGGCGGACGTCGGCGCCGACCACGATGCGGGCGCCGTCCGCGGCCGCGTCCTGCAGGCTGGTGACCATGGTCGACTGCTTGGCGCCGAGCCGGCAGCCGAACCCGCACCAGCCGCAGCCGGGGTCCTGGGCGCAGCCGCGGACGTTGCGGGGCAGCGGCCCGACGTGCCAGCCGAGCCGTTCCAGCCCGCGCTCCATGAGCACGTCGCGGGCGCCCGGCGTGCTCTGCTCGGTGGTGACCCCGACCCGCTCGGCGACCGCCTCCAGCGACGCGGCGACCTCCCCGGAGACGAACGCCTCGGCGCCCGACACCTCGGCCCACTCGGCCAGCACCCACTCGGGGGTCCTGAACGAGGTCGTGTAGTTCACCACCGTCCCCCCACCCAGCGTCGACCCGGCCACGATCCGGCAGGCCAGGTCGTCGGTGGTCAGGGTGAGCCCGTACAGGTACAGCTCCTGGTAGGCGTCGCCCTCGAGGTGGTGGAAGTCCCGCTCGGCCGCGTAGCCGCCCTTCTCGAGCACGACGACGTCCAGGCCGCGCCGCGCCAGCTCCGCGGCGGCGATCCCGCCGCCGGCGCCCGAGCCGACGACCACCACGTCGCAGGCCAGCTCCTGGTCGCCGTCGAGCTCCAGGGGGGTGAGCCGCCTCGGCACGTCCGGGGCGGCGCCCAGCGGGCCCGGGTAGCCGGTGGCGTCTCGGGCCGGCCCCGGCCAGCCGTAGCCGGCGAGCATCGTGATCCCGGAGAGCGCCGCTGCGAGCCGGCGCTGCAGCGGCAGGCGGCTGCGCCACCACCGCTGTACCAGCGCCTCGGCGGCGGCCGGCGACAGCCCGGAGACCGGGACGGGCCTGCCGGTGAGGGCGAGCGCGCCGGCGCGCGAGTCGAGCACCCGGAGCACACCGAGGAGCTGGTCGCGGTCCCGGCGGGCCGGCGTGCGGTCCAGCAGGGCGAGCACCCGGGCCGGCACCTCGGGATGGTAGCCGGGCCCGAGAAGCCCGGCGGCCACGGCGGCGACCACCCGGGCCGCCGGCTGCCCTGCGGCGCTGCCGGTGCCGCGGGCGGTCGCTGCTGACGTCATGTCCGAAGTTGTACCGCTTTGCGACCGGCCGCACCAGCGCCGGGACGACCCGGCCGCCTCCCGTGGCGCACGTACGATGGGGTGCCCGGTCCCGTCCGGACGAAGGAGCCGAGCGTGGCGGACGAGCTGCTCGCTTACCGTGACCGCTTCCCCGCCCTGGGGCGTGGCCCCTACTTCGCCGCCCACACCCTGGGGCCGATGCCGGACACGGTCCCGGCGGCGCTGGGGCGCTTCGCCGAGGAATGGGCGACCGAGGGGGTGGTCGCCTGGCAGGGCTGGCTGGAGCAGCTCCGAGGGGTCGCGGCGATCCTGGAGGGGCTGTTCAACGCCCCCGCGGGCTCGGTCGCGCTCGGCCCCAACGTGTCGGTGCTGGCCGGGCAGGTGCTGTCCTGCTTCGACTGGTCCGGGCCGCGCGGCCGGCTGGTCACCACCGACCTGGAGTTCCCCACCTGCGACTACCTGTACCGGGCGCAGGAGACGGTCGGCGCCAAGGTCGACGCCGTCCCCTCCCGCGACCTCACCGTCGACCTCGACCGGCTGCTGGCGGCGATCGACGAGCAGACCGCGCTGGTCGCGGTCACCCACGTGGCATTCCGCTCCTCGGCGCTGCTGGACGCCGCCGCGGTGGTCGCCCGCGCCCATCAGGTCGGCGCCCTGGTGCTGCTGGACACCTATCAGTCGGCCGGGACCGTCCCGCTGGATGTGCGCGCCCTCGACGTCGACCTGGTGGTCGGCGGCTCGGTCAAGTGGCTGCTCGGCGGGCCGGGAACCGGCTACCTGTACGCCAAGCCGGAGGTCGCGGCGGGCCTGGCGCCGCGGATGCTCGGCTGGTTCGGGCACGAGGCGCCGTTCGCCTTCCAGCCGAGCCCGATCAGCTACGCGGCCGGCGCCGGCCGCTTCGTGACCGGCACCCCGAACGTCGCCGCGCATCTGATGGCGGCCGAGGGCTACCGGATCGTCGCCGAGGCCGGCGTGGAGGCGATCCGGGCCAAGTCGCAGCGGCAGGTCGCGCGGCTGCTGGAGGGCTTCCTGGCGCAGGGGGCCATGGCCCGCGGCCCGGCCGACGTGCGGCGCCGGGGCGGCAGCGTGGTGGTCGACTTCGACGGGGCCGAGCAGGCCACCGCGGAGCTGATCCGGCGTGGCTACACCTGCGACTACCGGCCGGGCGCCGGGCTCCGGCTCGGCCCCCACCTCTACACCACCGACGACGAGTGCGACGCGGTGGTCGCCGAGGTCGCCGCGATCCGCGCCGGCCGCTGACTACAGCCGGCCGAGCGGATGCACCACCTGGGCGCTCCCGCCGCCGCGGCGACCCGTGATCACAGCAGGTCGTCGAGGGACTTCTTGGGCTTCTTCTCGACGTCGGCGACCAGGTCGTCGAAGTTGGGACCGGAGGGGCGCGGTTCGTGGAGCGCGTCGGCGAGGGGGTCCTTGCCGCCCACGTCCTTGCCGGCGGTGAGGAGGTCCTCGAGCGTGGCCCGCTCGATGCCCTCCAGGCGCAGCCGGATGGCGGTCAGGGTGGCCGACTGGGCAGGTTCCAGGCCGTGGCGGTTGTTGAGCTGGGTCAGGGCCAGCTCGGCCCGGGCCAGCAGCTCGCGGTCGATGGCGCTGTCGGCGTCCTCGGACATCGCCTGTGTCCTCCTACAGCTTGCGGGCGACCAGCTCGGCGACCGGGCTGCGTTCGCCCTTGACGAGGGTGACGTGGCCGAAGAGCTGCTCGCCCTTCAGCCGCTCGATCAGGGCGGCAACCCCCGAGTCGGGGTCGACGTAGGGGTGGTCGACCTGGGTGGTGTCGTGGCAGAGGACCAGCTTGGAGCCCTCCCCCAGCCGGCTGGCGAGGGAGCGCAGCACCCCGTACTCGACGTTCTGGGCCTCGTCGAGGATGGCGAAGGTACGCGCGAAGGTGCGGCCGCGGATGAAGGTGAGCGGCTCGAGCTGCACGGTGCCGTCGTCGAGCAGGCCCTGGACCAGGTCCTGGGTGTAGCTCTCGCGCCGGTCGCTGTCGTGACTGCCGCGGAACAGCTGGGCAAGGGTGTCGTAGATGGCCTTCATCCACGGGGAGATCTTCTCGTCGACGTCGCCGGGCAGGAAGCCGAGGTCCTGGCGGCCGACGGGGACCACCGGCCGGAACACCAGCACCCGGTCGTAGGCCCCCTGCTCCAGGGTCGACTCCAGGCCCGCCGCCACCGCCAGGTAGGTCTTGCCGGTGCCGGCGTTGCCCGCCAGCGACACCAGCGGCACCTTGGGGTCGCGGAGCAGCTGCAGGGCGAAGTGCTGCTCCTTGGAGCGGGCCCTGACGCCGAACGTCTCCGGCGTCTCGCCGAGCAGGCTCACCTCGACCGGCTCGCCCGTCGCCGCGCTGCGTCGCACCTGCCCGAGGGCGCTCTGGCTGCCGGAGCGGAGCACCACGAACTGGTTGGACCACAGCGACTGGTCGGCGGCGACCTCGCCGCCCCGGTCGGCGTAGATCCCGTCCAGGCCGCCAGGGACCTCGATGGTGGCCACCCCGAGGTAGCCCTCCTCGATCGCGACCCGCTCGTGGCGGTACTCCTCGGCGGTGAGCTTGAGCGCCTCGGCCTTGATGCGCAGGCTCGCGTCCTTGCTGACCAGCACCACCGAGCGCTCCCCCGCCAGCTCCTTGGCCAGGTTGGCGGTGGTCGCGAGGATCCGGTTGTCGTCGGAGTCGGCGCTGAGCGCCTCCGGCAGGTCCAGCCGCGACACCTGGCCGACCTCGACCCGCAGCCGTCCGCCGCCAGCCAGCGCCACCCCGTCGGAGAGGTTGCCCTGCTCCCGTAGCGCCTCGAGGGTCCGGATCGCCCGCCTGGCCGAGGCCCCGGTCTCGTCCGGACGGGTCTTCAGCTTGTCGAGCTCTTCCACCACCGTGAGCGGGATGACGACGTCGTGCTCCTGGAAGCGACCGGGCGCCTCCGGGTCGGCGATCAGCACGTTGGTGTCGAGGACGTAGGTTCGGGCCATCGCGATCACGGTACCCGACCAGGAGGGACTTGCAATGACTAGTTACCCTGAACTAGACTCCGGCCGCGGGTAGAGACCGCTCCCGATCATGGGGGCGGCGATCCGGGACCGCTTCTTCTCCGGCGGCCTGCTCTGGGGGATCAGGCCGTAGCGGGGCTCCCGGATCGCCGTGGGGGCGGGGATGCGTCAGTCGCGCGCACGGTGCCGCTGCGACGACGCCGGGAGAAGGCCGCGGAGCCACCGCGGCCTTTTCTCCTGTCCGGGCCGATGCCGTCACGACTCCTTGAACTGCTGGCGGAGCTCGCGCAGCCGGTTGAGCCGGCGCTCCGCGGTCGCGCCGAGCCACAACAGCAGCAGCCCCGCGGCGCCGATCGTGACCCACCGTGGAAGCTGGGCGGCGACGGGCGCGACCGCGTCCGCGCCGAGCACCACCAGTGTGACGCCGCCGAGGACCAGCGGAGCCTGGAGCCGCGCGCGGGCACCGGCCAGCACCACCAGCAGGGCCGCGCCGGTGAGCAGCAGCGGCCTGGCGGCGCCGCCGCGGTCGACCGCGACCGCCAGGCTCGGCAGCAGCGCCACCGCGAGCCCGGGCCCCAGGCCGAGCCAGGAGCTGAGCTGTGGCCGGTCGCGGCGCGCTGCCACGCCCGCCGCCAGGGCGAGGGCCGCCGCCGGCAGCGTGTAGGCCTCCGGCAGGGTCACCTGGGCGACGGTCAGCCAGGCCCAGGTGGCCGCGAGTGCCGTCGCCGCGCCGGTCCACAGGTAGCCGCCGCGGGTGAGCTGAAGCTCCGTGAGCCGAGGACGCCGCACGCCGGCCAGCAGCAGCGCCGGGACGGCCGCGGTCAGCGCCACCGCCAGCCAGCGCTCGTCGGGGACGGCGAGGAGGACGCCGAGGACCTGGCCGCCGAGGCCGAGCGACTCCAGCACCGCGCCTTCCGCGGTGCCGTGCCGCCACCGCACCCCGGCCACCAGCACGGCGCCGGCCGCGACCACCGTCGCCACGCCCGCCGCGGCGGCGTCCCCGCCGTTGCCCAGCACGACAGCCGCGGTCTCGCCGAGCACCGCGACGGCGCCGGCGGCGGCCAGGCCGCCGCGAAGCCACGGGGTCCGCGACGCCGCGGCCCCGACCGCCGCCGCGGGCACCAGCACCCCCAGGAACGCCACCGTGCCGGCCTCGGTGGCGAGCGCCCAGCAGGCGGCCAGCACCACCAGCACCACCAGCACCACCGCGCACCCTGCCGCGGCCGCGGTCGAGGGCGCGGCGTCCGGCCGGGCGCGGCGGTCGGCCAGCACCGCCGCGGCACCTGCCACCAGCGCGCCCGCGGCGGTGGCCTCTAGCGCCGCCCACAGCGGCCACCCCGCCGCCAGCGGCAGCACCGCCACGACGCCGACCCCTGCCGCGGCCGCCACGGCGGCGCCGAGCTGGGGCGCCAGCAGCCTTGGCCCGGGTCGCGGCGCGGCCGCCAGCGCCGCCGCGACGGCGCCGGCCAGCAGCGCGAGGATCGCCGCGCCGACCCCGTCGACCCCGCCGTCGAAGCCCGGCGGCGCGGCCGCGCCGTCGCGCATCCCCGCGGTCCAGGGGTCGCTCGCCCAGGCCAGCGGCACCACCAGGGCCCGCAGCAGCGGGCCGAGCAGCCCCACCATGCCGACGGCGAGGGTGGCGCCGGCCGCCAGCGTGGTCCCGCGCCGCAGCGCCGCCGGGAGGCCGCGCCCAACGCCGACGGCGGCGGCGCCGAGGACCGCAACCGCCGCAAGCAGCGCCCACGACGCCCACACCGCGGCGAGCAGCGTCCCGCCGGCCGCCAGCAGCGCTCCCGCCACCGCCGCCACCAGCACGTCCGCCAGCGGCCCTTCCCGCCTCCCAGGGCCGGCGTGGGGCCCGGCCGTGGCGGCGAAGGGGAAGGTGGCGCGGGCAACGGCGGGGGCGAGCGCCACCGCGGCCAGGGCCGCGGCGGGGCCCGCCGCGGTGGCGAGGTCGTGGACGGACGGGGACTCCAGGACGGCGCCGAGGGCGGCGAGCTCGAGCAGGGCGGCGCCGGCGGCGAGCGCCATGGCGCCATGGCGCCACCCGCGGCGGGTGGCCAGCGTGGCGGACCCGCCGGCGGCTGCCGCGCCCGCCAGCGCCAGCCCGGCGCCGACCGTCCACGGGGCATCGGCGACGGTCGCGACCACCAGCACGGCGGCTGCCTGGGCGAGCAGGACCGCGGCCAGGCGCTGCCACGCCAGCCATCGCCCCGCCCCCGCTGCGACGGCGGCGCCGGCGCCGGTGCCAAGCGCCCACCACGCGCTCGCCGACCAGCTCCCCGCCACCCCGGCGCGGCGGACCGCGTACCAGTCGACCAGCGCCAGCGCCAGCGCCAGCCCGCCGAACGCCTCGGCGGTCACCGGCAGCCGTCGGCGCGCGGCGGCGGCGGTGGCCGCCGCCACCAGCGTCGCGCCGACGAGCAGCCCGGCGCGGCCGGCGTCGCCGAGGTTGACCCACGCCACCACCGAGAAGATGAACGCCGCCAACGCCACCAGGACGGCCCCGAGCCCCAGCAGGACACCGCGGACCACACCGGGACGCCACTCGAGGGTGGTGCGGGCCGCTGCCGGCGGTTCCATGCCCGGCAGCGCCGGCTCCTGTTGGGCCAGCGTGCGCAGCAACCTGCCCTGCTCCAGCCGCAGCGAGGCCATCTCGGCCGCCAGGGCCTGCTGCGCCTCGCCGAGCTCGTACAGCCGGTGCACCACCACCCGCAGGCGGGCGGCGTCGGCGCCGTCCTGCCGCAACCCGCACGCGGGGCAGCGGGCCGCCTCCCCGACCGGGCGCAGACAGCCAGGACACCACAGGACTACGGCTGGTCGTTCCTCCACTTCCGATCACCCCTCCGGCCGATTCACCGGACCCCTCCGGCCTGAGGCCAGGATCTGCGGTCGCGGGGGCCGTGACCAGCCGGTCTCGTGCTCATCTTCGGCGGGAG
>Ga0210378_10001478_pt1 | contig 12268 bp, 14 predicted proteins | sample PLM1_60_b1redo_FD_155465 | JGI IMG/M metagenome (GOLD analysis project Ga0210378, IMG submission 155465) | Groundwater sediment microbial communities from an aquifer in East River, Colorado, USA - PLM1_60_b1 redo | ecosystem: Environmental > Terrestrial > Soil > Riparian zone | place: USA: East...
AGCCCGAGCCCGACCAGCGCCACCCCGGTCACCGCGTCAAGGGTGCGCCGTACCCTCGGCCGGCGCAGCACCTCCCCGGCCCTGGCCACCAGCGCCGCGTAGCAGCACAGCCAGCACAGGGTCAGCCCGGCGAACACCCCGCCGGGCAGCAACAGGTCCGTGATCGAGGCGCCGGTGGCCGGCGCGAACTGCGGCAGCAGGCTGGTGAAGAACACCGCCATCTTCGGGTTGCCGAGGTTGCTCAGCACGCCCTGCCGCAACGCCGCGGCGGCCGGCTGTCCCGGCCTGTCCGCCGCCGTCGTGTGGTGCGCGCGACGCCGGTGCCGGCCCGGCCTTGGCAGCCGGTGCCGGCCCGGCCTGGACAGCGGCCTGGACAGCGCGGCCAGCAGCGCCTGCGCGCCGAGGAACATCAGGTACGCCGCGCCGGCCACCTTCAGCGCGACGAACGCCGGCTGCCAGGCGAGCAGCACAGCGGCAAGGCCCAGGCTGGTGGCCAGCGCCCAGCAGAGCTGCCCGGCGACCACACCAAGCGCGGTGGCCACGCCGCCGCGCCGGCCGCCGAGCAGGGTGTTCCTGATGGTCAGCGCGGTGTCCTGGCCAGGTGTGACGATCACCAGCAGGCTCACGCCGAGGAACGCGATCGGGTCGCGATCGGGTCGATCACGCCTGCCGAGGCTAACGTGTCCCGGCGTGTCCGAGCGGATCCGCGCTTTCCTCGACCTGCAGGCGCCGCCGACGCCGTGCCTGGTCATGGACCTGGACGAGGTGCGGGCGGCGTACCGGCGGCTGCGGGCCGTGCTGCCGGAGGCGCGGGTGTATTACGCGGTGAAGGCGAACCCGGATCCGAGGGTGGTGGCCGCGCTGGCCGGGCTCGGCGCGGGGTTCGACGTGGCGTCGCCTGCGGAGGTGGCGCTGTGCCTGGCCGGCGGCGTGGCACCCGAGTCGATCTCGTACGGGTCGACGGTGAAGAAGCGCTCAGACGTGGCGTACGCGTCCGGCGCCGGGGTGCGGCTGTTCGCGGTGGACAGCCCGGCGGACCTGGACAATATCGCGGCCGCCGCGCCGGGCTGCCAGGTGTACTGCCGGCTCTTCGTGCCGGACGACGGCGCGCGCACGCCGTTCGGCCGCAAGTTCGGGTGCTCGCCGGCCGAGGCGGCCGGTCTGCTGCACGCGGCTGGGCGGCTCGGGCTGACCCCGTACGGCGTGTCGTTCCACGTCGGGTCGCAGCAGCTCGACCCGGCGGCGTTCGCGCGTGGCGTGGCGGCCGCGGCGCAGGTGGCCGCACAGCTGGCGGTGCACGGCATGCCGGTGCCGGTGCTGAACCTCGGCGGCGGGTTCCCGGTCAGGTACGCCGCGCCGGTGCCGCCGCTCGCGGCGTATGCCAGCGCCATCCGGGAGGCGCTGCGCCGGCACTTTCCGCACGGCGCGCCGTCGCTGGCTGTCGAGCCCGGCCGGCTCCTGGTCGCCGAGGCCGGGGTCCTGCGGACCGAGGTCGTGCTCGTCGCCGACCGGGACGGCCGCCGCTGGGTGTACCTGGACGTCGGCCGCTATGGCGGGCTGGCCGAGACCGAGAACGAGGCCATCGCGTACCGCATCGTCGGCCCGAGCACGAGCGGCGCCGACGGTCCGGTCGTACTCGCCGGCCCCACGTGCGATGGCGACGACGTGCTCTACCAGCGCACGCCGTACCACCTGCCGCTGTCCCTGCGCGGCGGCGACACCCTCGACATCCTCGCCGCCGGCGCCTACACCGCGAGCTACGCCTCGGTCGCGTTCAACGGGTTCCCGCCGCTGCCCACCTACTGCGTCGGCGAGTCGACCAGCCACCGCACGGGCCTGGCCGGGTCGGGGTCGTAGCGGCACGCGGTGCCGGTGCGGACCGTGTCCCGCAGCAACCGGCCGACGGCCTGGTCGTCCCGCTCGATGCGGGCCACCGCCGCGGCGACGGCCTTGCGCACGGCGACCCTGGCCCGCTCAGTGGTAGAGCCCCGCCCGCCCAGCCCGGTCGCCACGGCGAGCTGGTCGAGCAACGCCTGCCGCTCAAGCTCGAGCCGCGTCGCGCGTTCGCGGTCGGCCCACGGGCGAGCGCCGCCGCAGCCTGGTAGAAGCCAGGGCCGGCCGCACGTCACGGCCGGAGCAACCGAACCGCCGCGGCGTGCTCGGCGACCCTGGCCTCGTCCCAGTCGCCGGTGCAGTACACCGAGAGCTCGGCGATCGACCCGCCGGCGACGTCGGCGCGGAACATCTCCCGGCAGTACCACCGCTGGCCGCCGTCCTCCCATGCCTCCTCCAGCTCGAGCACGAACCCGGTCGCGGTCTGGTCGCAGCGCCAGCGCGGCACCGTGCCCGGCGACGGATGGCCGTGCTTGCGCATTCCGAGCACGTCAGCGAGCCCCCTGGCCTGCAGGCGCCAGTGCGGCATCGTGAAGTCGCAGAACACGTCGTCGGCGAACAGCCCGGCCGGCGCGTCACCGGTCTCCAGGAACTCGACGAACCGCTCCGCCAGCCGCTGGACGGCGCTATCCAGGACGGCGCTATCCAGAACGGCGCGGTCCAGTACTGCAGTCTGCTGGGTGGTGTGCTGGGTGGTGGTCATGTGGATTCTCCTCGACGTGCGATCGGTCCCTCACCCATGAGGCGTGACGTCCGCCCGTCACACCGTGCCCCGCGAATGGCCACGATGTGACGTCGTCGCCGACCCGGCGATCTCAGCCGCGGGCACCCATGCGTTGCGGTTACGGTGGCGCCAGGTCGCGGAGCCGACACTCTCGGCGATCGGGTGCGCCCGTCGGGCGACCACGCCCGAGGCGGTAAACCCGACCGGCTCGCGTCTGGGCAGCCCGCGTACGAGCTCAACACCAGGGTCGTTGCCGCGCCGTCACGACCACCACCGCGATGGACTCGCCCCGCCTCCGATCAGGTTCACGCCTGGTAACGATCTACGGCTGCAGCCTAGGCGGCCACCAGCGGCGCAACCTGAGGTCTGCCGTAGAGCCGGCGGACAGTTTCCGGTTGAGCGTCGATTCGAACTTCCTGCGACGAAAGTCACGCCTGGCACGGCAAACGGTCGCCCCAGCATGGCAAGATCGGGCATCCGGTAGGCATCATCAAGAACCGGGAGAAAGGCGATGCTCAGCGCCGACCAGGACCATACCGAGTTCCTGCACCTGACCCTGCCCGCCCAGCCGGCCCACCTGCGGACGCTGCGCCAGCACGTCCGGCGGTGCGTAGCCACCCTGCCGATCTCACCCGACCGGCAGGCGGAGACCATCCTTGCGGTCGACGAAGCTGCTGCCAACGCCGTCCAGCACGCCTACGATGTCGACCATCCTGGATCGATCGAACTCACCATCTGGACCGAATCCAACGCGCTCTGCATCCAAGTGTTCGACAACGGACATTGGCGAGAACCTCCGCTCACTCCTCGCCCTCCCGGTCACGGCCTTGGTATCACCCTGATGCGCCGCCTCGTCGACTGCGTCCTCATCCAACGCGGCCCGCGCGGAACCAACGTCCTGCTGCGAAGCAGGATCACCGATCCTGCACCAGACCACGCTGAGCCGTCACCACGACGGCGCCCCCGCCATGCACGACACCGAGCGGTGACCGAACACGCGTTGAGCCGATCACGGCCTCGATGAGGTTCCGCGTGTGCGGCCGGCTGCCGTCGGGCCGTGCACGCGGGTTATGGCCAGGATTTCGCGCTGCTGTCGAGCACCAGCTTGGCCGTGAACGCGCTGTCGCTGTCCCTGGTCGGCAGCCTCATCCTGCCGTTAGGAATCACATTTGTCGCCGGCCAAAAGCGCTCGGGGAGCATGCGGGGGAGCCGCGCTCGGTCACCCGCACGGCCCGTCCGGCCGGCTCTGTGGAGCGCCTGAGCCCCGTCAGAGGGGCGTGGTGAACCCGGACATCGGTCCGCGCAGCCACGCCACCAGCTCGCCGCGCAGCCAACCGGCGGCCCGCACCGCCCACTGCGTGCCGACCCCGTGGCACCCGGTGAAGCCGGCGACGAACAACACCGCCGCCCCGGCCACCCGCCATCGGCCGGCTGATGGTTGCCAGTGGTGTCACAACATCACATCCTCGCAAAACGGAACCTCGGCTATGGTCGCGGCCGTGTTGGCCAACGTGTCCGCGCAGCCACCGACGGCCGGGGTGTTCACCGGGCGGCACGTGCTGGCCGAGCTGGTCGGCGTCGAGCCGGGGCCGCTGGACGACGAGCCGTTCCTGCGCGCGCTGCTGGTGGCCGCGGTCACCGAGTGCGGCGCCACGGTGTGCCAGGTGATCTCTCAGCGGTTCCAGCCGCAGGGGGTGACGGTGCTGGCGCTGCTGTCCGAGTCGCACGCCTCGCTGCACAGCTACCCGGAGAACGGGTCAGTGTTCGTGGACGTCTTCACGTGCGGCGACCGGGCCGACCCGCGGCTGGCGGTGGGCGCGCTGGCGCGAGCGCTGCGGCCGTCTGCGGTGCACACCACGGTTGTGCATCGCGGCGGCGACCTCGGCGGCGACCTCGGCGGCCACCCCGGCGGCCACCCCGGTGGCGCCGGATGACCCGGTGGCTCGACGAGCCGCTCGGCGACGGCCTGCTGCGGCGGTGGCGGCTGGGCGAGGTGCTCTGGGAGGGTGACACGCCGTACCAAAGGATGCTGATCGCCCGCACGGCGCACGGCGTGACGCTGTTCTGCGACGACGAACGGCAGAGCGCGGAGCTGTCCCAGCTGGTGTACCACGAGGCGCTGCTGGTGCCCGCGCTGTTGCTGGCCGACCGGGTGCGGCGCGTCCTCGTGATGGGTTCCAGCGAGGGTGTGGTGAGCCAGCTCGCGGTGGCGGCCGGCGCGGACGCCGTCGACCACGTGGACATCGACCGGGAGTGCGTGCGGCGCTGCGCCGAGCTGCTGCCGTACGGGTACGGCGTGGCCGAGTTGGCCTCGGCCGAGCGGGCGCATGGCCCGGTGCGGGTGCACTACGCCGACGGCTGGGACTTCCTGATGGGCACGGCGCAGCACTACGACGTCGTGGTGGTCGACCTGCCGGACGAGCGGCCGGACGCCGCCCCGGCCCAGCAGGTGGCCCAGCACAACCGGCTGTACGGCGTGGACTTCCTGCGGCGCTGCCGCGACGTGCTCACCGACGGCGGCGTGCTGGCGTACCAGGCCGGCTGCCCCACCCTGTGGCGCAACGCCACCCTGGCCCGCTCGGTGGCCAGGTTCGCCGAGGTGTTCGCCACCGTCGCCTACCACGGCTGCGACGAGCACGAGTGGGCGTTTCTGTTCGGCCGCGCCGGGAGCGCGGTGTCCGATCCCGTCGAGCTCATGGTGCAACGGCTGGCCTCGGGCCGCTACCGGCCGCGCACCCTCGACGCGGCCGCGCTGCGCGGTGGCTCGGTGCCGCCGCACTCGGTCCGCATTCGGGGCAGGTAGCGTCCCCGATCGTGGACCTGCAACTGACCGAGGAACAGACCGCGCTACGCCAGGTAGCCGCCGACTTCGTCGACCGCGAGGTGGTGCCGCACGCCGCCGAGTGGGACCGCCGCGAGTCCGTCGACACCGGCATCGTGCCGCGGCTCGGCAAGCTCGGCATGCTCGGCGTGACGATCGACGAGGCCTACGGCGGCTCCGGCGGCGACCACCTCGCGTACTGCCTGCTGCTGGAGGAGCTCGGCCGCGGCGACTCCTCGGTCCGCGGCATCGTCTCGGTGTCGCTCGGCCTGGTGTCCAAGACGATCGCAGCGTTCGGCACCGAGGAGCAGAAGCGCGAGTGGCTGCCGCAGCTGTGCTCCGGCCAGGCGCTCGGCTGCTTCGGGCTCACCGAGCCGGACACCGGCTCGGACGCCGCGTCGCTTCGGTGCCGCGCGGAGCGGGACGGCGAGTACTGGGTGATCACCGGCTCGAAGATGTTCATCACCAACGGCACCTGGGCCAAAGTGGCGCTGGTCATGGCCCGCACCGGCGGGCCCGGCCCGAAGGGCATCACGGCGTTCCTCGTGCCGACGGACGCGCCTGGCTTCAGCGCGCGGGAGATCCACGGCAAGCTCGGGCTGCGCGGGCAGGCCACCGCTGAGCTGATCATGGACGGGGTCCGGGTGCCGGACTCGGCGCGGCTGGGGGAGGAGGGCCAGGGCTTCATGGTGGCGATGAGAGCGCTGGCCAAGGGCCGGATGTCGCTGGCGGCCGGGTGCGTCGGGATCTGCGCGGGCTGCCTGCAGGTGTCGGTGGAGTACGCCACGACGCGCCAGCAGTTCGGCCGGCCGATCGCGGGCTTCCAGCTCGTGCAGGACCTGATCGCGTCGATGGCGCTGGATGCCGACGCGGCGCGGCTGCTGGTCTGGCGGGTGGCCGACCTGATCGACCGCGGCCTGCCGTTCGGCACCGAGGCGTCCATGGCGAAGCTGTTCGCCAGCGAGGCCTCGGTGCGGGCCGCGAACGCCGCGGTGCAGGTGTTCGGCGGCTACGGCTACATCGACGAGTACCCGGTCGGCAAGTACCTGCGCGACGCGAGGGTGACCACGGTGTACGAGGGCACCAGCCAGATCCAGAAGCTGCTCATCGGGCGGGCGCTGACCGGCGTGAGCGCGTTCTCGTGACGCGCGCGGCCGTGTTGCGCTCGGTCGGCGGCTCGCTGGCAGTGGAGGACGTCTGGCTGCACGAGCCCGGTCCAGGCCAGGTGCGGGTGCGGCTGGCGCGACCGGCGTGTGCCACTCCGACCTGTCACTGGCCAACGGCACGCTGCGCACGCCGCTGCCGGTGGTGCTCGGCCACGAGGGCGCCGGAGTGGTGACCGCGGTCGGCCCCGGCGTCGACGACCTCGCCGTCGGCGACCACGTGGTGCTCAACTGGTCGCCGCCGTGCCGGCAGTGCTGGTTCTGCCTGCACGGTGAGCCGTACCTGTGCGAGCGGGCCGCGGCGCCGCCGCAGCCGTACGGCGTGCTCGCCTCGGACGGCAGCCCGGTCTACCCGGGACTGAACTCCGCGGCATTCGCCACCGAGACCGTGGTGACCCGCGCCGGCTGCATCCGCGTGCCACCGGACGTGCCCCTGGACGAGGCCGCGCTGCTCGGCTGAACCGTACTCACCGGCGTGGGCGCCGTGCTCAACGCCGCTCGGGTGCGGCCGGGCGAGTCGGTGCTGGTGATGGGCCTGGGCGGGGTGGGGCTGTGCGCCGTCAAGGTGCCCGGCTGGCCGGCGCCGGCTTGGTCGTCGCCGTGGACCCGGCGCCGTCGAGGGCGCCGCTGGCGCGGCGGTTCGGCGCCACCGAGGTGCTGGAGCCGTCCACCACACTGGCCAAACGGGTGCGCGCGCTCACCGAGAGCCGCGGCATGGACCACGCCATCGAGTGCGTCGGCCGCGGGTCGACGATCCGCTCGGCGTGGTCGTGCACCCGCCGCGGTGGCCACACCACGGTGGTCGGGCTCGGGTCGATCACCGGTACACTGGGCCTGGTCACTGACCGGATCGGGCTGGCCGACGTGGGTGCGGCGTTCGACCGGATGCGCGCCGGCCAGGGGGCCCGCAGGCTGATCGTGTTCTGAGTGGCGCCTGTCAAACGAGCACGATCGAGACAAGGTCGTCCAGCCCGGCCAGGTCGTCGGCGCTGCGGGTGAACACCGTGGCGCCGTGGGCGTGCGCGGTGGCTGCGATCAGCAGGTCCATGACCCGGCCGCACGGCTGCCGGCCGACCTGCACTACCCGGGCAGCCAGGTGTGCGTAGCTGTCGGCGACCGCATCGTCGACCGGGAGCGCGTCGAACCGCCGTTGGACGGCGCTCAGCCGATTCAGCCGCAGCCCGCGAGCCTGCGGGTCCTTCGCAACCAGAACGCCGAACTGCAGCTCCGCGAGGCTGACGACGCTGATCGCCAGTTCGCCGGGAATCGGAGCAACATCGGTAGCGATCAGGACGCTGGTATCGAGGATGCCCCGGCTCACCGTGCGGCCCATGGATCGGCCAGGCTGTCGTCCAGCAGGTCACGGTCGCGTGCCCAGTCCGGATCCGTCGGAGTGTCGAACACCGCGGCCAACTCGTCCCAGCGCCGCCACGTTCGCGAGCTGACCGGTCCCAGCACCGCTGCCGGACGACCGGCGACGGTGATCGTCACCTGCTCACCGGCCTCGGCACGACGCACCAGCTCGCTGGCGTTCTGCCGCATCTCCCGCAACCCGACCTCAGCCACGGAACGACGGTAGCACATGTGCGACGTAAAGGGCGTCACCTGCCGCGCCACGTGCCAGGACCACAGGTTCCTCGCGGCAGTTGGAATGCGATCCGCCGCAGGCGCGGCCGAGGCATGGCGACCGAGCCGGCCCGGACTGACAGCGGAACTTCGTCACGTTGCTGCCGTGGGCGGGCGCGAGATCGTGCCTGGTGGTGTTGGGTGGGAGGGTGTACCCGGCTCTGACGTATCGCGATGTCCGCGCGGCGCTGACGTGGCTTGCCGATGCGTTCGGTTTCGAGGGACACCTCCTCGCCGACGGGGGTGCGATGGTCACCTGTCGGGACGTGGTGGTGCCATGTGTACGGTCAGGGCGATCGAAGGGGCGTTTCGTCGTGTCTGGCGGCTATGGTGTTGGGGTGAGCGCCGCAGCCGACAACCCGTTCTACGAGTCACCGGTGCCGGCCTTGCCGCCGGACACCACGCCAGCGGCGATCCGCGACGCGCTCATCGACGAGGAGCGGGCCGAGTTCGAGCGCACCTACCAGGAGGCGATGCTCGAGGCTGCCCGAACGCTGGACCTGACCAGGGTTTTGAACGTGCTGCGTAACTACCACCGCATCGCCTGGCTCACGCAGCGACAAGGCCCCGAAGCGCACCGGCGGATGCTGGACAAGGCGGCCGAGATCATGCGTACCGGCAAGAACCCGGACGCGGTGCCAGCCCAGGATGTCATGGCGCTGATCGCCAAGAGGCGCGGCCAGTAGGTGTACCGCGTCATTCCCGACAGCACGGTGCTGGCTCAGATCGATGCGTTGCCCGCTTCGGTACTCCCGTTGATCGCCGAGGTGTTCTGCGTGCTCGAACTCGCACCGCACACTGGACGCCCCTACAACGAGGACCTACCGGACGGGCCGATGCGCGAACTGATATTTGGCCCCAACAGCGAGGCCGCCGTCACCTACCTGATCGTGGAACACTCACGAGAAGTCCATATCCTCGTCGTGCAATGGCTCGGCTGAGCAACCCACCGACGATACCGTCGATGACCGGTGAGTTGGCCGAGCGTTGGACCGTCGCCTGATCTTGAGTTGGATGCTGCGGTCGGCAGCCTGAGCCAGACCAGGCTGGCGCTCCAATCAATTCGGCAGGGCCTGTGGACCCCGCGGCGTGGGCGGGTGGGTCGTTGGTGAGGACGGCTCGGAGCCACCGGATCGTCAGGTCGCTGGTTCGAGCAGGACCAGCGGGATCTCTCGGTCGGTCCTGGTCTGGTAACCGGCGTAGTTCTTGTGGTCGGCAGCGATGCGAGGCCAGAGGCGGGCGCGTTGCTCGGCGTCAGCCACGCGAGCCCGCATGGTCCGCCGCGCGCCGCCGCTAATCTTGGCCTCGACGGCAGGATTGTCACGCAGGTTGAGGAACCAGGCAGGATGGCGGGCGTCGCCGCCCCGCGAGGCGACGAGCACATAGGCGTCGCCGTCGCGCAGCGGCGATGTCAGCAACACGGTTCGGGGCTGCCCGCTCTTGCGGCCGGTGGTGGTCAGTTCGATAACGGGCATGGCGCCCACCTGCCAGCCGAGCCTGCCGAAGCTCAGCCTCTGGATCGCTCGGTGCACTGCGTTCATGGTCTTCAGGGCGAAGTCGCTGGGCACGGCCCTAAGCTACTCCGTTGGCGCTGCCAGGATGCCGGGCTTTGTTGGCCCGGGCCTTGGACAACAAGCTTGAGCGCGGCGTGCGGCACGGTTGCGCGATCGGCGGCAAATGAGTTCATTGTTGACAGGCGTCGCCGGCAGCCTCGCGCTCGCCGCTTGCAAGGTGAGTGCCCGGCCGCCCCAATGCGTCATCCGGTAACCGATTGGGTTGAAACGTGTGTCATCATTAAGGGGGACCGAGATCTATGTCTTTGCGAAGTGCAGGCCACAGCACCAGCTCGAACAGCTGGGGGAAATCATGGCCTGGTGGCGGCTCAATTCCCACGCCGACATCCCCCAACGTCCAGTCCGCGCGTATCACCCCAGATTCATCTCGAACATGTACGATCTCGAAGCCCGCGTCCCACGCCGGGTCAATTCCGATGCCGCTCAACTTCGCGACGGCTCGGTCTACGTCCGCCTTGATGACAAATTGCGCCCGCCGGTCAGGGTTTCTAACCCCGACCAGCGTGCCCTCGAACCGGACGGGCTCCTGCGAAAGCTCGCTGATTCCAGAAATTTCGCCGAGCACGAGTTCGCCGGTCCACAACGCCGTTGCGGGCCGGGCCGGAGTACCGATGGGTATTATGGGGTGAACCGCTAGCGCGGCTCCACCGACGGCTCTGAGCCAACCAAAGGGCGCTGGTCTATCACACCACTCAATGAGACGTTGGAAGTCGTTGCGTGAAACCACATTCGCCTCCTTTGGAGATCGCGATGGTCCCACGCGGGTACGGTCGCGTCAACGACTCCGACGCAAACCGCACCTCATGCATCGGCGCGGCTTCTATCCGCTCCGCGAAATCGTGCATGCGGTGGCGAAGCTGGTTTCCGTGGGCCAGGGTGGCGCGTTCTTCGGTGAGGGTGGCTCGTTTGATCTGCAGCTCGGGTAGCTCGATCAGCCCGGCCTGGTAGAGGTCGACGAGGCGGCGTTCGGCGTCGGCGGCGTCGATCTTGCGGGCCAGGCGGCCGAGTTCGGCGGCGAGCACAAAACCGGGAGAACGAATCGACTCGTCGATCGAAAGGGCCCGAGCCTCAACGGCCGGCGCTTCACTGCGCACCACTGGCAAGGACAGGGCGACCTGCGCCGGTGGCCCGCGTGTCCGCACCATCACCCAGAACGCGGCAAAGGTGCGTGCCGAGCGCAGCGGCAGATGGCGCGATCCGGTTGCGGGAGGTGCGGCGTGACCATCCCGCCGCGCTCACGTACCCGATGCCGGCAGTTCCGTCGACCGCACCAGGGCCTGGCCGCGGCCGGGTGCTGTGCGGTCCTCGTCGGTCAGGTCATCGACGAGGACGCTGTAGCCGATCAACTCGGCGCCGCAGTCGATGACCAGCTGGCGGGCACACCTGAACTGGCTGCCGGTCTCGACCCAGTCGTCGACCAGGATCAGTCGATCGCCGGGTGCGAGCCGGGATCGCCGTCGGCGGTCATCAGCCCCAAGGACGTGGTGTCCGAAGGGGGATCCCCCTGCGGACAACCTTGTTGACCCATCCCCGGACACCGGCACCCCGCTGTTCGCACTGGTGTTCGAGGCCAAGGTTGGCGAGGAAACCCTGCGGAGCGTCGATCTCGTCGAACTTGACGAAAGGATCGGGATCTGCAGCTTCACGGTGATGGCCCGGCCGATGGCGGCCCTGATGGCTCTCGGCGCTCGGAGCCTGCGCCCCGAGGCGTTTACACCGCCGGTGAGACACCACCCATCAGCTTGGAGCGCCACCCAGCATGGGTGGGTACCCAAGTCACGTTTCCACCCGCCTCAGCGACATCAGCGGTGAAATGATCCGGCAGCCCTCGGATGATCGCCACGCAACGGGGGACGCCTTGACCGTGAAGCCTTGACCGTGAAGGGACGGAGTTCCGGCACGGGCCGGGCCCATCATGGCCACCTCATCCGTGCACTGGGCCACGGCTCAGTGAGAGGGGCGCATCTCGATGATCGAGCGCGAGCGGGCTGGCATGACGGAGCTGACCTGTAGGCCGGCTGACTTGGCCAGCTCGCCCAGCTGGTCGAGGGTGCGCTCCCGGCCGCGGCAGTAGCAGAGCATGCGCAGGTCTCCTTCGGTGTCCGGTGTGCCGCCCTCGGCATCGCTGATGTGGTCCACGACGAGCACCTTTCCCGTCTCCGAGGCTGCGTCGGCGCACCGTTGCAAGATGCGAACGGCATCCTCATCATCCCAGTCGTGCAGGACACCCGAGAGCAGGTAGCCGCCCGCTCCGGCGGGAAGGGCATCGAAGAAGCTGCCGATCTGGGTGCCGGCCCGGTGGCCCAGGCCGGCGGAGACGATGGCTTGTTCGGCGCGGGCCACCGGGCCGGCCAGGTCGATCACCGTCCCGCGCAGGTCGCCATGGGCGCCCAGGATGGCGATCAGCAGGGTGGCGTTGCCGCCGCCCACGTCGACGACGTGACCAAGTGTGCCCCAGGGGTAGGCA
>Ga0210378_10001479_pt1 | contig 12266 bp, 9 predicted proteins | sample PLM1_60_b1redo_FD_155465 | JGI IMG/M metagenome (GOLD analysis project Ga0210378, IMG submission 155465) | Groundwater sediment microbial communities from an aquifer in East River, Colorado, USA - PLM1_60_b1 redo | ecosystem: Environmental > Terrestrial > Soil > Riparian zone | place: USA: East...
CGTGTCGAAGGGCGTTCGTCAGCAGGTTCGAGACGACGCGCTCGACGACGGTCTGGTCGATCCTCGCCGTGAGCTCGGCGGGGATCTGGATCTCCACCTCCTGCGACCGCACTCCCGCGGAAGCGGAGACGAGCTCCTCCACCTCTTCTCGCACGGCGATCGGCACGGGGTTGATCGGCACGGAGTCCGCGTCCAGGCGAGAGAGGTCGAGGAGCTGGTCGACGAGCCTGCGGAGCCGTTCGGACTGATTGCGCAAGGCCTCGCGCAGTTCGACGCGATCGCCCTCGCTGAGCCGGTCGCCTAGCCGGTCGAGCGTGTTGACGACTCCGTGCACGCTCGTGACCGGAGTACGGAGCTCGTGCGCTGCGAGGGCGATGAAGTTCGTCTTCAGCTCGTCTGCGCGCTCGAGCGCCAGGCGCGCCTCGCGCTCGCGGACGAACAGGTTGGAGCGGTCGAGCGCCAAACTGGTCAGAGCGCCGAGCGACCTGAGGATGTCCAGCTCCTCGGTGCCGAAAAACGGCGAGTACGGCCCCGCCCAGACGACGAGGGAACCGCTGGGAGTGGCGAGCTTGACGACACCAGGGTCGTCTTCCTTCAGCGACCTGACCGCCTCCGGGGCCGCACCGTGACTCGCGACCACCGCGTTGTCCGCGTCGAGGAGGAAGACGGCCTGGGCGCCGACGAGCTCTGCCATCGCGGGCAGGACTTCGCTCGTCACCTGCTCGGGAGTCGTCGCGGCGATCAGGCCACCAGTTGCCTGGCGCGTCCTCTCCATCTCGGGCCGGCGCCATTGGAGCCGAAGGAGTGCGGGTGGGGAGAGGCCGAGGCCGAAGGCGACTGCGCTGGCGATGCCGATCACCGCGGTGACCAGGGCGAGCCCGGAGGTGTTCTCGGGATTCGCCGCGGCCAGCATGATGGCCACCGTCAGCAAGGTCGCTGCGATGCCCAGAAGGCGCATTCGCCGCCGTGGAACGTTGGGCTGGCCGTGGCCGGCCTGCCAGAGCTTGGTCGCGACGAAGAGAGAGAGCGCGCCCCAGTAGAGGACGAGCGCGCCGAGATAGAGGTCGAAGGCGGTGGAGCGCGGGTCACCTTCCTGCGGGAAGTTGGGTAGCGCGACGGTCCAGATCGAGAGCGCGATGGTCGACGCGCCGATCACCCACTCGACGCGCCTGGAGGCGGGCTCGAACGCGGCGGCGAACCGGAAGAGCAGGTACGGGAACAGGAGCAGCACGACGACGAGCAGCCGCTGTTCGACCTGCTCCACGTCGGTTTGCGGGTCCTCGGCAACCACGAACCCGGCCAGGACGACGGCCGTCAGGGTCCCGAAGCACAGCGCGGCCCACAGGCTCGGACGGTCGCGTCGCTGGAGCCAGAAGCGAAGCGAGATGAGCCCCAGCGCAGTGAACGCCCCCGTGCTGACATAGCCGAGGATGTCATTGACAGTCTGGGCGCTCACGCTTCCACCTGAAGCAGTCGCACTGTAATCTCCGGCGCCCTGAGCCGCACTATTTTGATCCCGGCCCGCCGGCCACGACGTCGCCGCCCTCGGCTCGGTGAGCGGGAGCGAGGCCCCGATCGGCCGGGACTGGGCGGCTCCGACGGACAATCACCGACACGCCCTGTCCCCGAGCCAGCAGCCGAGCATGGCGATACACGCGCCGACGAACGCCGCGCTACCAAGGGGTGCGTTCTCATCGTCGACGACGAGCAGGCGATCCGGCTCGTCTGCCGGGTCAATCTCGGCAGCGCTGGGTTCGACACGCTCGAGGCATCGGACGGCGAGGAGGCACTGGCTGTTGCCCGAGCGGAGCGGCCGGACCTGATCCTTCTCGACATCATGCTGCCGGCGGTGGACGGGTGGCGCGTCGCCGAGGAGTTGGGCGCCAGCGAGGACACACGTGAGATCGGAATCGTCTTCCTGAGTGCTCGCTCGGAACGCGCCGACGCGCAGCGCGGCCACGAGCTCGGCGGCGTGGGTTACATCACGAAGCCCTTCGACGCCGCGGCGCTGCCGGACGTGGTCGCGCAGACGATCGACCGTCTGCGGCGCGGCGAGCGTGAGGCCGTTCGGCGCGAGTGGCTCGCAGAGCTAGGCGCGCTCTGAGCTAGCTCAGCGCAGCGAGCAGGGTGCCGACGACTGCGTCGACCTCCTCATCGCCCATGTGCCCGTAGAGCGGAAGCGTGACCAGGCGCTCGGCGACGCCTTCGGTGCGCGGCAGAGGACGTCTCGCGCCGAGCTCCGCGTACAGCGAGAACTGATGGATCGGCGGGTAATGGACGCTCGTCTGGATCCGCTCGTCCTGAAGCGCGGTCCGCACCTCGTCGCGAGGGGCGCCTGCAGGGAGCAGGACGACAGCAAGGTGGTGGGACGAGGAGCGCTGTGCCTCTTCGTCGTCGAAGGGCATCGTGAGCCCGTGCTGCTCATCCAGGCGCTCCCGATAGGCGGCAGAGATCATCCTCCGGCCGGCGTTCTCCTCGGGCAGGCGCCCGAGCTGGACGATCCCCATCGCCGCCCGCACCTCGTCGAGGCGGTAGTTGAAGCCCTGGGCGACGACGTCGTAGCTGTGCGCGTGGCCCCGATGACGATCCCAGGTCAGTGTGGTCATGCCGTGTGAGCGCAGCAGCCGCAGCTGCGCCGCCAGGTCGTCGTCGTTCGTGACGATCATCCCGCCCTCGCCGACCGGCAGGTTCTTGTTCGAGAAGAAGCTGAAGCACCCGATCTCGCCCAAGGTGCCGCACGCGGCTCCGTGGTAGGTCGCCCCGGGCGCGTGCGCCGCATCCTCGACGACCCGCAGGCCGTGTCTCGAAGCGATTCCGTGGACCGTGTCCATGTCGCACGCGAAACCGCCGTAATGCAGCGCGAGGATCGCCTTCGTCGCCGGGGTCACCGCGGCCTCGATGTCCTCGGGGTCGAGGTTGAGGTCCGCGTCGCCGAGGACATCGCAGAAGACGGGTGTCGCTCCGGTATGGCGAATCGCGTTCGCGGCGGCGACGAAGTTGAGCGAAGGAAGAATGACCTCATCCCCGGGGCCGCACTCGACGGCGAGCAGCGCAAGGTGCAGCGCGGCCGTGCCGTTTGCGACGGCGATCGCGTGCCGAGCCCCTGTCGATTCGGCGAACGCCTCCTCGAACGCGTTGACGCGCGGGCCCATCGACCACCAGCCCGAAGACACGGCTTCACGCGCTGCCTCGACGAGCTCATCGTCGACGACCGGGTCCGCCAATGGCACTCGCCAACGTGACTCGCTCATCACTTCTATCTGCTTTGTGGTCGGCATTTTGTCAAGAGTGAATCTAAGCAATTCGTTAAGAGCTTGACGAAACTTCTATTACGTGGAATAACCATAGGTAAGGTCAATCAGGAGAGGCAAGTCCGTCAGGAGAGGCGGCGTTCCGGGGGAACGTCGCGGGGAGGGGAGGGGCTGTATGCGGCGCGAACTAGAAGGCGACCCACTGTCGGGCGGCTTGAGCCTCCCCCGGCTTGTTCCAGGGCGCAGTGTGCTCGCGATTATGGACGAGAGCGTCAAGCGCGGGCTGGACATCCTCGCCGCGGCAGGGCTGCTCGCGCTGCTCGCGCTTCCGATAGCAGTCATCGTCGTCCTAATCAGGATCGACAGCGCGGGCCCCGGGTTCTACCGCTGCCGGCGGATCGGATTCCGCGGCCGCGAGTTCATGATGCTCAAGTTTCGAAAGATGCACGACGACGCCGAGGGCCCGGCTCTCACGACGAAGGGCGACGAGCGGTTCACCCGCCTCGGCCGTTTCCTCGCGAACTCGAAGCTCGACGAGGTGCCTCAGCTCTGGAATGTCCTCAAGGGTCAGATGAGCTTGGTCGGCCCCCGGCCGGAGGACCCAGAATTCGTCGAGGGGTGGGCTGACTCCTACGGTACGATCCTCGAGGTGCGTCCCGGCATCACGGGCTTCTCTCAAATCGCCTTTGCGAAAGAGAGCGAGATCCTCGACCCGGAGGATTCCGTGGGCCACTACGTGTCGAGCATCCTCCCCCAGAAGGTTCGACTGGATCAGTTCTACGCGCGGCGCCGATCGTTGCTGATGGACGGCCGCATCCTCATCTGGACGGTTGCCGCCGTTCTCCTCCGGCGCGCCGTTGCCGTCCACCGCGAGACCGGAAGGCTCAACGTGCGCCGCCGCCGGAGCCGGAGGTCCCAGCCGGTGGGCAACTTGGAGTCGGGCCGGCGTTCGCCTGCAGGTCGAAAGTCCATAGCAGTGCCCCCTCGAACTGCCGCAAACGGCAACGGCTCAGAGCCGAGCCCCAACACGAAGACGAAGGCGGTCGTGCTCGCAGGTGGTCGCGGCACGCGCTTGGCGCCGTACACGTCAGTGCTTCCGAAGCCTCTGATGCCGGTCGGCGAGCGGGCGATCCTCGAGCTCGTCGTCGACCAGCTCGAGGCCTGCGGGATCAAAGACATCACGTTCTGCGTCGGGTACCTCGCACATCTCATCCAGTCGGTCTTCGACAACCGTGAGAACGGGCACGTCTCGATCGAGTACGTGCACGAGCACGAGGCGCTCGGCACGGCGGCGCCGCTCAGGCTCGTCGACGGCCTCCACGACACGTTCCTCGTGATGAACGGCGACGTCCTGACGGAGCTCGACTACCGCGACCTCATCCGCTACCACCACGAGCACGGCAACATGCTCACGATCGCCACCCATTGGCGGTCGATCAAGGTCGACTACGGAATTCTTCATCTGGACGTCACCCAGCGCGTCCGGGACTTCGTGGAGAAGCCCGAGATCACGACCCCCGTCAGCATGGGCATCTACGTGATGGAGCCCGAAGTGCTCGAGCACATCCCTGAGGCCGAGTACTTCGACTTTCCGCATCTCGTGGAGGCGCTACTCGACGCCGGCCTGCCGATCGGCTCATACCGCTTCGACGGCCCCTGGTTCGACATCGGCCGCCAGGAGGATTACGAGCAGGCCGTCTCGGCGTGGGCGGCGGCCGAGGAGGCGGCCGAGGACGATGTCTCGGAGCACGTCGCGAAGAGCCAGAGCACTAACGGCAACGGGCACTCGATCCGGTCGCCGGGGAGGTCGCTGGGGAGCTTCTCGGAAACGTATTCGAGGCCGAACGGCAATGGCGCGCGACTTCACTCCGTCGACGGTGGTAACGGAAACGGCAGTGGGCTCGGCGCGACTCTGGAGTGGAAGAAGCCAGATGCCTCGGCCGCAGGCGTCGTGGTGGACGACTTCCGCGACACGCTCGCCGGAGTTCCCGCCCCGGTCACGATCGTGACCACGACGAGCGACCAAGGTCCGCACGGGACGACCGTCAACGCCTTCAGCTCGCTCTCCGCGGAGCCCCCGCTCGTGCTCGTCGCGCTCGACCGTTCCTCCGACCTGCTCAAACTCCTCCCGCAGACGGGCCGGTTCGCCGTCAACCTCCTCGCGGGGGATCAGGAAGAGCTCGGGGTCACCTGCGCGAAGAAGGGCCCCGAGAAGTTCAACAAGGTCCCGTGGCACGAGGACCGGGGACTACCGCGCATCGAGGGCGCCGCCGCGTGGCTCGCCTGCGATATCCAGGAATTCCTCCCCGGCGGAGACCACGTCATCGTCGTAGGCCTGGTGACCGCGTGTGAGAGCGAGAAGGACGAGGCGCTCGTCTACCACAGGCGTCGGTTCCTCCAGCTTGCTTGAGGGCCGCTAGCGGCTGCTCGTAGATTTTGGGGTGAACGCGATGACCGGCAATGACAGCTCTGCAGTCGAGGTCTTCTCGACGTGCCCGCAGTCGAAGGACGTGGACCAGGCGGAGTATCTGACGCGGATCGAGCAGGTCGCCCGGTGGAGCGACGAGGCCGGGTATCGGGGCATCCTCGTCTACACCGACAACGGGCTGGTCGACCCCTGGCTTGTCTCCCAGCTCATTCTCCAGAGCACTGAGAACCTCTCCCCCCTCGTGGCGATCCAGCCGATCTACATGCAGCCCTACACGGCTGCGAAGATGGTCGCCTCGCTCGCTTTCCTGCACGAGCGGCGGATCTACCTGAACATGCTCGCGGGCGGCTTCAAGAACGACCTTGTCGCGTTGAACGACGACACCCCGCACGACGAGCGGTACGACCGCACGGTCGAGTACACGCAGATCATGACCGGGCTCCTGTCGGGCCCCGAGCCGGTCACCTTCGACGGTAAGTACTACAAGGTCAAGAACCTCAAGATGACGCCGCCGCTCGATCCTGAGCTCTACCCCGGGATCATGATCTCCGGGTCGTCTGACGCTGGACTAGGCGCCGCCCGTGCGATCAACGCTACTGCGGTCAAGTACCCGAAGCCCCCGGGCGAGGAGGTCGATCAACGCGGTGACACGATCGACTCCGGCGTCCGGGTCGGGATCATCGCGCGGAACGATCCCGACGAGGCCTGGCGGATCGCACTCGAGCGCTTCCCCGAGGACCGCAAGGGGCAGATCACGCACAAGCTGGCGATGAAGGTCTCGGACTCGCAGTGGCACAAGCAGCTGTCCGAGTTGGGCGATCAACCGGTGTCGGGGGAGAACCCTTACTGGCTCGGTCCGTTCGAGAACTACAACACCTTCTGCCCGTATCTCGTCGGCAGCTACGACGCGGTCTCGGCCGAGGTTGCGCGGTACATCAGCCTGGGCTTCAAGACCTTCATCCTCGACATCCCGGTGTCCGACGAAGAGCTCCAGCACACGGCGGTCGTCTTCGAGCGTGGCAAGGAGCTTGCGTTGCGGTGACCCCGCTGCTCCAGGACTACGTGACGCGTCAAGCCGCGGCGCGCCCGGACGCAGTGGCGGTCGTCATGGGCGAGGAGCAGCTCACCTACCGCGAGCTGGAGGAGGCCGGCAACCGACTGGCGCGCCAGTTACGCGAGGCGGGTTGCGGGCGCGGCGACCGCGTCTGTCTCTTCGTGCCGAAATGCCCGGCGGCGATCGTCGCCGAGCTCGGGGTGCTCAAAGCCGACTGCGCGTACGTCCCGATCGACATCTCCAGCCCGGCGCCCCGCGTCCAGATGATCGTCGACTCATCCGAGCCGGCGCTGATCCTGGCGACGGGTCCGGCCGCGAAGCTGCTCGACGACGTCCTCGCGCTCCGGGCGGACGGCTCGATCCAGGTCGGCTCCCTCGACGCAGAGCAGCTCGCCGGCGACCACTTCGCGTCCACGTTCTCCGCGAGTGACATCGCCTTGCGGTCGACGGAGCCGATTGCCTCCGAGAACTCGGGAGAAGATGCGGCGCACGTCCTCTTCACGTCGGGGTCGACAGGTACCCCAAAAGGCGTGGTCATCAAGCACGAGAACGTCGTCGCCTTCGTCGAGTGGGCGACCGGCTACTTCGGGACCAAGGAGACCGACCGGGTCTCGGGCCACCCGCCGCTGCACTTCGACCTCTCGACCTTCGACATCTACGGCACGTTCCTCGCCGGAGCGGAGCTGCATCTCGTGCCGGCCTCGGCCAACCTCGTCCCGCATAAGCTCGCCGAGCTGATCCGGGCGGCTGAGCTCACGCAGTGGTTCTCCGTGCCCTCGACGATGACGTACATGGCCAAGTTCGATGCGTTCGAGCACGGAGACTTCTCCTCGCTCGAACGCGTGATCTGGTGCGGCGAGGTCCTGCCGACGCCCATCCTCATGCACTGGATGGAGCGCCTTCCGCATGCTGAGTTCACCAACCTCTACGGGCCGACGGAGGCGACGATCGCCAGCAGCTACTACACGATGCCCGAGATCCCCGCGAGCGAGACGGAGTCCGTCCCGATCGGCGTACCCTGTGCAGGAGAGGAGCTGCTCGTGCTCGACGGGAAGCTCGAGCCCGTGGCGACGGGAGAGGTCGGCGACCTCTACATCGCGGGCGTCGGCCTCAGCCCGGGCTACTGGCGCGATGAAGAGAAGACGAGTGCGGCGTTCCTCGCCGACCCGCGGAGACACGGTGGGCGCATCTACCGCACGGGCGATCTGGCCAGAGTTGCGGATGACGGGCTCGTGCACTTTCTCGGCCGCGCGGACTCGCAGATCAAGTCGCGGGGCTACCGCATCGAGCTCGGTGAGATCGAGGCGGCGCTGAACGCGCTCGAGGACATTCGGGAATGCGCCGTCGTGGGTGTCGAGACCGGCGGTTTCGAAGGCACTGCCATCTGTTGCGCGTATACGCCCGCCAAGGGTGCGAGTGTCGGACCGCCGGCGATTCGCGAGCAGATCGCCAAGAAGCTCCCCTCCTACATGCTCCCCGCCCGCTGGGTCGTGATGGACGCGCTGCCGAAGAACGTCAACGACAAGATCGATCGGCGGTCGATCAAGGAGCACTTCGAGCGGGAGGAGGCCACTGCGCCGGCTCCCGCCTCCGCTCGCTGACGTTTAGCCTGACCCGGTGGCCAGTAGCCCGACAACCGAGCGCGTCCAACGCCTGTTCGTCGAGACGCTGAACACGCAAGCGCCCGCCGCCGACACCGACCTGATCGAGGGCGGGCTGCTCGACTCGCTCGCGCTCGTGGAGCTGCTGTTGGCGCTCGAGCGCGAGTTCGGGGTCACGATCGCCCTCGAAGACCTCGAGATCGACACGTTCCGCAGTTTGGCCTCGATCGTGGACTTCATCGCCGGTGCGCAGGCGGTATCGGGCTGATGGCGCGGTCGATCCGCCCGCTGGAACTAGGCGACGTCGAGCAGGTGGCGAGCCTCTACGAGCACGTCGCTCGCTCCGGCTCACGGACGCCACCTCCGGGGCTCGTCGACTACTTCGTCCGGATGTTCCTGGAGCCGCCGAACGCGGATCTCGAGATTCCTTCGCTCGTGTTTGTCGAGCCCAATGGGAAGGTCGCCGGCTTCATGGGTTCCAGCGTGCGGCCGATGAGATTCGAGGGCGAGCAGATTCGGGCCGGCATCTGTGGCCAGCTCGTGACCGAACCGAGAGCGCGACGGCAGGCGGTGGGCGCCTTCCTGATACGTGAATACCTCCTCGGGAGGCAGGAGCTGACGATCACCGACACCGCCTCGGAGACGGTGCGGCGAATCTGGGAGGGGCTCGGCGGTGAAACGTCACAGCTCGCGTGCATAGGCTGGGTCCGGGTCTTTCGTCCCTTCACCTTCGCCGGCGACTACTTCGAGCGCGGCGAGCGTTTCGCGAAGCTCGCGCGCAGAGCACGGCCGTTGGTCGGCCCACTCGACAGGCTGGCCGTTCGCGTGCGTAGGGCAGGAATGCTCCCGGTCAGTCCAGACGGGCCCGCGGATCCGCTGACGCCGCAGGGGCTCACGGCGCTCATGTCATCCGTCGGAGAGAGCGTCGGATTACGTCCCGACTACGACGAGGAGTTCGTCGCCTGGCTTCTCGACGAGGTTGCGGCCGTTCAGACGAGAGGTCAGCTTGTAGCCCGCATCGTGCGCCGGAACGGCGTCGTGCGCGGCTCATACGTCTACTACCTGCCCACCCGGGGAATCGCGCAGGTGCTCCAGGTCGCCGCGCGGGAGCGTGACGTCGGCGACGTCCTTGACGACCTCTTCTACGATGCGTGGACCCGCGGCGCATCGGCCGTACAGGGCCGTGTCGAGGGGCACCTCCGCGAGCCGCTCTCCAAGCGACGCTGCCTGTTCCATGCCAGCGGATACCTCGCCTTGATCCACGCCAGTAACCCGGAGATCCTCAATGCGATCCAGGCGGGGAAGGCGCTGCTGACGCGTTTGGAGGGCGAGTGGTGGATGGGTCATCACCTCGAGCCGTTCACGACCCGTGAGGCGCGCCGGCCCGTCGCTCGATGAACGTCGTTCTGGTTGCCGAGGAGTCCGCCGGGATCCAGACCCTGCGCCTGCTAACTGAATCCGAGCATGAGGTCGTCGGGGTCATGACGACGGCGCCCACGCGTGGTGGCGGTGCAACGGTCGCCTCGGTCGCGTCCGGGGTCGGCATCCCGGTGCTTCCGTCCGAGCGCGTCCGGGAGCCTGCGTTCGCGGATTGGATTCAGGCGCACGAGATCGATCTGCTGCTCAACGTCCACTCGCTCTTCGTGATTGACCCGCAGGTTCTCGCGGCTCCGCGGATCGGGGCCTTCAACCTGCATCCCGGTCCTCTCCCCGAATACGCAGGGCTCAACGCACCGAGCTGGGCGATCTACTTCGGCGAGACCCGTCATGCGGTCACCGTCCACTGGATGGAAGCCGAGATCGACGCGGGCGCGATCGCGTACAAGACGGCATTCGACATCGAAGAGGACGACACCGGACTATCGTTGAGCGCGAGGTGCGTGCGGGAAGGGATGCCGCTCATCGCCCAACTCCTCGAGACGGCGGCCATGGACCCGCCCGTGATCCCGAAAGTGGCGCAGGACCTTTCGCGCAGGCGGTATTTCGGCCGTGATGTTCCGGGCGGTGGGCGGATCTTCTGGGCGCGTCCCGCGCGAAGCGTCGTCGATCTCGTCCGCGCCTGCGACTACTTCCCGTTCGCTTCACCTTGGGGCAAAGCCGTCTCGAGAATCGACGGCCGTGAGCTCGCCGTACTCAAGGCGGTTCGGACCGGCCGGGCCTCTGCCGCGGAGCCGGGCACGGTCGGGGAGCTCAACGGCGACGCGGTCCAGGTCGCTGCCGGGGATGAATGGGTCCTAGTCCACCGTGTCCAACCCGAAGGGGCGCGACCGCTTCCCGCTGCGGACGTTCTCGCCCCGGGGATGCAATTCGTCGATGGAACAGGGCTCGCGTAGGGTGTGAAAATGCGGCCCGACGATTCGAACGATCGCAACTCGGACTCCGCGGGCTCGGCCGAGCCGGTGCGCCGCATCTCCGTGATCATCCCGATGTTCAACGAGGCAGACCATGTCGAGCACCTGGTCGCGGACATCGCGGGCCAGGACTTCGCCGGGGAGGTCGAGGTCGTCGTCGCAGACGGCGCCTCAACCGACGATTCGGTTCAAAGGCTCACCGAGGCCGCTGAGCGAGCCGGTCTCGAGCTGCATGTTCTCGGGAATCCGGCGCGCTACGTCTCTCACGGGCTCAATGCGTGCATCCGCCGTGCCACAGGCGATCTCCTCGTCCGCCTCGATTGTCACACGTTCTATCCGCCGGACCACCTTCGGCTCTATGCGGAGGCTGCAGTTCACACCGGAGCCTGGAACATCGGCGGGAGGGTAATCCCAACGGGGCGCACGGCCATGGAGCGTGCAGTGGCAAGCGCGATGGACAGCCCGTTTGGGGGCGTCCACTGGAATAGGTTCGCAGCGGGCAGCAAGGCCGTTGACGTCGACGTCGTGCACTGCGGCGCGTACCGGCCGGAGGGATTCGAGCGGGCTGGCTTCTTCGACGAGTCACTCGTTCGCAATCAAGACGATGACCTCGCGCTTCGTCTTCGTCAGGCGGGCGGTCGCGTCGTCCTCGACCCGCGCATCCGCTCGCATTACGTCCCTCGCGGATCACTGCGCGGCGTCTTTCGGCAGTACTTCGAGTACGGGTTTTGGAAATCGGTGCTGATGCGCAAGCACCGTCAGGTGATCAGCGGGCGGAGCCTCGTACCGCTCGCGTTCGTCGGCTCGGCCGCTCTCCTCGCTCTCGCCTCGCTCTGGAGCCCTCTGGCACTGGCTCTCCTCGCAGGCGAGCTCGGTGGATACGTGTTGTCCGCGATGGTCTTCGGGGTCTCGAGCCTGCGTCGCCGCGGGGAGCCGCTTCGGCTTCTCCCGCGGGTAGTGGCCGTGTTCTTGACCTTTCACCTCTCGTACGCTCTCGGGATGCTGTGGGGCTTGGCGCGCTCCGCTCGCCGGCTTCCCGTCGCAACGACAGGCAAGCGCGCAGCGACCTCGTGAGCGACCACTCGGCGGCAGGATCGCCGCCAACCGACGGCGCGCCGGTCGCAGCCCTAACCATCGACGTCGAGGACTGGTACCAGTCATGCATCGACTTCGACGCGCCCATCAGCGAACGCGTCGTGCGCAACGTCGACTCCCTGTTGGCAGCGTTGGCCGAGTCTCGCGTCAAAGCGACGTTCTTCGTGCAGGGACAAGTCGCCGAGACCTTCCCCAGTCTCGTCGCGCTTCTAGCTGCCGAAGGCCATGAGGTCCAGTCGCACGGCCATACCCATCGGCCTCTCTACGCGATGAATCGCGAACAGCTGCGGGCCGAGCTCACTCGAGCGCGGCAAAGCATTGAGGACGCGTGCGGCCAGGCCGTGACGGCGTTTCGCGCCCCCGACTTCTCCATTGTCAGCGAAAACCTCTGGGCGCTCGAGGTGCTGGCGGAGCTCGGCTTCGAAGTCGACTCGTCGATTTTTCCGATCCGCATGCGCCGGTACGGGATTCGCGGTTGGAGCCTGA
>Ga0210378_10001480_pt1 | contig 12263 bp, 10 predicted proteins | sample PLM1_60_b1redo_FD_155465 | JGI IMG/M metagenome (GOLD analysis project Ga0210378, IMG submission 155465) | Groundwater sediment microbial communities from an aquifer in East River, Colorado, USA - PLM1_60_b1 redo | ecosystem: Environmental > Terrestrial > Soil > Riparian zone | place: USA: East...
TCAACACCAGGTCGGGCAGCCCGTCGCCGTCCAGGTCCTGGCTGCGCAGCCCGAGCTGCGCGAGGTCGACGACCGGCCGGTCCGGGTAGGGCCGCCACGGCGACCACTCGCCGCTCGGCAGGCGGACCGAGGTGCCGGGCAGCTCCGGGGCGCTGGACGCGGCGCTGAGCCGGCCGCTGCCGTCGACGTCCACGAGCTGCGGCGGTGCCGGCACCCGAGCGGTGACCGGCAGCTCGGCCACCCGCCGCGGCGGGTCCCACCGGCCGTCCCCGGCCGGCCGCTGGTACCACCACGCGCCCTGCCAGCAGCACAGCAAGCCCGGTAGGCCGTCGCCGTCCAGGTCCAGCCACCGCATCCGGGCGCCGTCCGGCACGGCCTGCACCCGCGCGGTCCGCGCGCCGGCGCCGGGGGTGCCCGCGGTGTACGTCAGGTCCAGCGGCGGCAGCGCCAGCGTCTGGTACCCGCCGCCGGACCAGTCGTAGCCCACCTGCCGGACCGAGGTCAGCAGGGTGTCCACCGGGTCGGGCTGGTGGCTCAGCTCGACCGTGCGGACCAGCCGCGGCAGCGGACCCGGCCCGAGGTCGGCGCCGAAGTCGTGGAACACCATGATCCGCCGGCACAGCCGCCAGGTGCGCAGCTCGAAGCCCGTGCGGTAGGTCGAGAACGGGTCCGGCCGCACCGGCCACGGGTGCGCCGGCGCGATCGCGTCGTCGTGCTCGCCGTAGTCGAACGCGACCACGACCCTGGCCGACGCGCCGTCGCCGGGAGTGGCGTTGGCGTACCGGACGAACTTGAGGTACCGGCCGGCCGGCGGCGCGGCTCCTTGCGCGAGGCGGTGCCGCTCGTAGATCGACGGCACGACCCCGGCGGTGTCCTCGGGCTTGTACTCGTACCTCGCCACGTTGCCGCGATCGTCGAAGACCTCGTCGAGCAGCCACTCCGCGACGCGCCGGGTCGCCGTCGGATCGGCCGGGTCGTGGATCCTCGACGCCGGGCCGCGGCCGAAGACCATCGTGACGTTGTCGCGGGAGACCGTCCGCCAGAACACGTCGCCGGTCGCCGGGTCGGAGCACTGCTCGACGCGGGTATACGCGGTCTCGGTGCGCGGCCGGAACCGCCTGACCCGGCGCAGCACCCCGTCGATCGTCGCCGGCTCGTCGTAGGCCGATACGGCTCCAGAGCCATCTGGGCCAGAGCCGTCCGGCCGCAGCAGCGGCACCAGGTCCTCGCCGTTGAGCACGAAGGTGTCGGCGTCGGTGTAGGTCGGCACGCCGCGCGAGGTCCTGCGCGCGACGCTCGGGACACCGACGTGCCAGCCGAGGCCGAACGGGGAGTTCGCCGCGCCCGGCCGGTAGACCAGCGACAGATCGGCCGTGCTCGCGCCGCGCCCCGCGCTGGCCGGCACCGGCACCGTCAGCGTGTACCCGCCGGTGGCGGCGTCGACCGTGAACCGCTCGCCAAGGCCGTGGATCGCGCCGCCACCCCTCGGCAGGGTCGGCGCCGGCAGCGGCGAGGGCGCCCCCTGGCCCACCCCGGGGCCACTGCCCAGCGTGGTCGCGGTGGTGCTGCCCGCCACGGCATCCACCTCTCCCGCGCGGAGACGGAACGGCATGTGCTGATCCGTCTGGCCGCGTAGATTGCTCGTCCGGATGACACAGTGTCAACATCCACGGGTCAAACATCCACTTGGTTCCCGGGTCAGGCGATGTCGTAGAAGCCGTCGCCGTCCAAGTAGCGGGCGGTGGCGTAGTCGCGCTGCACCATCGTGCTCGGCATGGCCGGCTCGGCCGTGCTCCTGCTCGGCGTGCTGTACGTGCGCCTCTACCCTGCGCTGCTGATCGCGGTGACCGTCGTCGGCGCGATCAGCCAGCTTCACCGCCCGGCGTCGGCCGCGCTGCTCGCCGAGTACACCCCGCGGCACCGCCAGGTCATGGTCTTCGCCATGTACCGGCTCGCGCTCAACCTCGGCACCACGGCCGCACCCGTCATCGGCGCCGCGCCTGCTTGCCGCCACCTACAACCTGCTGTTCTGGGGCGTACATCATCGCCATGCTGCTCAACTCGGCCGTCTACGTGCAGTACCTCAGCACGCTGCCACTGGCCATGCGCGACGCCGGCCCGGACACCATTTGTTACGGCCTCATGGTTGCGTTGAACGGCTTCATGGTGATCGCGTTCGAGCTGCTCATGACCAAGGTCGTGCAACGCCGGCCAGCCCACGTCGTGCCCGCAGTTCACCCTGCTCGGCAGCGGCATGGCGACCTACGCGCTCCCCGGTGGGCTTGCCGTCTTCGTCGTCGGCACCCTGCTCTGGTCCCTCGCCGAGATCATCGAAGGCCCGACCATGTTCGCCTACCCCGGCCAGGCCGGCCCCGAGCGGCTGCGCGCCGCTACATCGGCGCCGCGCACGCCATGTTCGGCATCGGAGCCGCCCTCGGCCCCATCGCCGGCGTCGCCCTCTGGGCCACCCTCGGCAACCCGGTATGGGTGCTCTTCGGCCTCGGTCCTGGCCCTCGTCCCAGGCTGGTACGGCATCAACACCCGCCGCGAGTCGGCTAACGTCGCCAGCGACTGATCGAGATCCGCACGGTCGACCCGTGAAAGGAGACCACCCGTGGATTGGACCCTTGAGGTCGCGGTGCTGCCGGTCAGCAACATCGACCGCGCGATCGCCTTCTACCGGGACCAGGTCGGGTTCGTCCTGGACCATGACACCCGCACCGAGCACATGCACGTCGCACAGCTCACGCCGGTCGGCTCTGGCTGCTCGATCGTGATCGGGGACCTGCCCGCGCAGAACGAGATGGCCCCTGGTTCGATGCGGGGTCTGCAACTGTGCGTCGCCGACGCCGCCGCCGCCCGGCAGGAGCTGCTGGATCGGGGCGTCGAAGCGAGCGAGATCACCGTATTCGACGAGCGACGGCGGCACGTTCTTCGGGTTCAGCGATCTCGACGGCAACACCTGGGCGGTCCAGCAGCTCACGGTCCGAGCAAGCAAACCCCTGATCCCGGTCGAACACCGAGGCCGCTTCGGCGCGGACTGAGCCAGCCCCTCACCTGCTCACGGCCCAGCGCGGAGACGGCGCACGGCCAGTCACGACAGGGCGCGTCGTAGGGTCGGGTGCTGTGAGTGAGGCGATGGTCCGCGCCAACGGCGTGCAGCTGTGCGTTGAGACCTTCGGCGGCCCGGACGCGCCGGCGGTCCTGCTGATCTCTGGTGCCGGCGCGTCCATGGACTGGTGGGAGGTCGAGTTCTGCCAGCGTCTGGCCTCGGGTGGCCGGTTCGTGATCCGCTATGATCACCGCGACACCGGTCGCTCGGTCAGCTACCCACCGGGCAAGCCGGGCTACACCGGCCTGGACCTGATCGCGGACGCGGTCGGTCTCATCGACGCCCTCGCCGGCGGCCGGGCTCACCTGGTGGGCCTGTCGATGGGCGGCGGCATCGCGCAGTACCTGGCGATCCGCCATCCCGACCGAGTCGCGACGCTGACGTTGGTCGCGACCAGCCCCATCGGCCCCAGGGACCCGGACAACGAGCTACCGCCCATGGCGCCACATCTCGCAGCGTTGTTCGCCAACCCGGCACCCGAACCGGACTGGACCGACCGCGCCGCGGTCATCGACTACCTCGTCGAGGACCAGCGGGCCTACGCCGGCCCCGACTGCTTCGACGAACACTCCGTGCGCGCGCTGGCCCGCCAGGTGCTCGACCGCACGATCAACCCGGAATCCAGCGCGAAGAACCACTGGCTGTCGGACGACGCCGACGACGGCATCCAGCCCCACCTGCGCAACGTCACCGCGCCGACGCTGGTCATCCACGGCACCGAGGATCCGCTGTTCCCACCAGGACACGCGGCCGCCCTCGCCAGCCAGATCACCGGCGCCGAACTGCTCCTTCTCGACGGCGTCGGGCACCAGACACCACCACCCTCGACCTGGGACCTCGTCGTGCCCGCCATCCTCCGGCACACCACACCATGAGCCCCAGGTCAGGGCCGGTTAATGATCCACATCGGTTGGTACGGCGCCAACCCGAGGTTGCCGTCCTGGCCGTCCGTTACACGGTGATCGGCGAGCACCTCGGACTGGGTGGCCGCATGCAGCTGAACCAGGCTGCTGCGGGCGCGAACCAGGGCGCGGAACCCGGTGAACAACCGCTTCGCTACAGTGCCCGCCGAGTGCCGTTCGCCCTTGCGAGACTCGTCCATCCGGGGCCGGTGCGACCAGCGGCCGTCGTCATGGTGGCCCGGTTCGCTCGCCCACGCCCAATCTGACGGAAGGCCGATCTCGTCGCCCATCCACAGCACCGGGATGCCGCCCCAGCCCAGCACGATCGCGTAGGCGAGCTGGATGCGCCGAACCGCCAACTCAACAGCGGCAGCATCGCCGGCTCGCTCTGCCGACTCCAGCCCGGCCAGCGACGCGGCCATGCCGCTGACCCGGCGGTCGCCGGTCAGCGGATTGGCTTGGAAGACAAGGCCCCTGGCGAACGAACCGGGGAACTCGCCGGTAAAGAAGCTGGACAGGAAGGCCCGGTGCGCGAACCCGTCCAGCCCGACGGCTGCTGCGTCTGCGTCGTCGATCGCCCAGCCGATGTCGTCGTGGCAACGCAGGTAGCAAATCCAGGCCGTGGTCGTGGGGACCGGCGGCAGTTCGCGCAATGCCTGGACCGCCAGGCGCACGTCTCGGCTGGCCAGCATCGACCAGATGTGCACCATCAAGGTGTTGTGGTAGGCGAGGTCGCTCACCTTGCCGTGATGGCGGCCCCGGCCGAGGTAGTGCACGAGATCGTCCGTAGACACGATCGCCTCGGCCTTGAGCAGCACGGCGGGCGCGGCGATACGCAGCACGGCGCGCAGACCCTGGGCGATCGCGTGCACCTCGGGCTGGTTCTGGCAGTTGGTGCCCAGCCGCTTTCAGAGGAACGCGATCGCGTCGAGCCGGATCACCTCGACGCCGAGATTGGCCAGCCACAGCACGATGTCGGTGTACTCGACGAACACGTCCGGGTTGGTCCAGTTCACGTCCCACTGGAAGCTGTTGAACGTCGTCCAGACCCAACCGCCGAGCTCGTCCTCACAGGTGAAGTTGCCGGCGCGAAGTCAGGGAATACCTCCGGAAGCGTCCGCTCGAACGCATCCGGCTGCTCACGATCGGGATAGATGTAGAAGTAGCCGCGATAGCGCGTATCACCCGCCCGAGCAGCGCAGGCCCACGCATGCTCCCGTGCGACGTGGTTCAGTATCAGGTCCAACACCAGGCTCATGCCGCGTGCCCTCATCGCCCGTGCCAGCCCGCGTAAGTCATCGACGGTGCCGAGGTCCGGCCGGACAGATCGATAGGTCCGCGACCGCATACCCGCCGTCGCTGTCGCCTTCTCGCGGGAGCAGCAGCGGCATCAGGTGCAGGTAGGTCACTCCCAGTTCGGCCAGGTAGGGCAGCTGGTCGTGCAGACCGGCCAGGTCACCCCCGAGCCGGTCGGCGTAGGCCGCATAACCCAGCATCGACGGTGACTGGAACCAGTCCGGCGCGAGGGTGCGCACCTGGTCGAGGCGGTGCAGATCCGCCGGCCGGTCGCGATAGGCCGCCGCCGCAGCAGCAGCCAGCAGCCGCTGCTCGAGCGCCCCGGCGGCCTCCGCCGGATACAACGAGGCAAGCGCAGCCCGAAGATCGGGAAGCCAGCGCTGGACCCGAAGCTCGAACAGCTCCCGCCGGTCGCTCGACAGGCTCGCCAGCGCCGCGTCAGTCGGAACAGCCACGGGATCATTCTCCCCGTGAACGGCTCCATCCGTGATCGAGCCGGCTCGCCGCGCTGGACGACACCGACGAGGACAAAGGGGGGGTCGACCTGGTCCTCGAAGCGCTTGAGCGCGGCCCGCCGCGCCGGTGCCGTGCGTGCTGAACGGTCTGCAGTAGCCGCCCGGCGGTGCTGGTGCTCCTCACGCCCATGTAACGAACCCTTCAATCGTGTTGTCACCGAGCGCCTTGTATCTCACGATCTGGGACCTGCTCCGTGGCCGCTGGACGTTGACCAGCCGTTTTGCCTGGTCAGGACCCCTGCCGGTACGATGACCGGCGGAGGATTCGCCTAGTGGCCTAGGGCGCACGATTGGAAATCGTGTTGGGGTTGATAGCCCCTCGCGGGTTCAAATCCCGCATCCTCCGCCACAGACCAGCGCAAACGCCGGCCACCCTCGATCATGGCGGCCGGCGTGCTGCGTCAGGGTCTCAATTTGGGTCTCAGTTGACCTCGCTAGAGGTCGGCACCAGCGCACCCGCCCGGCCTTCGCCGTCGTCTCGGAGCAGCCCGGCGAGGCGCTGACCCCACGGCTCAGGGAGCGCCGACGCCAGGCGAGCAATGGCATCCCGCTGCCCGCCCGTCAACTCGTCGTCGATAGCCGCTCCATCCTGAGTGTCGAAGATGCCTGGCGTGCGGCTCTACTTACCGACGGTGCCACTCGACTAGTCAAGCCCTTCGGAGTGCTGAGTTGGCCCCATCTGCTGGATCTGCTCGCTACAGCGGGGCCGGATAGACTAGTGCAGCGCACCCGCGAAGTCGAGTGCAGCGACCCTGCCGGAACCAGATGGCCACGAAATAAGAAATCCGACGACGCTACCGTCGTCTACTTCGCGTCCAATCGCTACGCCTAGCCTTCCGCTGCGCCGATCAGCCGTGGCTCGCTAGACGTGCTCGTAATGCCGGTGGTCCTCGTCGAGGCCATCCACCAGGCAGCAGAACGGGTCCGCCGGGAGCCCATTCTGCGCCAGTGCCCTGGGGCTGATGGACAAGGGCCGGACAGCACCCGGCCGCCGTCTGGCGCTCGCGCAAGGCCGAACGTACGTTCGAGCCATGACCAGTCGGCCACGCGGACACTTCGACCGCGAGAAGCGAGCGGAAGCCCAGCAATCACAACAACCGCCGAGCCGGGACCGGCTTGTCGAGGTCGTGCGGGATGTGGCTGGTGACCAGGCCGCCGAGCAGTACAAGGCGCTCAACGAGCCCCCGGCCGACGCCAAGCGTCTCACTTTCCGTCTCAGTTAGGCCTCGATGTGGACAGACCAACGTGGCTGCCGGGCACATACGGTGGTGGCGGCCGGCCGCGGATGGGGTGTTGCTGGTCGACAGGTTGTTTAATCCTTGGCAATCAAGTGTCGGCTCGGCGGGGGCCGCATTGTGCGTTGCTGTGTGGTGGCAAACGATGACGGGCAGATTATAGACGAGCATATGGAATCTGTTCGACATCACGCTGACGGGCACTCCGTCAACGGCCGCATGATCAAACTTCCCTCTGTTGCAGCCGTTCTTCGAGAAACGGCATCCGGGGACAGCAGGCGTCATGCGCCAGGGGGACACCAGGGACACCGCACCCGTAGGGTGTCCCCCGTGGATCACGCCGCTGGCCTGCGTAAACAGTAGTTGGGGACACCGGGGACACCTCACGCACGCAGTGCGGCAGGCTCATGTGTGCGGCTTTGGCTGGCGGAAAGGACCCTGGACGTGCCGCTGCTCGCTGATCGATGCTGAACTTTCCGTGCAAGCAACATTGGGGATGATCCACACGACGTTATCCACGTCCGGTGAACGCGTTCGCGGCGGGAGGCAAGGCGATGGTGGATTGGCCTACCCAGGAGGGATGGCGGTACTGCAGTCGTTGCCAGCGGTTGGCGTTCGGTGGCGGTCGTTGTCACGACGGCGAACCGCACTACTTCGGGGACAGTGGAGCGTACCGGCTGAAGCACAGCTTCACCCTGGTCGCGGAGAAGTTTCCCGGCATGGGCGACCAGCCACCGGGTACACAGCTCAAGTGGCGGTTGTGCACGCGGTGCAGCGGTCTTGCCTACATCGGGTTCGGGCGGACCGGGACATGTTGGGACGGCGCGGACCACGACCTCACCGGCAGCGCCGGGTATGCCGTGCCGATCGACTCCACTCCACCAGGCAACCAGGATGGTTGGCGTTACTGCGGACGCTGCCAGGGATTGGTCTACGGTGCCGTGACCGCCGGAATCTGCTGGGACGAGCAACCCCACCTACTGGAGGGTAGCGCCGCCTACAGTGTGCCGTTCACCCGCAACCGGGTGCCGGACCTGTTCCCCGACCTCCCTGAGACACCGCACCAGACGATGATCGATTTGTTCGTCTTCGGCAGCGGTCAGATCCACACCTCCTGGTGGACCGATGGACAGCCTTGGTCCAGTACGCCGTATCCCTGGGCGCCACTGGGCGGTCCAACTGGCCAGGTAACCGCGATCTCCCGTCAACCCGAGAAAATAGACTTGTTCGGAGTCGACCGTGATCACAAGGTCTACACCGCGTGGCACCACGACGGTATGGACTGGTCGTGTTGGACCGACAAGTCGCGCGAATGGAAGTCCGTCGGCGGAGATTTCCCAGAGGGAGCACTGGTGGCTGCCACCAGCCGGTTCGCCGACAACATCGACCTGTTCATCGTCGGCGGCGATGGTCATGTCTACACGTCGTGGTGGTACCGAGGGCAGGAATGGTCGGGGCTGACCGGCAACTGGCAAGACATCGGCGGTGTCTTCCCCGCTGCAGCCCCGATCAGTGCGGTTACCCGGACGCCGAAGAACATGGACTTGTTCGTCATCGGCAACGACGGCCGCGTCTACAACTCGTGGTGGTACGAAGGTGCCAAATGGTCCGGCGTCAATAGTCGATGGCGTAACATCGGAGGAGATTTTCGCCCACACGGCCAGGTCACTGCGATCAGTCGAGGTCCGGACGTCATCGATCTGTTCGCTATGGGCAACGACGGTTGCGTATATACCGCCTGGTGGTACGCCGGGCAGGATTGGTCCGGGCTCACTCCCGGTACCTCCTGGGGCGGTAGCGACATCGGCGGAAGCGGCAGTTCCGGTGGCGTCAACCATTGGCGCAATATCGGCGGGTACTTCCCGCCGGGTGCCACCATCACCGTGGTCGCGCGGAGCCCTCGCAACATCGACCTGTTCGTGGTCGGCAATGATCATCAGGTCTACACCTCGTGGTGGTGGGAGGGGCAAGACTGGTCTGGGCTGGGCAACAGGTGGCGCAGCTTGGGCGGCGACTTTCCGCTCGGCGCCCATGTCACGGCCACTACCCGGTCCGCAGGCAACCTCGACATCTTCGCCGTTGGTCAAAACCAGCACACGCTCACCAAGTGGTGGTACGACGGTCAGGACTGGTCCGGCTCGTGGGCGGACCTCTACGGTGACTTTCCTCCCGGCTCGCGCATCGCCGCACTCGGTCGTATCGGCGGGTGGAAACGGGAGACACAGCCGAAGCCTCTGGACCTCCGTACCGACATCAACACCGATGACTCGGCCGCCGTTCGTGGCTCGGCGCGCATACTGATCAACCCCAATGGCTCGTTCCGATTCGACGGACATTTCCACGCCACGGGCTTCGAGTCGTACAGGTTCAACTTCACGTGGGTGATTACCACTACCGCTGGCGAGACGTTCGAGTTCAGCCACGACGGAACCGTGCACGGCACCTCGGAGTGGCCGAAGCCGCGCGACAACGACCACAGCTACAGTGGCTCGAACCCTCGCATGCGCGACCACTGGAGCGCAATCGTCAATGGCAGCAATAAATGGACTGTCTACATGGACGGCGAACACTACACGGGAAGTGTCCCTATGCCCCCGCCCTGACCTCGCCTTCTTCGTTTGTCGTGGTGAGGAGGCGTGGCGAACGACGGTTGGTCGCAGACCTCGAAAGCGTGCGAACGTCCCCAGGTGCGGGACGCGTGAGAACGGCCGCTGGATGCGTCGTAGACGCAAGATCGCACCTCGGCCGGTGTGACGGGATGGGCGCGCCGCGGTCCGGCGCGGCGGGACCGCTGCGCCCCCGGCTTCCACGGAGGGGGTTCTTCCGAGGAGAAAGCGGGTGACCGGTCGGGGTCTCAGTTCGGGTCTCAGTTCACCACCGTTCGAGGTGGCTCACTCCGGTACCGAAACGGCCCTTGACCTGCGATATCACGATCCGCGTACGCAGATGAACGGGCCCCGCTGGTCTTGGAAATCGTGTTGGGGATGAAACCCCTCGCGGGTTCAAATCCCGCATCCTCCGCCACCTACCAGCGCAAACGCAGGCAACCCTCGATCTTGGTGACCAGCTTTCGTCGTCCTGACTGGTCTCAGTTCTAGTCTCACTTGCCCTCCCGGCTAGGCCGGGACCACGGCCTCCGCCGGACCTGAACGGAATTCTCTACGCCGATCGGATGGCGCCGAACGCGCAGCTAGTCCAGTCTCCGAGTACCGCGGAACAGGTGCTCAGTGGGACTACATCGACACCGCGAACCACAGCAACTAGCGCGGCCTGGTGGAAGGTCGGCCGTTACCCGCGGAGCAGGGTCAGGATCTCGCTGAGTTGCTCACCCTGGCGTCGCTGGTTGTCTTCGATCCGGTTGAGTCGGCCGCCATGGTCGGCGAGCGTACCCTTGATCGCGGTCAGGTCCGTGGTGTGCTGCGCGAGGGTGTCGGTGTGCTGGTCCACCGTGTCCTTGATGTCGAGGACGGTGTCCGAGATCGCCCGGAGGTCTTCCTCCTGGCGGTCGACCCGACGGGCGAGCGGTTCCGGGCCTGCCATGCCGGTAGCATAGTCTGGCTGAGCCGGCCTTGGTGGGCACGGCCGGTGGCGTACACGACTTGGCCGGCGGGTCCGTTGAGGGTGTTCAGAACGCCCGCTGTGCGCACCGTAGACGCAAGATCACGGCATATCCGGTGCGGCGGGCATCCGCCAGTGCGGTGCCCCTCCCCCGGAACGTGGTCGGCGTTCCTAAGTCGAATCGGTCAGTTTCAGTATCAGTCGTGTTCGATCGTCCAGGTTCAAATGCGGTCCAGCAAAGGCTCTGAACAGCGCGTTCCCGCTGTGGCGACACCCGGCGACCGGGTGGGGCTGAAATTGGAAATCGTGTTGGGGTTGATAGCCCCTCGCGGGTTCAAATCCCGCATTCACCGCCGCGGATCGGTGGGATCACACTTTGACGACCGTCACCTGGGGACCGCAGAGGGCGGCGATGTCGTCCGGATCCGAGGTGAGGACGGTCGTCGGGCCACGGGCCGAGAGTGCCGTGGCCGCAAGAATGGCATCGACGGCGTGCTTGTGGCCATGGCGTCCGGTGTCCTGCAGGAGCCGGCCGGCGTGGCGGGCGATCTCCGCCGTCACGGGTTCGACCGCCAGGCGGGAGATCACCCACTCGAGAGACCGCCGATCGATCTTGGGATGGATGACTTCAACCAGGGTGGCAGCGCTCGTGATCACCGTCTCGTCCTCGGCACGCGCCGCGGCCAGCCATGCGGTCAGCTCGCGGTCGCGCAGCACGGCCTTGGCGAGGCCTTCGCTGTCGAGTACGAGGGTCACGCGGCAGTGTCGGGGCTGTGGTGCCGCCGGTGCGCCCGAGCCAGGACCGCCCGCTTGGCATCGATCTCCTCCGGGGTGACCGGACCGTGCTCGGCCTCGGCCGCAGCGATGATTTCGTCGAGGTTGTCGCGCTCGATCTGACGCTGCACGGCGGCCTCGATGTAGGCCGAGACACCACGCTTGCCGACCCTGCTCCGTACCGCACTGATGGTGCCGATGTGGAAGGACACCGATACGGCGGTGGTGGGGCCTTCTCCAGGGATGGTGCCGTCAGCCATGACGTCGAGTCTAACAAAACTTCTATTAGATTAGGCGCAACGCCGGTAGGATGGAGCCGTCGAAGTCCGACTGGCGGCCTGTATCGTCGACGATGGAAGGCGGCGGAGCGGGCCGGCGCGATCGGTGCGTCTGACGGGTCAGCTCGGACATCGACCCCGCCGTCAGCACCAGTCCTGGTCAACCCGTCACACTCCGACCGGTGGCGTTTGCCCAGCTCAGACCCTTCACGGCCGTGGTGACCGGTGTGAGGTCATCCGCTGCGGTCGTCAGCCCCACCATGTCGTGTCGGTGGGGCGGCATATCGTGCCGGCATGGCTGCGAAGATCGCGTGGGTCACCGGGGCGAGCCGCGGGGCCGGCAAGGGGCGCGGTCGCGCTCGGCGCCGCCGGCTGGACGGTGTGGGTCACCGCCCGCTCGACCACGGGGGGCGTCGACCTCGCATCTGCCGGGCACGGTGGAGGAAGCGGCGGCCGCGGTCACGGCTGCCGGCGGCGACGGCATACCCGTGGTCTGTGACAACGGGACGACGAGCGGGTGCGCGCCGTGCTCGAGCGGATCGCCGCCGAGAGCGGGTCGCTTCGGCTGCTGGTGAACAACGTGTGGGCCGGCT